>Ga0335078_10001132_pt1 | contig 40375 bp, 43 predicted proteins | sample Lox_Sample_32_FD_206711 | JGI IMG/M metagenome (GOLD analysis project Ga0335078, IMG submission 206711) | Soil microbial communities from Loxahatchee National Wildlife Refuge, Florida, United States - Lox_Sample_3.2 | ecosystem: Environmental > Terrestrial > Soil > Wetlands | place: USA... | reverse complement strand
CGGCTTATCCCGGGGCCCGGGGGGGGCCCGCCACCACCGCGGCGCTGGGTCGTACTAAACCTGGTCGGTGCCCTGCATGCCCAGGGAGAAATGGGCCTTGCCCTCGCTGTCGACCTCGGCGTCGAGCACCTTGTCCTCGAGGTAGGCGGCGGCCTGCGGCTCGAGGTAGACGTGCGCGCCGGCGGCTTCGACGACCTGATCGTTCTCGTCAGGTCCCGGCGCGGCCGTGACCTGGAGCGCACCCGGGTCCGACCCCGCGGGGGACGCGATCCGCAGGCCGGACCCTTCGGGTGCCTGCGGGGTAGAAGAAATGGCCTTGACGACCTCGGCGGCTGCTTCGGTCAGTACCAGCATGAGATACCTCTCGTTCTCGTCCGGGAGCAGATCCCGGAGTTTGTCTGAGACCCTCTCGTGCTTACCTGCCTGGCTGGCGGCTAAACCAGATCCCCCGAAGCCAGCCCAGAAGCCACGCCGGCTTCCCAGAGCGGCTGGTCTAGGCCTCCGACAGGCCGGCGCCCCGCAGCGGGGGCAGCGCGCGGGCGCGCATCCGGCGCAGCAGCCGGGTGTCGGCGGCCCGGACCAGCGGGTGGGTGCCGCCGTTGCGCTCGGCCTCGTCCTGCCACCGCGCCTGGCGGGCCGCGAGCGTCGCCGCGTCGTCCAGTTCGGCGCAGTCGAGGGTGTCGTCGTTGACGTCCACGACGATCGTGTCGCCGTCCTCGATCAGCGCGATCGGCCCGCCCAGCGCCGCCTCGGGTGAGACATGCCCGATGACCACCCCCACCGACCCGCCGGAGAAGCGGGCGTCGGTCATCAGCGCGATGGTGATGCCGCGGCGGCGGCACAGCGCGGTGATCCGCGAGGTCGGGTCGAGGAGCTCCGGCATCCCGGGCGCGCCGCGCGGGCCCTCGTAGCGGATCACCACCATGTCGCGGTCCGCGAACCGGTCCGGGTCGGACGCCAGCGCCTGGATCAGCGCCGCCTCGCTGTCGAAGACGCGGGCACGCCCGGTGAACCGGCCGTCGGCCATGCCGCCCTCGACGCCGGCCAGCTTGATCACCGCGCCGCCGCCGGGGGCGAGGTTGCCGCGGAGCAGCCGCAGCCCGCCGGTCGGCTTGAACGGCGCGGCCAGCGGGTGGATCACCTCGCCGTCAGGCGCCGGCGGGGCCAGCCGGGCGACCTGCCCGGCCAGCGTCTCCCCGGTGCAGGTGACGCAGTCGCCGTCGAGGAGCCCGGCGTCGAGCAGCTCGCGGACGATCACCGGCAGGCCGCCCATGGCGTCGATGTCAACCATCGAATACCGGCCGAACGGGCGGGCATTGACCAGCACCGGAAGCGAGCGCGAGACCCGGTTGAATTCCTCCTGCGTGATCACCTCGCGCCAGAAGTCGAGACCGGCGGCGCGGGCCAGTTCGGGCGCGTGCAGCACGACGTTGGTGGAGCCGCCCATGGCGATCGCCACCAGGGTCGCATTGCGCAGCGACGCCGGCGTGACGATGTCACGGGGCCGGATGCCGCGCTCGGACAGGACCTGCAGCGCGTCGAGCAGCTGGCCGGGGAATTCCTTGACGCGGCGGCCGTCCTCCGACGCCGGGCTCACCATGTGCAGCGGCTCCATGCCGCAGCTCGCGATGAACGACTGCATGGTGTTGTAGGTGAACATCCCGCCGCAGCTGCCGTGGCCGGGTGAACCCTCCAGCGCCATCCGGCGCCGCTCGGCCGGGGATTCCGCCGCCGCCTGGAAGCAGGACACGATGTCGATCGGCTCCCCGGTCAGCGAGTCGATGCCGGGCCGGATCGACCCGTCGGACATGATCACCGCGGGGACGTTGTGCTCCAGGATCGCGGCGAGGGTCCCCACCGGCGGCTTGTCGCAGGCGACCACGGCGATCACCCCGCGGACGTCGCTGCCCTCCAGGTGCAGGCAGACGCCGTCGTTGGTGGTCTCCCGGCCGATCAGCGAATACCGCATCTCGGGGGTGCCGTTGCGCTGCCCGTCGGAGATCCCGCCCGAGAAGTTCGGCGCGATGACCCGCACCGGCAGGTCGGCGACGGCGACCCGGCGGCGCAGTTCGTCCTGGACCGCCTCGACCTTCACCGGGACCCCGGCGTAGCAGATGCTGTCGCCGAGGTTGCCGATCACTCCCCAGACCGGGCAGTGGATCTTGTCCGGCTCCTGCCCCTGCAGCCGCGCCGTCGCCACCGCTTGGGTGTCCTGCCCCGGCTTCCACACTTCCGCTTCGCTCACGCGTCGATGGTACCGAGGCTAGCGGAGCCCGACGTCCTGCTTTCGCACGAGCCCGACGAGCCTGCCGTCCGAAGTGGTGACCGGCGAGCTCTCCAGGTTGCGGTCGCTCATGATGCCGCGCAGCTCGGCCACGGGGACGAACGGCCGGTACGTGCTAGGCCCGGGTCGCATGGCCTGGTCGACGAGCTGATCCGGATCGCCCCGGAGTTCGGCGGCCCGGAGCAGGCCCAGCACGACATGCCCGTCGCTGACGACCACGCAGGCGTCCCATCCGGCGGCCGCGGCCCGGTCCCTGACGTCACCGAGCCGTTCGCCCAGCGAGCACGTCGGCACGTCCCGCCGGACCACGTCGACCAGCCGCGGCTGCTGCGCGCTCGTGCCCTCGACCGGCAGGCCCGCTGTCTTCCAGTCCAGGATTCCGGTCCAGTAGTCGTACACCTCGGTGAACCCGAGAGTCTCGAGCCGGCACGCGGCTCGCGGGCTGAGGTCTCAACCAGGGTCGGCGCAGTACACCACGACCGGGCGGCTGGGGTCGAGCACGCGCAGCGCCCCGGCCTCGATCTTGCGCAGCGGGAGGTTGATCGCGCCGGGCAGATGGTCTTCGCGGTATTCCCGGGCCGGCAGCACGTCGACGATCTGGGCACCCTGCGCCATCAGCCGCTGGACCTCGTCCCGGTCGATCTCGCGTGCCATCTCTGCCTCCCCATCCGCCGGATCCACCCTAGCGGTCCGCGGGCTCTTCGAGTGCGGCCGTCCGGGCCTGCGGCGCGGGAAAGGATGCGGTCACCGGGCCGATCGGGTAGCGGCGAGCTTCTCCTTGAGCGCTCCGAGCTCCGCCGGGCCGAGATAACGCCCGCCCCGCACCACACCGCAGATCCGGTGCAGGTGAGCGACGGACTCGACCGGATTGGCGTCGAGCAGCACCAGGTCGGCATGCTTGCCCGCGGCCACGCTGCCCATCACGTCGGTGGCGTTCATGAACTCGGCGGCGTTCCACGTGGTCATCTGCAGGACCCGCAGCGGCGACAGGCCCGCCCGGGCGAGTTCATCGAACTCCTGGTGCAGGGCGACGCCAGGCACTTCCCAGGCGGACCCGCCAGAGTCGCTGCCGGCCAGCATCGGCACGCCGGCCTCGTCGAGCACCTTGGTCAGGTTCAGCAGCACGTCGTAGACATCACGGAGCGTCTGCCGGGCGGCGGCCGGGAAGCCCGAGAATTTCTGCGCCGCCTTCGACCAGCCCTGAAGCGTCGACGACGCCATGTACCGCAGCCCGGGCTCGTCACGGAACGCGGGGTCGTCACACAAATGCATGGTCTTGGACCGAATCAGCGTGGGCACCTGCCACGTCCCGTCATCGACCAGGTGCGCGGCCATCGCGGCGGCCGCACCCCGGTCGAACGTCGACGCCGCGTGCCCGAGGATGCCGATGTCGGCGGGGCTCGACCGGTTCAGCGGGTTGACGATGAGCTTGCCGATCATCCGCTCCGCGACAGGCTCGAGGAACGGCATGAGGACCGGGGGCACCTTCGGCAGCCGCGGCGCCGGCCGCGCCGTCACCTCATCCCGCACCGCCTGCTGGTCGGCCGAACAGCAGGCCAGCAGGCTGACTCCCGGCCCCAGGTGCTCGACCGACCGAACGCCTTCGCCGGACGCCCGGGCTAGATCGATCCCGTTCGGCAGGTGGCCGAGGATCGGGATGCCGAGGCGGCGACACTCCTGCTGGGCGGCGTAGAAGACCTCGCTCGTCACCAGGGCCGCCTTGATGAAGTCGGCGCCGAGATCGTGCTGCTCACGCACCGTGGCCACGGCGGCGGCTTCGGAACCGGCGTTGAAGGGGGTCAGTACGGCGCCGGGCATGGCCAGCAGCCGGGGCGCGCCCGCGGGCATCAGCGTTCCGGCCGCGCGGTCCTTCAGCATCCGCACCGACCCGGACATCTGGCGGAAACCCGTGATGCCGTGAACGAGCATGAGATCGAAGCTGCCGGACGGGTCCCCGGCGCCGAGCGGATGGGCGTGCATATCGGCGAAGCCAGGCACCAGGTACCGGCCGGTCCCGTCGACGACCTGTGCGGCCGCAGTCACGTCCCCGTCGTCGCGGCCAGGCTGCACGCCGGCGATCTGGTCACCGGTGATGCGGACGTCCTGGCCGCCCCGCAGCGATCCATCGCGGGGATTCACCACCGTGACGCCGCGGATCACCAACTGCGCGTCCGATGCCACAGCTCGCCTCCTACCCTGGTGAGGAGCACGCACGCTATCCAATATATGTGATAACAGTCGGCGCCGGTATGATGAGTCGCGTCAGCGTCGGCGGCGAAAGCGAGGCAGCGGGTGAACTCGACCGGGTCAGCGGCGGCCGTGGCGGCGGTTCGGCCGATCGAGTCGCGCTCCGTCGTCGAGCAGGTCATGACCGAGTTGCGCCGGTCGATCCTGTCCGGCGCGCTGGCGCCCGGCCGCGACTTGTCGCTGCGCGAACTGGCCGAGATGTTGCAGGTCAGCATCATCCCGGTGCGTGAGGCGCTGCGCAGCCTGGAGAGTGAGGGTCTGGTGGTGACCCGGCCGGGGCGCAGTGCCCGGGTCGCGCCGCTGGACCTTGACGAGCTGCAGGGTCTCTACCGGCTGCGGCGCCGGCTCGAGCCGGAGATCGCCCAGCGGTCCTGCCGGCTGCTGTCTGACGCCGAGCTCGACCGCCTGGAGCGCGAAGCGGCGGGGTTCGGTGTGCAGGACCGGACCATGAACGACATCTACGACTCTCATCACGAGTTCCATCACGCGCTGCTCGCGCCGGCCGCCACCAGCTGGGATATCCGCATCCTGAGCACGCTGTGGCGGGCCTCGGAGCGCTACATCCGGATCGGCTGGGGCAGCCTGGACCCGGATCCGCAGGAGCACGCGCGACGTGAGCAGTACCACGTCGAGCTGGTCGCCGCCTTCCGGCAGCGTGACCCGGAGGTTGCCGCGGACGCGGTGCAGCAGCACCTGTCGCGCAACGAGCAGACCGCCCTGCTGGCCCTCGGTCCCGGCCGGAGCCGGGTCGCGCCGGTCAGCTAACCCGCGAGCCCCGGACCCGGTCGATCAGGGCCAGGCCGTCACCGGGCTCGCGGTCGCCCGCCCACGCCACGTACTGGTCGGGGCGGACCAGCGCGAGCGCGGGCCCGCGGTGAACAGGGTCCTGGGCGGGCACATCGAGCACGCGGAGCGGCACGCCCCGGGTGCGGGCCGCCTTCTCGATCGTCCCGGTGCCGGTGCCCGGCCAGCGCACCAGCAGCGTGAACCCCGCGCCGAGCTCGTCGTAGAGCGATCGGCCCGGGCTAAGCCAGGCGTGCGGCAGCAGTGCCCCCGGCTGGGCTCCGGCGCCCGGCCCGCCCGTGATGACCGGTGAGTCTTCGATCCTGATGCCCAGCACGAGCTCCAGCGAGTGGAACTCGGGTCGCTTGGCGTGCTGGATGCGCTCCCCGGCCGCCCGCCGTGCGCGCATCCCGGCCGCGTCGTCCGCGTCGAGGTTGTCCGCCAGCAACTCGGGTGAGGTAACCGCCATGTTCGCGGTCGCCTCACGGATCACCCGCTCCTGGATGGGACGCCGCTCGAGCTCATAGCTGTCCAGCAGCGCCGGACCACCCCAGCCGTCCAGCGTGGCGGCCAGCTTCCAGCCCAGGTCGACGGCGTCGCCAATCCCGGTGTTGAGCCCGTGGCCGCCGAACGGCGGGTGCAGGTGGGCCGCGTCCCCGGCCAGGAAGACGCGGCCGCGGCGCATCGTATCGGCGATCTGCATCCGCGCCGTCCACGGGTCGGTGGACCGCACCACCGCGCCCGATGGCACCCCCGCGGCGGCGTCGATCAGGCGCACCGCCTCCCGCTCACCGGTCTCGGAGTCCACGCCGAACGCGATGAGCCACCAGGTGCCGTCCGGGTCGATCGGGCCCATGAGGGCCGGCGCGGCCGGGTTGATGATCCAGTAGTGCACGGCCGGCCCGTGCCTGACGTGCCGCCACAAGTCAGGGGCGGTGAAGACCATGCCGAAGTTGGGACGCAGGGCCGCCTCGCCGGTATAGGCGGCGCCGATTCGGTCGCGTACGACGCTCCGCGGCCCATCGCAGCCGACCAGGTAATCCGCTATGACCACGGCGTGCCCGCCGTCCCGGTCGGCCACCGTTACCCGCACCCCGCCCTCGTCCTGCCCGACGCCGGTCACCGTGAACCCGGTCGCCAGCTGGCAGGCGGGCAGTTCCCGGACCACGTCGCGGAGCAGTTCTTCCAGTACGTACTGCGGGGCCTGCTGGCCGAGTTCGGGGAAGCGGTCGCCCTCGGGCACCAGCCCGAGCACGCCGGTGAACCGGGACAGCTCGCGGCCGGCCAGCGAGGTGCAGAACACGGCGTCGGAGGACCAGGCCGGTGACAGCGGGGCCCGGTCGCGCAGCCGGCCGGCGATGCCCCAGCGCCGCAGGTGCTGCATCGACCGCACGTTTATCGTCTTGCACCGCGGCCGCGCCCGGGAGATCGTGGTGCGCGGTTCGATGACCAGGCAGCCGATGCCCCGGCGGCCGAGCTCGACCGCGCAGGCCAGGCCGGCCGGCCCGCCGCCGGCCACCACGACCTGGACCGTCCCGGGCAGGCTGTCGGCGCCCATGTTGCTAGCGGTCAGCTCTGCTGGCCTGCCCACAGCCGGCATTCCTCGGCGAAGGCCAGCTGGCGCAGGTGCAGCGCGTGGCCCAGGATGTGGTGGTCGATGCTGTGCCCGGTGGCCCGGGCGATGCTCGCGTCCGCGAACGGGGCGGCGGTCAGCAGCTTGGCGAACTGCTCCACGTTGGCCGGGGAACTGTCCCACAGCGCGTCGAACTCGGCCAGCGCGTTGTGGACCGGCACCGTGATCCGGGGTGCGAGCCCGGGCAGGTGCGCGTCCGGCCACTGCGGTGCCTCGATCAGCTCGCGCACCGGCGTCGGCGCGTAGGACCCGTGCGCGGCCTGGACCGCGGTCGCGGTCCAGGTCCCGGCCGGCCCGAACATCACCTGATCTCGCTGGTCGTAGGGCAGGTCTACGGTCTCGTCGGCGGGCAGCGAAGCGAGCGCCTGGGCGGGACCACCCGCCCGGATGACCGCGCCCATGCCGGTGACTGACAGGCCGGTGAGGCGGAAGTCGATGTCTCCAGCCGCGATCATCATGGCGATCATGCCGCCGATCGAGTGCCCGGTCAGGAACACGCCGTCGGCCGGGAATCGCGCCGCGGCCTGCCCGATCGCGTCCGCGAGCACCTGCGCGTGCCGGCCGAAAGTGTTCTCCGCCGGAGGCAGCGCCGCGCTCCCGCCGTACCCGGGCCGGTCGAAGCAGACCACCGGATATCCGGCCGCGGCCGCGAGGTCGATGAACGTTCCCTGCGGCGAGCCCGCGACGTCGTAGTAGCGCGCCGTGTATGTGCCGCCGTGCAGCGCGGCGATCAGCGGCTTCCCGGCCCCCGCACTGGCCCCGGTGCCAACCGCCGGGCCCGCGGTCAGCGCCGCGATGCTCAGTCCGTCCACCCTGAACTCGATGGTGCTGCGCTGCTCAGCCATAGCCCGTCTCCTCGTCAGTGCCCGTCGGTTGGGCCCACCTCGCCTTGCGCGTTACCCTAAGCGGTATATGTGATAACAACAAGATGCCTCGCCGCGAATCCGGAGCATCAGACATGCGCATCGCCAATTACGAGGGCCGCCTCGTCGTCGTCACCGGCGGGGAGGGCCACGAGATCGCCCACGACGTCGAGCAGAACAGCGGCGGACGGTTCGGCCCCGAGTCACAGGCCATCTACGAGGACTGGGATGCCTTCACCGGCTGGGCGGCCGGCACCCGCTTCCAGGGCGGCGCGCCGGTCCGGCCGAACGGCCTGGGCTCGCCGGTCCCGGTGCCGCGCCAGGTGTTCGGCATCGGGCTGAACTACCGCGACCACGCGGCCGAGTCGTGGCCGGTTACGCCGTCGGCCAGGACATATCCGAACGGGTGCTGCAGCTAGCCGCCACACCGCCGCAGTTCAGCATGGGCAAGTCGCTGCCCGGCTTCGGGCTTCACCGGCACCCCAGCCGGCGTCGGGCTGGGCCTGGACCCGCAGCGCTGGCTCGCCGACGGGGACGTCCTCACCAGTCATATCGAAGGTATCGGCGAGATGCGGCACCGTTTCGTCGCCGCCCGCCCGCGAAAGGCCCTAGCCGATGAGAACCCGCCATCATTGTTGTTATCACATATATTTGTTAACGTACGGTAAAGCGAGCCCAGGAAGGCAGACCATGACCGCTCAGACCGACACCAGCCGCGACGACCTCATCGCCCGCAACCTGGCCGCGGTCGAGACGCACTTTCACAACGAGACACCGGAGACCATCGACCAGGCCATCGCGGTCTACACCGACGACATCGTCTGGGAGGTCCCGGCGCGCGGCCTGGTGCTGCGCAATATCGAGGATGTCAAGCAGGAGTACCTGAAGATCTTCGGCTCGATGAACATCCACAAGATCGTCAACCTGCACCGGTTCGCCACCGAAGAATGGGTATTCGACGACAGCATCTTCGAGTGGACCATCACCGGGGACGGGTTCCGCAACTGCCCGTACCCGCCCGGGACCACCGTGAGCGTCCGCCTGCTGCACGCGTTCCAGTGCCGGGACGGGAAGATCTGCCGGGAACACGGCTACGAGATCTGGCGCGACATCAACGACCACGCCCGGGTCCAGGACGACATCCCTGCCACGGCCACTGTCGAAGTATTCGGCTAGCGCGCCCGGCCAGCATCATGACCGGCGGCTGCCTGCTGTGCGAGATGGAACAAGCGGCACCGAGCGCGGTCGTCTTCCGCGACGAGCTATGGGCCGCGGAGGTCGCGCCCGGTTACGAGGTGCCCGGATGGTTCTTCCTCCGGGTGCGCCGGCACGCCGAGCTGCTGACCGGCCTGGACGACGCCGAGCTGTCCGTGCTGGGCCACCGGGCCAGGGACCTGGTCGCCGCGGTGACCGATGCCACCGCCGCGCCCGCCACCTACCTGCTGCATTTCGGCGAGAACTACCGGCATTTCCACGCCCTGGTCGCCGCGCGCGGTGCGGACATCCCCGCCGCGCAGCGCGGCGGCAACATCCTCGGGCTGCGTCCCGCTCACATCGACAGAGCCGCTGCCGTCGCCCTGGTGCCGAGCGTGCGGGCCGCCTACGCGCGAACCGCCGACGCCTTACGGTCTTGCCACCGCACCGGCCTCACTCGGGCGGCAGCTCCTTGTAGACGAAGCTGACGTTGATGCCGCGGCGGGCCCGGATGTAGCGCGGGATGTAGTAGAGCAGGCAACCGGCCACGATCAGGCCGCCGAACCAGGCCGGGATCCACCAGAAGTTGGCGCTGTTCCCCTGCATGACCAGCGCCGGGTACTGGGTCGAGACCACGGCCAGCGCGACGAAGATGGCGATGGACAGCGGCGCCACGATGAACAGCACCGGGATCCCGAGGAACTTGACGTTCGCGGGCGAGGCCCGGTAGAGCTCCGGCCGGCGCAGCGGCAGCGCGATCGCGGCGATGGCGATGATGACCACGCCGAGGCACCCGGCCAGCACGATCAGCCCGAGCACGAGCTGGAACACGTTGGAGGTGACGCTCCAGATCACCAGCGCGGCGATGATCACGTTCACCACCACGATCGCGATGACCGGCGAGTGCGTGCGGTCGTTCACGTCCGCGAGCTTCTCCGGCATGAGCCGGTCGAACGACCAGGCGAAGAACGACCGGATCGGCATGAACGTGTTGGCGATCATGGACGGCAGTGACCAGAACAGGAAGCAGCCCAGGATGATCACGGTGAGGAACGGGATGTTGACCGACACCGCGGCCAGGAACTGGTAGAACGGCCCGGACGGGATCGCGTAGGCCTTGTTCGGCGACGCGTTCGCCGCGTACATGAAGTCGTACCCGGCCACGTGGAAGATCAGCAGCGCGCCGATGACCAGCAGCACCGTGTCGAAGGCCAGCGCGCCGAACATGATCCAGAGCTGGCGGCGCCGGTTGGACGCGCTCTTCAGCTCGCCCGACATGTAGACCGACCAGAAGTTCCACATCATGAAGCCCTGGATGGAGAACAGGGTGGGCAGCGTCGCGCTCATGTTGCCGAGGTCGGGCGCGGCGTGGGTGCCGCCCCCGGCCGCGATCACGGCCTGCGCGGTCCCGCCGCCGAAGCTCTTGTTCAGCGTGTTGAAGTTGTGCTGGAACCCGCCCTTGGTGGCGAAGATCAGGACGATGAACGCGACCACCATCCCGGCCATCGCGATCAGGAATGCCCCGTTCTGCCAGCGGAACGTCGACTTCGTGCCGCGGATCAGGATGTAGGTCTGCAGCGCGACCATGAACAGGGCCCCGCCCAGGATCCAGGCCTTGTCGGTCTGGAACGAGGTGCCCCAGCTGATCAGCGTGTTGTTATGGGCCAGGCTCCCGCCCGCGACCAGCGCCGGGCCGAGCGCGAAGACCGAGAAGAACTTGGCGAAGTAGGCCGCGCCGAGCAGGCCGCCCATGATCATGCACAGGTTGGAGATCAGCGCGAGCGGGGGATTCAGGATCCGGCTCACCCACACGTAGTCGCCGCCCACCCGCGGCATGCTGGCGCCCAGCAGCGCGAACATGATCAGCACCGGGATGTTGATGATCGCCGCGATGATCAGCACCCCAACCGGGTCGGCCCCCGGGAAGGCGACCAGGGTGAAGAAGATCGACCACGCCAGGGTCGAGCCGATCGGTGCGGAGATGACCGCGTTGAAGATCGTCGCGTCAACGGCCGACGCGGAACGTACGAGCCCGGTGCTGTTGCGGACGAACAGCCGACTCTCTGATCGGCCCGTTGTGGCCATGAGCTCCTCCTGACTGCCCAGGCCCCCGCCGGTTGCCCCCGTTGACCCTGCTAGTGAGGCTGGCTAAAGTCGAACATAATCAGCAACAACTGTCAATCGTTATGACATCAACGATCAGGATGAATATCAGAAACGAACACCACTCGTGAGGGGAGAGCTGGTGCTGGCGGTCGAGCGGCGCGTCAAGGTGCTGGAGCGGATCGCGGCGGACCAGGCGGTCGAGGTGAGCAGCCTGGCGCGTGAGTTCGGCGTCTCCGAGATGACGATCCGCCGGGACCTGCGCCGCCTGGACCGGGACGGCTTCGTGCGCCGGACCTACGGGGGCGCCACCACGCGGGTGGTCCGTTCCGCCGGGGGCTTCGAGGCGACGCAGAACGCGCGCACGCTCCATCACGCCCAGGAAAAGCGCCAGATCGCGCTGCGGGCCGCCGGCCTGACCGCCGATGCGCGGGTGATGTTCATTGGTGTTGGCTCCACCGTGGAGCAGTTCGCCCGGCTGACCGCGCCCAGGGACGGCCTGCTCGTCATCACCCAGTCCCTCGTCATCGCGAGCCTGCTCGGCACCCGGCAGGTCAGGGTGATCATGGCCGGCGGGATGGTCCGCCAGGACGAGCTCAGCTGCGTCGGTCCGGCCGCGGTGGAGTGCGTCCAGCGCTACAACACCGACGTCGCCGTGATCGGCGCGGCCGGCGTGTCGGTGCGCCGCGGCATCACCGACCTCGATGACCAGGAGGCCGGGGTCATCCGCGCCGCGCTGGAGAAGACCGAGCGGATCATCGTCCTGGCCGACAGCTCCAAGTTCGGGGACGTCGCGCTGAGCACGGTGGTGCCGATCGGCCGCGTCTCGGTGATCGTCACCGATACCGGCGCCGATCCGGTCGAGGTGGAGCGCATCACCGCCGAGGGCGTCGAGGTGATCCTGGTCGAACCCGACAAGGCGAAGAGCGCGGTGAACACGTAATGGCCAGGGGCACCCTGCTGTACTTTGTCAGCGACCTGCACGGATCCAGCCTGTGCTTCCGGAAGTTCGTCAACGCCACCGGCGTGTACAAGCCCACCGTGCTGGTGCTCGGCGGGGACGTGGCGGGCAAGGCGATCCAATCGATCGTCAAGGGGCCGAACGGGCGGTGGCACTGCACCTTCGTCGGCAAGCGCTACGAGCTGACCGAGGGCTCCGAGCTCGCCGGGCTGGAACGGCTCATCGCCGACCACGGTTACTACCCCTACCGCGCCGAACCCGGCGAGCTGGAGGCCATGGAGGCCGCCGGAACCATCGACGACCTGTTCCGCCGGCTCATGCGCGACCGGCTCGCGGAGTGGCTGGACATCGCCGATACCCGGCTGCGGCCGCAGGGCGTGCCGCTCTACCTGATGCTCGGCAACGATGACCCGCCGGAGCTCGCCGAGATGCTGGACCGGGCGCCGTGGGGCGTCCACGCCGAGGGCAAGGTGGTGCAGCTGGACGACGAGCACGAGATGATCAGCTGGGGCTATGCCAACACGACACCCTGGCACACCTACCGCGAGCAGGACGAGCAGCAGCTGGCGGCCGCGTACGCCGCCCTGGCGGACCGGCTCGAACGCCCCGAACGCGCCGTGTTCAACCTGCACCCGCCGCCGTACGCGACGCAGCTGGACGACGCGCCCGTCCTCGACGGCGACCTGCGGGTCCAGGCGGTGCTGGGCCAGGTCCAGTACCAGGCGGTCGGCAGCACCGCGGTGCGCGACATCGAGGCCGAACGCCAGCCGCTGGTCGGGCTGCACGGCCACATCCACGAGTCCTCCGGCATCCGCCGCCTGGGCAAGCGCCGGGGCGTGATCCTCAACCCGGGCAGCGACTACTCGACCGGCGCGCTCAACGGCGCCCTGGTCAGCCTGCACAAGGACCGTGCCGACGCCCAGCTGGTCCGCGGTTAGGCACGGATATGCCGGGCGCGCAGACGCAGGGCGCGGACGTGCTGATCGCCGTCGACGTGGGCACGTCGGGCGCCCGCGCGTCCGGCTTCGACTCCTCGGGCGCGCCGCTGGACGAAATCCGGCGTTCCTATCCGACCTACCTGCCGGCCGAGGGCTGGGCCGAGCAGGACGCCCGGCGCTGGCAGTCCGCCGCGCTGTCGGCCCTCGGCGCGCTGGTACGCATCCTGGGGCCGCGCGCCCGGGTCCGCGCGGTCGCCGTTACCGGGCAGTGCCCGAGCGTGGTCCCGCTGGACCGGCGCGACCTGCCGCTCGGTCCCGGCCTCATCTACCGCGACAACCGGGCCACGGCCGAAGCGGACTGGATGCGGGAGAAGTTCGGCGACGCCGGGCTGCACGAGCTGACCGGCCACGTGCCGGCCGCCTTCCACGTCGCGGCGAAGATCGCCTGGCTGCGCGCGCACCAGCCGGATGTGTTCGCCGCGACCCGGCGCTTCGTCCAGCCGACCGACTACGTCGCGCTCGGGCTGACCGGCCACGCGACGACCGACTGGTCGATGGCGGCCGCGACGGCCCTGCTGGACTTGCGGGCCCGGAACTGGGCGCCGGAGCTGCTGGCCGCCCTGGGCCTGGACGCGGACATGCTGCCCGCCGTCGTCCCCTCCTGGAGCGTCGCGGGGGAGATCCGGCCGAAGCTCGCGCGCCGCCTCGGGCTCCCGGCCGGCGTCCCGGTCGTGGCGGGCGCGGGCGACAGCATCGCCTGCGCGCTCGGCGCCGGGGTGACCGGGGCCGGCCCGGTCAGCGAGATGGCCGGCAGCTCGAGCTGCTTCAACTCGGTGGTGGCCGAGCCGCTGCCGGACCGGGACGTCACCCACTACCCGAGCATCACCGGCCGCGAGGGCTACGTCACCGAGGTGGGCATCAACACCACCGGCGAGGCCGTCGACTGGCTCGTCGGGCTGTTCTACGGCCGGGCCCGCCGGGCCGGTTACGCACGGCTTGAGCAGGCTGTGGCCGGTTCCCCGCCGGGCGCGGGCGGCCTGGTCTTCGCGGCCGTGCTCGGCGACGGCGAGCGGGACGACCCGGCGCTGCGCGGCGCGGTCACCGGGCTGTCCCTGCGGCACGACCGCGGCGCCGTGGCCCGCGCCGCGCTGGAGGGGATCGCCTGCGGCGTCCGGGCCCGGCTCCATACCCTGGGCCGGACGTCCGCCCCGGCCACCGAACTCCGGGTGTCCGGCGGGGGCGCGGGCCTGGCGGTCTGGAACCAGATCAAGGCGGATGTCACCGGGATCCCGGTCGTCCGGGTCGCGGGTGACTCCACCGCGGCGGGCGCCGCGATGCTCGCGGGCCTGGGCGCAGGGGTCTACGCCGACGCCGCCGAGGCGGTCGCGGCCGGGTACCGCCCGCTGGACCAGGCCGATCCGGATCCCGCTCACCGTGCCCTGTACGACGACCTGTACGAGCGCTACCAGGCCCTGCTCGGATCGCGGGTGGTCAGGTGAGAGCGCGCCTGGGCATCAACACCTGCTTCGCGGTCAAGCGCTGGCCGCGGCCGGAGGACTGGGCCCGGATCGTGCGCGACGAACTCGGCCTGGAGATCGTGGAGCTCTCCCTCGACCTGATCGAGGATCCCGGCGGGCCAGCGGCTGGCCAGGTCCGTTCGGCCCTCGATGAATACGGGCTACGGGCGGAAACCGTGTTCACCGGCCTGGCCGCCTACTCGCTCAACCTGCTGATGCATCCCGACGAGGAGCGGCGGCGCGCCGCCGAGGAGTGGTACCTGGGCGTCGTCGACCTGGCCGCGCGGCTCGGGGCGCGCGGGGCGGGCGGTCACGTCGGCGCGATGAGCGTGCCCGACTGGGCCGACGAGGCGCGCCGGGCCGAGCGCTGGTCGGGGCTGCGGCACTCGCTCGCCGCGATCGCGGCCGCGGCCCGCTCGGCGGGACTCGACTACCTGCTGGTGGAGAACCTCGCCTGTCACCGCGAGCCGTCGACCATGGCCGGCCTGGAGACCCTGCTCACCGACGGCGACGCCGCGCACGCGCCGATCCGGTTGTGCCTGGACGTCGGGCACCAGTGCGTGCCGGGCACCACCGGGCCCGACCGGGATCCGTACGCGTGGCTCGCGCACTTCGGCGGCCGGCTCGCCGAGGTCCAGCTGCAGCAGTCCGACGGCCTCGCCGACCACCACTGGCCGTTCACCGCCGAGCGGAACCAGGCCGGCCGCATCGACCCCGGCCGCGTGCTGGACACCCTGGCCGGGGCCGGCGCGCAGGACGTTCTCCTGGTGCTGGAGGTGATCCCGGCGTTCGAGCAGGACGACGCCGGGGCGCTGGCGGACCTGCGGGCCTCGACCGGGCTATGGCAGGCCGCACTGACCGAGCGAGGGGCACTATGACCAGCGGTTTCGTAAACAGCAGCGGGATCGGCATCTACTACCGGATCGCCGGGTCCGGGCCGCAGACGCTGGTCCTGATCAACGGCGTGGGCGACGACCTGGACGGCTGGGCCAACCAGGTGGACGACTTCGTGGCCGCGGGCCTGCGCGTGGTCAGCTTCGACAACCGCGGGGTCGGCCGGTCCGGCCAGCCGCCGGGCCCCTACACCAGCGCCGAGATGGCCGCGGACCTCAAGGCGCTCGTCGCCGGGCTCGGGCTGCCGCCCTTCCACCTGGCCGGCGTGTCCATGGGCGGCGCCATCGCCCAGGAGTACGCGGTGGCCCACCCCGGTGACCTGCTCTCGCTCGTGCTCGCGAACACCTTCGCCGTGGCCGATCCGTTCACGGCCGCGGCGTTCGAGACGTGGGCCACGGTGGCCGGGGCCGCGGGCATGCCGGTCATGATGCGGCAGCAGGCGCCGTGGATCTTCAGCCCCGGGTTCTACCAGCAGTACCCGGACCGGGTGACCGAGCTGATCGCGGCGGCGCAGGCGAGCACCCAGCCGGCCGCGGCGTTCGCGGCGCAGATGGCCGCGCTGACCGGCCACGACTGCGCCAGCCGGATCGGTGCGGTGAGCGTGCCGACGCTGGTCCTCGCCGCCAGCGACGACATCATCATCCGGCCGGAACTGTCGCGGCGCCTGTTCGACGCGCTCGGCCCTGGCGTCGGCACCTGGGCGGTCGTACCCGGCGGCCACGCCGCCTTCTGGGAGAACCCGGGGCCGTGGAACACGGCCGTCATCGATTTCGTCCGCCGCCACGGCACGTCGTGACCAGGCAGCACACAGAAAGGTCGGCTATGTCGCTCGAGGAGAGGTTCGGCACCGCCAAGCCCGTGATCGCGATGGTGCACTTCCCCGGCTTGCCGGGACGGCCGCGGCACGACCGCGGCGCCGGGCGGAACCGGCTGCTCGACGTGGTCGGGCGGGACCTGGAGGTGCTGCAGGAGGCCGGCGTCGACGCCGTGCTGTTCTGCAACGAGGCCGACATTCCCTACCAGCTGACCGTAGGCCCGGAGATCCCGGCCGCGATGGCGGCCGTGATCGGCGAGCTGCGCCCGTCGATCCGGGTCCCGTTCGGGGTCAACGTGCTGTGGGACCCGCGGGCCAGCCTCGCCGTCGCCCGGGCCACCGGCGCGGTCTTCATCCGGGAGGTCCTGACCGGCGTCTACGAGAGCGACATGGGCCTGATCGCGCCGTCGCTCGGTGACCTGGCGGCCTACCGCGAGGCGATCGGCGCGTCGGACGTGGCCCTGTTCGGCAACATCACGCCGGAGTTCAGCTCCACGCTCGGCACCCGCACCGTCGCCGAGCGCGCCCGCAGCGCGAGCTTCCTCGGCCTCGACGTGATCCTCATCAGCGGCCCCGAGGCGGGCGTCCCGTTCGCCATGAGCGACCTGCGCGCGGCCAAGCAGGCCGCGCCGCAGACCCCGGTGCTGGCGAACACCGGCGTGACCGCCGACCGGCTGGCCGAGACCCTCGCCGTCGCCGACGGCGTGATCGTGGGCACCAGCCTCAAGGTCGACGGCATCACCTGGAATCCCGTCGACCAGGACCGGGCCCGCCGGTTCATGGACACGGCCCGCCAGGCTCGTTCGGCCCCTGCTGTGGCCAGTTGACTGGCTGTGCTGGCCTTTCCGGCCGCGGAGGCCGCCGTCCTCGACATGGACGGCCTGCTCATCGACACCGAACCGGTCTGGCGTGCCGCCCAGTCCGCCGTCTTCGCCCGGTTCGGGGTCGCGCTCAGCGAGGGCGACCTGCTCGACTCGACCGGGCAGCCGATCGAGGAGCTGATACCGGTGTGGCGGCGCCGGGCGCCCGGGCCAGACCCGGCCGGGGTTGGGCTCACTGACGACGAGATCGCTGACCGGATCATCGACCAGGTCATCGCGTACGTGAAAGAGCAGGGACAGCCGATGCCGGGGGTTACCGCGGCGATCGCGCTGTTCGAACGGTGCGGGCTCCGGCTCGCGATCGCGTCGTCGTCGCCGCCCCGGCTGATCGACGCCGTCTGCGACCGGCTCGGCCTGACCCGCATCACGGTGCGCTGCTCGGCTATGGACGAGGCCAGGGGCAAGCCGGCGCCGGATGTGTACCTCGCCGCGGCGCGCAGGCTCGACGTCGCCGCGGCGAGCTGCCTGGCGCTGGAAGACTCCCCGACCGGGATCGCGTCGGCCAGGTCGGCGGGCATGCGCTGCGTCGCCGTCCCCGATCCGCTGCTCGCGGCCGATCCCCGCTACCGCGAGGCGGACCTGGTCCTGGAGTCACTGACCAGCCTGGACGGAGCGGCTCTCCGGCGGCTGGGCGTGCCGGTACCCGGCTGACGGCCGACGGCCGACGGCAACCTTGTGACGCCCGCTCACGGCTGTTACATGATGTGATCACTGAGACTCTCAGCGCTACTGCTGTTCTATGCTGGTCCAGGTGGTTTGCGCCGGGCCCGTGGTGGAAGCCCGTGGTGGAAGCCCGCGGCGAGGGGAGTGATGGGTGCGGTGTTAGGCAGGCATGACCCACCGCTGTCGGTGGAGTGCCGCTGGGAAGACCGCCGGGCCACGGTGGTCGTCCGCGGGGAGGTGGACTTCGCCACGGCCGGCATCCTGGCGCGGCAGCTGGACGAGGTGGCGGGCCGGCAACCCGAGCATCTCACCGTGGACCTGGGCCGGACGAACTTCCTCGACGCGGCCGGCCTGCGGGTCATCGCCCGGGCCCGCCGCACGCTCACGCCGCGGTGCCCGCTGACGCTGCGCTCGCCGACGCGGCAGGTTCGCCTGGTCCTGGAGATCAGCGGCCTGGCCGGGGTGTGCCCCATCGAGGAACCCGGCCAGCCCCGCTGAGTCAGCCCACGGGCCGTCAGGTCCAGGTGTCGCGCATTGCGGTCCTTTCTCGCGTCAGCGCTCCAGGGTTAACACTTTACGTAGTCATATAACGACAACTAGTTACGATCGGTTCAGTGCTCTGATTCGGATCCGGGAGCGTCGAAGAGCCGGTACCCCGTCGGCAGCCGCAGGCCCGGGCAGGTCAGGTAGTGCGTGCCCACCGCGCCGCAGCGTGCGCACCGCCGCTCCGGCGGTTCGGCCGGCCGGCCGGGCGCCACCTCGGGATCTTCCCCCGCGAGCGCGGAATCTCCAATCGCGTAGGGCCTCGGCTGGCCTGTCATCGTGTCCTCCACCTCATACCGCTGCGGAACAGCGCCTCCACGTCCGCGCGCCGGTACCGCGGCCTCCCGGCCTCGTTCCTGACCTCCGGCAGCCGCCCGCGCCGCGCCCACGACGCCACCGCCGCCGAGGTCACCCGGAACATCAGCGCCACCTGTCCGCGGGTCATCAGGTCCTCGCTCATGTCGTACAGGTCGTCGTCGCGGCGGCACGGCGCCATCATGTTCATCAAGTTCCCCAGCTGGCCGGAATGAACTGACTCCGGGGCGGCACTGGTCACCTGGACGGGCTGCTCCCGGGCAAGGCCCCGGGCGCGATACGCAACCACCCGATGCCTGTTGCACTAAAAATATTTCTGCAACTTGCATGCCCGAAACATCCGTCAGCTGACCGATATTGCGCTATTCCTTCCCCGGGGCGTGCCGGAAGACCGCCGGGAGCGCTGGACGAAGGAGGGCTGGCGGCCTAGTCTCGGGCTGGTGATGGCGACGATGCCCGCCGGCTCGACCAGCCAGGACGTGGCCCGGCGGCTGACGGACGACGGCTACGTGGTCGTGACCGGCATGATGACCCCGGACGGTGTGCAGAGCGCCCGCGCCGACCTGGACCGGGTGCTGCGGACCACGCGGACCGGGCGGAACTCCTTCGAGGGCTTCGACACGCAGCGGATCTACGCGCTGTTCGCCAAGACCCGCGTGTTCGACGCGCTGGCCACCGACCCGCTGCTGCTCGGCGTCCTGGACCAGGTCCTGGGCCATTACCAGCTCAGCGCCCCGGTCGGCATCTGCATCGGGCCCGGCGAGAAGGCGCAGATCCTGCACCGGGACGACGCCATCTACCCGGTGCCCGAGCCGCATCCGCCGCTGGTCGTCAACACGATGTGGCCGCTCGACGAGTTCACCAGGCAGAACGGGGCCACCAGGTTCATCCCCGGCAGTCACCGGTGGGAGCCGGGCCGGTCGCCGGGCCCGGACGATCGGGTGGAGACGGCGGTGATGTCACCCGGGTCGGCCCTGTTCTACCTGGGCAGCCTGTGGCACGGGGGCGGCGCGAACTCTACCGCGAGGCCGCGGCTCGGCGTGATCCTGGAGTACGCGGCCGGCTGGCTGCGACCCCAGGAGAACCACTGCCTGGCCGTTCCCGGAAACATCGTCCGCGACCTGCCGGAACGCCTGCAGGAACTGCTCGGCTACAACATCTACCCGCCGTTCGTGGGGTACGTCGACGGCCGGCATCCCCGCCGGGCCCTGCCGGCCGATCCGTAGTCCGGGTCAGCCGTCCCAGGTCACGGTGAAGGCGTTGCCGCCGGTCAGCGCCGGGGCTCAGAACAGGGTCGGCGGTCCGGCGGGAACCGGCTCGGGGAGCGGCTCGACCTCGGGCACCTTGGCTCGCACGTCGTCGTGAAAGCGGCGGGCCAGCTCGAGCGCGGCGACGTTGTCGGGCGTATGGATGAACACGGTCGGGGAACGCCCCTCGCGCAGCCAGCCGGCCACGGTGCCGAGCCAGGGCTGCCAGCCTGCGACGGTGCGGTCCGGGTCGTCCCGGCCGATGTAGCGGACGACGGGGTGGGACGTCAGGGCCCGTGACCGCCGGGGCACCCGTGGCTTGTTCCGCCAGGCTTCCCGTTCGACGTCGCTGGCCGGGGGGGTGCCGAACAGGACGGTGGTGTCGAAGGTCACCCATTCGGCGCCGGCCTGCTCGAGCGCCCGCTCGAGCAGGTGTTCCGATCGCGGGTCCGTGAAGAACGCGCGGTGTCGTACCTCGACGCAGTACCGGTGCCCGGGCGGGAGACGACGCAGGAAACGGACCAGGGCACCGAGGTCGGCGGGGCTGAACGACGGCGGCAGCTGAATCCACAGCGCGTGCGCCCGCGGCCCGAGCGGCTCGATCGCGGCCAGGAACGCGTGGAGCGGCTCGTCGGCCTCGGCGAGCCTGCGTTCATGGGTGATCGTCCTGGGCAGCTTGAGGATGATCCGGAAGCCGGGCGCGGTCTGCCCGGCCCACGATCTCACCGTGTCCAGGGCGGGCGTCGCGTAGAACGTCGTATTGCCCTCCACGGCATTGCACCACGTCGCGTACGCCCGCAGGCGCTCTCGCGGGGGCAGCGAATCAGGCAGGTAGCGGCCCTGCCAGGGTGCGTACGTCCACATCGCGCAGCCGACGTGGAGTTCCATGACCCGACGCTACCCGAGCGCGATCAGCATTCGGACGGCCGTGGCATGCTCACGGTAAGGGGTCAACCCGCCAGAACGGACGGTACGCCTGTTCCCCGACACGATCACGGTAACCGTCCCGTTCAACCGGTCGGCCTGACCGTCCAGACGGGATCGTCAAGGCCGAGACGGTCCCGGACGTCGGAGACGAGCACGTCCAGGCCTGGCCCGGGCTGCGCGAGCCGGTCCTGGATGGCGTCCAGCCCGGCCCGTTCGGTCAGCCGCTTCTCGTTGAGCACCCACTGGCCGGCCGCCGCCATCCGGCCCTGGCCACTCGCCAGCACCGCCTGGCAAAGGTTCGCCAGGCACGCCACCCGGTCCTGGCGGCCGGCGTAGACGCCGGCGAAGGACAGCGCGCCGGCCGCGAGCCGGAACCAGGCCCCGGGCGCGGTCTTCCGCAGCCGGGGCGGGAACGCCGGGCGCGGCAGGTCACCGGCCAGCACCCGGCCCAGGGCCAGCTCCCCGGCCAGGATGTAGGTGGCGATCCCGGCCACGTAACCGACCTCGCGGCGGATCTCGAACCGACCGTCCCCGGCGGCCGCGGTCCAGCGCAGGACCTCGTCCAGATCCCGGTAGATGAGGTCGACTTTGGCGCCGTCGACTGTCAGCCACGCCCCGCCGTTCACGATGCTGCCCCATTCGCCGGGCGCGAAGACCCGGCCGGGCCAGCCCAGCGCGGTAATGTCCGCCGGGTCCAGGCCGCCCCGGTAATACAAGCCGAAATCCCAGTCTGATCCCTCGACGGCCGTGCCCGTTGCCCGCGAACCCCCCAGGGTCACCGCCACCACTCCGGGGATCGCGGCCAGCCGCTCGGCAAGATGCTCCATCACCCGAGTATCCGGCAGCCGGCGGCCTGCTCACCGGCGACTGTCCTGGTGGTGACACCGTGGGCCAGCGCGGCCGGTGCCTGCTTGACAGTGCAGGCATCAGGCTTCTACGGTTATACCAACATCATAGAATAATGTGATGATGGAAGAAGGCTAATGTTCCGGTTCCGGCTCGACGGGTCCTCCGGCGTCCCGCCCTACCTGCAGCTGGTCCACCAGGTGCGTCAGTCGCTGCTGCTGGGCTACCTGCGGGAGGGTGACCGGCTGCCGACGGTTAAAGACGTCGCCGCCGACCTGGTGATCAACCCGAACACGGTCGTCAAGGCCTACCGGCAGCTCGAGCATGAAGGGCTGGCCGACGGCCGGCCGGGCCAGGGCACGTTCATCACGGCCACCTCATCCCCGGTCCTGCCGGAGGCACAGCAGGCGCTGCGCGCATCGCTGGAGGAATGGCTCCGCACCGCCGAAGAGGCCGGGCTCGATGACGCGGCGGTCACGGCGCTGATCGCCGTGGCCCGCCAGGACATGAAGAAGGAGAGGGTCTGATGACCGATGACATGGTCGGCGTCGCCCCGGCCCTGCGAGCTGACCGGCTGGGCAGGCGCTACGGCCGGGTGTGGGGGCTTCGCGACTGCACCCTGGAGGTGCCAGCCGGCGTGATAGCCGGCCTGGTGGGCCCGAACGGCGCAGGCAAGACCACCCTGCTAGAGATGATCATCGGGCTGCTCGAGCCCACCGAGGGGCAGGTGTCGGTCTTCGGCCAGATCTCGCGCGCCCAGAGCGCGGCGACGCTGGCCCGGGTCGGCTACGTCGCCCAGGACCATCCGCTGTACCGCGACTTCAGCGTCGCGGACATGTTCCACCTGGGCCGGGCGATGAATCCCAGCTGGGATCAAAGCCTGGCGCAGGCCCGGACGGACGCGCTGGGCATCCCGCTCAAGCGCAAGGTCAAACACCTGTCCGGCGGCCAGCGGGCGCAGGTCTCGCTGACCATGGCACTGGCCAAGCGCGCGCCGCTGCTCGTGCTCGACGAGCCGGTCTCCAGCCTGGACCCAGTCGCCCGGCTGGAGTTCATGCGGGAGGTAATGGCCGCGGCCGCCGGCACCGGCCTGACCACCATCATCGCGTCGCACGTGGTCTCCGAGCTGGAGCGGCTCTGCGACTGGCTGATCGTGCTCACCGGCGGGCACGTGCAGCTCGCGGGGCCGGCCGACGACCTGATCTCCGCGCACCGGCTGCTCACCGTCCCCCGGGCGACCCCGGACGCAGAGCTTCCCGGGCTCCCCATCCACCGCACCGACAGCGACCGGCACTCCACCGTGGTAGTCCGCACCGACCCGGCCCGGCCATCGGCGCAGGTGCACCCCGGATGGCAGGCCGACCCGGTGGGCTTCGAACAGCTCATCATGGCCTACCTGCAGCGGACCCCCGCGGCGGCGGCCACGGGCAATCCCGCCCAGGCCGCGGAGTGGCCCGGGCCGACCAGCAAGGCGGTAACACGATGATCTGGGTCAGCTGGCGGCAGCACCGTAGCCAGGCCATAGCCTGCCTGGCCCTGCTCGCCGCCCTCGCGGTCTACGCGATCCTGCTCGGCACCTCGATGCGCACCGCGTTCAGCCACGACAGCCTGGCCGCGTGCCTGGCCCGCAGCCCGGGGACCGGCTGCCCGGCCGCGGTCGAGGCCTTCAGCGGCAAGTTCGGCTCCGAGGTCAACGTCGCGTTCTGGTCCGTGGTCCTGATCGTCCCCGGGCTGATCGGGGTCCTGGTCGGCGCGCCGCTGATCGCCCGGGAACTCGAATACGGCACCTGGCGGCTGGCCTGGAGCCAGACGGTCCCGCGGGCCCGGTGGCTGACCGTCAAGCTGGCCCTGGTCACCGGCGGACTCGTGATCCTCGGCGCGGCGATGACCGCCGTGATCACCTGGTACCGAGCGCCGATGGACCAGCTCACCGGTCATCTCCTGCATAACATCTACGACTTCGAGGGCCTGGTCCTAACCGCCTACATCCTGTGCGCGTTCGGGTTCGCCGTGCTGGCCGGGCTGCTGCTGCGCCGCAGCGTGCCGGCCATGATCGCCGCGTTCATCCCGTGGCTAGCCATCCGGCTCGTGGTCGAGTTCCTGTTCCGCCCGCACTTCCTGGCCCCGCTGACGGTCTCGCGGCCCGCCTGTCTAAGGCCGCCCGGATGCGGCGAAGGCATCGGCATCGTGCCGCAGGCCACCGGCCGCATCGGCGACCTGGTGCTGAGCATCAACGGCAACATCGTCACTTATCAGCCCGCCGACCGGTTCTGGCCCTTCCAGTTCATCGAGGCCGGCATCTTCGTGGCCCTCACCGCGGCCGCGCTCGGCGCCACGATCTGGCTGCTGCACCGGCGCGCCGCCTGACCGCTTCATCTCGCGGGCAGCCCCCCGGAATCGTGATGGGCTCAACTGCCGCGGCCGGCCGGGAGAACCGGCCGGCCGCGGCAATACTGCGTGCGCCCGCCGTCAGGGCTTGATGTCCACGACCTGCGGGTCGTGGTCGCTGACCTGGTTGGCGAACTCGGCGTTGACGTGCACCACCTGGTAGGTGAACTTGCCGATGCCCTTGGTGACCAGGATGTGGTCCAGGACCTCGGAGACGCCGTCGAAATCGTAGGTGTACTGCTGGTTAGCCGGCAGCGTGGTGATCAGGTCGGTCAGCGTCGGCTTGCCGCTGCCGTCCGACGTCCCGGTCTTCAGCACCGACAGCGCCGGGCTGAACTGGTAGTCGTTCAGGTCTCCGACCACCACCACGTCGGCCTGCTTGTCGATGGCCAGGATCTGGTTGATGAAGTTGTGCTCCGCCAGGGCCTGGCCGGCCCGCTGGACGGCCGAGCTCTGGGCCGGGAACTGGAACCGGCCGTCCTGGCTCTGGTCGCCGAGCTTGGCGTCGAAGTGGTTGGCGATGACGAACACGTCCTTGCCGTTGAACGTGAACTGGCCGACCAGCGGCTTGCGGCTGGCGTTCCACACCGCGTTCGCCGGGTCGATCCGGCCCGGCGACAGGGTCAGCGCCGGCTCGCCCTTCTTCTTGGTGACCTGGGTGCCGGTGGTGGACCTGTTGACCGTGGCCGCACCCGCGTCGACGAACGTCACGATGGCCGGGTTGTACAGGAACACGACCCGGATGTTGCCGCCGGGCTGGCCGCCGTCCTGGTCGTTGACCGGGTCGATCTCGCGCGAGTCGTAGTGCGGGCCGCCGGCCGCGACCACGGCGGCGGTCAGCTTGCTGATCGTCTGGTCGGCGGCGACCACGCCGTCGTCGGTGGCGCCGTCGTTGTCCTGCACTTCCTCGACCGCGACGATGTCGGGCGAGGCCAGGTTGGTGACGATGCCCTGGGCCAGGGCCTGGAACTTGCTGTCCGGGTTGGACGGGGCCAGGTTCTCCACGTTGTAGGTGGCGATGGACAGCTGCTTCTTGGGCGGGGCGGCCGCCACGACCGGGGCCAGGTGGTTGTCCTGCACCGCGCCGAGCGTGGTGGCGGCGATGAAGTAGCCGCCGAACTGGGAGTAGTCGACCGGGCCGGCCGTCGCGCCGGTGAACACGTCACCCACGCTGACCTCGGGGTTGGACCCGTCGGCCGGGACGACCTCCAGCCGCCCCGACGGGGTGGCGTTCTCCGCCGTCAGCAGGGTGCCGCCGCGATAGCTGACATCCTGGCCGGGCTTGGTGGTGATGTACTGCTCGCCGAAGGAGTCCGAGGGCCCGACGACCCGGGCGTTGTCCACCTCGACCCGCATGCCCTCGACCGACTCGTAGAAGTCCAGGGCCGAACGGGCGGGCTGGATCGGGGCCGACTCGATGTTGCCGCCGCCCAGGTCCGGCGCGTAGGCGGCGGGCACGGTGTCCGGGCCCAGCACGATCGGGGACGGCAGCGGGTTCCCGCTGGATACCACGCTCGCGCTGGTCTGGTCGATCTCGGTGATCGACAGGTTCGAGGTGGTGGCAACCGTGTCGCCGCTGGCCAGCGGGTAGAACTCCTGGACCTTGCCCGACACCAGCACCGAGTCTCCGGGTGCCGCCGCCGGCGCGCTGCCGGTGAAGACGAAGATGCCCTCGCTGGTCGCCGGGTTGCTGTCCGGGCTGGGGTCCTGGATCCAGTAGCCCTTGCTCGAGCCGGCCGCCCGCACGCCCGTCACGATGCCGGGGACGTTGGTGACCGTGTTGCCGTTCTGCGGCGACAGGAAGCCCGTGCCCTGGATGTCGTGGATGGCCAGCGGTCCCGGCGTGCCGCCGCCTCCTCCGCCCCCGCTGGCCGTGGGCGCGCCGGGGGTCGGGGCGGCGGCGGTGAAGTCGGTCCCGTTCTGGTCGGTGTCCGTCGTCGTGATGCGCTGGGCCGAGGTCGTGTTGCTCAGCCCCGGTGCGTCCGCGCTGCCCTCGTGGATGACCGCGGTGCCGTAGCCGGCCAGGTCGACGATGTCGGAGTCGGCCGCGCAGTCGGCGGCCGTCTTGCAGGTCAGCGGGGTCGAGTTGTCGACCAGCGCGACCGTGCCCGACGTGCCGGACATGTTGATCGAGCCGGAGGCCTGCGTCGGCGGCAGGCCCGTCGTCCCCCCGGCGCCGGCCGCCTCGCCGATCAGGTACAGGCCGCCGCCGGACAGCGAGCCGGTCAGCGGCGTGACCTGCCAGGTTGTCGTGGCGCCCGGGCTGGCCGAGATGTACTGCACCGACCAGCCGTCCAGCGTGGCCGCACCGCTGCCCGCGTTGGCCAGCTCGATGAAGTCGTTGGTCAGGGTGGCGCCGCTGTTGCCGCCGCCGCCGTAGACCTCGTTGATGACCGCCCCGGACGAGGCCGCCTCGGCTGGCGCCGTCAGGGCGGCGCCACCGACGCAGGTCAGGGCGGCCAGCGTGGCCGTGGTTATCGCGCTGGTGACGCGGGGCCGGTACGTGCGCACGGCTTTGCTCCTCCGGAACATGGGACAGCTCGGCAACAGCTGTTCAGCACAATGCCGGGTTCATGCTAGCGAGCAAAATGGCAACAAGATGAACAAGAAACGGCAATTTATGACTTTTCGGCCGTTCTCAGGTGCTCGAGGGCCCAGCTAGCTGGCCGGCGCCGAGGGCGCGATCCCCGCCGCGGCGGCGATCCTCGCCGCCTCCGCCTGCGGGTCGCCACCCTCGGGCACGCTGATGATGAGGCGGCCGAAACGTCCCCGCCTCAGGTCCACCCGGACCGCCGGCCGGTCGCGGTGCAGGGCGCAGAAATCGTAGCCGTCACCGTGCCGGCGGGTGCCCAGCGAAGCGACCCCGGGAAAGCTGACCCCCGCCATCCGCCATCCCCGCAGGCCCAGCCACGGCTTGGGATCGGGCGCCACCGCGTAGATGAACGAGAGGGGGACCCGGATGTCACCGTGGAAGCCCCCGATCTTCTCGCCCAGGGTGAGATGGACTACCAGGTCCGCATCGTCCACGATCAGCTCAGCCATCGGGTCGAGAATAAGGTTGAGCGGACGCGAGAAGCCAGCCCGTTCGGGATCAAATCACGATCTTCGTACCGAACGGCCCGGTCTTACGCCTGCCCGGCCATCCCCTGCCGATCCCGTCGGCCGGGACCGGCCGGCCGTACCACTAGTCTGTGCCGTATGGCCGGTGCGCTGCTCGTGGTCAGCTTCGCCGTGATGGTGGCCGGCGCGGCGGTGTTCACCAACGCCGTCGAGTGGGCCGGCCTGCGTCTCGGCCTCGGCCACGGAGCAGTGGGCAGCGTGCTGGCAGCCGTGGCCACCGCGATGCCAGAATCGCTGATCCCGGTCATCGCCGTCATCACCGAGGGCAAGCAGGCGGGTCCGGTCGCGATCGGCGCCATCGTCGGGGCGCCGTTCCTGCTCGCCACGCTGGCCATGGCGGTGTGTGGTGTCTCCGCGCTCATCTACCGGGCCCGCAGGACAAGTGCGCGGCTGCAGCCCGACCGCAACGCGATAGCCAGGGACCTGTACGTCGTTCTGGGTGCCCTGCTGCTGGCCATCAGCGTCGGGCTGGTGGGCTCGCGCCCGCTGCGCCTGGCCGCCGCGGCGGTGCTGCTCGGCGCGTACGCGGCCGTCACCTGGAAGACGATCGTGCAGGGCAGGCAGGAGGGCGGGGCCGAGGAGCCGGGCAGCTTGTACTTCGACACCACGAAGAACGACCCGCCGACCAATTTCCAGATCCTGGCGCAGGTCCTGGTCAGCATCGGCATGCTCATCGGCGGGGCGGAGCTGTTCGTGCGCAGCATCGAGCAGCTGGCGCACGGGCTCGGGGTCGATCCGCTGATACTGACGCTGGTCATCGCGCCGCTGGCCACCGAGCTCCCGGAGACGCTCAACAGCGTGATCTGGGTCCGCCAGGGTAAGGACACCCTCGCCCTGGGCAACATCACCGGCGCCCTGGTCCTCCAGTCCATGCCGCTCGTCGCCTTCGGCATGGTATTCACCAGCTGGCGGCTGACCTCTCCCGCGCTGGCGGCCATGCTCGCCGCGCTCGCCGGCGCGGCGCTCAGCCTGATCGCCGTGCTGCGCGCCCGCGGCTGGTCAGCGCCGTTCGTGGGCTGGTCGGCTGGGTTGTACGTCGGCGGGATCACCGCGATTATCGCCGTCACCTGACCCCCGGCAGCCGGGGGCGGACCCGTCACCTCCGCAGGGCCAGGACGATAATCACGATGATGACGATGACAACGAGCGTCCCGATTCCGATATACATGGGTAATTCCTCATTTCACGGTTGAAGATTCACCATGAACTGCCCCTGGAATGGCGACCCAAACCGCGGTGTCGCCGCGCCGTTGCCACCCCTAGGCCTGGCCGGGGATGCGTGCGGCCGGGTCGTCTGGGAGCCGGCTCAGCGTGATGCCGAAGTGGTCCCGGTACGCCGCCAGCAGCGCGTCGTCTGTATCCAGCTGCTGTTCGGTCCGGGTCCCGTGCTGGGTCCGGATGAGCATCCGGCCGCTGATGGACACCCGGCCGCCTGGAGTCAGCCTGGAGCAGATCGTGCTCTGGGTGAAATGCGACAGCGGCGAGGTCTGCTGCCACCAGCACGTCGGGGCGCAGTCGGCGAGCGAGCGCTCGCGTGTTTCGAGACGGTACTGGGGCTTGCCGTCTTTCAGGACGTCGATGTCTCCCTCTTCGGCGTCGGCGAGCCGGAACCGGCCGGCCGGATCGTCCTGGTCATCCCGGGTGTCCAGCCGCAGCGGGTAGTCGCTGTGACTGCCGAAGCCCACGTCGGCGAGCCAGGGCCCGGTGCCGTCGGCAGGGCGCACGATGAGCGCCAGGTGGTCGAAGGGCGGGCTGAGGCCGTCCTCCCCGTATACCCGGGCGCCGACCCGGCTCACCCGCGCGCCGAGCGCCTCGAGCAGCAGCGCGAAGGTCCCGTTGAGCTCGTAGCAGAAGCCGCCGCGGCGGCGGTGCACGATCTTGTCGATCAGGTCGGGCTCGTCCAGCGAGATCGGTTCGGCCAGGTGAATGCTCAGGTTCTCGAACGGCACGGTCAGCTGGTGCGCCCGGTGCAGCGTGCGCAGGCCCGCCGCGTCACCGGCGGCCGGCGCGGTGACACCGACGCGGTGCAGGTAGGCCGCCACGGTTTCGTGATCCATCGAAATCCTCCCGCAGCCGTTGGTCAGCCGAAGGTGAACGAGTAGGCCGCGAGGCCCGGTGAGAGCCTGATGGTCACGGTGCCGTCCCCCGCAGGCTGCTCGGTAGCGACAGTGTAGATGTCAGGGGCACCGGAGATGCGGCGAGCGTGATCCCGGCGCCCTGGCCTGCGGTGATCGACTCCTGGCCGATGGTCCACTGGCCGGCGAGGGCGAAGGAGTTCGCGGGGACGGCGGCGGGCGGCCCGAACGGGCCGGTCACGTAGGGGGTGCTGCCGTGGTACCCCTGCTGGCGTTCCGCGCCGAGATAGGTCTCCGGCGTCTGCGCGGCGTCGTCGGGGGTGGTGTCGGGGACATCGGTCGCCCGCGGCAGGGCGATCCCGGGGTGCGCCGCGCTGAGCAGCTTGCGGATGAGCTGTTCCTCGCCGCCGTAGTCGCCTTCCCCGATGGAGATGTGCCGGATCTGGCCGCTGGCGTCGATCAGGTACCCCGCCGGCCAGGACTGGTTGTCGTAGGCATTCCACGTGCCGTAGGAGTTGTCGAGCGCGACCGGGAAGGTGAGGCCGAGCCTGCGCACGCCGGCGGTGACGTTGGACGGCACGTGCTCGAAAGCGTACTCGGGCGTGTGCACGCCGACGACTTCGAGCCCGTCGGAGGCATAGGCCTTGGCCCAGGCCTCGACGTGCGGAAGCTCGCGCTGGCAGTTGATGCAGGAGTAGGCCCAGAAGTCGACCAGGACGACCTTGCCCCTGAGCGAGGCCACGCTCACCGGCTTGCCGCCGGGGGTGTTCAGCCACTGCTGGATGCCGCGGAACGCGGGCGCGGGGCCGCACTTCTCGAGACCGGAGCCGCCGTACAAGGCCGCCGTCTGGCAGGCCTGGAGCGATACGCTGCCGCCGCCCTGGGGTGCCGCCTTGGCGCCCTTCTCCAGTGAGTTGCCCACGGCTTCGAAGTAGTTCGGGATGTCGCGCTGGATGATGTCGGGGAGGTTGAACGTCAGGGCGACGGCCAGGACGATGACGACGGCGCCGCTGACCGCACGGAAGGCACCCTGGTGACGCCGGAAGGCCCCGAGCCGCTGGGTCAGGCCGCGGCCCGCCAGCGCGAAGGCGAGCAGCGGGATCGCGGTGCCGACGGCGAAGCCCAGGGTCAGGCCGACCGTGCGAAGTCCGATGTGGCCGGTCGCGCCGGCCACGGTGATGGCGGCGAGGACCGGCCCCGCGCACGGCACGAAGACCGCGCCGAGCGCGATCCCGAGAAGGAAGCCGTTGCGGCCGGTGCCGAGGGCGCGCTGGGGGAAGCGGTAGAACGGCCGCTCGATCAGGTGGCCGAGCGGCGTTACCAGCAGCCCGAGACCGACCAGGACCAGCAGGGCCAGGCCCAGCCAGCGGATGGCGTCGTCCGGCAGGTGCAGGCTCACCAGGATGAGGCTGCCGAAGAGGGTGAAAACGGCGAAGCTCAGCGTCAGGCCGAGGACGACGAGATAGGGCCGCCGCCGCGCCGACTCCGCGTCCGGCCCAGTGTCCGGCCCAGTGTCCGGCCCAGTGTCCGGCCCGGCGCTGCCGCCGCCGAGCAGGACGACAGGAAGCACCGGCAGGACACAGGGGGACAAGCCCGTAATGATCCCGCCGACCAGGCCGATCAGCACCAGCGTCACGCCACAACCTCCCGCTGACGGCCGGGCCAGGATCGTTCCGGTCCTATGTCTCTAACCGGAGCGGGCTTCCGGGAGTTCCCCGGTCGTATCAGGTGCCTAGGTTGTAGGCGATCGTCGCCCAGTTGCCCGGGTCGTCCTGCCGCTGGAACGAGATCCCGCTGCAGCCGTTCGGCAGGTTGACGGTGACCTTCTGGGTCGCCGGGCCGACGGTCACGATCGTGATATTGGCAAAATCCTGGGTGTCGTTGGAGAACGGAGCCACCCGCAGCCGGTTCGGGGTCTTGCCTTCGCCACCGGGGTCGCAGAAAAAGGAGATCCACCTGAATTGGCCCCCGCCGAAGGCAACGGCGCCGTACTGCTTGTCGTTCTGGATCTGCATTTCTTCCTCCGCGAGAAGCAGGCTCTGTTGAGTCGAGGAATGCCAGCCGAGATCTGACAGGCTGGCGAGAGTGCCATGGTAAATAGACGTATCGCAGAAACCGCAGCCGCTCCAGTTCGTCCGGTTCGCACCGGTCTGGCCGTTGGTGCTCTGCCACAGGGTGTGTGGCAGCAGTCCGGCCTCGGAAGCCTGGTAGGCCGCTATCCAGGTACGGCGGGATGAGTGGAAGATGGGCGCGAGCCCGGCGTCGACCGCGAAAAACTGGCCGCTGTACAGCCACGAACGCTGGCCGAGCGGCAACGATACGAGGTTGTACGCGTCGTCAATTATGCCGAACCACTGGTTAGCCCGGCCCGACTGGTTTCCCGGCCCCTCTTCCAGATCGAGTATGGGAATCTCGCCCTCATTAAGGTTCGGGCCAATCCAGTTGATGAACGCATTGGCTTGCGAACTCACATCCTGACCCGCTCGCAGGTATTGATACAAGCCACAGAACCCGAACTTGAGCGATTTGATTCTCGCCCGGTTCGACCCGAGCATTCCGTCAAGGTGGGAATTCCCATACCCGACTCTAATGATCGCGGCCCCGCCGTTCTGGGACTTAATTCCCGCCCAGTCGGGGGCGTTGCCGCTGGCCGGCGACTGAAACTCGCTGACATCGGGCAGCTTGACAGTCATGCCCCTTCCCTCCCTGCTTTCCCGGGTGACAGTCGCCAGGCTAGATCCTCGGTACCGGCGGCACCCCGCAAACCGTGCGATTATGCGTTATGCGGCCCGCCGAAAGCCCGGAGCGCACGCGCTTACCGGGCTCGATCCGTGATCCGCAGGTAGTACCCGGCCGGGTCGAGAACCCGGAAATCCCTCAGGCCGAACGACACCCGGTCCTGGCCAGGACCGGCCACGGCCTCGATATCAGGCAGGGACCTTGCCGCCGCGCGAGTCCGCGCGGTCAGGTCCTCAAGGGAATCAAGCACCGCGGTATCGGGCCGCGGTACGGCTCGTTCGGCCCTGGCCCGCAGATTCCACCGCAGGCTCTCCCGCGCGTTCCGGGCCGCCCGGCGGGCCTGCTCCGCCGCCACAGTCAGCTGGCGGTCGTGCCGCGGCCAGGCCTGCATACCGGAATCCGGATCGGCGGCAGCGGCGCTGAGATCCTCCAGGGCACGGGCGATGTCGCTGCCCCACTGGCTGATCGCATGCTCGGCCGGACGGAGCTGCAGCGGCGGGAACACCAGGACGTTGACCGCCAGCCCGGCCGCTACGCCGATGCCGACGTCGACCAGCCGGTGCGTGATGTAGGCAAACGGCTGGTGGCCGCCCAGGAGCAACGCGAACAGCGCGGTGAAGGTCACCTGAGGACCCTGATTCCCCAGCCGGTGCCAGCCGCTGACCAGCACCCCGGCCACGACGACGACAGCGATGCCCGCGATCCCCGGTCCCAGCAGTATGCCGACCGGAATGGCCAGGGCGGCGCCCAGCAAGAACCCGGCCACATACCCGACGCCCTCGCGCAGGGAACGGGCCACCGTCGGGTAGACGCCCAGCAGCGCCGCCAGGGGCGCGAAGTAAGGATCGGGCTGGCCGACCGCGTACCTGGCGAGGGCCCACGCCCCCACCGCGGCAATAGCCCCCTTGACCGCCAGCCGGATCTGGTCCTGCCAGAACCGGACCGGCCCCGACGAGGCCGGCCGCAGCGGCATGGCCAGCCGTGAGGACCATACCCGGTCCAGGCGCTCTCGCGTGCACCCGATGACGTCGCCGCTCAGCATCCCGCCCAGCTACCCAGGAACCCGTCCAAGCCACCTCGCGACGGGTGTCTAGCTCTCCCTCACCGGCCCGGCGCCCGGCTGGCCAGGTTCCGATCCGGCCTTCATCCGGCGAAGTATGTATGACCGAAGTACGGTTGACCGTAATACGCTTCGGGGTATTCAAATCCCCGCTGGCCACTTCGATCCTTAGCAACCTCGGCAGTCACGGATTAACGTGGTGGATCCGGGCTATGAGGTTGATCCGGGGGAGCGGGGTACCCCCAATCGACCGCATAACCCGAATCAACCACGCTGTTGGCACCCGCAAGCTGGGTGCCAGCCACGGAACGGCCGCGGCAACCGCTACGCGGCTCCCTGGTCTTAGGAGGTTCACGTTTATCCGCCCCCCGCCGTCGCTGCGGACACGTCGCCGGCCTTCGCCGGGACGCAGATCGTGACGGAGCCCGGACGAGCCTTGATCCGCATGTCCTTACGCGCCGGGCGCGCGCCGCCGTCGAGCTCGTACGGGACCTTCCGGTCGAACCGGATCCTGAACTTTTTTCCGCGCGTAACCTCGGCGAACCTCGACTCCTTCGCCCGGCCGAGAGCGAGCTTGCCGAAGGTCCGGGCCCATTCGACCGGGTTCTTCGCGGTGACCACGCCGAGCTCGAGGAGCCCGTCGTCCGGTCGCGCGTCGGGGAAGGCCTTGATTCCGCCCAGGATCGTGCCGACGTTTCCGGCCAGCACGCACGAGACCCGGCCCTTGAAGAAGCGCTCTCCGTCTACCTCCACGGTCGCCTTAATCCGGCGCGCGCCGAGGTTCTTCATCCCGGTGTACAGGTACGCCACACGGCCCAGGCGATCCTTGAGGCTCCGGTCGGCCTCGGAGATCATCCGGGCGTCGAATCCCGCGCCGGCCATCACCGTGAAGTGCTCGCCGTTCACCGACCCGGTGTCCAGCCGGCGGCGGTCGCCGTGCAACCCGATCCGCACCGCCCCGGTGATGTCGTCCGGGATCTGCAGGTTCGTCGCCAGCAGGTTGGCCGTGCCGGCGGGCAGGATCGCCACGGCCGTGTCCATCCCGGCCACCGCGTCGATGCAGCGCTGGACGGTGCCATCGCCACCCCAGACGAACAGGACGGCGACGCCCTGCTCGGCCGCGCGACGAGCGTATTCGGGTGCGTGGCGGCTCTTGGACACCTCGTGCCATAGCGGGTCGGTCACTCCCTCCCGGGACAGGACCTTCCGGAGCTCATCCAGGCCGCCGCCGAAGCTCTTGCGACAGTGCGCCACCACGGCGACGTCCGGCGTGCCGGGCAGTTGTTTCCCGGCCGTTCGGCTCATACCTTCCGCCAGCGGGCTTCGCAGAGCCCGTAGACACCGAAGACCGCCAGGCCCAGCGCGGCCAGCAGCATCAGGTACTCACCCAGCGGCTGATTTCGCAGCGTGAGCAGCGCCTTGTCGATACCGCCCGACTGCGACGCCTTATGGGTGACGGCGGCGCTGATGACGAGCACGCCGACCAGGGTGAAAACCAGGCCGCGGGCGATGGTGCCGATCATGCCGAGCAGTTCGATGACGCGGCGCGTCCGCGGGCTCATCTGCCACGTCCGCAGATACTTCATGAACTTGCGGCGGGCGCCCTCGCTGACCACGACCAGGCCGGCGACGACGACCGCCAGCCCGACGATGCCGACCAGCCAGCGCCCTGCGGTGTTCCCCATGGCCGTGGCCGTCACGTCCTGCTGCTGGCGGGACTGACTGTGCCGGGTGCCGGAGATCACGTCGAACGTCAGGTAGGCAAAGCCCGCGTAGAGCACCGCCCGGCCCAGCGACTTCAGCCGGGGCCCGGCCCCAGGCGGCTCGGCGGTGACGCCGAACGCGGCTTCGCTCAGCCGCCACAGGGCGTAGGCGGCGAAGCCCACGCCGAGCAGCCACAGCGAAACCAGCCCGTAGGGCTTACCCGCGAGCAACTCCAGGGCGCCGCGCTGATCCGCTTCCTGTGAGCTCTGGCCGAGCGCGACGAGCACGGCGACCCAGCCGATCAGTATGTAGATGACACCCCGCGCCGTCAGGCCCGCCCTGGCCAGGAACTGCGCGACCGGGCTTTCCGAAGCCCGCTTGGCTTCGCTGACAACGCCGGTGATGGATTGGGAGTGCATACCCGTCTCTACCTCGACAGCGCGCGCGGAAACGTTCGCCGGGCGCGCTAGCTGGCATTCGCGCGATCATGGGCTATGCGGCCTGCCGAGAGTCCGGAGCCCGTTGCCCGCCGCCAAGCTCGGCGCGCACAGCCGGGCCGAGGCGGTCGAGTCCGCCCGTACCCTGGGCCTGCTCGCTCCATCCGCACGCTCACGCTGAGTCAGGTGCCGCTGCCGCTGAACGGACGCAATGAAACCGGACTTCCAGTGCGTAGCACTGAACCAGGATTTCATGATGCTACTGCCCTAGCAGCGGTGTAACCATGGGCGGACCGGGGAGCGGACCCCGGGACCGCGCAGGAAGGATCGGCATGAGCAAGGTTGGCTGGCCGGCAGGCCGGCGGGCGAGGCGCCTGGTGTGGTTCTGCGGCGTGTCGGTAGCCGCGGTGGCCGTGGGCGTGCTGCTCTTCCGGCCGGCGCCGCACACCCCGGCATCCGCGCCGACCCGGACACCGCATCCGAGTCCGGTGCGCGCCTCGCCCGCCCGTTCGGCGTCTCCTGCGGCCGTGACCTGGCCGGTGGCGGGCCCGGTCGCGGACCTGTCGGAGCCGCTGCCGGGGATGCCCCCGGTGCCGGACCCGGCGAACATCTACGCCGATGCCGGGGCGAACATGCTCAGCCCGGCCGTGCGCGGCGTGCCGTACCGCATCTACGTGCCGGACAGCGGCGGTTCCACGGTGACCGTCATCAACCCGGCTACCCTCCGGGTGACCGGGACCTACCACACCGGGCTCAACCCCCAGCACGTCGTGCCCGGCTACGACCTGCGCACCCTGTACGTGACCAACGACCTGGGCAACAGCCTGACCCCGATCAGTCCCGTGACCGGCCGGCCCGGCCGGAACATCGCGGTGGACGACCCGTACAACATGTACTTCACCCCCGACGGACGCTATGCCATCGTGGTGGCGGAGGCCCGCCAGAACCTGGACTTCCGCGACCCGCACACCTTCGCGCTGCGGCACCGGATCCACGTCAACTGCACGGGCGTCGATCACATCGACTTCGCGGCCACCGGCGCCTACCTGATCGCCACGTGCGAGTTCGGCGGCCGCCTGGTCCGGATCGACCTGCACACGCTGCAGGTGGCCGGTTACCTGAACCTGCCCGGCTCGGCGCCGCAGGACATCAAGCTCGACCCGGCCGGGCGCATCTTCTACGTGGCCGACAAGAACCACGGCGGAGTCTGGCTGGTCGACGCCGCGACCTTCCGGCTGGCCGGGTTCATCCCGACCGGCCCCGACGCGCACGGCCTGTACCCGAACCGCGACGCCCGGCTGCTCTACGTGACCAACCGCGGCAACGGCACGATCACCGTGATCAGCTTCGCGACCAGGAAGATCCTCGCCACCTGGCGGATCCCGGGCGGAGGCAGCCCGGACATGGGCAACCTGTCCCCGGACGGCACGGTGTTCTGGGTGTCCGGGCGCTACAACAACGTCGTGTACGCCATCGCCACCGCGACCGGCCACCTGCTGGCGAAGATCGCAGTGGGCCTGCAACCGCACGGGCTGTGCGTCTGGCCCCAGCCGGGCCGCTATTCCCTGGGCCACACCGGGATCACCCGGTGAACATCCCTGGTCTCCGGCCCGGACGCGCCGGCCGCCGGGCCGGCCGGACGCTGGCGGGCCTGGCCCTGGTGCTGACCGGGCTGGCCGGAGCGGCGCCGGCGCACGGGCCCGGCACCGTGCTCGCCCGGCTGGGCGCTATCACAGTCAGCGCCACCGCGCTGCGCCCCGGGCCGGCCGGGACGCTGACGACGAGCCTGCGGGTCAGTACCGGCGGGCAGCCCTCCGACCAGCTTGACGCCGCGATCGCCGCCGGCGGCGCCGCGGTCGCGGTGTACCACCAGCGGGTCAGCGTCGGGGAGCTCCCGGACCTGTCCGGTTGCGGGGCCGAGACGCCGCCGCCCGGCGTGGTGGACGGCTGGCTGCACTACGGGCCGCTGCTGGTCCCGGGGCGGTCCGGCGGCTCGTCCCCGCCCGCGACCGCGACCCTGACGGTGGCGCCGGGCTCCGCCCGGCCGCCCGGTGCGACGCTGGCCATCACCTTGTACTTCGCCCACGCCGGCTCGGTTCTCCTGCACCTGCCCGTCAGTCACGCCTGACCGGACCCGGTAACCGGCGGATCGGCCGTCCGGTCAGCCAGGCGATCGGGGCGAGCGCGCCGGCCGCGGTCCAGGTGCTCGCGTCGGGGTGGGCGAGGTTGGCCCGGCCCTGGGCGTTGAGGAAGCGGCGCAGGGCCGGCGAGACGGGCGCCCCGGAGGCGTTCGGCGCGCCGGTGACGACGAAGCGCAGCCGCCCGGAGGCGTCGAGATAGAGCAGGTCGTCGGCGTGGTCGATGTCGTAGCTCAGCGTCCGGCCGGTGAGCCAGTCGGTCCCGGGCGGCCTGTCCTCGCCGACCCGCTGGTACCAGACCCCGAAGTAGCGCCAGATCCGCTCGATCACCGCCGGGCGCCCGGTGAGCAGCAGCCAGTTCGACGGCGCCCCGGTCAGCGTCCGGTACGCGCGCAGCCGGGACGGCGTGTCCCGGCCCGGGTCGACGGTCAGCTCCGCGAACCGCACCCGGCGGCCCAGCCCGGCCGCGGTGACCGCGCGGTCCATCATCAGCAGGTTGCCGGTGGTCAGCGGGCAGGTCTCCTGGCACAAGGTGAGGAAGTCCGCGAGCACCACCACCTGGCCGTGCCAGGCGCCCAGGCTCGTCGGCCGGCCGGCGTCGGTGGTCAGCGGCAGGTCCGCGATCCCGGCCGGCACCGGCCTGTCCGCCACGGTGCCCAGATAGGCCGACGGCGGGCCCGGAACGCCTGCGCTCCCGCCGCACGCCGTCACGGCCACCGCCGCAATGGCCAGCGCTCCCGCCAGCCGGAGCGGCCAGCCCCGCCGCACGGACCGAGCGGTCACGGGCCCAGCAGGCCGGTCAGCGTGACGGGGCGCAGCCCCCGCCCGGCCAGGCCGCGCAGGATCGCGGGCAGCGCCGTCACGGTACCGCGATGACCGAGATGCAGGCTTACTATCGACCCCGGCCGTGCCTTACCGAGCACGGTGGATACGATCGCGTCCGGTCCCGGGTCGGTGTAGTCGAGCGAGTCCACGTCGTAGGACACACAGGCCGGGTAGCCCGCCCTGCGGGCCTCCCGCTCGATCAGCGGGGTCGAGTACTGCGTCTGCGAGGGCCGGAACCAGCGGCCGGCCGATCCGGTCAGGGCGCGCAGCCGCCGCGCGCACCCGGCGATCTCCGCAAAGGCCTCAGGGGCGTCCATGGCCGCGATGTCCAGGTGATGCAGGGTGTGATTGCCCAGGTCGTGACCCCCGCCCAGGATCCGCCGTGCGATCTGCGGGTACTGCTCGAGCCAGGTCCCGACGGCGAGCACCGAGACCCGTGCTCCCGCCCGCTCTGCCTCGGCGAGCAGCGCCTCCGCCATCGGTACCGGTCCCTGACCGTGGAAGGTGAGCGCCACCTGGGACCGGTCTCGCGGGCCGTGCACGACCTGCGGGCCGAGCTGCTGACCCGGCGGCTTGCCTGGCTGGCTGCCCGCGCTGCCGCGCGGGCTAGCCGACGGCGACGGCGCGGCGGCGGATGACCCAGGACCGTGACCGGCGGACGGCTCGCCGGCCTGGCGCGCGCTGGTGCAGCCGGCCAGCCCGGCTCCGGTGGCGGCTAGGCCGGCGAGCAGCAAGAATTCCCGCCGCTCGATAGGCACCTGCAGAACAATACCCGGCGCTGGTGTCAGGCCTGCCCGAAGCGGACCCGCAGGCCGCAGCGGCGCAGCATCCGGATGAACCACAGGACCGTCAGAAGGGTGCCCCCGGCCACCCCGGCGACGGTCACCACGGTGGTGAGGAGGAGGAAGACCGGGGCCGGCACGGCCGCGAGCAGGACCGCCAGGCCAACGGCCGAGACCGCGAAGATCCCGGCCCACAGCCAGGTCACCGTGCGGAAGAAACGGGCCAGGCCAGGGGGCGCCGCGGACGGCTGGCGCAGCGCGACTACCTCGGTGGCCAGTTGCGCCACCAGCGGCCTGCCGGTGGGCGCGGTCCGGGCGAACACGATGCACAGGGCCAGGTTGGCCACCGGGAACTGGAGCAGGAACAACAGGACGCTGCCGGTGGCGAGCACTAGCACGGCCTGCAGCGTGAGCACCAGGCCAGAGATCACCAGCAGGCCGGGGACGCGGCCCGTCAGGACCTTCCGGACGGTGGCGGTCAGCCACACCATCACCGCCGCCGCGGCCATGCCCGCCCCTTGCCCGCCCAGCCGACTGCCCACCGCGTAGGCGAGGAGGGGAAGACCGAGGGACTCGGCGAGGTTCCAGCCCGCGGTCAGCGCGAGCCGGGCCGGCGCAGGCAGCTCAACGTCCCCGGCTACCGGGACATCTGCGGGCCGGTCCGGCCGGACGCGCGTTCGCAACCTCATCTCGCTCCTCACTCGTCCCCGCGAGCCGGGGTGGCTGACCGCTACCGGGCCAGCCAGCGGACCCTCCTCCCTGCCCGCCTTTCCGCGCGCCATGCACGCAGGCCGCCAGGCTTTTCCACCGCTCAGCCGGTCAGCGAGGCTGGATCTCACCCATCGGGCCGAAGCCGTCGTGCGGGGTATCGATGTAGATGATCTGCGGCTGCGTGGCCACCAAGCCGGGTGCGGTGTCGAAGAACTTCTTCACGTGGGGCTGCCTGACGTGCGTGCCGCCCGCCTCGGCGTCGGCGAAGCCCTCGATGCAGACGAACTCGTTGTCGTCGGTGAGACTCCGGGCGAACTGGAAGAACAAGCAGCCGTCCTCGGAGTTGACGTCCTTGGCGTAGGAGTCGGCCAGCGCCAGCCACTCGTCCATCTTCTCGGGCCGGATCTGCATCTTGATGTTGATCAGGATCATGGGTCCCCTCCTGCTCGGTGACAGTCACAATCGTGGTGCGATCGGCAACGACCGTCAACTGCGGCGGCCCGAACCACAGGATCGAGTTCTCCCCGGACGGGGCTCTGCGGGTGCCTGGCAGGCGATCGCCGCGCTGACGGGCTGGCAAGCACCGCGATCGGCCAGCCGATCCGGGCGCGATATAGGTCATCGGTGAAGCACCCTCAGCGTGAACGTGCCGCCGAAATGCGCGACGGCGACCGCGGCCGCGGCGTCAGAGTCGAACGGCCGGCAGGAGAAGACGTCCACGAAGCACCGGTCGCAGACCTCAT
>Ga0335078_10001131_pt1 | contig 40376 bp, 45 predicted proteins | sample Lox_Sample_32_FD_206711 | JGI IMG/M metagenome (GOLD analysis project Ga0335078, IMG submission 206711) | Soil microbial communities from Loxahatchee National Wildlife Refuge, Florida, United States - Lox_Sample_3.2 | ecosystem: Environmental > Terrestrial > Soil > Wetlands | place: USA... | reverse complement strand
GCCAGGGTGATCTCCCCCTCCCCCTCGGTGTTGGCCTCCCTCGACTGCATGGCGACGACGTCGGGGTGGGCGCCGGCGTCCCAGTCCAGGCACAGCTCGAGAGAGTCCTCGATGGTGATCAGCCGCTCCTCGGGCGGGATGGCGCTGGCCAGCGCCCGCAGCATGGTCGTCTTCCCGACCGCGGTACCGCCGGAGATCAGCAGGTTCTTGCGCGCCCTCACCAGCGCCGACAGGAACGCCGCCAGCGGCTCGTCGACCGTGCCGTTGCGGACCAGCTCGCGCAGCCCGGCGCGCTCCAGGCGGTCGCGGCGGATCGCCACGCACGGCCTTCCGGTGACGGCCTGCACGGCGAACAGCCGGCCGCCGCCCGGCAGCGGCACCGACACGCGCGGGGAGGACCGGTCGAACCGGCGCTCCTCGATCCCGCCCCGGGCGGCGATCGCGCGGATCAGGTCGGTCAGCTCCGCGTCGCTGGCCGCGACTGGCGGCACCCGGGAGCGGTGGCCGCCGGAGTACTGGACGAACACCTGGTCGCACCCGTTGGCGCTGACCGACTCGACCTGGGGATCATCCAGGTAAGGCTGGAAGCCGCCCAGGCCCCACAGGTCGGCGTAGACGCGGTCCGCGACCTGCTGCTCGGCCGCCCGGTCCAGCGGAGCCCGCCCGCCGGTGAGGGCGGCCTCTGCCTCCTCTTCCAGGACCTCGCGGATCAGTGCCCGGCCCAGCCGCGAGCGGGCCGCGGCGGTCATGCCGCCGTCACGGCCGGCCTGCTGCGCCATCCGGTCGGCCACCAGGCCGCGCAGCCGCTGCACCAGCTCACCGTCCGGTTCGCCGCGCGGCGGCGCGGGCCTGCCGTCAACCTCGGTCACCGACACTCACCTCCGTCTCGTCACGGTCATGCGGCCCGGCCGGCAGGGCCGGCGCGTCGGGCGGCTGCCCCAGGGCCGCGTCCAGCGCCGCGGCGGCAGCGGCGGCCTCGCGCAGCAGGGGCAGCCGCCGCGCCGGCCCGGGGTCGCCGGCGCGGCGGCACAGCTGCTCCGCCGCCCGCGGATCGCCCGGCAGGGTTGCCTGCACGGGGACGCCGAGAGTGGCGGCGATCTCCTCAGCCGGGTAGGACGGCTCGCCGGGCGCCCGCCGCGGCCCGGCCGTCAGGATGAGGGCGAGCCGCAGCCCTGCCTGCTCCAGCCCGCGTATCCGCGGCTCCAGGTGCGCCAGCTCGCTGACCCGCGGCCGGACCACCAGCAGCGTGACCGCAGCGGCAGCGGCGACCGCGAGGGCCGGGGAGCCCGGGTACAGCCGCCCGCAGTCCGCCAGCGCCGGCTCCGGCCCGGCGGCGAGTTCCTGCGGGAGTTCCGCGGCGGCCAGCGCGGTGACGCAGGCGGCGGCCTGCTCGGCCCCGGCCGGCGCGGTGACCAGGTGCGTCCCGCCGGCCAGCTCCCGCGCGTGCCGCCACGGCAGGCCCGCGCCGTGGCCGTGCCGGGCCGCCGCCGCCAGCCCGGCCAGGCCGGAATCGGCGGGCAGGCCCAGCCACAGGCCCAGGTCGCCGCCCGACGGGTCAGCCTCCACAAGCAGCCGGCGCTCCGCGGTCTTCCAGGTACTGGCCAGGGCCAGCGCGGCCGTGGTGACGCCGGGCGAGGACTTCACCGACGCGAGCGCGATCAGCGGCACCCGTCCTCACCCGCCCGCCGGGATCGCCGCCAGGGCGATCTGCCCGGCCGCGTTCGCGGCGGCGACCTGCGGCATGGCGTCCTGGGACACCTGAAGCTCCACCACCGTCTCCCCGCTGCCGCCCGCCGCCGAGGCCGGGCTGACCGACAGCACCACCGCCTGCCCGACTGGCAGCGCGGCGCTGGCGCTCCCCGAGCCGGAGGACGAGCCAGTGGTCCCGGACGCCGGGGTGGCGAGCACGTCGACGTCCTCACCCGCGGCCAGGTCGGGCGGGTACGCGCCTGGCTTGAGCGCGACGCCGAGCCGGGCCTGGCCCCTGACCGGGGGCGGCGTCCCGATGTCGCCCCCGGTCAGCAGGGTGCCGGCGGGCATGCTGACCGCTGCCGTGCTGCCGGCGACCTCGGCCTGGCGGGACGCGGGGACCAGGGACACCGGCCCGGCCGCGCTGACCCGCACCGTCACCAGGTCGGCGGCGGTGATCACCTGCCCGGCCGTCACCGGCTGGGCCAGGGCCAGGACCGGCTGCCGGTTCCCCGCTTGCAGCCAGCCCTCGGCGAAGACCAGCGCGCACACCACGACCAGCACCACGCCCCCGGCAGCGAGCGGCACGCTGCGCCTGCGCAGCCGGCGCGCTCTCTGGTCCGGGGGCCGGGTGCCGGTGCTGCGGGAACGGGTCAGGACCGCCATCATCATCCTCCGCTGGTATTGAGAGCCTGCGACTCGGCGACCCGGAACTCCGCCGCCGCGACCGTCTGAAGCGGCGCGAGCGCCCCGCCCGCCCCGCCGGTTCCGGCCCAGGTGATGTCCCAGGTGATCGTCACGGTGACCCGGTACGCGCCGCCGCGCTGCCCGGCGCTGGACTGGTCGTAGGTGTAGCCGCACGTCGGCGAGGCCGCCGAAGGGTTATCCCCGGCCGCGTACGCGGTCCCCGGGCCCTTGCAGGTGACCGTGGTCCCGTTCCCCATCGACCACGCCGCCGACACGGGCGTGGCAGTCGCCGTCACCGACTCTCCGGGCACCTGCGCCGTCTTCGACTGCGGCTGCCAGGCATTCGCAGCGACCCACAGCCACACCGGCAACCGGGTCAGCTGCAGCGCGCCTGGCGCGGGCGAGGAACGGATCACCGGGTCAGGCAGCCGCAGGTACCTCACCGCCAGCTGGGCCAGCACGCCCGGCGCCGGCAAGACCGGTGCCCCGCCGCCGGCCGGCGGGGCGGCACCGCCGGCGCCGAGCGGGCAGGCCAGCGTCTGCACGGTGATGTTGCAGCCCGCCGGGACGCAGCCGAACGTCTTGTTCACGGTGCCCGCGCATCCCCCGGCCGCGGTGCCTCCCGTGGAAACCGTGGCGGTGCCGCCAGCGGTGCCGCCGCCGGGGCTGGCGGTGCCGGGCGTCCCGGCCGCCGGGCCGGACCCGGCGGTGACCGTGCACTGCGGTGAGGACGACTGGCCGCACTGGGCGTGCCCGAAGGGTCCGCCGCTGCTGCCCGGCCCGCCGGCCGCCAGCGCCGGGACCTGGGCGAGGAACACCAGTGCCATGGCCGCCGCGGCCGCCACGGCGGCCAGCCGGAGCAGGCGGGTCAGCATGTTCCCGCCTTGCCGACGTTGAGGTAGGTGACCTTCCAGGTGCCGTCGAACGGCTGCAGCCGCGCGACGATGTACCGGTGTCTCAGATCCTGGTTGGCGACCGGCTTCCCGCCGTGGTAGTCGAGCCAGTGGGAGCTGTCTGCGCAGTCGGTGACGTCCGCCTGGGACGCTTCCCCGCCTGATCCATGCACGACCGTGACGGCCGGGTGAAGCACCGGCTGCCCGAGACTGACGTCGCCCTCCTGGTGTTCCTGGTACAGGCCATGGGTCAGGGTCGACAGCGCGCCGCCCGCCGCGTAGTGATCCAGCGACGGCGCCTGGTAATCCGCCGTCCGGGCGGCGACGACATAGGCCTGCCACATTCCCAGGTAGGCCGCACGGGCAAGGGCCTGCGGATCGCCGGCCTGCGCCGGGCTGGTCGGAGCTGACGGCGCCGGGTCGGTGCGCGCGGGAGGCTGGCTGCCCGCCGTCCCGCTGGCGCAGCCTGCCGCCGCGGCCACCACGCAGAAGACCGCAGCCGCTGTCCACAGAACTCTCGCGGAGCCGGGCAACGTCCTGACCACCTCCTGGATAACGACCCGGGCAGAAAGGTGGTCTCTGTCTTACCACTACACCCTATAGTTACTTCAAGGTGCGATCGATCGCACCAAAAGGTGCGATCCGTCCGACGTGCCGCTTTTACTCCTTCTTGACATTCGGCCCATCCGAATTGACCGGCAATTCAGCCTGGTGCGCTGCATGACGGAAGTTACCTCCGATACGCATAAGAATTTACGTGACAGGTGAGAATTGCGCCACGCCGCTCCGTGCCTATCCGGCGAAGGCAGGTGGAGTTGCAGGAGGCAGGCGCCGGCCCGGCCCGGCTATCTGAGCGCCGGCGATCATGACTCCGCGAGGCGGGCCGCTTCCAGCAGGGCCTCCGCCAGGCCGCGCGCCTCGGCAGGCGTCAGGTCATCCGCGTCAGGGTCAACAGGGCATGAGGCACCGGACAAGGTCAGCCTCACGGTCGGCGTGTGCTCCCGGCCCTCGGGATCGCTGTACGCCTCGACCTCTACCCGGACCGGCGAGTCCGCAACGTCCCGGATCGCCTCGATCCTGCCCAGGCAGATTTCCCGGACCACCCGCCTGTGCGTGGTCTCGCCCGCGGCACCCGAGCCAGCTATGTGCGCTGGCGGCAGCTCGCACCACGACGGGCAGATGGTGTCACGCTGCCGGGAAGTTTCAGTCACACCCGTCGCCCCCTCGGTGGGGAAACGCGCTGTCGCGCGCATCATAAACCGGCGCGCCCTGCGGCACCAGGGTTCTGGACCGGCCTTTTCTACCACGTCCGCCGAGCGCAGGTGCCGCATTCTCCGGTCTGCTGCCCTCCGCGGGAGATGACACACCAGAGCGCGGCGGGAAACGCAATTGCGCAGCGGTTTCCCGCCGTTTAGGCTGCTGTCTAACCGGGGCATTCCTGCGAGCGGCGGCCCGGCACCCCCCGGCGGCTGCGGGGCTGCCGCAGTCGCGGCGCTCGCGGGCCGCGGCCGGCGGGTTCCGCATGCCAGCTTGCCGCGGGTGCGCTTCATTCGAGCGCCGTTCATGGCCGAGCGGTTGTGCTGTCCTGCGCGGGGGCGCCGTAGTGAACGGGCCGGATGCTGCTCCCGGGCGCGCCTGGGAGCCCGGCGAGCGAGCAGGCGAGCAGGAAGGAGCGCGGCAAGAACGGGACTGGCAACAGCCAGGCTGCGGGTGCGCGGGCGCGACGACCCGGCTCAGCGCACAGGGGGGTCGCCTGGCTTCGGGAACCGAAGCCGCAGCAGACCAGTGGACTGGCAGAACCTGATGCGCCGGCTGGCGCCGCTTCGCACACGGTGGGACCTGGCGGTGCTGGCCAACCTGGCGGGCAGCGACGCCCCGGTCCGCCCCGCAGACCTGATCAAGGCCATCAACGAGCAATCCGCCGAGGGGCAGATCAGCTGGAAGGTCCTGGAAGCCAGGCTGCACCGGCTGCAGGCATCCGGCTACGTCGCCCGCCGGGAGGTGCCGCATGTCGCCCGCGAGACCCGGTACTGGCTGCTTCCCCGCGGACATCGCCTGATGACAGCGCTCGGCGTGCTGGAGACCTGGTACGACGAGCAGGAGCCGGGCACCGGCGGTGACGTCCCCTCCGGCTAGGCACCACGAGTCCGGCACGCACCTGCGATGACTCCGCGCGCCCGCTCTGCCCGCTCCAGCCCTGGCCGCATTCGCTCTCCCGTCACCTCGCGCCGGCCGCGTACCATGGGGGCCTGGCTGCGTCCCCCCAGCCGCAGCGGTGACCAGGCAGGGCTGGCAGCCCCGGTTACTCACCGGAGCCATCGCCGTTCCGCCCAGCGCCTGCGGCGCGTTCTGCCGCGCCGCAGCCGCCATGTACAGGTAGTGAGCGGCGTCCATGATGCCGGCCGAGGGCTGCACTCGCGCCGGCTGCCGGAGCGGGCCAGGACGCCACCCGCGTGCCAGGCCCGGCAGGCAGACCATCCGCGGGCAGGCGGCGCAGTTCGTCGCCGAAGTCCGTTTGAGGGCGTACGCCTAGCACAGGTGCCGGGGTGTTTTCCTGTTTCCTTGCTGGAGCGGGGATACAGGAAACTCTTTCACGCCACCTGCGCACGCGATTCACTTCCAGTGATCACGACGGTACGCGCAGGGCAAGGATGGCATGTCCCCCCAGACCAGGACGGCACCACCGCGCATGCGGTGCACGGCGACCTCTCTGATGGCTGGCGCGGGGCCGGTGAGGCGGCGGTCATGGCAGCCTGCGACGGGTAATGAGCAGAGACCCTTCGCCCGCCCGGCCCCAGGCCGGGATGCCGGTCGGCGAACGGTTCGGTGCGCGCAACGTCGTCCTGATCACCGGGTACGCGGCCACGTTGCCCGGTGACATGACCAAGGACGGCGGGCACAGTGTGGTACGGCGGCGGGAAGCTCACGGCCGGTCTGGGCTGGCCCAAGCTCAGCCAGCGGTGGACTGGCCTGGTGCCGCACCTGGTGGTGAGCGACCGGCGGTCGCGGAGCGGGGAGCAGTCCGGACCACGCCGTACGGGTCGCGGTGGATGCTGCGCGGACCCGCGCCCTGGCCTGGTCCGATCCGAGCGGCGCTGCCTATGCCCCCTGGGCGGCCGGCGCTCCCGGAAACCGCCGTCCGCGCAACCGCCGAAGCCAGATCCGGCAGCGCTTTGACGTTAGGAGCGATAGCCATGCCGACAGCGCACCGTTCAATCAAGGACATCATGTACGGCGAAGATGAACTGGATGTGGCGCTGTTCCAGCCGCCGTTGTTCAAGCCCATCTTCCCCGAAGACCAGGACCCTGTGTTCAACCAGTATCTGGGTGTCGTCACCGGGCATGCAGCGCTGATGAATGACCTGGGCACCGAACCGAACCATGGGCTGCTCCAGCTCGCCGCGATTCTCATGGCGGCGGGCGCGAAAACGGATGTCTTCGACTTCCACGTCCTGGATATCGCGCTCCGGCAGAGGCGGCAGATCATCAGCGAAGCGGATTTCCGTGAGGTGATCGCCAGGAAGTCAGCAAGGCTTTACGGGATATCCAGCAAGATCGTTAGCGCCAGCCGGGCAATGCGCATTGCCGAGATCATCAAGGAGCTTCATCCCGGAAGCCGGGTCGTGATGGGCGGGGTCCACCCGACATTCTCAGCCACGCAGATACTCGGCAAGTGCCACGCTGTCGACGCGGTCATGCGCGGGGAGGCAGATCACGCCATCGTGCCGCTGTGGCGCTGGGCAACCGGAGGTGGCGAGCTCGCGGACATTCCCGGCGTCACCTTCCGGGATCACGGCGGGCAGATCGTCAGCAGCGAGAAGGATCTGGCGCAGATCGACCTGGACGCGCTGCCGTACGCGGCCTATGAGCTGGTGGCCCGGGAGACCGACCCGCTTGTTCCCCGTATCCTCACCGCCCGCGGCTGCACGCTGCGGTGCGTGTTCTGCGCCAGCGCGGCGCTGTTCGGTTACAAGTTCAACTCCCGGCACGCCACGCGAGTCGTCGACCAGATCGAAGCCACCAGGGATCGGTTCGGCGTCGAGTTCGTCTGCATGGGCGACCTGACCTTCATGGCGCACAAGCCCACCGGGATCGCGATCTGCCGCGAGCTCATCACCCGAGACCTGGGCGTCCGGTGGAGCACGCAGACCACCATCGGCCGGATCGATCCCGAGTCCGCGCGGCTGATGGCCGAGTCCGGCTGCGTGCAGATCGGGTTCGGCGTCGAGTCGGGATCGAAGCTGATCATCGAGAATAACAACAAGAACGTGCACATCGAGCGGGCCGAGGAACAGTTCGCGGCCATCAAGGACGCCGGGATGAGCGTCCAGACCTACTGGGTCTTCGGGCTGCCCGGCGAGACCGTCGCCACCGCCATGCGCTCGATCGAGCTGATGCGCGACTGGATAGCGCGCGAGCTGGTCGACGCCGTGCACATCACCATGGCGGTCCCGTACCCGGGGACCCCGATGGGCGAGAACCCGGCCGCCTACGGCATCCAGATCGTGGACCGGAACTTCGACAACTACTGGACGAGCAGCGCCAGCCTGGGGATCGGGCTGCCGGTCATCGAGTCAAAAGACCTGACCAGGGAGCACATCTACATGTTCTGGCAGCTTGCCCACGCGGCAGCCGGGGACGAGTTCGCCCGGCGCTTTGCCAGGCTTGACGGCAGCGTGCACTACATCCCGCGGGCCAGCGACACCGGAGACGCGCCCCTGGCCGACGTGCTGCTGCCTGATCCGCGCCGGCTGGGACGGCCGCTCGACCTCATGCCGGATGAGCACCTGTCTCGCCGTACCCTGGTGGAAATCCGGCGAAGCCGGGACCAGCTCCGGCAAGGCGACGCCGCGCAGTGACGGGCACCCCCGGCTGCCGGGACGCGAATGCCGGCCGCATGGTCCGCCCTGCGGCGGTGAAGCGCACCAGGGCGTGGGTGAGCTGGAGCACCGGCAAGGACAGCGCCTTCGCCCTTCACCTTGCACAAGACGAACCGCAGACCGAGATCGCCGGGCTATTCACCACGGTGGATGCAGATGCGGGCACGGTCGCCTACAACGGCGTCCCGGTCCGCCTGGCTCACGCCCAGGCCGCCGCGCTCGGGCTGCCGCTGCATCTGCTGCGCATCCCGGCGGGATGCCCAGCAGATGCTCGTGAGGTGCTGCGACGGGACGTGCTGGCCCGTGAGGCCATTCCCGCGGGCATCACGACCGTCATCTTCGGGGACGCAGCCGGGACCGACATCAGGGCCAGCCGCGCCGCGCGGCTGGCCGGGCTGGGCATCGATGCCGCGTTCCCGCTGTGGGGCATGGACACCCGGTGGCTGTGCCGGATGATCCTGGCGGCAGGTGTCCGCGCGGTCATCACCCGGGTAGACCCGGCCGCGCTCGACGCCGGATGGGCCGGCAGGTTCTTCGGCGACGGCTTCATCGCCGCTCTCGGGCGCGGTGTCGACCCGTGCGGGGAGAACGGCGAGTTCCACACCTTCACCTGCGACAGCCCGGACTTCACCCACCCTGTCCCGGCCGAGCTGGAGCGGATCGTGCACCGGGACGGCTCGGTGTACGCCGAGCTAGCCGAAACGGCCAGCCCTGCGGGGCACCAGAGGCTCGCATGACCGGCCACCGCCCCGCGCCCGTCGTCAGCTCCCACGATGAGTGGAGCCGCCTTCACGAGGTCATCGTCGGGACCCCGTACCACCTCGACTACCATGCGGATACTTCCTTCCGGCTCTTCTTCGACCAGAACCTCCGCAGCGCGGATGAGAGCCCCGCCGCGCGAAGCGCCGCCGGGCGGCTCTTCCGCAACGCGCGCCCCGGTAACCAGCTCCAAGACGAATGCCTGGAGGATCTTGCCGGGTTCGTCCAGGTGCTGGAAGCGCACGGGGCCGTCGTCCGCCGCCCCGCGATGCTGACGACAGTGCCCACAGTGCAAACCCCGTACTGGAGCGCGCCGATGGGACACGCCCTGATGCCCCGCGACCTGTTCCTGGTCATCGGCGATGAGATCATCGAGACATCCCCCGCCGTACGTGCCCGCTACTTCGAAGGCGACCTGTACAAAGAATTGTTCACCGGGTACTTCAACCGCGGCGCCAGGTGGACGCTTGCCCCGCGATCTCGCCTGCTGGACCGGAACTTCGACTTCAGCTATGCCATCGGTCACGGATTCAGCGGAGAAGTGCCCGCCGACCCGTTCTATGAGCTGATGTTTGACGGCGCGCAGATCCTGCGTTTCGGCCGCGATCTGCTCTTCAACGCGGCGACGGAAAACCACCGGATGGGCGCCCGCTGGCTCAGCCGCCACCTGCGCGGCCGCAACCGCGTGCATACCGTCGAGATCGCCGACAACCACATCGACGCGTCCGTCCTGCCGCTGCGGCCCGGCATGCTGCTCATGCACGAAAGCGTTGACCTGGGCTCCTTGCCGGCTCCGCTGACGCGGTGGGACGTGATCAGGTACCAATGGCTCGACAAGCCCATCGAGGTCGCCGGGACTGGCGTGCCGCTGCTGGCCTCACAGTCGATCGGCATGAACGTCCTGTCGCTGGATGAGCGGCATGTCGTGGTCCAGGACATCCAGGTACCGCTCATCAGGGACCTGGAGAAGAACGGCTTCACCCCGATCCCGCTGCGCTGGCGGCACGGAAGAAGCCTAGGGGGCGGGTTCCACTGCGTGACGCTGGACATCCGGCGCGACAGCAGCCCGGACTCCGGTTTCTGACCCGGCAATGACGCCCGGGATATCACCGCGGCGGGGCTCACGCAGCCCGGTCACAGAGTCCGCTACGATCTGCGCACAGGGCTGCCGCCCGGCCCTTCATGGAGGCTGACGATGCCCGACCAGGGCGAGCTGCGGCGTTTTTCTCAGCTCATCGAGGTCCTGCGCCAGGAATACGGCCAGCTGGGCATTACCGGCCTCCGGCATATCGGGGAAGGAATGGACGCGAAGGTTTACCGCGCCTATTCTCCCGAGCTCGGGCCGGTAGCCATCAAAATGCCGCATGCCCGCTGGGTATCCAGCGGGAACGAACCACGGCTCGACACCCGCACCCTCCTACGGCAAGAATGGCAGCTCAGCAAGCACCTGCGTGCCCACGACCTGCCTACGCCGGAAGTCTTCCTCCTGCACGCCGACGACGCTGGCGTGGATTTCATCATCTCAGAGTTCATAGAATCTGACGGCAGCGGACTACCTGACGCGGAATTCGGGCGCCTCATCCGCGCGATACACGATCTCCCCGTCCCCGCGATTGACCTGGTAGCCAGCAAACCGTCAGCCGATTCCGATGAAGTCCTGGCCGAGCGGATTACACAGCGGCTGAAGAAACTGACCGCGATCACCGGCCTGCCCGCCGGCGTACCTGACATCCGCGCAGCGCTGTCGGCTGACCGAAGCGCCGGCGGGCCAAGATCCCTGCTGCACATGGACATGCGCCCAGCGAACATCCTCGTGCGATCCAGGCGCCCAGTGGCGGTCCTCGACTGGTCCAATGCGCTCGTCGGCGACGCCGCGCTGGACCTCGCCCGGGCAGCAGAATACGGCAGCCTCACCACCGCCGCGCTCGCCGCCTACGGCAACTACGGGACGTTCAGCATGACCCCCAGAACACCCAGGCAGATCGTCTACCGGCTGGACACGGCCGTCATGCTCAGCCACGTATTCCTCAACGGCGCACCCGACCAGGCCAAAGCACGGCACTACATCGAACGCACAACAGATCTTTGCCGGGTCCTGCTGCCAGGTAACTATGGGTCGACGTGGCCGACCTGATCCCCCACCTCACCCTCGCCGGGCATACGGCAGGCCGGGCCGGGCACGCCCTGGCCGCCGCCCCGGCTGGGCCCGGCTGGGCCGCCCCCCGCCCGGCATCATCACCAGCTACGCCGCCGCGTCCGCCCGCTGCCGGGCGCGCGGCAGCCGCCTCCCGGACCCGCCCGGCGTGCCCAATCCCCGCCCTATCAGGCCCTCGGCGTCCAATCCGGGCCTCGTCAACATCTCCCCGTGATGCCGCTCATCGCGACCGCCGCCATCAGGCGGCATTCAGCGCGGCTGAACGGCGCGATCACCGGAACCGGCTGCGTACCACCGCGTAAAGGCGGGCGAGCGCGGCCCGGGGTGCCCGGTTTTCCGTCAGGGGCGGAAGATCATCCGTCCTGGCCAGGGTCGAACTCGCCGTCCCTGACGCCGAGGATGAAGGCGTCCCATTCGGCCTGGGTGAAATAGAGCTTGCCACCGTCTGGGTCGGCAGCGTCGAACATCACATACAACCTGGGCTCGCCGGTTTTATGCGGGGCGATGCTGGTGTCGGCGGTGACGATGACCTCGACGCGGCTCTGGTTGTCCACGGTGGTCAGGCTACCGCGCCTGTCGCGCCAGGCAGCGGCCGGTGTTTCCCGGGTCGTTTCCCTGCAGTATCGGGGGATACAGGAAACTCTTCCGGGTTACACCCTTTGCACGGTTGGCTTCCCGCGTGATGTACGTCGATTGTGATCAGACGGTCGCTGCTGAGGACGCGCGCCGGCCGGCTGTTGAACCTCGCCTCAGCCCGCGGGGTAGCCGGGTCCGCTACCCCTCAGATGAGCCTAGGCCAGCCCGCCTTGATGCCACGATCCGCACCGCGCCCAGCTGAGCACGTAGGCCCTGGGATCTTTCGGGCGCTCACGGACAGCACCGCGACCCTCCCCGCAGAGATCGGGCGCTGGCCCGGCGGACACGCCGTGCAAGCCCCGTGCCTCTCAGCCAGCCGCGAAGGGAACCCTCCATGACCAGCTCTAGACCCCAGGCCGCGATCGGACCGCTGCAGGGGGCTAGGCATGCCGCCGCGCCGGACACGCTCCCATCTCGCCTGCCGGGCGTACAGGCCCTCCCTGTTCCAGCACTGCGGCGACAGCCGGGTGCTTCGGGATGGGTATCAGTAGACCCGGAGGTCATGGAACGGGTCCGGGCGGCTCATAGGGCGGTAGTCGTGTCGGCGCAGCATCACCAGCAGCACCGGCACGGAAGAACGGCCGGATGACCAGTAACGGCACGGGCGACTACCTCAGCCCCAGCGCCATCGAGCAGATGCGAGAGGTATGCGCGGAGGCTACGGCCCCGGCCGCGCCCCGCGCCGAGGCGGACATCGCCCGTTTCTTCGACGGCCTGGGGCTGATCCCGCCGGGCATCTGCGACGTAGCGTCCTGGCACGCCAGCCCGCAGCCAGGACAACCTAGCCGGACCCTTTTCCTCGGCGGCATCGGGGGGAAGCTGTGACCGGCCTGACCTTAATACCGCGCGCCGATCGCAATCGCCGGCAGAACGGTACCGCCCGCCAGGACACGGCGATTGCCCGGCGCTTCTCGTGCAGCCGCGGTGCCTGCCGCGGCCTCCGCGCAGCCGGCTGGCCTGATTCTGGCGGGCCGTGCCATGCATGAGCGGCACCAGCCTCGGCCAGCAGGCCATCACGGATACCAGGCAGGCGGCCAGCCCGCTGCCCAGCCGCCGTTCAGCCCGGTGGACGCCGGGCTCAGCGGCACCGGGCTGGTAGCCGATGACTTGTACCTGCTCGCGCATGATGACCGGACGGGGAAACCGATGCTGCCGCCGCGTCCGCTGGGCGTCGGCCTGGCCGGCGCGCTGCTCGCTGAGCTGATGCTGGCGGGCTGCATCGGCCTGCGGCGGGATGGCGCGGTGGTGATCGGCGAGCATGTGCCCCGGCAGGCGGTGGCGGGGCACGTGCTGCTGAAGCAGATAGCCGACGAGCCCGGACCTCAGCCGGTGCGGGCATGGCTGCGGTTCCTGGCCCGGGACGCGGCGCGGGATGTGGCGCTGCGGCTGGAGCAGGCAGGGTACGTGGAGCACGTCCGCAGCTGGGTCCCGTGGCATCCGGGCCGGTGGGTACCGGTCGATCCCGACTGGGCATTCGCGCCGATGCTCCGTGTCCGGTCCGCCCTGGACCCCGTCCGCCCGGTTGACGCCCATGCGGCGGTCCTGGCCGGGCTGGCGGTCGCGTCCGGGCTGGGCTTCCGCCTGGACCAGTACCAGACCGCGGCCGGGCGCAGCGCCGGGGAGGCAGTCGCCCAGCTCGGCCACCCCGGCCTGCGGGAACTGATCGCTCAGACCCAGGTCACTGTCTCCAGCGCCGTGCTGTCTCACCGCACCTGAAAGCCCCCACGCAACCTAACTACCAGGAGTCTGATGATGTCCATGCAATCGGCCCCCGCCCAGCCCAGCGCGATGTCCCGGGGCTTGGCGCGCGACCGGCTCGGCGTCCCGTCCGTGCTGGCCTTTATCCTGGCGTCCATCGCCCCGATGACCGTCTGCGCCGGGGTGATCCCGACCGCGTACGCGGTCACCGGGCTGACCGGCATCCCGGTCGCGTTCCTGGTCGTGGCCGTTGTCCTGGCCTTGTTCTGCGCGGGGTACGTGGCGATGAGCCGGCGGATCCGCAACGCGGGCGCGTTTTACGCGTTCGTGGCCGCCGGGCTGGGCAAGGTGCCCGGTGTCGCCGCCGCGCTGATGGCCCTGGTCGCCTACGAGAGCTTCCAGGTGGCCGCCTACGGGGCGCTCGGCCCGGCCGCCGCCGCCGAAGCCGCCGCCCACCTGCATGTGCACTGGCCCTGGTGGGCGTGGGCTGTCATCTTCTGGGCTCTGGTCACGGGACTGGGCCTGGCCCGGGTGGAGATCGCGGGCCGGGTGCTGGCCGTGCTGACCGCGGCCGAGATCGTCATCGTCCTGGCCGAGACCATCTCCGGGCTCGCCTCGCCAGCGGGCGGGCACCTCGACCTCGGGGCGCTGTCGCCCGCCACCTTGACCACGGGCGGCGCCGGAGCTATCGGGGTGCTCGCCGTGATCGCCGGGCTGGGGTTCGTGGGCTTCGAGCAGTCACCGGTCCTGGGGGAAGAGGCGAAGAACCCGCGGCGGACCATCCCCGTCGCCACCTACACGGCCCTGGCTGCCATCGGGGTGCTGTACGCGGGCGCGGCGTGGGCGATGGCCGTGCATGCCGGGCGGGGGCAGGTGGCTGCCGCCGCCGCGGCGCAAGGGCCGGGGCTGCTGTACAGCCTCAGCTCCAGCAGCGCCGTGGCCCAGTCAGCCCAGCTGCTTTTCATTACCAGCTTGTTCGCCGCGGCCCTGGCTTACCACAACGTGACCTGGCGGTACATGTTCGCGCTGTCTCGCGAGGGCGTCTTGCCGCCGGCGCTCAGCCGTACCAGCCGGGCTAGCATCCCCCGGGCCGCGTCCATTACCCAGAGCGTCAGCGGTCTGGCCGTCATCCTCGTCTTCGCGCTCGCCGGCTGGCCGCCGATGAACGGCCTGTTCTTCGGTGGCGGCGCGACCGGCGGGCTCGGCGTGATGATCCTGCTCGCCCTCACCTCCACCGCGGTCATCCGCTACCTGCACCGCCACCCCGGCGGGGAGAGCGCGTGGGCGCGGCTGATCGCCCCCGCCCTGTCGGCCATCTTGCTCGCTGGCGCGATCGTGCTGGCCATCATGCATTACGGCACGCTGCTCGGTACCGCTCCCGGCAATCCCGCCGCGTGGCTGCTGCCGTCTGCCTTTGGCGTGGCCGCTGCGGCCGGGCTGTGCTGGGGAGCGTTCCTGCGCGCCCGCCGCCCCAGGGTATACGCCACGATCGGGCTGGGCGCCCACGCCGTCGCTGGCCAGGCCGCCGCTGCCAGCGGAGGGGTGCTGTCATGACGACGAGTGACATGCCGGCGGCCCGCGGCGCGGATCATGTGATCGTCCGCGCGGATGAGGCCGACATCGAGGTGCTCAGCCAGGTGGTCGCCGACGCGTTCTTCCCCCTGGCACCGTGCCGGTGGCTGATCCCGGACGGGGCCGCCCGTCGTGACATCCTCCCCGCATATTTCCGGATGTACGTCGAGCACGCCATGGCCGGCGGGCAGGTCTGCACCACCCCCGACCGGAGCGCTGCCGCGCTGTGGATACCCGTCGGGACCGAGCCGGAAGGCCCGCCCGGGGGGTACAGCGAGCGGCTCGCCGCGATCACCGGTCCCTGGCTTGACCGGTTCGTCGCCCTCGACGCCGAGTTCGACCGCCACCACCCGGCCGGAACCGCGCACCACCACCTGGCCATCCTCGCCGTCCGCCCGGACAGGCAAGGCCAGGGCATCGGCACCGCGCTGCTGGACGCCCGCCACGCGGTCCTCGACGAGCAAGCCGTCCCCGCCTACCTCGAAGCTTCCGACTCCGGCACGCGCCGCATCTACCTGCGCCACGGCTACACCGACCACGGCACGCCGATCCAGTTGCCCGAAGGCCCGCTGATGTACCCCATGTGGAGAGAACCAGCCCCCGGGCTGCGGCCGTCCGCCGACGACGCAGACCCGATCCCGCCAGCACGCATGTGAGCCCCGGCCGGTGCCCGCCCGACCGACCGCCAGCGGGCACCGGCCGGTCCCCCCAGGGCACCGTCGGGCGTGCCGCTCAGACGGCCCGCGGCGGCGGGGAAGGGGCACACCACGGCGCCCCGCGCCACCACCAGCCGGGCGCAGGTACCCCCGGCCTGGCCTGGCTGGCGGTGAAGGGCAGCGGCGGGGGAACGAGCCACGCCCGCGCCGCTGCCACCTGACAGGACGAGCCGAGAGAAGAGCACCCGGAAGGTGACCTCGTGACCGAGATCGACTTCGCGTACTTCAACTATGAGCACGTTCTTTCGCTTACCTGCCGTGTCTCTTTGCCTCGGGAGCCGGAGGTGCCCCGGTGAGCACCTCGATCCTGCTATGGGCGGCGACCGGGCTGGTGCTGGCTGCGTGCGGGACCGTGTCGGTGCGGCTGATCGCCGGGCAGCGCGAGCACGAGCGGCTGTATGGCCGGTCGCCGGGCTGGCCACGCATTCACCATCCGGTGCGCCGCCGGGTCCCGGGCCTGCCGTATGACGGGGTGCTCACTGGCCAGGAGGAAGCAGCAATCGAGGAAATGGAACGTCGGCTCCGGAAGGGCGGCAGACCGTGACCGAGATCGACTTCGCGTACTTCAACTACGAGCATGGCGGCCTGACCGGCGGTCATGATCACGCCTACAGTTCCGGCTGCGGCTACCACTTCGACGGCCTGGTGAGGGTGGCCGGGGACCAGGGACGCTGGGCGCACATCCTGGTCATGGGGGAAGGCGACCGTTACGAGTTCGCCGGCGGGGAAGGCATGTGGGAGGCCGCCGCGGCGATGCGCGCGGCCGGGGGCCGCCCATATGTGCCGCTGGCCTGCGAGCTGCCGCGGGAAGGCGCGTACGCCCCGGTCATCTTCGTGGACCCGCAGGCGGTGGTGATTCGCCGGTTCTACTATCACCGGCTCCCCGATCATGCTCCCCGCAATACCAACCTGCTGGTCGCGAGCCTGCCCGGTCGGCCCGGGGCTGAGATCTTCCGGGTCCGTAGCGGCCATGGCGCCCTGAGCGGCGGGGACACGAGGCTGGCGGATGCGATGAGCCTGCGCCGCCTGGCCGACCCGCGCATTCCGACGCTGGTCGCGATGGACTGGAACTCGGTTCCGTCCGGGCCGATGTGGGAGGACCAGGAGCTGAACGATGCGGCGCTGTGGGGAAACCCGGGCCAGGAGTGGGCGCGGGCGCACCGGGTGCTGTGGCAGCACGGCTCGGGACAGGCCGGGCCGTATGTGCCGGATACCCGGGCGCTGGACTACCTGATCGGGTGGTGGGAGGGCGGACAGTGCCGCCGGATCGGCGGGATCGGGTTCTACGACGCCGCCGAGCTGGCGGGGGACGCGACACCGACCCAGGTGCCTGCCGCGGACGGGCGGCAGCGCCGCGCCATCGACCGCATCCTGGTCAACCAGCCGTGGAAAGACCGCATCGTCCCCGGCTCCTACGAGGTCCACCAGCCCGCCGACCCGGCCCGCCCGGACTCTGACCACCTGCGGGTCAGCGTCGCCGTCGATGCCTGAAGGACACCTCATGTACGCGCTGAATGCACAGCCCGCCGCGCCGGAGCGCGTGACCTGCCGCGTGTGCGGGATGGCGGACCCGCCGTCGGCGATGACCTGCGACGGCGGCCGTGACCACTACGTCGGCCCGGCGTCGGGCTGCCGGTACTGCGGGCGGTTGAAGGAGTCATGCGCGGCTAGGCGGTGCCAGGCGATGCGGGCCGCGCCCGCCTGGCGAGCCTGCGTCGCCGCCCTGGCGCTGATACGAGCTGCATTCCGGCAGGTAGGACCGGGACGCAACTGATTTCCCGGGGCTGCCGCCGGCAGCCCCGGGATGCCCATATTCCGGGGCCGGGACGGCACCAGCACATGTGCAGAGGTGTGCTGCCCGGCGCTATCGCGAGGAGGACGACGATGGCGCGCAAGCTGATCGTCAACGTGGTGTGCGACCTGCACGACAGTGAACCGCTCCCGGGAGCGCAGCCTGTCCGGTTCGGGATTGACGGTCACGTCTACCAGGTTGACGCGTGCCCGGGTTGCGCGGCCAGGCTCCGCGGGGTCCTGGACCCGTTCGTCAGCCGCGCCAGCCGGGCCGGGGTGCTGCCAGAACTCCTGCCGGGACGGACGCGCAGGCCGGACGCGGCTGCGGGCGGCCAGAGCCCGCGATGAGGCGGAGGTCAGAGCAGCCCTGCCAGCGGATTCGCCGCCCGCCCAGCACTGCGGAATGCCGGGACCGATGACCTGCTCCGCGCGGTCGCTGCACCGCTACCCGCTCACCTGGATGAGGAACGTTCATGGGTGAACACGACTTCCCGGCCCGCGACCTGCCCCGCCTGCGCCGCATGCGCGCGGCGCTGGTCCGCCCGGGGCGGGCTGCGGCCCGGGGGAAGCGCTGCCGGACGGCGCGCTGATGATCTCCCACGTTGCCGGCCTGCCAGCCCTTCTTACGGAGGAGACATGACCCTGACGTTCGCGACCTGGAATCTCCTGGAAGGCGGCATTGACGCTGCTGGCATCGACACCCGGCTGCGCCGCCAGCTCGCGGTCCTGGCAGCGCTGCAGCCCACGGTCGTCGCGCTGCAGGAGTGCAAATACTGGGATCGGAACTATCTCCAGATATTCCACCGTGCCGAGCAGCTTCTCGGCCTGCGCGGGTACCTCAGCCCCTCCGCGCACCACGGATGCCACCTGGCAGTATTCATCCGCGAAGGCGCCGGGCTGCAGGTGATGGAGCAGCGGCACGAGCACGGGCACCCGTACTGGCACGGCGCCGCCCGCATCGTCGTGGCAGCGGACGGGTACCTGCAGCCGCTGCACCTGGTCAGCACCCACCTGGCGCCGTCGTCCCCGTCGATCCGGCTGGCCGAGGCCGAAGCGTTCGGCCTGCTCGCCGGCGACGGGCCGGTGATCGCGGGCGGGGACTGGAATGCCCTGCCCGCCGCCGATCCCGAGCCAACTGTGGCTGCGGGGCAGCGGCGCAAGCTCGACCGGAGCGCCGCCATCGCGCTGGAAGAGGCCGGATTCCTCGACGTCGGCGCTCATGCCGGGGAACCCACCCCGACCGTCGGGCACTTCGGGCCGGGCAAACTGGCCTACCGCTGTGACCGGCTCTACACCACGCTGCCCGCCGAGACGATCACCGGCTACCGGGTGCTCACCGAGGTGGACGCCGAATCCGACCACCGGCCCGTCATCGCCGCATTCGATCTCACCAAGGCCGCGGACTATGCATGCCTCCCAGCCAGTGATGACCGAAACGGACGGGGAGGAGCGGCGCCGACCTGACCGGCATACGGCATAGGATGCGTCTCGCCGGCCGTCGGCCTGGGGTGTCCGCTGCTGCGTTATGGCTGCTGGAACAGGCTCAGCACGCTGGCGAAGTTCCCGGTCAGGAAGTGGAGTACTGCCTTGCCCTTGTCCGCCGAGGCGAGTGATGGCCGGCCGATGACTCCGCTGGTGGTGTATTTCCGCATGCCGGAGGTCAGCAGGTGCCGGCGGTCGTCGGCGGTCCAGTCGGCGGACTGGTACCCATCGCGGACAAGCTCGGGGTTGACGTGCAGCAGGATCGAGGTTTCGAGTTCGCCGGCGTGCATGTCCTCGTGGTCTGAGGTCGCTAGCCCGGCCGAGCGGCGCGCGTCCTTCCAGTCGTCCCTGGCCGGGAACAGCGCCATGTTCCTGCCCTGGGCGTTACCTTCCTGCACGATGTTGGCTAGGACGTAGTTGCCGCCATGCCCGCTGACGATGGTGAGCGAGGAAAACCCCGAACGCGCAAGCGACTCATAGACGTCATCGACGATGAGGGTGAGCGTGCGCGCTGAGACGCTGACCGTGGTGGGCCACGCGTGGTGCTCGTGTGAGCAGGAGATGGTGACCGGCGGGAGGATGAAGACCGGGTAGGCCCGTCCCAGTTCCCGCGCGATCGCCCCGGCGACCACGGTGTCGGTCGCCAGGGGGAGATGCTGCCCGTGCTGTTCGAAGCTGCCCACCGGCAAGATGACATGTGCCGCTCCGCGTGCCTGGGCGTCCATCGCGGTCTCGGTCGGCAGGAGGTGATTCACGCGCATCCTCACATCGCGGTTATCCCGGGCCGGTCAGGGCGGTCAGCTTCCGCAGGGTCTCGGGACTGCCGGGGTCCGTTCCCCATCCGCTCAGGATATGGCGGAGCCGGATGAGCTGGCTGGTGACGCGGCGGGACATAACGCCCTGCGCCGCGATCATAGCGTCATCAGCGGCGCCGTTGGCTTGCTCGCGCTCGCCGGCTGCGGCGTAGGCCGTGGCCAGGCGGGACAGGCACAGCGCGTAGTCGCGGGCCTGGCCGGGATCGGACCACGCCGACCGGCTCTTTTCCAGGATGGGCAGCGCGGCTGCCGCGTTGCCCAGGCGCACCTGGACGGCTCCGGCTTCCATCGCGGTGTACATCGGGCTGCAATACGGCGCGCGGTCCTCCTCGCCCTGGCTGACGCCCGCGATAGCCTCGGCGATCGCGGTGTCGGCGTCGTTGGCCGCAGCGGCCCGCTCGTCCAGCGTGGCGTGCGCGAAAGCGCGCTGCCGCAAGATGACAGCCCGAAGCCGCGGCGTCAGCGCATCCGGGCTGGACAAGGCCGCGTTAGTCATGCCCAGGCCATGGCGGGGCAGCCCGGCTTCGGTGGCGATGGCTGCCTTGCGCATGAGGGTATAGGCGACGATGCGCTGGTCTCCCAGCTCGAGCGCGTAATCGAGGCTCCGGTCGGTCCAGTGCATCGCGCAGGCGAGGTCCCCGGCATCCTGGTGGACCCAGCCGGAGAATTCCATGAACCGGCAGGCAAAGGTCAGAGCGGCAATCCGGTCAGCACCCCTGGCAGCTTCGCAGGCCCGCTCGATGACTGGGAGGTGGCTGCGAACCGGGCCGGCCAAGGTCACCGACCCGATCAGGCGATCTGCCCGCACATAGCCGAGGAGAACCTCGCTGAGCGCCGAGATCACCGGGACAACGCCAGCACCCGGCATGCCATCGAGCGGAGGCAGCACACAGCCCAGGCCAAGACCGGCGCTCTCGGCGTGCATGGCGTCGTTGCGGGGAGAAGGAAGCGGCCACGCAGCACCGGGGATGAGACTGGTAGCCGACCGCACCCCGGGCGCGGTCGCGCGAGGCCGGGCGGCCATTGGCACAGGTTCGCCGGCGTGCTGCGGCTGGATGCCGCTGCTGCTGGCTGGCGGGTTAAGGGCGTAGGCGGCGAATGTGCCTGCGGTGCTGAGCACCTGGTCCAGGCGTGCTGCCACGCTGGGGGTCAGCAGCTTGCGGCCGTGGACCACGTTGGACAGGTAGCCCGCGCTGCACCCTGCCTGGCGGGCGGTCGCGCGCAGGGACAGGCCGCGTTCGGCGATGACCTGGCGCAGCTGGTCGCCGAGGCCCGTCATCGGTTCGTGATCACTGGTCATCGACTCGGGGCATGTCAGCGCCAGGTACCGTGGATCTTCGTGGCTTCGCGGTAGCTTCCGTCGCTGACCCTGCGCGGCACTTCCTGCCACTCGCGGATAACTTTGCGCCTGCCGTCCGGGATCTTGGGCCAGCTGTCCCTGGTCACCAGCGTGCCCGCATAGACCGGCTCCCAGGAGACGGCGTAAAAGAAGTCCGCCTGCGGGACGATAGTGCGCACGGCGTGCATCGCACGGCGGTGATACCACTTGCTCACCGCGGTCAGCCGCCATCCCGCCGAGAGCGCCTCGTGCAGGAAGGGCAGCGAGAATTCGACGTTCTGCCACGTATCTGCCGACTCGTCCTCGACCCGGATCACGCTGTCCGGTACCTCCTCTTCCAGCAGCAGGCGGCGGAACTCGCGGCCCTCGATGATCCCGGTGTGCCGGTTGACCCCGCCCGTGACGATGATCAGCGGCGCGAGCCCGCGATGGTACCGCTCTGCGGCGATTGCGGTCGGCGGGGCCTGGTTCGTCCCGAAGACGATAAGGGCCGTCGGCTCGTCCGGCGGGGGCGCGTCAATATCGACGTAGGCCGTGATCTCGGCGGCTTGCTGCGGGCTGAGGTCATCATCGTCGCTCATCCGGTTCCCCTTTCCGCGTCCGTGCCCAGTGCCGGGAGCGCAAGGTGCCCTCGTGCATCGGCGAACCTGGCCCGGTAATCCTCGGTGTGCGCTGAGCCGCTGGCGCGTGCGCCCAGGAACCTGTCGAGCCTGGCAGCAAGCACCATCGTCGGCCATACGATCCGGCCGCATTCCAGAGCGGCGCGGCCCGCGGCTGCCGCCTCGTCCGCGTCCCCGTCTCCGGCCGCCGCGAGAGCCAGGATCAGCAGGGTGCGGGCGTAATTCGTCGGCTGCTCGCCCGGTGGCCGAGCCCGGGGCCGGTAGATCGTCTCAATGATCCGGCGCGTCACCGTGGCTGCCTCCGTGTAGCGGCCGGCCATCAGCAGGGAGGTTGCCGTATACGGCGGATCGGTGTCGCGGGCGATGCCGAACGCTCCCGCCGTCGCTGTGCCGGGCGAGAGCTCCTCCATCGCAATGACGGCCCGCTGCCGGGCATCCGCCGTTCCCGCGGCATCGCCGAGCATCGCGCGGCACCGCATCTCCTGCGCCGCGAGCCTGGCATGCGCCGCAGATCCCGCCGGGGCGAGCGCCTGGCCGCGGCTGGCCAGCTCCGCGGACACCGCCGCATTCCCCTGGTAGTAGGCGATCACGGCCCGGGTCAGCGCCGGCCAGCCCAGCAGCTCCGGGTACCCGGCATCCGCGCCCCGGCGTTCGGCGTCCGAGCACCAGATGACGGCTGCCGCGTGATCCCCCAGGTCAGTCGCGGATACCGCCAGCAGGCTCGACAGCCAGCCCGCCGCGACAGTCAGCTCTGCGCGCTTCCGGGTCCGGCCCTGGTTAAGCAGCGTCCCGGCGTATGACCTGACCGCGAACAGCTCGTCATAGACCGACCGGGACGGCGCCATCGACACGATCCCCGCATAGTGGGAGACCAGCTCGGCCAGGCTGCCGCTGGCGATATCCGGGCCGTCCGGGTCCCCGGCTATGACGGCCTGGATTGCCTCGACGGCCCGGGACCGTCCTGGCGGGGCTGTCTGCCGGAAGCTGCGCGGGCCGCTGACCGCTCCGTGGGCGTGTCGTGGGCTGGTGTTCTGCGGCGGGATGTCGTTGCCGCCGGGCGGCGGGTTCAGGGCGTACCCGGCGAACTTGTCTCCGGTGCCGAGCGCCTGGTCCAGGCGGGCGGCGACGCTGGGGGTCAGCGGCTTGCGGCCGTGGATGACGTTGGACAGGTACCCGGGGCTGCATCCGGCGCGGCGGGCGGTGGCGCGCAGGGACAGGCCGCGTCCGGCGATGGCGTGGCGCAGCTGGCCGCCGAGGTCCGTCACTGGTCAAGCCCTATCACGGGTGCGGGGTGTTTCCTTGTTTCCCTGCCGTGATGGGGATACGGGAAACTCTTTCACGCTACCCCGCCCGCGCGGTTCACTTCCAGTGATCATGACGGTACGCGCAGGGGAAGGGACGGGATGGCCCCGCGGGACCACGACAGCACCGCCGCGCCCGCAGCCAGCGGTGATCCCCTCGACGGCTGGCGCGACGCTGGGGTCGATCCCACCAAGCCGAACATCGCCCGGGTGTATGACTACTGGGTCGGCGGTCACCATAATCTCGTCGCCGACCGGGAACTCGGCGAGGCGATGGCGACCCTGGACCCGTGGATACCAGCCGCGTGCAAGGCGAACCGCGCGTTCCTGGGCCGGGCGGTCCGGTTCCTGGCCGCACAGGGCATCCGGCAGTTCCTCGACATCGGCTCGGGCATCCCCACCGCGGGCAACGTGCACGAGGTCGCCCAGTCCGCCGCCCAAGATTCCCGGGTCGTATACATCGACCGGGACCCCGTGGCGGTTGCCATGGGCCGCAAGCTGCTCGCGGGTAACGACCGCGCCGCTGTCCTCCAGGCCGATATCCGTGACCTGGACGCGATCCTGGCCGATCCCGAGGTTGGCAGGCTGATCGATTTCAGCGAGCCGGTCGCGATCATGCTCGTGGCGATCCTCCACTTCGTGCTCGATGCCGGCGAGCCGTACCGGATCGTGCAGCGTCTCCGCGACGTTGCGGTACCCGGCAGTTATCTCGTCCTGTCGCATGTCACCAGCCAGGACAATGAGGTGCTGGCCGCCGCCGCTGAGCGCATCTACAACAGCCGCGCCGCCGACGGGCAGGCCCGGTCGCGGGAACAGATCGCCGGTTTCTTCGGCGACTGGGAGCTGGCTGAGCCCGGCCTGGTCTACGCGCCGCAATGGCGGCCTGACTCACCTGATGACGTGCCCGGCGATCCCGAGCGGTACTGGTTCCTGACGGGCGTGGCCCGGAAGCAGGCCCCGCTGCGAATGTGAGGCACCATCCGGCCCACGCCCGCCTGCCGGGTGCTCAACACCAGCGGGGCCGTTGCCTCACCACATGTTCTGGCCGCCGTCGACCACCAGTTTCTGGCCGGTGATGAAACCGGATTAGCCGGAGAGCATGAGCATGAGCATGACCGCGTCCGCGACGTCCTCGGCCTGGCCCAGGTGCCGCAGCGGAACAGTCTCTTCCCGCGCGCGCCGCGTAGTCTCCCCGGTGACGATCAGGCCGGGGATGATGGCGTTCACCCGGATCTTCGGGGCCAGCTCAAGGGCCAGGCACTGCGTCATGATCATTATGCCTGCTTAGATTCGCATAAACTCATTCGAGCCTTCGGGGTCTGAGCGGACCATCGGCTCACGGACCGCCGACTTGCTGGTGTTCGCGGAGGGTGTCGGCGGCCTCGTTCAGAAGGGCGAAACAGTCGCGATGCTCGCCGAGCCGAGCGCGGGCCGCGGGCCTGTTGCTGGAACGCGGAGCAGTGGGCTTCGGGTTCGACGGGGCGATACAGCGGGCTGCTGCGGCGAGATGGACGACGCCGACGTGGTCTTCGGCGAGGGCGGCGATGTTGGCTTGGCGGACGAGCATGCAGGCGACCGTGTCTATATCGCCCTGCGCACCCTGCTCACCAACGTAAGCGCCTGGAACGTGCGGAGGCAGGTAAAGCACGAATAGCTGCCCGAGAGGGTGTTAGCGAGCAGGATATGACTTGTGACCGATGGTAAGGCGATGGGTCAGCTTCAGGAGGAGCTGTTCGCTTCGGCAGAGGGCCGCGGCGCGGACCCGGTGCTGATGGCGCTGAATCCGGAGTTTTACGAACTGATCTGGCGAGGGCTGAAGACCCATGAGTTCCGGCGCCGGTTCCTGGAGGGCCGCCCGGTGCGCTGGTTCGTGTACCTGAACGCACCGGCGTCCCGGCTGGCGGCGGTGATCGACCTGGGGCCTGCCATCGTGGATGTCCCGGAGCGGATCGCGGCAATCGCGGAGGCGGCGCGGCCGGGGAACGGGGCGAGCGTGCTGAAGTACGTCCGGGATCTGGACCGGGCGTTCGCGATCCCGATCCTCAGCGTCACAGAGTATCCGGGCGTACCGGTGGCGGAGCTGCGGGAGGAGCTGGGTGCTTTCTACCCGCCGCAGGGGTATGTGCGGCTAGCCCGGCACCGGCCTCTGCTGGCGGTGTGCGAGGAGATGGCGGCAGACGCTCCGGTTCGCGATCTTAGGGTGCATCCTCGGGAGTAGCGGCACCGCTACCGCGTGGTGCTGGCGATGCCTGGAGGTGACCGGGATGCCGCGTCGTCCGTCCGGCCCGGTCGATGAGTCTTCGCCGCTGCGGCGGGCGCGGCTGGCCCGGAACTGGACGCTGGAGGATGTGGCCGAGGAGATCGACCTGCGCACTCCGGGCGGTCATTCCGGGGTGACGCCGAGCATGGTGTCGGGCTGGGAGCTGGGCCGGCACACCACGAGCATCGGGCATCGCAAGACGCTGTGCGAGATCTATGAGCAGCCGCCGGATGTGCTGTTCGCCCACCAGGACCGGGGACTGCCTGCTGGCGCCGGGCTGCGGCTGGTGGCCGGGTTCGCGGAGTTGCAGCGGGCGATGCTGGCCACGGTGAGCGGGGCGCGGCACTGCCTGGTGGCGCTGGGGTCGCGGTCGCGTGATGCCCGGTACCTGGGGGCAATCGAGGAGGTGCTGGCTCAGCGTCCTGGCCTGGTGTGCTACCGGGTGCTGTTCGGCCCGCCCCGCCATCAGGTCCTGAAGGATCACCTGCTCCGGCTGCTGGAGCAGCGTGACCCGGCTGACCGTAGCCTGGGCGTCAAGACGCTGCACATCGGCCTAGTGGAGGATACTGACAGTTCACCGGAGCGGTTCTTTTGCGCGAGCGAGGAGATGGCGGTGGTGCCGATTCCGTCGCTGACCTCTCATGAGGCGTTCGACAGCGGGGTGGTGTTCGGCCCGGCTGCGGCGGCCCGGCTGGTCGATCACGGCCGTCAGGCGTACGCGGCGGCCCGCCGGATCGAGACCCTCGCGGAGATCCGTGATCTCCGGGTCATCAGGGACGGGAGGACCTCGACGTGACAATGGCGAAGGGAGCAGTCATCGACACGTTGCAGGCGGCTCGGGAGGATGTCGCGGATGTGGTGAAGCTGACCCGTGAGCTGGTGCGGGTGCCCAGCCGCGGCGGGATCGACTCCTATGATCCGGTGCTGGAGACCATGGCGGCGTGGCTGGGCGAGCACGGCCTGGCGTGCCGCCGGGTGCCTGGCCCGGGCGGCGCGGCGGTCGCGTTGACGTGCGAGGTGCCCGGGGGGCGGCCCGGTCCGCGGTATGTGCTGGATGCCTGCCTGGACACCGCGCCGTTCGGTGATGAGGCCGCCTGGACGTACCCCCCGCTGTCCGGGGAGATCACAGGCGGATGGCTGCACGGCCGCGGGTCGTCGGATTCCAAGGCGGGCGCGGCGATCTTCGCGCACGTCGCCGCCCGGTTCCGGGACATGGCGGGGGGGTTCGGCGGCAGCGTGGTGCTGTTGTTCGACGTGGATGAGCACACCGGGGGGTTCGGCGGGGCGAAAGCCTACTTCGAGGGCGCGGGTGCTCCCGAGGGGGTGGACGGGGTGATGATCGGCTACCCGGGCCTGGATCACGTGATCACGGGCGGGCGCGGCGTGCTGCGCGCCCGCGTGGATGTGCATGCCATCGCCGGGCATTCCGGGTCAAGCCGGGCCGGGGCGGGTGCGATCGCTAAGGCCGCTGACCTGGTCCGGGCGTTGCGGGACGCGCCGCTTCCCGGCCCGGCCGGTCCTGGGTTCCCGTTGCCGGCCAGGCTCACCGTCACCGCCGTCCGCGGCGGTGAGGGGTATTCGATGGTCCCGGACCTGTGCAGCATCAACGTCGATATCCGGCTTACCCCGGCCCTGGATGATCTGGCCGCTGCCGCGCTGCTGACGGGAGCGGCAGCGAGCGTCGACGCTGCGTGGCCGGGAACTCCGCCCACCGGAGTCGAGGTCACCACCAGGTGGCCGCCGTACGCGCTGCCGGACGGCTCGCCGCTGCGTAAGGCGCTGCTGCAGGCGGCGGCACGGGCCGGGCTGGCCCCGGCGGCGAAGGTCGCCGGGCCATCCAATATCGGTAACTACCTGGCCGGCCAGGGCATCCCTGCCACCGCCGGATTCGGCGTCGGTTACGAGGGACTGCACGGCACCGACGAGCGCATCCGCCTGGACACGATCCCGGTTGTGCAGGCCGCATACCATCAGGCGCTGCTCACCCTGCTGCACGCGGCCTGATCTCCCGCCGGATTGCCGTCGCAACCGCGACAGCAAACGGGCGGCAAAACACCGCGATCAGGTGCGCTGGCCGGACGCTGGGCTGCCGGGTGATGGTTGCGGTATCCGCTACCACGCCACGCGGAGAGTAACCGCCATGTATGCAGCTGTTCCAGGCCCGGTGCGGGGTCACCCGCAGGAAAGCGGGACCGGGCGTTCCGCTGTCGCGGCCCCCGCCGTCGCGCGGGTGCCGGCCAGCGCACGGTTCATGGTCCTCGCCGGGCTGAGAACCCGTCTCCGCTGCTCTCCGCCAGCTACTGCCAATGTCCAGGTGGACTGGCGGCCTGTCCATGGGGAGGTGCCTGTGATCGTTTCGCTGCTGCGGGAGCGCCGGCCTGGCGAGCTGCGCGTGCTGCTGCTGCCCTGCGACGCGGCCCGGCTATGCGAGATCTGCGACCTGCACGTCGAGACCGGAGCGGGCCGCGGCCTGGGCATCCCCGACGACGCCTACGCGCGGGCCGGAGCGCGGATCACCAGCAGCAAGGACGCCTGGGAGAGCGCGGATTTCCTGCTGAAGCTCAAGGCGCCGACCCTGGCCGAGGTGCGGTGTATCAGGCGCGGCGCCTCGATCGCGGCGCTGTTCCATGCCGAGGGCACACCGGATGTCGTCGCTGAGCTGCTGGCCAGGGGCATCACCGCGTACTCGTTCGAGTATTTCCAAGACGACAACGGGATCTTCCCGCTGATGGCCGCGACCAGCGAGATCGCCGGGCAGATGGCCGTCATCTACGCCGCTTATCACCTGCAATCCCACCTGGACGGCAGCGGGGTATCCCTCCCGGCCTGCACTTATGCGCCCGCGGCTCGCGTCGCCGTCATCGGGTACGGGAACGCCGGACGGGCAGCCGCGAGAACCGCGCTGGCCCTGGGCGCGGAGGTCACCGTCTACACCCGGCATCAGGCCCCTGACGGCGAGCCGCGCGCCGGGTCGTCTCCGACGTTCCGGCCGCTGACCGAGCGCGGTGCCGCTGACGGCCTGGCGCAGTCAGATGTCATCATCGGTGCCCTGCGTATTTCTACTTTCGACACGCCGGCGATCGTGACCGCGGACATCGTCCGGCGGATGCGCGGGGGGTCGGTGATCGTTGATGTCACCGCAGGCTTCGGCGCGGGCTACATCCAGACATCCGCGGAGGTCACCTCGCTGAACGCCCCGTACCGCGTCGCTGGCGGGGTGAAGCACATCAAGATACGGACCCTGCCGCTGGGAGTGCACCGCACCGCCGCCGCCCAGATCAGCCAGATGTACGCGCCCGCGATCTGCCGGCTCATCGCCAGCCTGCAAGGACAACCCGAAGACCCGGCGGGGCAGCGAGGCAAGATCATCGCCGCGGGCCGGATACTGAACCCCCAGGTCCGCAGGCACTACGAGACCGGTTTCCGCGAATGAACGGGTACCGGACGCGGGCACCGTTCTACCGGAGCGAGTTCGCGGTGCGCGACGACTTCCGGCTGCTCGGGCGGCTGCTCGCTGGCGCGGAAGGCCTGGTGGTCGACATCCCGTCCGGGGCGGGCCGGCTCCTGCCCGTCCACCAGGCGCACCGCCGTTCTGTGATCATGGTCGACATCGAGCCCGCGATGACCGCGCAATGCCGGATGGCCACCACGTCCAGCGGACTCACCCAGCGCGTGACGGCAGTGCACGGCGACATCACCACATGGCAGGCGCCCACGCCAGCGGCCCGGGTTGTCGTGGCCCGGGGCGGCCTGCAGATGCTCCCGTCGCAGCAGGCCATCACCCGGGCCCTGACCGCCAGCACGGCCAACCTAGCCGAGGGCGGCATCCTCTACCTCGACGTGGCGTTGCCCTGGACCATGGCACCGGCCGCCGCACGCCACCTGGCCCCGTTCCTGCGGTTCACCGGGAACGCACGACTGGAAGGATCCGATTACATCCAAGCCGGCGACATGCGGATACGGAGGAGCTACACCAGCACCCTGCTGCCCGACCGGGTCGCGGTCCACTTCCGTTATGAAGCCGACGGCGGCGCGACCGCGAAATGGCAGGATTTCGACGCCGACGCCTCCTGGCGCAGGGTCGACGTGGCCAGCGTGCTCGGCACGCTGAAGAAGAACAACCTGACGGTCATCAGCCTGCTCGGCGACTACGCCGGCACCCCGTATACCGCCGGATCGGCCCGGTTCATCTGCATCGCGGCAGCCTTGTGAGGTCAGGCATGGAGATCGTGTACCCCCCAGTCGGGATCACCCACATCATCGACCAGATACCGGATCTCATCGCAGACCGGATGGCAACAGCCGGGCGGGTCCAGGTCGCCTGCGCGATGCAGCCCAAGGCAGCCCCGCACTTCGGCACCGGCATCGTGATCATGACCGCGTTCGCGCTGGCCCGCCTGTTCCAGGACACCTTCGGCAAGCCTGCCACGGTGCTGCTCGACATGCTCGACAACGCCCCCGCACAGACAACTGTCATAGACGGCATCCAGTACAGCCTGTGCCTGTCCCATGCTGCTATCGACGGCGGTCGCAGCGCAGCCGAGACGAACACCGAGCCGGTCAGGCGGCTTGCCGTGGACGCATCGCAGCGGGCCGGGACGGGCTTCGGGTTACGCCGCTACAGCCAGATCCAGGCACAGCCGGGATTCCGGCACGGCCTGGCCGACATCCTGACCCGCCCGCAGGTGTTCCAGCCCCTGTTCAGCCCGTCCGGGCACCGGCTCCGCGTCCGCCCGGTGTGCCCGCGCTGCGGCCTGGTCGACAAGACCGCTCGCACCGTCCAGGTCCGGCACGACAACGGGCTGACCCTCGCGTTCAGGTGCGGAAACCACGGCAGCCAGGCGGCACGCCTGGACGACCCGGCGGCCGTGATCGACGCGAACACGCCGATCCGCACCGTGCTGCGCTCCCTGTGCTTCTCCCGCGACCGCGACGAGCACGGGATCGAGACGGTCGTCCTGAACGGCGGCGACTGGGCCGGGGCCTGGATGCAGCGGGTCTACTTCGACGGCCTGCACCAGCTCGGCTGCCACGGCGCCCGGGTGCCCTTCAACATCTTCACCCCGCAGATCCTCGATGACTCCGGCGCGAAGCTCTCCAAGACCCTCTACCTGACCCGGGGCGCATACGCTGACGTCCCGCCAGCATGGACATCCATGCAGGCGTTCGAGGACCGGTTCGGCGCGGCCGGCCTGGACATGCTCTGGGACGAGGTCACCCGATGGGTCCAGTCGCCGCAGAAGTTCTTCCGCAACTACACGGTGCGCTACCTCGAATATGTCTTCGGGCAGCTGAGAGGCGGAGACCACGCTGCCATGGCCTTCTCCGGGTAGCGTCCGCGCGACACGCAGCGCAGCCAGGGGACATGCTCATGGAGCCGCCTGCTGGTCACGCCACTGCTACGCTCGTGGCCCGTGGCCAGCCCGCAGCGATGCACCCTCGACGTGTTCCTGCTGCTCACACGGCACGACCATGTCCTGCTGGCGCTGCGGCAGGGCACCGGATTCGCCGACGGCATGTGGAACCTTCCCAGCGGCAAAGCCGAGAGCGCGGAAAGTGCCGTCGCGGCCGTCATCCGCGAGGCACGCGAAGAACTCGGGATACGCCTATCCGAGCACGAGGTCAGCTTCGCGGCCACGGCGCACTGCCGCAACACCGACACCGACATCCGGGTCGGCCTCTTCTTCCAGGCAGCCGCAAAAAACTCACCCCTGGATGCCCCGTATAACGCCGAACCACACAAATGCGCCAAGATCGCCTGGTACCCGATGACCATGCTGCCCAGCACCACCATGCCCTACAGCGCACTCGGCGTCTCCCTCTACCAGCACAAGGCTAATTTCGGAACCATCGGCTGGTAGTCCGGCGCGCGCCAGGGCCGAGCTCCGATCAGTTCCCGAGCCGCCGCGGGGTCCAGCAGCGGGCGCGGGAGGTCGGTCTGCTCCGTTCCCTGATCGACGCCAGCGCCGACACCGAGATTGTCTTCACCTCCGGCGCCACCGAAGCCGACCACCTCGCCATCACAGTGTCGGAGCCGCCCAACAGCACCTCAGACACCTGACAGGCCGCTTGCCTCATGCTCCGTGACCCTATTCGTGTGCGGCCAGCAGCCGGCCTCTGCTTCATGCGGCGGAACACAGAGGGCGCCAGCCAGCAGTGTTGTCAATTCGTTACCGGACTGGGCGGCGGAATCGCGTGCCATTGCCGGCTTTCTGGGGCGCTTCGTGTCTGCGCAGGCAGTTGCCGGAACAGGCACCAGTGCCGCTGTCCGGCAGACGAGTCTGTCAGCCCCAGCGCGCTGGGGTTCGGACATTGGGCGCATCGGCGGTTGCCGTCCTTACGTCCTCGGAGGATCACGGCTGACCATACCTTCGTGCCGCGGAACGACCGGGCGCGCAGGCTAGGCTGGCTTTTCGTAGCTAAGTCTTACCTGGGGAAGCCGAGGCGGTGACCTTGCTGGATGAAGCCGTGGAGCGGGTCCTTGTCATAATTGCCCACCCGGATGACGCGGAGTTCTGGGCAGCCGGGACCATCGCACAGTGGACAGACGCAGGTGTCGGCCTCACTTACTGCGTTCTGACCGACGGGAAGAACGGCAGCCATGACCCTGACATCCCCAGGGAGCAGATTCCGGTCGTCCGCCGGGAAGAACAGCGGAAAGCGGCGGAACAGCTGAAGGTCAGCGATGTCCAGTTCCTGGGCCTGGATGAGGGCCTGATCGACCCAGCCAGCCGGGAACTGCATGAGCAGCTGGTGCGGATGATCCGCCAGGTCCGCCCGCAACGGGTGCTGACGTGGAGCCCGGAACGGAACTGGGCACGGTTCCGCAGCTGCCATCCCGACCACCTGGCCGCGGGGGAAGCCACGCTGCGGGCCATCTACCCAGACGCAGGAAACCGGCTGGCACTGCGGTCACTCTATGAGGACGAGGGACTGGACGGGTGGACAGTCGGGGAGGCGTGGCTGCTCAACAGCCCCCGCGTGAACAGGTATGTGGACATTACCGGCACCTTCGCCCGCAAGACAGCCGCCGTCGCTGCACATCACAGCCAGGTCGGCCATCGGCGTGACCTTGCCGGAGAACTTCGGGCGCGGGCCGCCGCTATCGCCGCGGAGGGCGCGTTGCCGGAGGGGCGGCTGGCGGAAGCATTCCAGGTCGTCACTACAGGCTAGGCGGTGCTGGTGCTGCGGGTGAGCGCCAGGCGGTGAGGAACTCGCGGGCCTGTTCGGTGAAAGCGCTGGCTGAGCGTGAACGGGTCGGCTCGATGCTGGCGAGAAGCGCGGCGATGTCGCTCTGGACGTGCCGGGACTGCAATTCCCAGGCGTCGGCGATGATCAGCTCACCGATGGCCGCGGCCTGGTCGATGTCGCCTGCCTGCACGCAGGTGGTTGCCAGGATGGCGTTGCGTTGCGCGCGGGTGCGGCCATGCCCGGCCCGGCACAGCTCAACTGACCGCGCGGCGCTGTGCCTGGCGTCATCCGGCGCGGCGAGCGTGACCGCCGCCAGATCGCGGAGGGCCCTGGCGGTATGCCCCAGCAGGCCGCCTGCATCGAAATCCAGCCAGTCGGGGTCACCGTCATCTGCTGTAGCGTGGGTCAGTGCCCGTTCGGCATCCTCCAGGGCTTGCCCGGAGCGGGCGGCGTCCCGGGCGCCTGCGTGCGCCATGGCCTCCATGGCCGCCAGCATCGCTGTTGCCCGCGGAGTCGCCTCCGGTCCGGCGCCCGCGCGGGCGGCGCGTGCGAGATCGACGCTGAGGCTGACCTGGCCGACGTGCAGGGCCTGGTGACTCATGGCACAGACGATGCGGGCGCCGAGCAGTCGGGACCCGGCTGCGTGCGCCATCCGCAGGGCGTGAATCAGGTATATCCGTGCGAGCTGATGGTCGCCCGCGTCGTAGGCGAACCAGCCGGTGTCCAGTTCGGTCTCGGCGATGGCCGCCAGGAGCGTGGTCCCTGTCACCTCGTCGCACGAGCCGCGCAGCAGCGTTGCCACCTCGCCGCGCAGGTATGCGGTGGCCAGGGGGAAGGCCACGCCGCCGCCATGCGCGTTATCGAGATCTTTCAGCCAGGCGCGCACTGCCCGCACCCGCTTGGCATCGTGTCGGGAGATTTCTCTGTCTCCTGCAGCGTTTGCCGCCGTGCCATCGGGGAGCGCGGTCAGCCAGCTGAGGATCGCGCTCGCCGCTGCGGTCGCGGTGCCCGCTGGAGTGCCGCTCTGATCGAGGTCATAGTGCCACAGCCGGTTCGCGTCGAGCTTTGCCTCGGCGGTAGTCGCCGCCCAGACCGGCAGGGGCGGAGATTCCCGGCGCACTCCAGCCGCATTGCCTGCCCGCTGGCCATCATCCCGGCGCGGCCGATCGCGCCGGGGCGTGCTGGCTGGCCTTTCCCGGGCAGGCCCCACTGCTGGCGAGCCGGCCTCTTGTTCCGGGTTCAGGGCGTGTGCGGCGAATGTGTCTCCAGTGCCGAGGACCCGGTCCAGGCGTGCCGCCACGTTGGGGGTGAGCGGCTTGCGACCGTGAGAGGCGTTGGAGAGGTAACCCGCACTGCACCCGGCCCGGCGGGCGGCCTCCCGCAGGGAGATGCCGCGTTCTTCCAGCCGGCGGTGCAGCTCGTCGCCGAACTCCGTCATCGGTCATGCCTAACGCGCGGTATCGGGTGTTTCCTTGTTTCCCTGCCGTGATCGGGGATACGGAAAACTCTTTCACGGTAATGGGCCACGCGGTTTACTGCCAGTGATGGTGTTAGTACGCGCAGGGAAAGGATGGCATGGCCTCCCGGGATCAGGACGGCATCGTCGCGCCTGCGGTAAACGGTGACCGTCGCCAGAGGCGTGCCCGGCAACCGCCTGGCCGCCGGACTCGCCTGCGGGTTCAGGTGCCGGGGCGGGAGTCCATGCTCCGGGCGTGGCTAAGCGTCCGGGTCGGCGGCCCGGACGGTGGCGGTGAAGTCGCGCCAGCAGTCGCTGCTGAAGGACAGCACAGGACCGCCGGGATCCTTACTGTCCCGGACCTGAACTGTGCCAATGCCGGGCTGCCGGGCCTCGACGCAGTCGCCGCCGTTCGGGTCGGAGTAGCTGCTCTTGGCCCAGATTCGGGAAAGTGACATCAGGATCTCTCCTTCATAGAAGCCTCATCGCCTCGCCGATGAGGGAGCGGGATTCAACTGGACTCAGTGAGGTGGCGAGGAGGTGATCGAAGATCACGGTGTACTGGCCGATGTCGGACGGGTCGTCTTCGATCAGCGTACCGCCGGGGCGGTCAGTGCTCGCTGTGAGCGGGAAGGCTGGGTCGCTGGGGTCGAACAGGCTGAACGAGCCGTAGGCGGCCATGTGAGCACCCGCGCTGAACGACAGCACCTGCAGCGTGACCTTGGTGTCTTCGGATATCTCGCGGAGCCGTGCGAGCTGGCGGCGCATGACGTCCCGGCCGCCGACCACGCGGCGGATCACCGCCTCGTCCGCCACGGCCCAGATCTCCGGCGGAGGTGGGCTGGTGCGGTCCAGGATCTGCTGCCGCCGCATCCGGATCATCACCTGCCGCTCGATCTGCTCCGGGGTGCTGGTGACGCTGCGGGCGCCGAGCACCGCGCGGGCATAGTCCTCGGTCTGCCACAGGCCGGGGACGAACTGGGCGTCGTAGCGGCGGATCGCGCGTGCAGAAGATTCCAGCTCCAGGTGAGCCGAGAAGCCCGCAGGCAGCGATTCGGACATGCCCTTCCACCAGCCCGGGCGTTTGGCCTGCCGGGCCAGCTCCACCAGCGCCTGGGTGTCGGCATCGTCAAGGTGGTAAAGCAGGGCAAGCTCCCGGATGTCGCCGGGGGACACGGTGACCCGCGCGGTTTCGATCCGGTAGAGCTTCATGCTGGACCATTCCAGGGCGCTGTTGACGTCCTCGCGGCTGAGGCCGGCCGCTTCCCGGCGTCGTTCCAGCCCGTTGGCCAGCGCCCGCTGCGGCACCGTGGGGATCTTGCGCGCGGCCATCAGCAACCTCCTCGACTCATGCATTACAACTATCAGTTATTTTTCGTGTTGTCTTGCACAATGTCAATCTTCACGTCTATGGTAGCGGACAACGCACAGTCGCGCCCGCCACCCGGAGGTGAAGCCCGGTGCATCACAGCTGCAGATCATCCAGAAGCCCCGGGCCTCCCGGCGGCGAACGCCCCGCCGGGACCCGCCCGTGCGGCGGAAACCGCAGCCAGGACCCGCCGTTGCCGCCCGGCCCCTCACGGGCCGCGCTCATCATCCGGCCGGGCGCCGCGTGCAAGCGCGGGCAGCGGTGGCCGGCATGACTGCGGGCACGGCGATCCGGGCCAGCCTGACCGTCCCCGGTTATCCGGATCAGGTGCACGCTGCCCGCGTGTTCACCGGCACGACGCTCGGCGACGATCACCCATGCACCGCAGTCGCTGTCTTGCTGGTCAGCGAGCTGGTCACCAACAGCGTGCTGCACAGCAACTCACGCCTGCCCGGCGGGACGATCACCATCACCGTGACCGGCACCCCGGACGGCGTCCGGGTCGAGGTCCGCGACGCAGGCGGCACGTCGGTCCCCCTCCTGAAGGACCCAGTTAACGCGCTTGCCGAAGGTGGCCGCGGTCTCCGGCTGGTCACGGACCTGGCGGCCAGGTGGGACTACCGCCACGACGCAGACAGGCTTATCACCTGGTTCGAGCTCTGCGCGGAGCCCTCATCATGACCGCAGCACGGAGGCACGGTAGGCGGGCCAGCCAGGATGCCCGGTGAGCTGGACGAAGACGACTATCACCGGCAGAGCCGCATCGCCGACGAGCTAGAGCGGGCGCACCCGTCCTGGATGATCCTGTTCGGCGGCTACAGCCGGGCGTTCTGGGCTTTCCCGCTCTTCGGTCCCCGCGACGCCTATTTCGCCGACCGCGATCCACGAAAGCTGGAACGCCGCATGACCGAAGCCGAGCTTGAATACCAGAACGCGAGACGAGCACCGTGAACGGGAAGCGGGCCTGCCCGTGCCCGGTGCCATGATCATGCCGTCGGCAGGGCCGTCATGACATTTGCCTCCTGTGCCACCGCCAGCTCGGCCGCGCCCCACTCGGCCTGCACATAGTAGCCGGGGTGAGGCGCTAGTTTTCCTTATGGTGACACTGAGCCAGGCTCGCGCCTGCCCCGGCCGCCGGAGACCCGGGGCCGCGACAGCACCAAGAGCACGCGAGTACCCCCCGGCCATGACTACCGGGCAGCACACGGCGGCCCGCGCTTGCCGTTCACCCCTGTATCGACTGGGCACCGCGGCAACTGCCGCCAGCGTCAGACCAGCGGCACGGCAGGGGAAGTCAGCCGTACCGCAGTTCGAACCAGGTCACCGTCCGCCCGCCACGCCGCCGCCAGCCCCACCGCGCGGCCAGCCGTGCCACCAGCCCGAGCCCACGGCCGTCTTCCGCGTCGTCGCCTGCGGGGCGCAGGTCCGGCTCCCTAGGGCCGCTGCGATCGGTGACCTCCACCCGGACAACGCCGGTGCAGGCCGCCACCGTGACCGTGACCGTCTCCCCGGGAAGGCCAGAGCTGCTGTGCCGCACGCTGTTGCCGAAAAGCTCACTCGCGAGCAAGACAGCGTCATCCCCGCAGGGGTGCCCCTGTCCGAGCACCGCGCCCACGAACGCGCGGACAACCCGCGCCCGCTCTCCCCGACCGGCAACCTTCACGCTCTCCCGAACCGTCGCCCCAGTCATCAGCGCACCGCCTTCCCGCCCGCCCGGGAAGACCCCGCAGGGGCCGGATGGACGCACGGGAAATGCACGCTCACCTCAGCCGTCATCGTCAAGCCGAAACCGCATCGCTGGCGGGCTGCCCGCAGGAAGGCGGCCGGGTGCGCCTGCCTGTCCCGCGTACTGCGGGTCAAACCCGGGCCAGCCGGGCAGGAAGCGGAATCCCCGAGCAGGAAACCCCGCCGGGCGGCGCATTCCTTATCGCCGGAGAAATGTTTAACCGTGTCATTCCATTTCATAATGTCAGCAACATATACTGCGACATCAAATGCCGTACAAAACGGGAAACGGAGAATGAAATGGTCCAGAAGGTGAATGTACTCCTCGTCGATGACATCGACGGCAGTGACGCAGAGGAGACAATCCCATTCGGCCTCGACGGCACTCACTATGAGATCGACCTGAACAGCGATCATGCCCAGGAGCTGCGGGGGCGGCTGGAGCGCTACGTCAAGGCGGCCCGCAAAGCCACAGGGTCCGCCGACCGGCCGGCCCGGGGCCGCAGGACCACCGTAAACGACGCCAGGAACAAGGAGATACGCAACTGGGCCAGGGACCGGGGCCTGGATGTCAACGACCGTGGCCGCATCCCCGCCGATATCGTGGCACAGTACGAGGCGGAAAACGGCCAGTAGGCCACGCCCCTATCAGCCCCGGCCCGGTGCGTTCACCAGGGCCTCTGATACGAGTTCGGCCGCCGGAACGGGAATCCATCTGGCATTCCCAGAACTGGCAGCGAATTCCCTGTGTGCCGCGAGAAAATACCCGGGCGGCGAGCAGAATGCCTGCCTCGCCGTCCGGGTTTCACGTTGATGCGTGACGCTGGCCATTGCGGCTTCCGGTTTCGGCGATGACGCGCCCCACGCCAGCAGCAGCCGCGTGGTCTTGCCCGCCGGGCACCCCGCCCGCTATTCCTGCCCCGGCGTAGAGACCTTCGAGATCGAGGCCGCCGGCCAGAGCGGCCGGTGGCGGTTCTACACCGCCCAGCTCGCCGCCGCGAGCGGACGCGGTGACCCGCGGGCCATCATGCGGCTCGCGACCTCCGCCGAGCGCATGGCCCTGCTGCTCGAACTCGGTAGCTGGACCACCGACAGCGGCCGGGTCATTCACCTCGACCGCGACAACGGGCTGTGGGCCGAGCCGTTTCAGTCGCCGGCCGCGTCCGCGTCACCGCCCCCATGGTCCGCGGGATCCTCCTCGCTTCCGGACTCGCCGGGCATCAGCCCGGTACCGAAGGGTTCCTCATCACAGAGCAGCCACACGGCAGGATCAGGGTCGAGCCCGCGCCGCGCGGGACGCTGAACGTTCCCGCCTGGAAAGGCTCCGCGGCCAGTACCGGCAAGCCCTCGACCGCTCCTGCGTGGTCCGGGAAGTCGACGGACTCCCCTACGTGCTCGCCCCCGACTCGGTCCCCAGGCCAGCGTAAGCGTGGCCCCCGGCCGGTTCCGCACCAGACTCCCGATCCCGCACGGGGCTGCCAGTCCTGCGCTCTGTTCTCCTGAGCATCCGGCGCCGCCCGGGGCCTGGTGTCCCATGCTAGATCAGGGGCACTGCCAGCAGGGATCACAAATCGTGTCGACCGCTTTTGCCGGACTCCGGGCACCGCTAACATGTATTACGTGCTGCGCGGCTATACCTTTACCGGTCACGGTACCCGCCATGGTCCAGGCACCCTCGGCCATGGTGGTCTAGACCTTTGGGCACCGATGTTCGCTCCATGTTCGCTCGGATGTCCCGGTACGCCCCGGCAGCACGCGGTATCCGCAGCCAGCCGCAAGGACGAGCGACCGTACAAAATGGCAGGTCCCGGCAGGTCCCGGTATCTCTCGGCAGCAGTTCAGGGAGAAGAATCGAACAAAGCAGCGGACTCTTAATCCGCGGGTTCGGGGTTCAAGTCCCTGGCGGCGCACCCGCCCTGAACTGGGGTTATGCTAGTTCCGGGTCCCCTCGTGAAGCCCGTTTCGGGGCCATGGTTGCTCCACGTTTGCTCGTCAGTCCAAACATAGTTGATCATGGCGACCGGACGCCCGGCGAGGCCCCTACCGATGGCTATACACAGCGTGACACCTGGCGCAAAGGCGCAGGTAGAGGGATCGCTGCTGACGCAGCCCAGGGAACGACCGGGTGTCGTGCTGGCGCCATGGTCTCGGTGCATGGGGGCTGTAGCGCCTGGATCGCCAGCCAGGTACACCCGAGGTCTATCGCAGGTACATGCCAGGTCCATGGCACTGCGTAACCGGAAGCTGCGCAGCCAGACGTCGCACGGCTCTGGCTAGCCGGTCGCAGGCCCGGCGGTCAGGGACTTCACTGCGGAAGTACGTGAACGCCCGCCCGTCGCAGCAGGACATGCTGCACCGCGATGATGGTGATTGCCCCCAGGATGTCGCCCCTGGCGATCATCATTGGCGTCTCATCAACCGGCACCCACCGTACTTCGACCGCCTCATCAGCTTCCGGCTCGCCGACGTGCTCGGCTCCGCGCGCCAGGTACAAGTCCTGCGGATAGTCGGCATTGCCGATGACCGGCTGGCAGGACATGACGAACTCGATGCCGCGGGGGCACCAACCGGTCTCTTCCTCCACCTCGCGCACCGCTGCTGCTGCGGGGTCTTCACCGTCATCTACGTAACCGCCCGGCAGTTCCCAGACCCAGCGGTCCACGATGAAGCGGTGCCGTCGCATCAGCAGCACCCGGTCGCCCGAATCGTCCAGGACCGCTGTCATCGCGCAGCGCCGCATCCGGAACACGTACTGCGTGAAACGCACGCGATTGGGAAGTTCGACATCGGCCAGGCTCACGCGGATATGAGGGGTATCGTCCACCAGGCGTTCACCGTGGATCACCCACTTGTGCGGGTCAGTCACGTACGCGACATTAACGGCCCGGCCAGGCTCGTCCTGTCTGCTGCTGGATGCAACTCCCGGTGTGCCTGCCGCGGTCCCGCGATTGACCTCCTATCTACGCTGACGCCTTGGTTGTCGTAGGGCCACGCCGACCTGCTGCGCGAGCCATCGAGGGACGGATCAGTCAGCAACCGCAACCGCCTAGCATCCAGGCCGACCCTTCCAGCCCAGAGCCTCCTGCCCGGCCGGGCCGATGCGCTTACCGCAGAAGCGAGCGACGCGACCGGGCCTCAGCAGCAGTCATGTAGGTTCCCATTCCTGATGTCTCCTCATACGCCTGCAAGCAAGGACGCACCGAGTTGTCCAGCGAATGTGTGACTCCCAGCGATAAGTGGCGTTTCCCAGGTTTATCTGGCGTGGGCTGCGAGCCGGATGCCTGTCACCGAGATCATCCGCCTCCAGAGCATGACGGGCCTGTCGTCGTAAGGCCTCGGGCC
>Ga0335078_10001130_pt1 | contig 40385 bp, 37 predicted proteins | sample Lox_Sample_32_FD_206711 | JGI IMG/M metagenome (GOLD analysis project Ga0335078, IMG submission 206711) | Soil microbial communities from Loxahatchee National Wildlife Refuge, Florida, United States - Lox_Sample_3.2 | ecosystem: Environmental > Terrestrial > Soil > Wetlands | place: USA... | reverse complement strand
GATCCTGGTGAGGTCACCAGACTTCGCGCTGGCACCCACCCCGCAGACCCCGCGGACGTCCGCCTCGGTGAACGGCCGGCCGTCGTGCCGGAGCTCGAGCCGGTCGCCGAAGAGCTCGAAGTCCAGCTCGGTCGCGCCGGCGTCCTCGGCGTTCTGGATCAGCTCGAAGATGAAGTGAGTGCGCTCACTGTAGAGGTGCCCGAGCAGATCGAGCACCGCCGTGTCCCAGCCGTACCGGGCGATATTCTCGTCACGGATCTTCGCGTAGTCGGCGGGCATTATCAGAACACTAGCGACCCGGTCCCGCCCAAGCCAGGGCAGCGTCCGGATGTATCAGTGCCCGGCGGCCGGGTCTCCCGTGCTTGGACGCTTGCCGCCGCCGACCGCGGCCGGCTGGCGAGGACGTACCGGTGGCAATCGGTCGCAGTGATAACAATCACCCCACAGGACACGCGGGCCCGGCTGCGGATCGGGCGCTGCTTCCCCGGCCCGCTGTACGTCGTGCCGACGCCGATCACGCTGACATCCTGGCCGTACCAGATCGCCTACGAATGGGGCGCTCTGGCCAAGGCCCTGGTCGTCCAGCGCCGCTGCTGAGGCGCACCCGGACGGGGCTCCGCTGGCACCCGGAACCATCCACGGCCTGCGTTTTCGCCATCTATCCCGCCTGTCGGCATATGGCCGGGCAAATAGTAGCGGAACCCCGCCAACCTACGCAGGATGCTGCGCGTCTCTCTATCGAGGACGTGTACAACGCCGACATGGGCGGTATCGCGCGGTAGCTGCATGGGGTGGGGGGAAGCGCATGGTTTCGGCCGTTCCGGCGGGCAGGATCGAGGCGCCGCTGATGCCATTCGCACAGATGTGCGCCGACCGCCTCCTGGCGTCACCTGCATCCGGCACCATGCTGCCCCCATCGGTAACCCCCTCACACGCCCTGGTTCCGCATGACTTTTTGGACTGTTGCGGTGACGGCGGCTACTAACCGGAGACTGGATGACAACGAGGCAGGTAGAAGACACCGAAGCCTTGGACGTCGCGGGACTTGTGCGACGTGCCGCTGGGGGGGACCGATGGGCGTGGGAGCGCCTGGTCGACCAGTACTCGAGGCTTATCTGGGCTATCACCAGGGATTTCAAGCTGGTCGAAAGCGACGCGGCGGACGTCAGCCAGGTGACCTGGCTGCGGCTGCTGGAACACATTCACCGCATCGAGAACCCCGATCGGGTGGGGTCCTGGCTCGCGGCCACCGCGCGCAACGAATGCCTGCGGTGCCTGGCGGCGCGGAAAAAGGTGGTCCTGGCCGAGGATGAGATCGTCCTCGAAGGCGCGGCCATCCCCGAGCCGGAGGTGGACGAGCGGCTGCTGTCCGCGGAGCGCTCGCAGATGGTCAGGGAAGCCCTGGGCCGACTGCCGTGGCGATGGCAGCGGATGCTTGAGCTGCTGATGGCCGACCCGCCGGCGTCCTACGCCGAGATATCCGACCAGCTCGGCCTCCCGGTGGGCAGCATCGGCCCGACCCGCAGCCGGTGCCTGGCCCGGCTGCGGGCGCTCCTGGTCATGTCGTTAAACGACGACGTCCCCGCGGGCCCCGGAGGCCGCCGCCCGCCGCGAGCCCGTCAGCCGCGGGCGGCGGCAGAACTCAGCAGCTCAACATTGACCCAGCGGCCACCCCCGGCCTCCACCTCCGGGTAGGCGGCGCGGACCTCGGGCAGCAGGTCGGCGAGGAACAGGGCGACCGCGGACGGCCGGTACCCGGCCAGCTGCGCCGGGCTCACCACGGGGATGTCCGTTCCGGGCATCCGCCGGCCCTGCTTGGCGGGTGAGGCGTCGGCGACCGCCCGGATGAGGCTCTGGTCCGCTTCCGCCCAGCGCAGCAGGGCGACCGCGCGGGAGGCGGCGCCGTAGCCGAGCACGGTGCGCCCGGCCGACCGCTCGGCGGCCAGCCAGTCGTGCAGTCCCCGCGCCTTGGCCCGCGCGTCGCGCTGCAGGCCCCCGAGCACGGCCGGATCCCGGACCCCGGCCGCGGCCTCCTGGCTGAGCAGCGACGCGACGGAGCCATCCGCGGCGCACAGCGTCTCGCCGTCCCGGCAGGCGGCCAGCAGGACGGTCCCCCCGTACAGGTCGAACTGCCAGGCACGGCAGGCGCGGAAGCCCTGCGCGGCAAGCATGGCCGACAGGGCGGCCGCCGAATAGTAGGCGTAGTGCCCGTGCCGGAGCGCGTTCCACTGCCCGCCGCGGATGATCGCGTCGAGCGAGTGGTACTGGAGCAGCAGCACGCCGCCCGGGAGGACCCGGGACACCCGCTCGGCCAGCGCCGCCGACTGGTCCGCCGCGTGCATCAGCCCGAAACAGTCGAGCACCACGTCGGCCGGCTCGCCCGGCGCCACCTCCGTGAGGCCGCGGCCGCGCAGCAGATCCAGCCACGAGCCGCCGTGCGGGCTGCCGTACTCGGCCACCCGGCGGCCCCCGGCCAGCACGCCGGCCGCGGCGGCCCGGGCCACGGCGTCGGCGGCCTGCGCGACCAGCGCGGCCGGCTCGGCCCCCCGCGGTTCCTCCGGTACGGTCGGATCGGCCACCAGCTGGGCCAGCCCGCACGCCGCGCACAGCCACATCTGCAGCGGGTAGACCGGATCCGGGCCCGGATCGGCGGACGGCGGGAAATAGTCACAGGCCGGCTGCTCTCCCAGGTCGAGGACCAGCTCACCGGCTTGTCCCCGGCAGGCCCGGCACACGGGTGCCCCCATCTCATACCTTCCCTTCCGGCGGGCCCGCACATGTATCAAACCGGCGGGCTCACGGTTCTTCTGGGCAAGTGCACGGCCCGGGGCCGGTAGGCCCTCCGCCCGGTACGCCGCCCGGACAGGCCCGGCGCCCGGCACGGAGCTATCCTATCGCCCCAATTTTCCAGACGACCTATATATTGCCATATCAAACGCATTCCGCCACATCCCTAGACACGGACCGTTCCGGGGGAGATGCTGTTGCTGCCGAAATGTCGCCTGTGCGGCGCGGACCTGAGCCATACCTTCGTTGATCTGGGGATGTCCCCGCTCTGCGAAAGCTACGTCCCCGAAGACCGGCTGGACGGACCGGAAACCTTCTATCCGCTGCACGTCCGGCTCTGTGAATCGTGCCTGCTCGTGCAGCTCCCGGCGTACGTGCCGGGTGAGGATATCTTCTCGGACTACGCGTACTTCTCGTCTTATTCGGACTCGTGGGTGGCGCACGCCCGGCGTTACGCCGACACCATGATCGACCGTCTGGGCCTCACCCCCGGCAGCCTGGTTACCGAGGTGGCCAGCAACGATGGCTACCTGCTGCAGCATTTCCTGGCCGCGGGCATCCCGGTGCTCGGGGTCGAGCCGGCCGCCAACGTGGCCGAGACGGCCCGCGCCAAGGGCATCAGGACCGAGGTCCAGTTCCTCGGGCCCGAAACCGGCCGGGAAATCGCCGGGCAATACGGGCAGGCCGATCTGGTGGCCGGGAACAATGTATTCGCGCACGTGCCCGATATCCGCGGTTTCGCGGCCGGCCTGCGCGCTCTCGTCAAGGACACGGGCCTCGTCACGCTCGAATTCCCGCATTTGCTCCGGCTGATCGAGCGGCGGCAATACGACACGATCTACCACGAGCATTTCTCCTACCTTTCGCTGCGCACCTCGGCCCGCGCCCTGGCGACGGCCGGCTTGCGCGTCATCGACGTCGACGAGCTGGGCACGCACGGCGGCTCGCTGCGTGTCCACGCCCGCCCGGCCGACGCCGCCGGCGAGCAGAGCGCACGGGTCAAGGCGGTGCTGGCCGAGGAGGAGGCCGCCGGGCTGCACACGGTGGCCGGCCACGACGGCTTCGCCGGGGAGGTCCTGAAGATCAAGAGCGACCTGCTGGGCTTCCTGCTCACGGCGGCCGCCGAAGGCAAGACGGTGGCGGGCTACGGCGCCCCCGGCAAGGGGAACACGCTGCTCAACCACTGCGGCATCCGGTCCGACCTGCTCGCCTACACCGTGGACCGGAGCCCGTGGAAACAGGGCAAGTTCCTGCCGGGCACGCACATCCCGATCCACGCGCCGGAGCGCATCGAGCAGACCAAGCCCGACTACGTGCTCGTGCTGCCGTGGAACCTGCGCGACGAGATCAGCCAGCAGCTCGACTACGTCCGGTCGTGGGGCGGCCGCCTGGTCTTCCCCATCCCAGCCCTGGAAATCGTCTGAAGTGAGGTACGAACGGTGAAGGTTGTCCTGTTCTGCGGGGGCCTCGGGATGCGGATGCGCGAGGGCAACAGCACCGCGCCCAAGCCGATGGCCATGGTCGGCGAGCGGCCGCTGCTCTGGCACGTCATGCGCTACTACGCGCACTACGGGCACACCGACTTCGTGCTGTGCCTGGGTTACGGCGCCGCGGCCGTGAAGGACTTCTTCCTGACCTACGACGAGACACGGTCCAACGACTTCGTCATCGAGAACGGCGCCCGCGACGTCCAGCTGCTGCGCACCGACATCTCCGACTGGCGGATCACGCTGGTCGACACGGGCCTGCACTCCGCGATCGGCGAGCGGCTGCGCCGGGTCCGCCGGTTCGTCGAGGGCGAAGAGATGTTCATGGCCAACTACGCCGACGTGCTGACCACGGCGGCGCTGCCGGACATGATCGACCGATTCCGGGCGAGCAGCGCGGTGGCCAGCCTGCTGGCCGTGCCGCCGCAGTCGTCGCACCATGTGGTCGACATCGGGGAGGACGGGATCATCACCCAGGTGACGCCCATGCAGGACCTGCGGCAGTGGGAGAACGGCGGCTACTTCGTGCTCCGGCCGGAGATTTTCGATCACCTCAACGAGGGCGAGGACCTGGTCGAGGACGCGCTGATGCGCCGGCTGGTCCCGCAGCGGCGGGTCCTCGCCTACCCCTTCAAGGGCTACTGGTCGCCCGCGGACACCGTCAAGGAGCGCGCGCAGCTGGAGGAGAGGTACCAGCAAGCGAACTGCCCGTGGATGATCTGGGACCCGGAGCGGTCCGGCGCCGCCGCGGCAGCGTCGGTGGCATAGCAGCTCATCCCGCGGCCCCGCATCCTGATCTCAGGATGCGGGGCCGCGGGCTTTCAGCCCAGCGCCTTGATCGCGGCGGCCAGCGGCGGGGCGATCCGGTCCCGCGCGGACAGGGCGGCCGCCTCGAGCGGCCACGGAATGGCCAGCTCGGGGTCGTCGAAGGCGATCGACACGTCTTCGGCCGGATCGTGCGGGCGGTCGATGCGGTAGGAGACGTCGGCGGGGTCGGTGAGCGCCTGGAAACCGTGCGCGCAGCAGGCCGGCACGTACAGCGAAACCTGCTCCTCGTCGCGCAGCTCGAAGCTCTCCCAGTTGCGGTAGGTGGGCGAGCCGGGCCGCAGGTCGACGATCACGTCGAAGATCGCGCCGTATGAGCAGCGCACGAGCTTCGCCTCCCCCGCGCCGCGCCGGATGTGCATGCCGCGGATCACCCCGCGCCGAGAGCGCGACAGGCTGTCCTGAGCGAACCCGGCGGGGTCGATGCCCGCCGCGCGCGCGACCTCCGCGTCGAAGGTCCGGGTGAAAAAGCCGCGCTCATCCACGTGCGGGGCCGGCCGCAGCAGCAGCGCTCCGGCGATACGCGGGACGGGACAGACCTCCATGACCGGGCCTACCTGGCGCCTTCGCGGGCCGGGCCCGGCACCGTGACCACCTGGGCGGGCTCATCGGCCGGGAACAGTTTTGCCGACAGCGCGGCGAACTGCTGATCGAGTTCCTGCTTTTTCACCGCATTCCGTTCCCGCATTGTGTCCCGCACCTGCGCGGACCGGCTCTGCAGCTCGGTGAACTGCCCGATCAGCTGGTCAATGTCCAGCGAGTGCGCAAACTGCGAAAAGGACGGCATGCCCATGTCCGCCATCAAGACGGCGAACTTCGGCGAATAGCCCAGCGAGACCGTGGGCTTGCAGAGCTTGAGCGCGCAGATGACGTTGTGATAGCGGGTGGCGACCACCGTGCCGAGCGGAGCTATTGCCTGCATCAGCTCGTCGAACGAGGAAATGTGCACCGGGGTGACCCGGTCCGGCCCGAGGTCCGGCCGGTGGGCACGCGCGTCGTCCACGATCTCCTGCACGATGGTGTCGTCCCAGAGGTTGTCCCCGCCGAACAGCCGGACCCGGTAGCCGCTGTCGGTCAGCCACCGGGTGAACGTCTTCATCTTCGCCAGGTACGCCGCATGAATACGGTCAGCTTCCCGGCGGTCGTCGTTACCGCCGTAATACGCCATCACACCGACGCCAACCGTCTGCGGGTCGCCGGGGGTGTCCGGGGGGGCCGGGATGCCGAACGCGAGGTCGGGATAGACCCGGTCCGCGGAAGTGTCCACGCCCTGCTGCGTCATCAGGTCACGCGACTGGACGTCCCGGAAGGACCGGTAGTAGGCCATCCGCGCGGCGCGGGTGAACAGCCACCGGGTGGCGCGCTGGCTGATGGCGCTGGCGCCCACGCTGATCAGCGCCACCTTCGTGCCGAACAGCCGCCCGGACGCGCAGAGCAGGAACATCGCGTACGGCACGCCCCACGGCCGCAGCGGCAGCGCCGCCTCCAGGACGCCCGCGCCGGGGACGATCACCACGTCGTGCCGGCGGACCCACCCGGCGGTTCGGAACGCGTCGATGCCCTTGCCAACGACCTTGAGCGGGATCGCCACCAGCGCCGGTGTCCGGCCCTCGAACTTCTCGAACCACAGCATCGGGACGGCGTCCAGGCCGTACTTGGCCCGCACGTGCTCCGGGCCGCTGGTCATGGCGTCCAGGATGGCATCCGGATGGTCGTTTCTGAGATAGGCGAGCACCGACTCCAGCTGCGCCTCGTTTCCGATATTGGCCGAGCCGAGGAGGCCGAAAAGTCCAACTCTGGGGGCCGTCACCATGACCTTCTTTCCTGGCCAGCCACGAGCGCGCAAATTGGGCCGTGGGGATCCGACGCGAGGGCACGCGTTGGGCCGGGCGGCCACATAGCCGCCGCGACTAACAGGACATCCGGCGGGCCGCCCCTGATACATCCAGGACCGCGCTTTGCCCCGGCGGTACCGGCTCAGGCAGGGTTTCGTAACGCAGAGAAATGCGCAGATCGGGGCGTTGCTGTGTGAACCAGGACGGCGGCTCGGACGTCCTTTGCCCCGTCCTGGACCGGCGCGGCCGGGTCTGGCTGGGTCGGCTGCGCCTACGGCAGTGTTACGCTGCCCGCCGGGGACTACAAGACCGCGGTCTACTACGGCGGTGGCCAGAAATTGTACCAGGAGAACATCGACTACTTCAGCAGCGGGCCGGGCGGCGGCGGCATCACCGCCGGGCCGCTGTCCTGCCCGTCGGTCTCCGCTGCCGCGCCGCCGGGCAACAGCACCTACCAGGACGGCCCGTGGTCCTACCCCGACACCTTCGACACCAAGGACGCCGGGGAGAACCGCTGGGTGGACGTGGAAGTGACCCCGGCCGCCGCCACGACCGGGACAGTGGTCGATTCCGGCGCCTTCCTGACGTTCTTCCCCTAGCCCGATAAAGTCCACAGCCCTGGATGTATCAGCACCAGGGCATTCCGGGTCCCCTGATCGGCGGGTGGTACCTCCTGCGCGCCACGACCCGGCTCGGCACGCGGAACGTCTAGGAGTTGATGAGGGTGCTGGTCACGTACGTCCTGATACCCGGCGCCCGGATCGCACCACAGGCTGGCTGATGGCCCTCGCCCCGTCTTTGCGGGTCCACACGCTTTTCCTCGACGCGGCCCGGCGTGGGGTGGCGGTCCTTACCCGGGGCCCGGCTGCCCTCGTGCAGCGGATACCCGGCGAAGTGAGCCGGCGTCTCGGCTGGGGCGTCGCGGATCAGGCGATGTCCAGCCTGACCAACTTCGTCGTGGTGCTGTACGTGGCCCGCACGCTCGGGGCCGTGCAGTTCGGCGCCTTCAGCCTGGCCTACGTGACCTATTCGTTCGCGCTGGCCGCCTCGCGCGGACTGGCTACCGACCCGCTGATGGTCCGGTTCAGCGGCACCGGCCGCCGGGCCTGGCGGCGGGCGGTGTCCGGCTCCAGCGGGACGGCCGCCGTGGTGGGCACCATCGCCGGGTGCTGCGTGCTGGCGGCGGCGGCGGCGCTGCACGGCCCGTCCCGGCTCGCCTTCCTCGGCCTGGGGCTGACGCTGCCCGGCCTGATGGTGCAGGACAGCTGGCGGTACGCGTTCTTCGCGCTGGGACGCGGCGGCCATGCCTTCCTCAACGACACGATCTGGGCGGTGACGCTGGTCCCGGCCCTGCTCGTGCTGCGGGCCGCGCATCACCGGGACGTGTTCTGGTTCATCTTCGTGTGGGGCGCCTCGGCGTGCGTCGGCGCCCTGGCCGGGCCGCTGCAGTCCGGTGTCATCCCCCGGCTCAGCGGGGCCCGGCGGTGGGTGACGCAGCATAGCGACCTGGGACCGCGTTACCTCGCTGAGAACACCTCCCAGAGCGGGTCCAACCAGCTGCGCACCTACGTCTTCGGGCTCGTGCTCGGCCTCGCCGCGATCGGCTATGTGCAGGCGGCCACCACCCTGATGGGCCCGTTCATGGTCATCTACCTGGGGATGAGCCTGGTCGCGGTGCCGGAGGCGGCGCGGATCGTCCGCCGGTCACCGCGTCGGCTGCTGCTGTTCTGCGCGGTCACCGGGGGCGGCCTCGCCGTGGCCGGGCTCGGGTGGGGCCTGGTGCTGCTGGTGGCGCTCCCGCGCGGTCTCGGGGACCTGCTGCTGGGCTCGATCTGGCGGCCGGCCTACCCGCTGCTGGTACCGCTCACGGTCTCTGTCATGGGCCAGTGCCTGGCCAGCGGGGCCGGCACCGGCCTGCACGCCCTGGGCGCGGCCCGGCGCAGCCTGTCCGCCATGCTGGTGACCTCGGCCGCCTACCTCGTGTTCGGCATAGCCGGCGCGTTCGCCGACGGGACCATGGGGATCATGGTCGGCACCGCGGCCGCGACGTGGATCGGCGCGGTGGTGTGGTGGTGGCAGCTTCGTCTCGCCATGCGTGCCGCCGCCTTCGGCGGGGTGCCCGCCACCGCGCCCCGCAGCAGTATCGGCGCGCTGCGCCGCGTGGGCTATGCGCAGCACCGGCGCCCCCGCCGCTGACGAGCCGACGGGGGCTTGCGCAGGGGGACCGGTCACTGGTCAGCGCGCGGAGCAGACGAAGAAGTACTCCACCGCCAGCCGCGGGCTGACCAGGGGGACGTTCGCGTTCCAGTGCATGTTGACGGCCTTGATGAGCCGTCGGGCCGGCTGGCCGCCGTGCCAGTTGTGCGAGGCCGGGAAGCAGCGGCCGACGGTGAAGTGCCGCTCCAGGCTCCGCCGGAACTCACCGAGTGGCTGAACGTTGCTGAACGCCTCGAAGATGTGCCGGTCGTGATGCCCGAAGTTCGTGTAGGAGAGGACGAACCTGCCGCCCGGTGCCAGCAGCGCGGCGATCTCACCGAACTTCCGGTCCTGCGCGGACCCCATGTACTCGAAGACGCCCTGGGCGGAGACGATGCCAAATCGCTGGCCGCGGAATCCGATCGGGTTCTCCAGGAAGTCCGTCTCGATCAGGTCGGGCGCCGGATCGTGGATCGCGATGTCGATCCCGTGGTAGCGGATGTTCCGGTCGAGCAGGCGCCGCAGGGTCGCCGGCCCGCAGCCGACGTCGAGCAGGTCGCACTCGCGGCCCGCCGCGACCTGGTTGAGGAGCCGCGCCGCCTTCTGCAGCCGGTAATGCGCCGGGACGTGCTTGCGGTTCTCCTCGATCCAGAAGTCCCGCTTGTGGGCCTTCGCCGTGTCCTCCGCGGCAAGGCCCGCTCGGCTGGCTGAGTCGCGCACCGTCTTCTCCTTCACAGGGCCGTCTTCTCGCGGCCGGCCACGATCGCGTGCACGGGGATGTCCGGCGGCGTGGCGGGGCCCGTCGGGTCCGGCGGCTCGGCGGCACCGGGGCGGGCGCGGCTGGCAAACCACTGCGCGAGGCAGCGGTAGCACGCCTGCCGGTCCGCCGCCGACAGCGGCGCGCGGCGGATCCCCGCGATGTACCCCCACACGTATTCGCCGTAGAGCCGGACGGCCGGGTTGCGCAGCCGGTCCGCCCGGCGCGGGTCCATGTTCGCGCAGCGGCTCCGCATGCTGGCCCGGCCGTTCTGGCCCGGATGGTCCCGCCGGAAATAGAGCCAGTCGGCGACCTGGTAGAACGGGCCGTGCAGGCCGATCTCGGCGATGATCGTGTGGTCCGCGTGGTGGTAGCTCTCCTTCATCGCGGTCCGGCGGAGGACCTCGGTCCGGATGACGCCGTAGTCGTCGTCGCCGCCGCTGTCGAACAGGATGCTGCGGAACCGCTCCGGCGCCCGGGGCGAGGAGGTGGTCATCGGGTACTCGTAGGCGTCCGTCACGGTTCCGGACGGGTCGATCTTCGCGGTCCAGGAGTGGGCGAGGACGACCTGCGGGTACTCATCAAGCGCCTCGACGCAGAGCTTGAGCAGGTCGCGGGCGTACAGGTCGTCGTTGGCCGCCCATTTGAACAATTCGCCGCGAGCCTGGTCGGCCACGAAATTGTGGTTCGGTGCGAGCCCGATGTTCTGCGGCTGACGCACATAGCGGACCCGGGAGTCCTGTTTCTCGTACTGACGGCAGATGTCGCCGGTGCTGTCGGTCGAGGCGTTGTCGGAGATGATCAGCTCGAAATCGGTGTAGCTCTGGCCGAGCAGCGCCTCGAGCGACTCGGTGATGTATTTCTGGCCGTTGTAAACCGGGAGGCCTATGGTGAGCCGGGGAGACGCGTTCATTTCCCTCTCCGGATGCTAGAGACGACTTTTGCGGAGGCGGCGCCGGGGCCGGCTCGCATAGAGGATCCGTTAACGCCCGGTCGTGATACATCGGATCACCGGGCGGGCTTGCCGCGCGGCCGGCCCGCTGGCGGTCACGGGGTTCCGGCCGGGAGTGGCGGCGGGGGCACCGGTGCGCTGTGGTAGGTGCTTCCGGCGTCCTGGCCGAACGGGCCGGTGCAGTACCCGCTCTGATGATCGGAGGCGGTACCGCACTGGTCACCTGAGGAGACCGGCCCGGTCCAGTTGGCCCAGCTCACCGGGTTGTCACCGTTGCCCTGATTCCACGCGTAGAACGTGGACGGCCCGTTGTAGACGTTGCCCGACCAGGTGTTGTGCTGGAAGAACGTGAGCTGGGTGAGGATGACCCAGCTGCCCGGTGAGGTGTAGGGCGGGGCCACGCTGTATTCGCTGAAGATGCCGTTGGCGCCGCAGTCACGCCAGGCGGCCTGGGTGCAGTGCGCGACGCTGGCCGGGCTGAAGTCGATCGTATTTCCCGTGACGCTGATGTTTTCCGTCTTCCACAGGCAGCCGTCCCACCAGTCCTCGGCCGGCGAACCATTGCGCGCCCCGGTGTAGGTGGCCGTGCTGACCGACGCCGTGGGCAGGTTCGCCTTGCACGAGGCCAGCGTGAAGGGGCCGGATTGCCCGCCCGCGGCCAGGGTGCAGACGCTGTCGAACCCGCTGGAGCAGTGGCGATCCGAATTCTGCCACAAGAATATCCCCCCGCCGTTGTCGACCAGCGTGTTCCCGCCGATCACGGAACGGTCACGGTAGGAGGGCTGGCCAGCGCAGGCCGACTCCTGGCATGCGGGTATCCCGCCAAACTGTGAAGAGCTGCCGCTTTCGCTGACATAGATGGCCGGCGTCGGGAACTCCGGGTTGCTCAGCCCGATCGCCCAGCCGTTGCGGGCCAGGTAGTTGCCGGTGATCGAGAAGTTATAGGAGATCTCCTCGATGATCGCCTCGGCGTCATTGTCGGTGATCGTATTGCCGATGTAGGTGGTGTTCGCGTTGTTCGTGTCCGCCCAGATGCCGGGGCCATAGTTATTATGGATGTAATTGTCCTTGACGGTCACGCCGTCCGTCTCCCAGAGCTTGAAGCCACCCTGGTTCCCGTCTCCGGTGACCTTGCCGCAGTGCGGGTTCCGGTATTCCGCCGGCACCGGGTCGTAGTTGTTCCAGCCGATGGCCGAATTGCTCAGCAGCCCCTCGAAATCGCAGGTGTCGTTGTAGCTGATCTCGTTGTCCTCGATGGTGACGCCGTAGGGGCCGCCGGTGAGCGAGTCCTTGCCCCAGGAACCGACGTCGGAGGACTGGAAGGCGTACTGGCCGTTCAGCGTCATGCAGTTGTGCGCCAGCACGTTGCCGGCGCCGGCCAGGAACCCCGCGCCGGGCACGTTGAGGGTGATCGTGTTGTACCGGAGGGTCCAGTTAGTGTTGGACCCCTGGTTTATCGCGGCGCCGTCGCCGTTGGGCTGGTACTTCTCGATGGTGAGGTACTCGATCGTGACCCCGGGCTGGTTCCCGGCCGCGAAGTCGGAGTCGATCGCGGTGGCCGACCCGGGAGCATAGTTGCCGGACAGCACGGTGGGCGTGCCGTTGGCCAGCCCGCCGACGAAGGCGTCGTTGGTGTCGGCCTGCAGCGAGCCAACGTGCGTCCCGGGCAGCAGGTAGTACACCGTGTCCGGGTTGAGCTGGTAGGACGCGTAACTGTGGGTGCCGGCTGCCAGCACCATCCCGGCCGTCGCGGCCGGGAAGTCCGTGCCCGGCTTGCCGTACGTGGGCAGCCCGGGGGTGCCGCTGGCGTATGTGCCGGGCGCGCCGTCGTAACTGAACGGCGAATCGAGCACCGGATGGCCGCAGATGCGGCTCGGCTGGGCCTGCTGCAGCGACTGGCCAGAACCGGTGTGCTGCGGCGCCGGGCCGGAGGTACAGCCGGCCACCGCCGCGAGCAGCACCACGAACACGACGGCGGCGGGTTTCAGCGTGGACATGCCCATACCAACCAGTCTGCGTGAGGTGCGGGGGCTGGCGCGGTATCTTCCGCCCACTACTTCGACCAGGCGGCACCGATGCCGTCGCCCGGCCACCAGTGGCCCCGGGGCTGCTCGCGGAAGAACAGGTAGTGGCGCCCGGTCCGCTCGGCCCAGTCGGACAGCGCGGCCGAGTCGTGGGCATTGTCCGACAGCATGATCGCGTCCGGCAGCAGGTGCGACTCCACCGCGGCCAGTTCCCTGGTCTCATAGTCATAGGTGTGCAGGCTGTCGTGCAGGAAGATGCCGACGTCCCGCATCCCGGTCAGCACGTCGACGGAGCTGCCGGTGGGGCGGTCGATGACGCCCGCCCACGGCTCCGCGATCAGGTAGCCGGCGTCGGCGTCGGTGTCGATCGTGGTGAGGCGGCCATGCCCGTTGCGCAGCAGCGCCGCGGCGATAACGCACGAGCCGAGGCCGAGATGGGTGCCGGTCTCCACGACGTGCTCCGGCTGCACGGCCCGGACCAGCACGTACCAGCCAGCCCGGCGGGCCAGGTGCGGTTCGGTCGCGCAGACCCGCCAGGTGGGGTTGGACGACAGTCGCCCGGTCAGCATGCCGAGCAGGGCCTCGTCCTGTTCCAGCTCCTCCATCCAGCCGCGGACCTGCTTGATCTCGGCCCCGCTGACCGCGGACACGAACCAGCAGAGCTGATCCCGGTTGAGGTCGTCCAGGTCGTAGGTGAAATTCGTGGTCTCGCGGCTGCGCACCAGCCAATCGACCGACCGCCCGATGAGCCGGGCGTCGTAACGCGCCACGGCCATGGTCCGCAGCGGGAGCGCCGCGCCCCGGGCGATCGGCGAGGTGGCGATGCGTCGTCGCAGTTTCGATTGCATTGGGCGGTAATCTCCGTCGGAATCGGGTCTGGCGTTTCGGCTCGCGGGAACAGGCGGTCAGGCGGTCAGGCGGGATGCGTTGCGGCGAAGCTGTAGATCTCGAGCAGGCTCTTGAGGCTGTGCTCCGGGTTGAACCGCCGCTCATAGGTCTCGCGGGCCTGGTGCCCGTAGGCCTCATACGTTCCGGGGTGCGCCGCGACGTCCGCGATGGCCGCCGCCAGCGCGGCGGGATCGCCGGGCCGGAACAGCGCGCCATCGACTCCGGGGCTGATGAGCTCGGGGAACGAGCCGTGCCCGGCGGCGATCGGCGGGGTGGCCATGGCCATGGCCTCGACCACGACCAGGCCGAAAGTTTCCTCCCAGGTGGAGGGGACCAGGACGGCACGGGAGCGGGCCATCAGCTCCGCGCACCGGGCGGCGGGCACCAGCCCGGCCAGCTCCACCGACGGCCGGGACGACGCCCAGCCGGCCACCTCGTCTTCGAGCGGGCCCGCCCCGGCGATGACCAGCCGCAGCTCCGAGCCCGGCGACATGCCGCGATAGCGGTCCCACGCGGCCATCAGCAGGTGCAGGCCCTTGGCCTCGTCCAGCCGCCCGGCGTACAGCACGGCCGGCTCCCGCGGCACCGCGGGCATGTCCCGGCGGGGAATCAGGTTGTGCCGGACGAAGACCCGGTCCGCAGGCAGGCGCAGGCCGGCGAGCAGGTCACGCTGGGCCGCGGAGATGAACACGTACGCGGACACCAGCGACCTCCAGGCCGGCCGGTGCGCGCCGATGGCCACCGCCACGGGCGCGGTGGCGGCGCGTGACCCGCGGTAGCAGCCGCGCGCCAGCGCGGGCACCGGCAGCCCGTGCGCGCAGTCATGGCAGACGGCGCCGTCACGGTAGAAGTCCCCGCTGGCGCAGGCCAGCTTGTAGTTGTGGATAGTGGCCACCACCGGTACCGCCGCCTTCCGGCAGGCGTACAGGACCGCGGCACTGAGCAGCGGGAACGTGTTGTGCACGTGGACCACGCCGGGCCGGTGCTCGCGCAGTGCGGCGGTCAGGTCGCGGTGCGCCTGACGGCTCCAGACCACGGTGGCCGGCAGTGCCGCCTTCTTCACCGCGGGCCAGCGCTCGATCTCGTCGCTGTCCCGCTCGAACCGGGCGACCTCGTGCCCCGCGCCGGCCAGCGCCTCGGCTTCGTGCGCGACGACCCGGTTCTCCCCGCTGGGCGCGATCGACCGGCAGCGATTGTGAACCTGCAGGATCCTCATTCCAGCCGCCGCCTTTCCGCGAGGGGTGGCAGGAGCAGCGACGCGGCCAGGGCGAGTTCGAGCAGGTACACCGAGGCGTCGCTGAGCCCGGTCTCGGTCAGCGACGTCACCAGGAGGTACGTCGCCAGGAACAGCGCCAGGGCACGCTGCGGGGTTGGCGGCTGGAAATAGGCGCTCACCAGGACGAACAGCAGCAGCGCGGCGCAGATGGCCACGCCGATCAGGCCCAGGTCGAAGTAGGCGGCCAGCCAGTTGCTGTCGATCGGCAGGCCGGTGTACGCCTTGTTCGACAGGCCGTAGCCGAAGATCACCTGGAACTCATCGCGCGGCGCGTTGACGACGGCGCCCCAGACGTTCGTCCGGCCGGTCAGTTTCGTCAGCTGGCTCGTGCTCTGGCCGCGGGCCAGCCAGGTCGTCAGGACGCTGGAGAACACGATGACCACGAGCGATATCGTGATCGCGGTGATCGCGAACAGCCGGCGCACCCGGGCCTGGACCATGAACACGCGCAAGCCGGCCACGAGGATGCCGGCCATCATGGCGATCAGCTCGGTCCTGGTGTGCGTCAGGACCAGCATGGCCCCGGTCACGACGAGCGCGGTCACGGTAAAACGCCGTTGCGCCTCGCCGCAGAACCAGAGCACGACCACCAGCCCGAACGCCACCGCCGCGAAGTCCGCGACCTGCACGGGGGTGATCGGCCAGAACTCACCGGACAGCCGGCCCTGCGCCATGGCCCGCCCGGGAGCCACGAGGAAGCCCAGGACCACGGTGCCGAGCACCACACCCAGCGCTTTCAGGTGGCACCGGACCAGCAGCATGTCACGCCGGCCCCACCAGGGCGACAGCAGCCAGAGCGTGGCGACGAACCCGCCAAGCCGGGTGGTCCGGTACAAGGTCCCGACGATGTGCCCGACCGGATGCATGCCCGAGATGAACGCTTCGGCGAACAGCAGGGTCAGCAGGCCGAGGAACACGTTCGGGCGGATCAGCATGCGCCGGTTCACCGACATTGCGGCCAGCAGCGCGGCCGGCAGGGCACCCTGCGTCATGATCTTGCCGACTACCGACGGGATCGGGATGATCAGCGGCAGCTGGTTCCAGGTGCCCTTGTAGAACGTCAGGACGTTCAGGAAGAGCAGGCCCCAGGCGAGGGTGACCCGGCGCCGGACCCTGCGCTCGTGCGCCTCGCCCGGCGAGAGCACCCGCGCGCGGGGCCGAAGCCGCCGCAGGCCGGGCCGCACGGGCGGCGCGGTACGGCGCGGTGCGTAGGCAGCGGTCGGAGAACTCATCAGCCGGCGATCCCTAGCTCGGGTCGCCGACGCCGGCGAACTCGGCTGAGTCGTGCGTGGTCCCCGGGCTCTCGTCGGACTTGTCGGCGCCGATCAGCACCGCGGAGACCAGGGACATACCGTCGAGCCGGATCATCTCGCCCGCCGCGCGGACCCGCGTCCACGACGACCGGCCGGCGGTCACGATCGCGACGGCATTGGCCGCCCAGGTCGCGAGGTGCTGGCCGTCCGTCGAGGGATCAATCGTGACCAGGGTGAGCAGCAGATCAGCCGACCCGCAGGCCGTGCCCACCGCGTCGGTGAACGGAGAGCGCAGCCCCTCCGCCGCGGCCCGGCCGCGGCCGATCGGCCCGACCGGGAAGAGATCGCCCGGTTCGGGAACGGCCAGGGTGAGCTGCGCGCCGTCCACCGTGACCGGGCGGACCCCGGGCGCCGCGCCGTCCAGGAGCTTCGCCGCGGGCGCGCCGCTGGCCAGGTCGGCCAGGATAACCTGCCGACCCTGCTGGGCGAGGGACGTGGCCAGGGTCACCAGGGATAGCGCTGCGACCTGCGAGTCATCGACGGGGACGACGGCCAGGTTGGCGGTATCCCGGTTGCTGGCCGACACCATGCCGCGCAGGTGCGCGGCGATCCGCTGGACCTCGGGGCGGTTCGCGGCCGCCAGCCCGCGCGGGCCCAGCCAGCGGCGCAGCAGGACCGGGCCGACGCTCAGCTTCACCGGTGCGCCGAGCGCGCGGGCGACGTCGTCGCGGCGGCGCAGCCGGTCCGAGACCACCGCGCGGACGGCGACGATGGCCATCCCCAGTACCAGGCCCACGATCAGCCCGGTCAGCGCGTACAGCAGCAGGTATTTCAGCTTCGAGTGCGCGGCCGAGGTGGCCGCGTCGAGCACGACACTGCCCTTGATCGCCTGCAGCGTCATGGTGCTCGCCTGAGTGCCGGCCGCCGTCTGCTGAAGCGCGCTCAGCGTGTTGTTCGCCTGGGCGAGCTGCCCCTGCAGGTTCTTCAGGTTGGCGCGCTGCCCGGCGGAACTCGGCAGCCCCTGCTGCTGGCTGATCTGCGCGGCGATCGACGCGACGTTCTGCCGGGCCTGGGCGGCCTGCTGCTGCACGGAGGCGAGCACCAGCTTCTGTGCGGCCTGCATCTGCTGCGCCCGGAGCTGCAGGAAAGCGCTGGCCACCGCGTTGGCCCGGCTCACCGCGGCACTGCTGGACGGCGCGCTGGCCGCGATCCGCAGCACCCGGTCGGTCACCACGTTGACCGTGTACGACGCGGCGAAGCTGCCGGGGCTCTGGTTCAGGCCCAGGTTGCGCAGCGCGAGCTGGGCGACGGCGTTGCTTTCCGCGATGGCCTGGCTGTCCAGCACCGCGCTGGTGGGTGTGTCGTCCGGGCCGTAGGTGAGCAGGACCGAGGTCGACGCCTGGTAGGCGGGCGGCGACTTCACGATGATCCCGACGCCGATTACCATGCCCACGATGGCCAGCGCGCCCCAGAACCGGACGCTGCGGCGGATCGCCGCCGTGATGTACCCGAGGCTCACCAGGCCGGTGGCCACGTCGGCGGGCTCATCTTTGGTCGGGGTGGAGGGGTCGAAGGGTGCGAGCCGCCGGGGCAGGCTGCTGCCGTTCCCATTCGCCACGACGGCCTGGTCTTTGTCACTCACTGTCGGGTCTCCGTCACTGTGCCGGTCATGCGCGTCGGCGTTCCGTGTTGCCCGGACCGGGCCAGCTGCGGGATCCGGCCGGTGGTGCGGTCGGCCGGATCCGGATCCGCGACGAGGATTCCGGCGATATCGCGGCCGTGCACCGCCGCGTCGGCGGCGACGCGGGCCAGCTGATCCGCGGTGACTGCGCCGGGCGTGACGCCCAGCACGGTCAGGGCTGCGCGCATCGTGCCGGCCACGCGGGGCTCCTCGCCGTCCACGACGGCGACCACGACGGTCAGTGCGATCCCGGGCAGTTCGTCGGCGTCGCCCTGATCGCTGACGGTGACGTGCAGGTTCCTGGACCGCCCGGACGGCCCCGGCACCGAGGCGCACGCGGCGCGCAGCGTCGCCGTGATGTTCACGTCCTGCTGCGGGCCGACCATGAGCGCGGTGGGAATCCCCAGCGACGCGGCGTAGACGGCCAGCTGCGGGCCGAGCGCCAGGGCCTTACGGTCGGCGGACAGCGAGAGCACTGCGACCGACGTGCTGGCGCCCAGCCGGGCTTCGGTGCCGTTGACGGCGGCGATCCCGAGCTGGTGCAGGGCCTTGCGCAGGCGCCAGGCGTCGACCGCGCCGGGCTCGTAGTCTTCGAGCAGCTTCAGCCAGCCCGCGGCGTCGGACGGGTGCCGGACTTCGGTCGCGGCCACTACCGGCACGCCGATGGAGTCGGCTATCTCGTCCCGCTCGCGCAGCCGCCGGTCCTTGCGGCCGATGGCCAGGGCGATAATGGCCCCGATCAGCGCGCCGAACACGATGCCGGGCAGGGCGGCCTCGGCGATCCGGATCGGCAGCGAGGTCCCGGTGCCGATCGTCGCCGGCTGCAGAATCCGCGTCGGCACCTGCCCGACCGGGCTGCTGGCGGAACCGACGTAGGCGGCGTAGCTGCGGGTGACCGCGTTGGCGGTCCGCTGGGCCTGCGAGGGGCTGTCGCCCTGGGCGCTGATCGACATCAGCTGGGCGGTGACGCGCTTGGCCTGGACGCGGCCGCGCAGGGTGTCCAGCGACATGCCCCGATTCGCGCCGCGCTGCACTGGCAGGAGCACCGCGTCACTGGTCACCACGACTGACTGGGTGGAGATGTTGACGGCGGGCGAGACCACCAGCAGCTCGCTGCTGGTGTAGGCCGCCGAGTTGAGCATCGTGTACCCGATGCCGCCGAGAAGACCCAGCGCGGCGACGACGCCGACGAGGATCTTGTGCCGCCGTACGATCTGCGCGGACCGCTTGAAGTCCAGCGCCTGCCCGCTCATCCAGCCTCCGCGTGCTTTGTCGGCATTCCTCCTACTAGATAAGGGGGGAGGCGCTGTGATACTGCTGGCCGGTAAACAGGGGGTTTTTCCGGTTGCCGATGTCGCGGAAACCCAGCGTGCTGACGAGCGGCGTCCCCGGCGCGGGCTGCCCGCAGCCGAGCAGCGTGAACGCGGGCACCCGCTGTCCCAGCCCGGGCGAGTACCAGCCCAGGATGGGATCGGTCTCCCCCCGGTGCAGGCTCCAGTGCAGGTCAGGCGGCAGGTCCAGCCGGGCCTCGCCGGGCGTGGCCGCGGCGGGCCAGCGCAGCACCGCGTGCTGGCCGTCCAGTTCCGCCTGGACGTCGGGGCCCAGGTGGAAGGCGACCCGGACGTCGTAGCGGCCGCCGTCGATCTGGTCGGTGATGGTGAGGCATCTCGCGGCGCGGTCCAGCCGGACCGTCCGGCGGTGCCGGGCGGGCGGGCGCAGCGACAGGTAGCCGTCGTGGTCGCCGGCCCATTCGGCCGCCTCGCCCGTGTCCGTGAAGCCGGTCTCGTGGCCATTGGCGTGCTGGAGCCACAGGAACGGCCCCCCCTCGCCGGACTGGCTCCGCCCGTTGAGCTCGACCGTGTTGTGCGCGATCGTCGAGCGGAAGTAGGACCGCCACGCGCGCTCGCCGTGGTAGCAGTAGGTGCCCGGGTCGGCGAGCACGTCCACGCCGCCGTACCGGACCTCCAGGGACATCGCGTCGGCGTGCGCGTGCGCGGCGATGCTGAGGAATCCGTGCGGGCCGCCGTCCAGGCGGCACCAGATCTCCGGTGCCTGCCTGCCGTCGGTGCGCAGCAGCGTCACGCCCGCGTCGGCGAACCGGTCCGGGCGCCGCGCGGGCCGGCCCGGGACGTCCCGTCGGCCGCCGGCCAGTGCGCCGACGAGGGTGCTCTCGGCGCCGGCGGTAACCCCCGGCCACCAGCCGAGCCGCCCGAAGATCGCGCCGCCGAGAGCCAGCAGCGACGGCCAGCCACCGCCGGGCACCGGGCCGTCGAGCAGGACGGCGCGCCCGTCGTCACCGTCGCCCTGCCGGGGCGGCCGGATCCGCTCGTCGACCAGCGCGGCGGCGCTGTCGGTCATGGCGCACAGGCGCTGCCAGACCGCGTCGCTCACCGGCTGGCGCGCCGCGCCGGCCTCGGCCGCCGCGAGCAGCCCGAGCTCCGCGACGAAGCTCTGGTAGTCCGAGGCGAGCTCGCGGCCGATGCCGGACGGGAACGTGTTGCGCGGCAGCTCCCGCTCCAGCAGCCGCGCGGCGGCCCGCCGCCAGTGCTCGCTTTCCGGGAACCACGGGAACGCGCAGCTCGCCACGAGCTGGCCCGCCGCCTCCGCGATCACGTGATTGTTCGCCGACGAGCCGCGGCTGCGGAAACCTTCCAGGTACCGCTGGTGCCAGCGGATCTGCTGCACCGCCAGCCCGTCGTCTTCGAACAGGCCACCCGCCCCCGGCCAGCCGTCCAGCAGGCGGCGGATCCAGGCCAGGCTGATCAGCCGGATACCGACCTCGATGCCGCTGGTCCAGTGCACGCCGGAGAGGAAGGGGTTGTCCTGGTACCAGGACCGGAGCTGGCTGGCCACCCGGCTCGCGTACACCTCGTCCCCGGTGAGATACCAGGCCGTGGCCAGCAGCGTGAGGTGCTGCAGCCGGGAGATCTCCCAGACCTGCTTGACGTTGCCGACCTGCTCCTCGGAGCGCTGGTTGATCCGGAAGGCGTAGCGGCCGGCGGCGGACCGGCGGCCGGTGACCGGGTCATAGAACCAGTCGGGCGTCACCAGGTCCGTCCTGGCCACGCCGAGCACCTCCCATTCACCCCGCAGCAGCTGGCCCGCGGCGGCCAGCACCGCCGCCCGGGCCGCCGCGGGTACCCGGGCGGCGGTCCCGGCCGGGAGCACGGCGGCGAAGGTGCGCGTGCCCGATCGCGGCGGCAGCACGGGGGGCAGCTGGCCGGGCCTGACCTGGCGGCGCGCCCAGGCGAGCTGGACCGCCTGGTCACGTGCCCGCCACGCCACCTCGGCCGGCGACATCCGGGCGGTCCGGCGCGCGTACCAGCCGAGCCGGGACAGCGGCGGCATCCTCACACCCGTTCCGGGCGGCCGCTGGCCAGGCTCTCCCCCACCGCGATCGTGGCGCCGGTCGTGGCGACCAGGGATGCGAGCGGGATCGGCATGGGCGCGCCGGACCGGACCGCCTCGGCGAAGGCGGCCAGCTCCCGCTGCTGGCCCTTGTCCTGGCCGCCGCGGGCGCGCAGGGCGCTGCGCTTGCGCCCGTTCCACACGGCGGCGGAGGAGAAGTTGTCGAGCCGGGCGCTACGGCCGCCGGCGGCGGTGTCGAGCGTTTCCTTCGGGAAGCGGGAGTTACCGCTGGTGGCGTAGGTGATGGACCCGATCGACCCGTTGCCGAACCGGATGGTGGCCTGGACGTCATCGTGTTCGGGGCCGCGGACCGCGAAGGCCTCCTCCGGGAGGCTGCCGGCCCACCAGCCCACGGTGTCGATGAAGTGACCGCCTTCGCCGAGGAAGCGCGACCCCTCCAGTTCCTCGTTGCGGTACCAGCTTTCGGCGTCCAGCCGCCCCGCGTTGACCAGGTACCGGGTCACCGAGCCGCCGCCCGGCTGGCCGAACCGCGTCTTCAGCTCGCCCAGCAGGGGCGCGAAGCGGCGGTTGAACCCCACCATGAGCCGGTCGTTGCCGGTCTCCCGCACCACCTCGACGATGCGGTCGAGCTCTTCCCTGGTGAGCGCGAGCGGCTTCTCGACGAACACCGCCTTGCCGGTCTCCAGGGCGCGGCACACCAGGCCGGCGTGCGTGTGATGGCGCGTGACGATGAAGATCGCGTCCAGCGCGGCGTCGGTGAGCACGGCGTCCGCGCTGGTTGAGGTGGCCGCGAAGCCGAACCGGCGCTGGGCGTTGGCGGCCGACAGTGACCGGTTCGTCGCGACGTGCGCGAGCTGCACGGTTTCCATCCGCGCCAGGTGCGGCAGCAGCATCGAGGAGGCGTAGTTGCCGGCCCCGATGAAACCGGCTGCCAGCCGCCCGCCGCCGCCGGCGCGCGGCGCGGCCTTCCGGGCCGCCGGCAGCGGCTGGCTTGCGGTGCGCGGCGGGGCGGCCGCCGGGCCGGGCGCGGGGTAGGCCAGCAGCACCCCGACCGCCGGGATGGCCCCGGAGGCCAGGTCGGCGTAGACGGTGCTGGCCTCGGCCACCGGGAACGTCCCGGTGACCAGCGTCTCCACCTCGATCTCCTGATGCGCGAGAAGATCGAGGAAGCACTCGATGTTGCGCCGCTCGGTCCACCGGACGTAACCCGCCGGGTAGTCGATGCCCTCCAGCTCGTACCGGTCGTCGTACCGCCCGGGGCCGTAGGACCGCGAGAAACGGACGTCCAGTTCCTTGTCGTAGTAGGCGTTCCACGGCAGGTCGAGCCGGGTCTTGCCGATGTCGACGACGCGGGCCCGGTCCCGGGCCAGCTGCACCGCCGCCTCCACCGGCCCGTTCGACGACCCGCCTGCGGCCAGGAACACGTGGTCGGCGCCGCGGCCGCCGGTGAGTTCGCCGAGCGCCTGCTGGACGGCCGTCATGCCGTCGCCGTCGGGGGCGGCGCAGAACGCCGCGCCGGCCTGCTCGGCCCGCTTGCACCGGTCGCCGATCACGTCCAGCCCGACCACCCGGATCCCGGCCGCGACGAGCAGGCGGACCACGAGCTGGCCGACCAGGCCAAGGCCGATCACGCAGGCGGTCTCGCCGAGCTGCGGCTCGGCGCGCCGGACGCCGTGCATGGCGATCGCGCCGACCGTGGAGAACGCCGCGTGCTCGGGCGCCACCCCGCGCGGGACCGGCACGCACATGTTGACGGGCACCCAGTTGTACTCGGCGTGCAGCGCGTACTCGTTGCCGGCCGCGGCGACAAGCTGCCCGACGTGGAACTCCTCGGCGCCCCGGCCCACCTCGACGACCTCCCCGCACAGCGAGTAGCCCAGCGGCGTGTAGGAGTCGAGCCGGTTCATGACCTTCTTGTAGGTGGCCACCGCACCCTGCTGCGAGACCGTGTCGAGGACCTTGCGCACCTGGTCGGGCCGGGCCCGCGCCTTGCCGATCATCGACAGCTTGGCCTCGGTGAGCTTCATCATCTCCGTGCCGGTGGAGATCAGCGAGAACCGTGACCGCACGAGGACGCCGCCGGGGCGGCAGGCCGGGGCGGGCACGTCGAGGACGGCGAGCTCCCCGGTCTTGTAGTTCTGCGCTACCTGCTTCATCGTTTCCTCTGCTCGGCGGTGCGGTGGGCACGTACGGCGGATGCCTGGTGGTCGCTAGCCCGCGACGCCCTTGGACCGGGCGTGCTGATACCACATCTCCAGCGTCAGCAGCTGCCAGAGCTGCTTGGAGCGATCCTCGCGGCCAGCGTGCTCGTCCTGGATGAGGCGGGTCAGCGCCTCGCGCCGGATCACCCCGGATCCGGCGAGCTCACCCTCGACGAGCACGTCGCGGATGACATCGCGCAGGTCGTTGCGCACCCAGGCGCGAAGGGGGACGCTGAACGAGGCCTTGGGCCGGTGCACGATTTCCTTCGGCAGCCAGCTCTCGGCGGCCCGCTTGAGCGCGACCTTGCCGCGGCGCTGCTGGATCTTCGCGCTGCCCTGGAAGGAGAACGCGGCCCGGGCCACGACGGGATCGACGAACGGGACGCGCACCTCGATCGACGCGGCCATGCTGGCCCGGTCGGTGTAGGCCAGGTTGAGCCCGGGCAGGAACAGCCGCGTGTCGGCCAGGCACATCCGGTTGATCTCGTCGGTCAGCGTGTTGTCGTGGTAGATGTGCCGGTGCTCGCCCAGCACGTCGTCCACGTGGGCGCCCAGCTCCGGGCTGATCAGCGCGGTCAGCTCGGCCGCGTCGTAGAGCGTGTAGCTGCGCCGGAAGCGCGGCTCCTCCGGCAGCTCGGCGAAGGTCAGGAAGCGCTTGGCCCAGCGCGGGTAGCGCAGGCCGCGGCCGGCCATGCTGACCGGGAGGCGGTTCACGGTGGAGCGCACGGCCGCGCGCGGGATGGCCGGCAGCTTCCCGTAGTTGCTGGCCATGACGCACGCGAGGTGTTTGCGGTACCCGCCGAACAGCTCGTCGGCGCCCATCCCGGAAAGGATGACCTTGACGCCGCGCTCGCGCGCCGCCTCGCACATGAGCAGCGTATTGATCGCGGCCGGATCGCCGATCGGCTCATCCAGGATATCGACGATCCTCGGCAGCATGCCGACGATGTCCGGGGAGATCTCGATCTCGTGCAGCTTGATGCCGTACCGTTCCGCGACCTTCCGGGCGTAGACGGCGTCGTCGGGCATGGCCTCCAGCCGCTGGTCCGCGCGGCGGAACCCGATCGTGTAGGCGTCAATCCCGGGGTTGTCCCGGTGGGCCAGGACGGTGACGATGCTCGAGTCGAGCCCCCCGGACAGGAAGCTGGACACCGGCACGTCGGAGACCAGATGGGCGGCCACCGATTCCTCGATCACCGCGCCAAGCTCGGCCGGCGGCCCGGCCGCCGCGTCGGCCGCGATGTCGGCGGCGCGCCAGTAGTGCTGGATCAGGCAGTTCCCGTCCGGCCGGAGCCGCGCCCACGAGCCGCTGGGCAGCTTTTCCACGCCCTCGATGGCGCACCGCTGTTCCGGCAGCCAGTAGTAGAGCATCGACGCCACCAGCGCCCCCGGCTCGATCCGCAGCTCGGGGCCGATCGCCGCCATCAGGGCCTTCAGCTCGGAGGCGAAGAGCACTCCCCCGCCCCGGGGCAGGAAGTACAGCGGCTTGATGCCGAGCGGATCCCGGGCCAGGATCAGCTCGCCGGTTCGCTCGTCGAACAGCGCGAACGCGAACATGCCGCGGAACCGGCGCAGCGCCTCCGGTCCCCAGGTGCGCCAGGCCTCCAGCACCACCTCGGTGTCGGACTGGGTGACGAACCGCACGCCTCGGGAGGCCAGATCGGCCCGCAGCGCCCGGTAGTTGTACAGCTCGCCGTTGTAGACGAGGGTGAGGCCGTGCTTGGTCAGCGGCTGGTCCGCCGCGCTGGTCAGGTCGATGATCGAGAGCCGGCGGTGGCCGAGCTGCACGCTGACCCGGTCGTCCTCGTGGCCCCACGTCCCGCGCGCGTCCGGGCCGCGATGGGCGATCCGGTCGGTCATGATGTCAACGAGCTTGTGACCGTCGGTCTGCTGGTAGCACCCCGAGATCCCGCACACCTCAGCCTCCGCCCGGTCTGGTCGTCTCGGCCGGGCCGCCCGTCAGGTCGCGGTACACGCCCAGGTAGGACCGCCGCTGATGACTCCAGGCCAGTTCCTGCTCGACCCGGACCCGGCCCCGCTTGCCCATCTGCAGCCGCCGCGGCTCGTCGTCCATCAGGGCGGCGATCGCCCTGGCGTACCGCTCCTCGTCATTGGGCGTCACGTAGACCGCCGCATCGCCGGCCGACACCCGCGTCTCCCGCAGGTCGAACGCGACCACGGGAAGCTCGAAGGCCATGTACTCCATGGTCTTGTTCATCGTGGACACGTCGTTGAGCGGATTCTTCGGGTCCGGCGACAGGCCCACGTCCGCGGTCGACATGACCCGCCCGACCAGCTCGTCGGGCGCCCGCCCGGTGAACTCCACGTGCCCGGCCAGGCCCAGCTCATCGCGCAGGGCCACCAGGTCGGCGAAGCAGTCCCCGGCGCCGATCAGCGTGAAGGCGATGTCGCGGCGGCCGAGCCGGTTGACCACGATGTCCGCGGCCCGGACCACGATGTCCACGCCGTCCTGGGGACCCATGACACCGATGTAGGCGGCGAGGAAACGGCGCCCCCGGCGCAGTTCGGGGCTGGGCTCACCGCGCCGCAGGTGGCCCGGGTCCGGGCCGGTGCGGACCACGGTCACGTCCGCGGCCGGCTTGCCGCTGCGCGTGATCGCGATGTCCCGGTAGGAGTCGTTGGTGGAGATCACGTGGTCCGCGGTGCGGTGCGTCCGGCGCTCCAGCGCGCGGAGCCCGCGGTACGGCAGCGCCGGGACGTCCGGGAACCGTGACTGGAACAGCTCGGGGCACAGGTCGTGGTGATCGAACACGAACCTACTGCGGTCGAGCGCCCGCAGGACCAGGGCGATCGGCCAGAAAATGTCGGGCGGGTTGCACGCCTGCAGCACCGCGAACCGGCCGGACCGCCGCGCCTTGAACGTCAGCCACGCGGTCGCCAGGAAGGAGTAGGCGTACTCGGTGATGAAGCCGGCCTTGCTGCCGCCCGGCGCGTAGGGCCGGTACTTGTACAGCGGCACGCCGCTGACGACCTCATAGGCGGGATCGCCCTTGCCCTTCGGGCAGACGACGGTCACCTGGTAGCCCTCGGCGGTGAGTGCCTGGCACTCCAGCCACACCCGCCGGTCGAACGGCACCGGCAGGTTCTGGACGATGATCAGGACGCGGGTCACCAGCCGATCCCCTCGTAGCCGGGAAGGTTCTCGATCTCGCGGCCGAGCCGGCCGTTCAGGTCCAGCACGCGTGGCGGCGGCGACTCCAGCAGCGCGGCCCGGATCGCGGGGTCGACCGATGAGATGATCGCCACGTCGGCGCCGCGCAGCGCGTCACCGGGCTCGTGCATGAGCAGCCGTCCCAGGTGCGGCAGCTTCGCCTCGATGTGCCGGCGGTTGGCGCCGACCAGGCGCGCCGGATGGACGACCGGGTCGTAGATCCGGACGTCGAACCCCTTGCCGATCAGCCGCTCGGCCAGCTCCGCGTTCGGGCTCTCCCGCAGGTCATCGGTGTTGGCCTTGTAGCTCAGGCCAACCACGGCGACGGCCCGGCCGCCGGATCCCACGATCCGGTCCACCAGGTTGGCGATCATCAGCTCGTTCGTGGCCAGGGTGCCGGCCAGCATGGGCAGGTCGACGCTGTTCGTCCGCGCCACATGCAGCAGGGACCTGAGGTCCTTGGGCAGGCAGGACCCGCCGAAGGCGAAGCCCGGCCGCAGGTAGGCGGGCGAGATGTTGAGGACGCGGTCCTCGCAGAACAGCGACATGACCTCGCGGGAGTCAACGCCGGCGACCCGCAGCAGCCGGGACATCTCGTTGGCGAACGACACCTTGGTGGCGTGGAACGCGTTGCACGCGTACTTCAGCGATTCGGCGGTGCGCGCCGCGACGACCCGGGCAGGCTGGTCGAGGAAGCTGAACAGGCTGGTCACCGTGGCTGCCACGCGCGTGTCGGCGGTCCCCACGATCACCAGCGGCGAGGCGAAGAAGTCGGCCACCCCGGAGCCCTCGCGCAGGAATTCCGGGCACATCGCGGCGCCGGCGGTGAGCGGCGCGCCATCCAGGCCGGCGGCCAGCGCCGGGAGCACGACCTCCTCGATCGTGCCGGGCGGCACCGTGCTGCGGATGACCACGCTGTGGTGCCCGGACGCGGGCGGCGTGACCGTGCGCAGCGCGCCCGCGATGTCGTCGACCGACCGGCGGATGAAGGACAGATCGGTGGCGCCGCCGGCCCCGGACGGGGTGCCGACGCACACCAGCGACACCTCGGCCGCCGCGAGCGCCTCGGCGCAGGATGTCGTGGCGTGCAGGGTGCCGTCGGCCACCGCCTGCGCGGTGAGCGTGTCCAGGCCCGGCTCGGCGACCGGGCTGCGGCCCGCGCGGATCTCCGCGACCTTGGCGGCGTCGACGTCAACGCCCCACACGTCGTGGCCGTGTGAGGCCAGGCAGGCCGCTGTCACCGTGCCGACATAGCCCAGACCGAACACCGCTACCTTCATTACTTCCCCTGACGTCGCCGCGTCCCGGCCCTTCGCCGCCGGCCGCTGTGCATATGATCGCGAAGCGGTTCGTGGTGATACGGGAAGTTGGTGACGGCACGGACCGTGACACCGGGCCGGCCCGCCCGCGATGTATCAAGCCGGGGCCGCGGCGTCTCCAGTGCTTGCGGGGCCGCTGCGCCGCGGTCTCCCCGAACTCGTCTATCCGGTCTGGAGCGTGGCATGAGGATCCTTGTCGCAGGTGACGGCGGCTATATCGGGGGCGTCCTGGTCCCGTTTATGCGCGCGGCGGGTCACCAGGCCGACGGGTATGACCTGGGGCTGTACGAGGGCTGTGACCTCGGCCCGGCGGCGGGGGACGGCGCGCGGCGGCCCGCGGACATGCGCGAGGCCACGGCGGCGGAGCTGGCCGGCTACGACGCGGTGATCTGCCTGGCGGCCCTGTCCAACGACCCGCTGGGCGATCTCAACCCCGCGGTGACGTACTCGGTGAACCTGGAGGGCACGCTGCAGCTGGCCCGCGCGGCCAAGGAGGCGGGCATCGAGCGCTTCCTGTTCGCCTCGTCCTGCAGCCTGTACGGGGCGGCCGGCTCCCGCGCGGTCGCGGAGGACGCCGAGCAGGTCCCGGTGACCCCGTACGGCGAGACCAAGGTGCTGGCCGAGCGTGGCCTGTCGGCCCTGGCCGACGACTCGTTCAGCCCGACCTGCCTGCGGAACGCGACCGCCTACGGCGCCTCGCCGCGGCTGCGCCTGGACATCGTGGTGAACAACCTCACCGCCATCGCGCTGACGGCCGGGGAGGTGCGCCTGCAAAGCGACGGGTCCCCGTGGCGGCCGCTGGTGCACATCGAGGACATCAGCCGGGCCTTCCTGGCCATGCTGGAGGCGCCCCGCGAGCTGGTGCACGACCAGGCGTTCAACATCGGCCGCGAAGAGGACAACGTTCAGGTGCGGGACATCGCCGAGATGGTCCGGGACGCGGTACCGGGCTCGGAGCTGTCGTTCGCCGAAGGCGCCGGGCCGGACCTGCGCAACTACCGCGTGGACTTCGCCAAGCTCGCCGATACCTTTCCCGGCCTGAAGCTGCGCTGGACCGTGCGCGACGGGGTCGAGGAGCTCATCGGCGCCTACACCAAGGGCGGGCTGACCTACGACGACTTCACCTCGTCGCGGTTCGTCCGGCTGCGCCGGATCCGTGAGCTGCTGGCCGCCGGCCTGCTCGACGAGATGCTGCGCCGCAAGACCAGCGACCCCTTCCCGCCGCCCGCCGCGACGTAGCCGGCCAGCACGACGTAGCCGGCCAGCACGCAGCCGGCCAACGCCGAAGGCCACGGGCCGCCGGCGGCGGCCCGTGGCCTTCGGCCCGCGGCCCGGCTACACCGACTTGGCCGAGCGCTCCGCCTCCGCCTCGCCGAAGACCAGCATCGCGCCGTCCGGCGGCGCGCCGAACAACTGCCGGACCAGGCCCTCGTCGAAGCGGCTCCCGTCCGCGACGTTACGGAAGTCCCGGATCGCGGTCCCGGTGCAGGCCGCGTCCACCAGCGGGGCTCCCCGCCCCGCCGCCAGGTCCCCGGCGTCCACGGTGCGGAAGTCGACGCTGTACCGGGCCCGGCCCGAAGTGTTCGGGATCGACGTATGCAGCTGGGCACCGGAGAACAGCAGGACCGCTCCCGGCGCGGGCAGCACCACCAGTTCATCGGCGGGCGTATGGCCGATCGCCCCGGGCCGCGCCTGCCGCTCGCGGGTCACCGCCGCCGCGCTGCTCAGCCGCCCGGCGTTGTTTTCGTAGTAGTCGAAACCGCCCGAGCTGTTGGGCACCTCCCGCGCGAAGCTCCGCAGGTCGAAGGCCATCGAGTTGTCGTCACGCACCGGGAAGACCGGCAGCCACCAGTTGATCTGCTGCGGGGGGGCGCTGTACCAGACGTCACGATGCCACGGGAAGGCGAACGCGACCCCGGTCGTCAGATGGCCGGCGGGAAATGCGGTGCGCGGTTTGGGCACGTCGTAATGCGTTGAACCGGTGAGCAGCCCTGCCTCGCGGATAATCTCGCAGACCAGCTTCTTCGACACGTCGGAGTGAATGAAGCTGGGTTTCCAGACGCCGAGCATTTTGGCCATCTGCTCGGGGTCGAAGTGCTCGTGGGCGTGTTCCGGGTCATGCGGCTTGAACAGCTCGGTGAGCTGCTGGCGGGTGTGCTCGACGAAATCGCTGACCGCCTGCAGGCGCGTCAGGACGATGAGATGTCCGTCGTAGATGGTCTGCCGCAGTTCCGCGGCGGGCGCATCCAGATCGACGTAGACGGCCATCAGGATTCCCCCTTATCGTGAGTCGGGCGCGCCTTCCGTGGCGCGGCTGTACGTGGATGTGATGGTTGTGGACACCGTCCGGCGTGACTGCGCGTGCATTCGTGGTTATGCGCGTGCTCCATGGCGCACGGAGGACACGGGCTATGGGTAAAGATCGCGGCGCGGCGCGGCAGCGGGCAGCCGCGTGACCGGGGTCCGCCGGCGGATCCGCGGGACGCGCCGGGATGCTGCGCGCGAACGGTTACCCGGGCGGCCCGAGCAGGACCTTCGCGCAGTGGAAGGCCTCGGCGTACGGCGCCCGGCACTCCATGCCGCGCAGCCGGGCCAGGCCCAGGAAGACCTCGTCGTCCCACCAGTCGCGATGCCGCTGCGACGGGAAGGACTTGTGCAGCAGTTCCACCTTGCGGCGCGCGGTGCCGGCCGGCAGCGGGAAATACACCGACGGGCGCCCCAGGTCGCCGTCCCACTTGGGGATCTCGTAGCCGAGGAAGAGGAGGTCCCGGAAGACGGTGGGCACGATCTCGCTGATCGTCCGGTGGTCCTGGTGCGCGTCGTCACGCGACGGCGCCAGCACCACGTCCGGCGCGCACGTGTGCGCGATCTCCTCGAGCGTGTCCTTCACCTGGTCCCAGACCGCGGGAAAGCGCCCCTCCGGCAGGTCATGCAGATCGACCGCGACATCCGCGCCCGGCAGGAACGCCGCCGCCGCGGCGCGTGCTTCCTGGTGCCGCTCCGGGGTCCCGGTCAGGACCGCGTAACGGGCCCGCAATCCCGGGTGCGCTTCCGCCAGGCTGAGCAGGGTCCCGCCGGCGCCGATCTCGATGTCGTCGGGGTGGGCGCCGATCGCCAGCACGGATAGCGGCCGGTCCGGTGGCGCGGTCAGATGCAGCGGCAGCATGCGCGCATCACCCCGGCGGCACAGAAACGGTCAGCGGCACAGAAACGGTCATTAGTGCCTCCCGGCTCAAACCGGGATAGATCTCCTCGATCTTCATGGGTCCTCCCGCCCGAATCCCCACGCGGACCGCTGGTCATGCGGTCCTTAGGCATAAGAGCGCCTGATGACCAGCGCTGATACAGCCACTATCGGCAGCCGGCGCGTTCGGGATCGGGAGTGACGGCGACCCTGCCATTACCCTGCACATATAACTTAAAGTTATGAATTGCTTACTAAATGTCATCTTCTTTACGGTCCGCCCTGTCCCCCGCATCGCAATGTCGCGGACCCTGGAATTGACCCGGAAGAAGACGCCGCCGCGTGTATCAACCGCGGGTGGCAGGAGGTCTTTGTAACTACAAGACGGTGACGCCGGCGCTTTCTGGGAGGGGACTCGCCGACTTCGCCCCCAGACATATCCGACCAGCCCACGCTCCGTGCGATGGCACGCGCCTGTGCGTATCAGCTAATTAACGCAATGTGATGTGATGGTCTCCCTGAGCCGCCCCAACCCGCTGACCGCGGACCCGGGAGTAGTGACGATCTGGCGCCGTAAGTCTGGCGGCAGCAGAGGGGGAGGTGGCCCCATGACGGCATCGGGTCGCGTGCTGATGCGCGGCAATGACGGCACTTGGGGGACACGCACAGCCATACACCGTTACTGGCGCGGCGCCGGAGGCATCAGCCGGCCGGGCCAGGGCGGGTAGCCGTGGCGGAGCAGACGGCCGTCACCGGTCACCTTCCGGGGCATCAGGCCCTGCGCGCGTCCCAGGATTCGGCTGCGTGGGCCAGGGCCTACCTCTGGCGCGCCGCCGTCGGCGATCTGACGTGCGCCGTGGTCGCCGGCGTGCTGGCCGTCCAGGCCCGTTTCCTGAGCCAGGGCTCGCAGCCGGCCGCGTACCTGATCTTCACCTGCGTGCTGCCGATCCTGTGGGCCGCTGCTGTGGCCCTGTCCGGCGGCTACGACGCCCGTTTCATCGGCGTCGGCTCGGACGAATTCCGCCGGATCCTCAATGCGGCGGTGAGCCTGACCGCGACGGTCGCGATCGTCTCCTACGCGCTGAAGCTGAACGTCGCCCGTGGATATGTGGCCCTGGCCATGCCGTCGACCACGGTGCTCGACCTGGCGATGCGGTACTGGCTGCGCAAGCACCTGCACCGGATGCGCGACGCCGGCCAGTGCCTGCGGCGGGTGGTCGTGGTCGGCCACGCCCCGGCGATCGCCGAGCTGGCGGCCATGCTGCGCCGCAGCAACTACCACGGCATGTCCATCGTCGGCGCCTGCCTGGCCGAAGCCGGCAGGCCGGCCGATATCGCCGACATCCCCGTCTTCGGCGGGCTGGACAGCGTGTCGGCGGCCGTGGACAGCTTCGGCGCCGACACCGTGGCCGTGCTGTCGTGCCCGGAGATGAACGGCAGCCGGCTGCGCGAGCTCGGCTGGGCGCTGGAGCAGACCGGCACCGAGCTGTGCGTGGCCCCGGCCCTCCTCGACGTCGCGGGCCCCCGGACCACCATCCGCCCGATCGCGGGCCTGCCGCTGCTGCACGTCGACCAGGCCGAGCTCGGCGGCGGCAAGCGGCTGATCAAGGGCGCGCTGGACCGGTTCGCCGCCGGCCTGGCCCTGCTGCTGCTGTCGCCCGCGTTCCTGGCGGTCGCGGTGGCCATCCGCGCCAACGACAACGGGCCGGTGTTCTTCCGGCAGAAGCGGGTCGGCAAGAACGGCGACACGTTCTGGCTGTGGAAGTTCCGGACGATGGTCGTGGACGCCGAGGCACGCCTGGCCGAGCTGGAAAAGCTGAACGAGGCGACCGGGGTGCTGTTCAAGATGCGCCGCGACCCGCGGATCACCAAGGTGGGCGGCTGGCTGCGGCGCTGGTCGCTGGATGAGCTCCCGCAGCTCATCAACGTCCTCATCGGTGACATGTCGCTGGTCGGTCCCCGGCCGGCGCTGCCCGACGAGACGGCCCGCTATGGCGACGACATGCATCGGCGGCTGAAGGTGCTGCCCGGCATCACCGGCCTGTGGCAGGTCAGCGGCCGCTCCGACCTGCCGTGGGAAGAGGCGATCCGGCTCGACATCCGCTATGTGGAGAACTGGTCTGTCGCACTTGACCTGCAAATCCTCTGGAAAACCCTGGCCGCGGTCATCCGCGGCTCGGGCGCCTATTAGTTTCGGGCCATTTCGCGGGCGAAGGTTCTTGTTCTTATTGATAAGCGCAGCTTCGCGGTCTCTTCACGATGACGTGATCGTCCAGAAAGGTTCAATTTCCCGTAAAACGAAAGACAACGGCCTGGGAGGCTCCCCGACCACCTCCGGGGTTCCCTCGACCAGCACGGCGGCCGGCTCCCCGGCGCTCTCCTGGTTCCACGCCCAGCGCAGCAGGGCCGCGGGCGGCCCGCTCACCGTCACGTCGGCGGCGCCATCGTCACCGGGACCGTCCTCGACGGTGAACAGCCCCGGCCCTGTCCGTACCCGCCACGCCGCCCCGTCGGTCCGCAGGGTGTAGGTCCGGCCTGGCGAGGCGGCCAGGATGGCGGTGAAGTAATCACCCCACGCGGGGACGCCGTAGGCCACGAAGACTGTAAGCAGCTCATCGGTGCCGTCGATCGCCAGGTAACTCTGGGCGCCCGTTGTCAGCTCCGGCATGTGCGGGTTCGCCCGGGCGGGGAGTTCCGGCGCTGCCGCGCGGTGAGCCGGCGAGGTGGGCGAGAATCAGCCGTAGCTGCCGGTCAGACCTGGTGATGAACTCCTCGGAATCGACACGGACCCCGCAGAGCCGCTCAATCTGCTCGGGAATTGTCACCATCGCCATCGCGGCGCCCATCAAGAAGACGAGCAGGAATCCGGGATCGAGGTCAGCCGCGATCTCGCCAGCGGCCTGGCGGCGGCGGATGTCCACGACCTCGGGCTCCTCCCCCGGCCCGGGCTCGGTGTCTGGCGGGCGAGGGCCCGCCTGCCGGGTGAGTCCCTCCCAGGCGAACATCCGCAACAGGTCGGGCCGCGCCGCGAAAGCACACAGGTAGCCAGCGATACCGTCGGCGAAGGACGCGCCCTCGCGCGCCATGAGGGCTTCCTGCCGATGCCAGGTCGCCATCAGTTCGTTGTAGAGGCCCTCCTTGCCGCCGAAGTAGTAGGAGATCAACTGCGTGTTCACGCCCGCCTGCTGGGCGATCTCGCGTACCCGCGCCCCGGCGTAACCCTTGTCGGCGAACTCAGCGAGCGCGGCATCGAGGATCCGCTGGCGCGTGCGCGTAGAGTCCCGCAGGCGCTCGCCGGGATCTGGTGCCCGGCGAGCACGCCGCGGCACCTGGGTAGGCGCGGTATCCGGTTTGCTCATCGGCCTCATGATAGCCGCGGCCACGCCGCTTTCAACTACCTGCGTAGCTGTGTCATGCATTTGATTGACATCACTCAGACAGTTGTGTAATACTGTCAAATGGCTCCGCGCCCGCAGGCTCAGCGGGGTTCACACCCTTCCTTACCTGCCCCGCTGGCACACCGATCGGATGATCGTGATGGCGACGCCGCCCACGCGCCATCACCCAGCTCCGGGCAGGGGGCCTCGCTATCCATCGAAGACGGCGTGCAGCTGGCCAAGAACCTGCGTGATCTCCCCGGCCCCGGTCAAGCCTTCGCGGCCTTCGATCGGGCCCGCCGACCGCGAGTGCAGCACATCATTAAGCAAGCCGCCCGGGTCAGCAACAGTAAGGCGGCCACTGTGGTCAGCCGCGTCTTTCGCGACGCGATGCTGCCGCACATCCTCAAGCTCATCGCGAACAGCAAGCACTCAAGGCAGCTCTACGGATACCACATCGACTGGGAGACACGATGACGATGAGCACGGCCCCGCGCGTGGTATCGCCGATGATACCGTAGCTTCATGGCGATGACTCTGCGGTTGACCGATGCCGAAGCAGAGGTGCTACGCCGGCGTGCCCGGCTGGAGCAGCGGCCGATGCAGGAACTGGTCCGGCAGGCGATCCGGGAGTACGTCGAAAGCCACAGCCGTGCTGAACTGCTGGATCACGTTCTGGACGAGGAACTGCCCCGTTACGCGGAGGCGCTGGAGCGACTTGGGCAGTGATCTACCTGACGCTGCCCGAGTTGCTGCATGTTGCCGTGCGCGCCCTGGGCAGCGAGCCCGCCGTCCGTGATTACGGGCTGCTGGAAGCCGCCCTTGCCCGCCCGCAGGCCACCGCATTCGGCTCCGATGCCTACCCGGAACTGGACGCCAAGGCCGCGGCCTTCCTGCACTCGCTGGCCCGTAACCACGCTCTGGTTGATGGCAACAAGCGGCTTGCCCTCGCGGCTACCATCGCTTTCTACGGCATCAACGGCCGCCGTCTCACCCTGACCAACGACGAGGCCTACGAGCTGATCATGAATGTCGCCGCTGGGAAACTCGACTCTGTCGACGACATCACCGCCATCCTGGCCGTGGCTACGGGGCCACGCCCCTGACCGAAGCTCAATCGAGGGTGCTACATTGGCTACACTTATAGCCATGTCAGTGTCCGAGCAGATGCCGCTCGCCGACGTCAAGAACCGACTGTCCGAGGTCGTGGACCGCCTGCAGCGAGAGCACGGCCGCGTCATCATCACACGGCACGGCCACCCTGCCGCCGTAGTCATGAGCGTGGAAGACCTGGAATCGCTTGAGGAGACGCTCGACATCATGGACAACGCCGCATTGCTCAGCGATATCCGCGAAAGCCTTGCTGAGCTAGGCACCATCGAGCCGCCTGTGCTGACGAAAGAGGATGCCCTGCGCCTGATCTCCGGCCAGTGAGCGGGAGGGATTTCGCGGTCGCGTGGACCGCCGCGCCACGCCGGGCAATGACCCGGCTCCCGGAGAAAGTGGCGACCGCGGTCGTGGAGTTTCTGTACGGCTCGCTGGCCGCCAGCCCGCACCGGGTCGGCAAGCCGCTGAGACTCGGCCTCGAAGGGCTTCATAGCGCCCGGCGCGGCGATTACCGCGTGATCTACCGTGTTGACGACCAGCGGCGCCTGGTCACCGTCATTGCCATCGAGCACCGCTCCGACATCTACCGGCCGGGACGCCTCTGACCGTCCGCGCAGGCATGGCCCCACCGTGGCGCACGGTCCACACCGGGCATGCCCAGGCCGGGAGCCGTCCCCGGCACGCGGGCACAGCAGGCGTAGCGAACCTCGCGCGTCCCCAGCCGGCACAGCCCGCTGCCGAGCAGGGGGGCCGTGAGGCCGGTGGGCAGGTGGGGAACGAGTGCGATCTCCCGGTCCAGCCGCGAGCGAGCGCTCTTTGCGTACGCATATGCCCATACTCGCGGTTCGTAGTCGGGGACAGTGCGGTTAATGTCCCGGGGCCTGCCCGGCGGTGCGCGGGGTGACCAGGCCGGTCTGGTAGGCGAAGACGACGAGCTGTGCGCGGTCGCGGGCGCCGAGCTTGATCATCGCGCGGCTGACGTGGGTCTTGGCGGTGGCGGGGCTGAGCACCATGGCGGCGGCGATCTCGTCGTTGCTCAGCCCGTGCGCGACCAGGGCCACCACCTCGCGTTCTCTGTTGGTGAGGGTTTCCATCCCCGCCGCGGCGACCGCATCCGGCGGCCGGGCCACGAATTCGCTGATCAGGCGGCGGGTGACCGCGGGGGATAGCAGCGCGTCGCCGCGCATGACGACCCGCAGGGCCTGCAGCAGCTCGGCCGGCTGGGTGTCTTTCAGCAGGAATCCGCTGGCGCCCGCCCGCAGCGCGGCGAAGATGTACTCGTCCAGCCCGAAGTTGGTGAGGATCACGACGCGCACGCTGTCCAGCCGCTCGTCGGCGACGATCTGCCGGGTGGCCTCGAGGCCGTCGAGCACCGGCATCTGAATGTCCACCAGCGCGATGTCCGGGCGGTGCTCGGCGGCCAGCGCGACCGCGTGCTGCCCGTCGGCGGCCTCGGCGACCACCTCGATATCGCCTTCCGCCTCGAGCAGCGACCGGATGCCGCTGCGGATCAGCGCCTGGTCGTCGGCCAGCAGGATCCTGATCAAGACGGTGCCCGCGCGGGGAGTTCGGCGCGCACCCGGAAGCCGCCGTCGTCGTGTGGTCCGGCCTGGAGCCGGCCGCCGAGCGCGGACACCCGTTCCCGCATGCCGGCAAGCCCCAGCCCAGGACCTGGCGGCCGGATGCCGGCGGGCGTGACGGTGCCCGTGCCGTCGTCGTCGACCTGGACCGAGACGGTTTCCGGCGTGTAGTGCAGGTGAACCGACGCGCGCGCCTGGCCGGCGTGACGGCTCACATTGGTGAGTGCTTCCTGCACGATCCGGTACGCAGCCTGGTCCGCTTCGGGCGGGAGCGGCCGCTGCGCGCCGGTCACGGTCACCGTCACGGGGAGGCCGGCCGCACGCGCGCGTGCCACCAGGCTGTCCAGCTGGCCGAGGCCGCTGCCGTCGCCGTCCTCCTCGCTGCGCAGCACGCCGAGCGTCGCGCGCAGCTCCCGTACGGCGTCCGCGCCTGCCTCCTGGATCGCCAGCAGCGCGGGCGGGGCATCCTCGCCGCGCTTGCGGGCCAGGTGCACCGCCACGCCAGCCTGGACCTGGATCACCGAGATGCTGTGCGTCAGGGAATCGTGCAGCTCACGGGCGATCCGCAGACGCTCTTCCATCGCCCTGCGCCGGGCGGCTTCGTCCCTTGTCCGCTCCGCCTCTTCCGCCCGCTGCTCGACCTCGCGCAGGTGCAGCTGCCACACGCGGAACGTCACGACCATGACGCCCGCCGAGATGAGCCATCCGGCCGCGTAGAACCCTTGCCGGGCCCGATCTGTGCGCATTCTTCGAGCGTACGCGTCCTGCCCGCACGCGCATCCGCCCGCAGCGGCAATTGCCGGCTACTCCCCCCGCGGTACCCCGGCGCCCGGCAGCATCCTCGCTGACCAGGGGAAAGTCACGTCCTGCGCACGACGACGGCGGGCCGTCCGGTCGGCAGCATCGCATGTATGGCAACGACCTTTTCGGCAATCGGTCAGGCCGTGCTGCTGCCCGGCGGCCGTGCCGATGACCTGCTCGTCCGGTGCCGCGCAGGCGCGGCACAACATCCATGGAGGAAGCCATGAACTCCGCCCCCACGCCCGGCGTGCGCGCCGCACGGGCCAGCGCCACTGAGGCCCCCCACCCCCACCCCCGCCGGTGGCTGATCCTGGGCACCGTCGGCCTCGCCCAGCTCATGGTCGTGCTGGACGCCACGATCGTGACCATCGCGCTGCCGTCCGCGCAGCGGGCCCTCGGCTTCACCAGCGCGGACCGGCAGTGGGTGGTGACCGCCTACGCGCTCGCGTTCGGCAGCCTGCTGCTGTTCGGCGGGCGGCTCGGCGACCTGATCGGCCGCAAGATCACGTTCCTGGCCGGCGCGCTCGGCTTCGCCGCCGCGTCGGCCGCCGGCGGCGCGGCCACCAGCTTCGGCATGCTGGTCGCGGCGCGGGCCACCCAGGGCGCGTTCGGCGCGCTGCTGGCGCCCGCGGCCCTGTCTATCCTGTCCACGACGTTCAGCGACCCGAAGGAGCGGGGCAAGGCGTTCGGCGTCTACGGCGCGATCGTGGGCGCCGGCGGCGCGATCGGCCTGGTGCTCGGCGGGCTCCTGACCGAGTACCTGTCCTGGCGCTGGTGCCTGTACGTGAACCTGATCTTCGCGGGCCTCGCCGGGACGGGGGCGGCGCTGCTGCTCACGCAGCAGCGCGCCCGCACCAGGACCCGGCTGGACCTCCCCGGCGTCGCGCTCGTCTCGGCCTCGATGTTCTGCCTGGTCTACGGGTTCTCCAACGCGGCGGCCCGCAACTGGCACACGCCGTCCACCTACGGCTTCCTGGCGGCGGGCGTGGCGCTGCTCGCGGTGTTCGCGCTCTGGCAGTCCCGCGCGGCCAGCCCACTGCTGCCGCCGCGGGTGGTGCTCGACCGCAACCGGGCCGGCGCCTACCTGGCGGTGCTGACCGCCGGCGCAGGCATGTTCGGCATCTTCCTGTTCCTCACCTACTACATGCAGCAGACCCTGGGCTACTCCCCGGTAGCCAGCGGCGTCGCCTTCCTGCCGCTGATCGCGATGGTGGTGGTGGCCGCCAACCTGTCCAACGTGGTGCTGCTGCCCCGGCTCGGCCCCAGGCCGCTGGTCACCGCCGGCCTGCTGCTGGGCGCGGCCAGCCTGGTGTGGCTGACCAGGATCGGCGTGCACACCGGCTACGCGGCGGGGGTGCTTGGCCCGCTGATGGCGGCCGGCCTGGGCTTCGGCTTCACGATCGCGCCGTCGATGAACACCGGGACGCTCGGCGTGGCGCCGCAGGACGCGGGCGTGGCCTCGGCCACGCTCAACACCGGCCAGCAGATCGGCGGCTCGATCGGCACCTCGCTGCTCAACACGATCTTCGCCAGCGCGGTGGCGCACTACCTGACCAGCCACCTGAGCCCGGCCACCCTGGTCCACGGGCACCCGGCGCCGTCCCTGACCGGGATGTCGCTGATCCACGGCTACACCACCGGGTTCTGGGTCGCGGCGGCCATCTTCGGCGCCGGCGCGGTGATCTGCGGCGCGCTGTTCCGCTCCGGCCCGCTCCGCGCCCCCGCGTCCGCGGCGGCCGGCCCAGCCGGGGCAGCCGTGCAGCAAGCCACCACCACCCACGCCGCGTAGCGGCACGACATTCATGGAGGAAGCGATGAACCCCGCCCTCGCGACCGTCGCGATTCCCAGCCACAGCCTCCGGATCAAGGCCGTTCTCCGGCAGTGACCGGGCCGGGTGGGCTGCCTCATACTGGCAGCCCACACCCCGGCAGCCCACACCCCGGCCAACAGCAGCGACCACCACCCGAACGTTCAGATCGCCCCGAGGAGGAGCCCCATGCTGGCATGTCCGCGCAGGCAGCGCGACCGGCGATCGTTCCTGCTCCAGCGGGCGCAGCCAGCGATGACCGGACTCATCGACGGCTCCCTGTCGACGCTCGCCCCGATCTTCGCCGTCGCCTTTGCCACGCACGAGCCGCACGACGCTTTCCTCGCCGGGCTGGCCACCGCGATCGGCGCCGGCGTCAGCATGGCCTTCTCCGAAGGACTATCCGACACCGGCGACCTGACCGGCCGCGGCAGCCCGCACCTGCGCGGCGCGATCACCGGTCTCGGCACGTTCCTCGGCGGCGTCCTGCACACGCTGCCGTTCCT
>Ga0335078_10001128_pt1 | contig 40407 bp, 31 predicted proteins | sample Lox_Sample_32_FD_206711 | JGI IMG/M metagenome (GOLD analysis project Ga0335078, IMG submission 206711) | Soil microbial communities from Loxahatchee National Wildlife Refuge, Florida, United States - Lox_Sample_3.2 | ecosystem: Environmental > Terrestrial > Soil > Wetlands | place: USA... | reverse complement strand
GATGTGGTCATAGGAACTCGGGCGGGGGTCCGCCGATTTGGCGCACTTCGATCGGCATGTTCAACGGCGAACCGTCAGGCCCAGGAGCAGCCGAGGCTTTGGCGGCAATTTCATAAGCTCGCTCCGGAGTTGTAACGTCGACGATCCAGTAGCCGGCGAGGAATTCCTTCGATTCGGGGAAGACGCCATCGGTCATCACCGCACCATCCTTGCCGGCGCGCACGATTCTGGCCTGATCGGGAACGGCGAGCCCTTCCGTGGTCACAAGCTCACCGGATTCTCGGAGAGACTTCGTCAGGCTCTTCAGGAATGCAATGTGTACCTGAACTGCTTCCTTCTGCCAACCGGTAACTCCGGCGTAACGGTCGCCCGTGGTCATGGCATTCATCATCAACATGTACTTCATACGATTCCTTTCCATCAAGCCGGTCTGGGCACGGTTAGCGGGATTCCGGCTCGAAGCCCGGCAACGAATTCAAGAGGCGCAGCAGCTTCGAGGTCACATGATTTCTGGAGGCGGCCCGCTCGGTACCGGACGCACCTCAATCGGTATATTGAGCGGTTCACCTCGAAGCCCGGGAGCAGCCGAGGCCGTGGCAGCGATTTCGTAGGCTCGCTCGGGAGTGGCGACGTCGACGATCCAATAACCGGCGAGAAATTCTTTTGATTCGGGGAAGACACCGTCGGTGATCGGCTCGCCGTTCTTCCCGGCTCGCACCAGCTTCGCCTGCTCGGGGAAGGACAGGCCTTCCGCGGATAGGAGCTCGCCGGCCGCCTTGAGTTTCTTGTTGAAGTCGATCATGTACTTGATCATGTTGTGGATGTCTTCCTTCGACCATCCGGGAAAGGGATCGACACCCAGCTTCATCGTGTTCATCATCAGGATGTATTTCATTTCGTCTCCTTAACGTGGTGAAGTTTCGTGCGCTTCCATGAGGTAGTCGGAGCGGCCGGTCCATTCTCGACATCCTCGACAAGTTTTTCTGGAACACCAGCCAGCTCTGCGGCCGGTCGCAAACGCCAGCACTTCATAGCATTTCCGGAGGCGGCCCGCTCATTACCGGACGCACCTCAATCGGGATATTGAGCGGCTCACCTCGAAGCCCGGGAGCTGCCGAAGCCGCGGCCGCAATTTCGTAAGCCCGCTCCGCAGTTGCGACGTCGACGATCCAGTAGCCGGCGAGAAATTCTTTCGATTCTGGAAAGATCCCGTCGGTGATCGGCTCGCCGTTCTTGCCGGCTCGCACCAGCTTCGCTTGTTCAGGAAAGGCCAGGCCTTCCGCGGACACTAGCTCGCCGCTCGCCTTTAGTTTCTTGTCAAAATCGATCATGAACTTAATCATGTTGCGAATGTCTTCCTGCGACCATCCGGGAAAGGGATCGACGCCCATCTTCATCGTGTTCATCATCAGGATGTATTTCATTCAGCTCCTTAGTGTGCGCGAGTTTCGTGCCCTTCCATGGGGTAGTCGGAGCGGTCGGTCCATTCTCGACATCCTCGACAAGTTTTTTCTGGAACACCACCCAGCTCTGCGGCCGGTCGCAAACGCCAGCACTTCATAGCATTTCCGGAGGCGGCCCGCTCATCACCGGCCGTACCTCGATGGGCATATTCAGCGGCGTCGCGCCGGGTCCGGGAGCAGCGGACGCTTTGGCGGCGATTCGGTAGGCCCGTTCCGGAGTGTCGACATCGACGATCCAGTAGCCGGCCAGAAATTCCTTGGACTCGGGGAAAACGCTTTCGGTGAGCGGCTCGCCATTCTTATCAGCCTGCACCAGCTTTGCCTGGTCCGGAAACGAGAGGCCTTCAGCGGCCACAAACTCGCCGGCTTCGCGCAACTCCTTGACAAAGTTCATCATGAAAGCGATGTGCGCCTGGAGGTCTTTGTGGGGCCACTCGGGAACGCCATGGCCCGCCCGCATGGTGTTCATCATCAGCATGTATTTCATGGTTCTCCTTTTTGACGAGAGCGCTCTGGCGCGTTCCTAGAGTAGTCGGTGCAAAAGCGTCGTCCTCTACATCCCCACAGCAGAATTCTCAAAAATATTTTTCGTGACTGTTCTGTAGATTCAGCGCCCGCTGCAGCGACTACATGCAGAGGCTGAAAATGACCAGCAACGCCGTCCTTACCGAAGCTTATAGCCAACTGGCCGCCGCGTGCGAGGTGCAGCAACGCTTCCTGCAGTACGACCCGCCGCAGTTGGAGACCCTGGGTTACAGTGCAGAGTGCCGCCAGCTGTGCGAGGTAGGAGGGGATTGCTACGACTTTATTCCCCTGGCAGATCATCGGCTGGCCATGGCGATTGGCGATGCTTCGGGCAAAGGTGTAGCGGCGGCGCTGATGATCGCCAGCGTACAGTCGTCGTTGCGCACGGCGGCGGTGCTTACCGGCGGCGATGCTCCCGCTGTGGTCGCGGCGGTCAACCGGCAGGCTCAGGCCTCGTCGGTTGCAGGCCGCTACGCTACCTTATTCTATGGCGTGTTTGATGGACGATCGCGGACGCTGCAGTATGTGAACGCCGGGCACAATCCGCCGCTCGTCATTCGATGCGACGGATCGGTCCTCCGGCTGCAAACCGGTGGCGTGCCGGTGGGGATGTTTGCGGACTACGCCTACGCGGAGGGAGCGGTACAGCTGCAGTCCGGTGATGTGATCGTCACTTACACCGATGGCGTCATCGAAGCATTGAATTCATCCGGCGAGGAGTGGGGAGTGGAAGGACTCCAGAGGTCAGCCGCGAAAAGTAGAGAGCAAAGTGCTGAGCAGGTGGTGAGCGCCATCTTCGAAGCGATGGCGGAATATGCAGACGGCTGCCAGATCGACGATGCAACGATTGCGGTGTTGCGAGTCTTCTGACAGCCGCGACCCATAAGTCATGCTACCTCCCGGGTACATAAGTTAGTGGAGCGTGGCCGTTTATTGCGAACGCCTGTCATTACAGGATCAGATACGCCTGCAGATCGTAAAACACGAGGTCACCGCCGGCAGGCGTCTGAAACGTCAGTTGCGTGATTGGACCCCACGACGGGGGGAAGGTGATAGTTTGCAACTCCGTGCCGAGGCTATAGAACGACGCGCCCACGTAGTTGCCGTTGTTGTAGGCAAGCACAGTGATGCTGGTCGTGCCGAACCCCCCTGCCACGGTCGCGCTCACCGCCTGAAAACTGATCGGACCGTTGGCGGTGATGGTGCCATTGCAGGTGTGATGTAGCGCCGGAAGACGCCAGGTGCAGCCCGTGTCGCCGACGAAAGCAACATCCCGGTTGATAACCGGACTCAGCATGTAGCCAGGACCGGCTTCAGACCACCGTTCCGGATCCACATAGAAGAAGTCCGACCAGTTGAACCCATAGTAGCCGTTCGGTAGGGGCGCCGGCGTACTTACCAAGGGAAGTTGGGCGAAGTTGATTTGGTTCTGGGCAGTCGCTCCAAGAGCCAGGGCCAGAACGCAGGTGAGCAACAGCAAAGACTTTTTCATTGTCATTCTCCAAGCTGCGATTTGTTGTTGACTGCTATCGCAGTGATGGCGAGTGTGCATCCGGTCCCGGCGCGAGCCAATGCCCTGGGAGTGATTTGCCGGTGAAATGGGAATGATCCAGTTAAGTCTTTGGGCTGTAGGGGGTTCCGAGGTCGCCCGCGACCATTGCGGTTGTTGGGGATACTTTCAGAGAGTCGCCGCCAGGCGTTTTGGGTTTGATGTAACGAGAGGAATGCAACGGCGAATACACACCTGGACTCGAGTTATCACGCTGGCGCTGGTCTGCGCGGCTCCGGTGTCGGAGTCAACGGGGACGTCGGCGCTCGCGCTGCGCAGCCGCTATCGAATCGTGCTAGCGGCCGACAGCCGCGTCCTCTACAGCCCAAGCCGCAGTGCAACCGAGTGCAAGCTGTTCGAGATTCGCGACGTGTATGCGACGGTGTCGGGACTGGCTCACTACGGCACTACCTACCGCGCAACGGATGCGATCCGCGACGGCTTCGGCAGATCGGGAAGCTTTGAGGACCATGTTTCAGCGACGGCGTATTTTCTGCAACAGAGGATCGAGCGGCTGCTCGGCAATCTGCGAAGAAGCAATCCCAGCGCGTATCGCTCTCTGTGGTTGCGATCGAGTCAGAGCGCCGACTTCGTTCAGCTTGCCGTGGCGCAAAGTGTCACCGGACGACCGATGCTGGGAATCGTCGAACTGCGGCGTGCCAGCGGGGAGAGTTCCTTCACCACCCGTACCACCATCTGTCCCGGCAATTGCGCACGAAATGACGCCATCTTCTATTTAGGATATTGGGAGCGCATCAGGCCATACGTGGCCGATTTCGGGCAGCCGCGCACGGTCGCCTCCGCCGCGTCCATCGACCGGCTCATCCGCATGGAAATCGGCGCCCATCCCGCCGAGGTAGGCGCGCCCATCAACATTCTCGAACTCAGTGGTTCAGGGGCGCGCTGGCTGCAGAATAGCGGGAACTGCTCGTTGCCGGGAGTGGGCTGGTAAGACTCGCAGGTCAGCCGAGCTTGCTTAATCCCACATCGTGATAGAGCTCAAGGTAGTGACAACGGACACATAGGACCAGGCGAACCGGTACGGCGCAGGACATGCCCGTACTGTCGCCGCCGTTTGCTGAAGCCGCGGGATCTCGATAGCCAGGTAGGCCAAAGATGGTCTCCAGCATGGTGCGATCGGCGTGACACTTGGGGCACTCAATGTTGAATCCCATGGCCATCAATGCTCCTCTCAATCGCGGCAAAACTCGAAGTGCTATTGGTGTATTCCCCGGTAGACCGGGCCTTCAAGCCCGCGTCGAGGTCGCGCCTCGGGATTCCAGCGTTTCAGCCCGCTGCGCCGCAGCCGGCTGAAACCCTTCTCGAAAAGGACAGCGTTGACGCAGCGCTGAAGCCCTGCTCTACCTGACTCTGCTTCAACTCTCAAGGATCTGGCTCAGCTTGGTCATGCGCAGGAGTTCTTTCAGTCTGGGTGAGAAGTTGATGAACTCCAGATGGCAATAAGCGGCCGCGCCGGCAGAGACTTTCAGTCCAACCAGCGTCCCGAGACCAGAGCTATCGATATGATTGATGTCCGTCAGGTCGAGCACAATGCGGCGGCACTTCGGGATCATGGGCTTGACGAGTTGTTTCAGATCGCCGGCCGTATCGCTGGACACGCGGCCGTGACACTTGATGACAGTGGTGTCGCCAGAGACCTCGATCTCGTATTCAAAAGGCAGTACGGATGCGCCGGCCATACGTTTCCTCGCGCTCGCTGGATTCGCTGCTATTCTAGCGCCGGCAGCCGAATGCGCAAGGACAAAGCGACAGTTATCGCTGCATCGCAGTCCCTCTCTGGTGCTGTCCTGCGATGGGAAGACCGTCCCGGAAAGCGCAGCCCGAGTCGAGACTAGAGTGGTCTTCTACTTTGACGGCGCCAGCACTGCGTCGAGGCGATCCTCCGTTCCTTCCACTCTCTCCAAGTGCGGATAGCGCGGTCCGCCGTGATAGTCGAGGTTGATGGTGAGGAACTGGTCGCCACTCTTCAGCAGAAGCTTAATCGCTTCCCGCAGCACGGCCGCTGTGTACTTCTGGTCGTTGACCGCTTGCAGCTGCATTTCGGGAACGATGCCAGCTTTGAAGGCAAGACTATTCCACCAGACCTGCTGGATATTGCCTTCGCCGTTGACCGAGAATCCCAGGGAGGTCGAGAAGCTCACGCCGCGGGTCGGATCCTGGTGCTTCATCCATTCCGATTGAACATCGGTGTAGACAAGCTTGTAGCCGCCTTGCGTGAAGCCGTTCTCCGGAACCTTGGGATCGAGGTCGTAGACGCGATCACGGAAGAATCCGCCCCAGTCGAACGGTTGGACTGTGTTCAGCGCGGTGATGAGGTCGGTGAGGTCGTAGGTCTTCGTGATGTAGCTGCCGTTGTCGATTCCGTAGAAGAGTTTTGCGAAGTCGTCGAGCGACTTCTTGCCACCGCTGAGTTCGCGGATTTTGGTGTCGGCGTCGAGCCAGATGAGGTCGGATTCGGGATAGTAATCGGCGGAGCGCTCCCAACTAGGCCAATTCTGCGGCACTCCGCGACGAGACGAGATGATCGGCTGGTTGGTGGTGTCTACCAGAGTGCGCCACGTTCGCCCGGGACTGATTTCGAAATTGGCTGCGATTTGGGCCCAGACGTCGCGACCCTGCTCGGCTGTACGCATGCCGGAGCGCGCAGCCAGCACGTTGCCCCAATAGTCGGTCAGGCCCTCATATACCCACAGCAGATCGTTTTGCATGGGCCAGTTGTAGTTCGGCGTCCAAAGATCCCAGGGGCGCCGGAACTTGCCGTTCCATGAATGCGTGTACTCATGCGGCAGAAGCGAGCGCGAAGCTACGTTGGCAGACCAATCCGTGAAGTAGTTGGTGCCCAAGCCGTCTTCGCTGGACTGATGATGTTCCAGCCCGCTGCCGCTCACTACGTCGCTCAGCGAAAACAGAAAATCGTAGTGGTCGTAATGATGCGAGGCGAACAGCTTCTGCGCTTCGATCACCAGGTTCTTGTGAAATTGGATTTGTTCCGGCGTCGCCTCGAGATCGGAAGGCTTGTCGGCGAAAAGATCGAGGAAGACCTGGTTATCCGGCCCGCTAGAGATGTCCACGCGCTTGAAATTGACGCCGGCGTAGACCGGCGAATCGATCAGCGTGTTCAGCGTGGTGTCCTTGAACTCGACAAGGTTTCCGTCCTGCGACTTGGTTTCCAGCGCGCAGGCAAACTTCCAGCCCTCCGGCAAGCGGATGGAAGGGGAGAACGTGATGCGCCGCGCGAAGTATCCGGCGGGATAGAGAAGGTTGCTGATCCACGTCACATCGGCAAAGTTGGACGCGATGCGGCCCTGCTTCGGATTGATGGGAGCCAGGTACTGGAAGGTCGCTTCCAGGGAAGTCACGCCCTTGGGCACGGTGACATGGAAGGCGTACGTGTTGACCTGATCGCGCACCCAGTCGACGCGATTGCCGCTGGCCGTGAGGACCAGGCCGGCAAAGTTGGCTACAGGGTTTGCCGGCGAGTGCGCGCCGGGAAGCCACTCGGGATAAAGCAGCGTCATCTTTCCGGCCTTGACCGGGATCGTCTCGTGAACGTTGAAGATGCGGGCGTTCACGTTCGTCGCGTCGACAAGCAGCGAAATCGTGCCGGGATACGGCGTGTCGGCGGGCGCGACGATCGGTGGCGGCAGCGGCGCGGGCCGTGGTCCGGCGGAGGTTTGTGCATCGATCGCAGGTGCCACAGCTAACGACATCGCTGCAAGAAATACAGTCAGAGAACTAATGCTGCGACGAGGCGCGAGGAATGATTGGGCCATCAGGAGTCTCTCCTTATGATCGGATAACAATGTATATCAAGGAAGGGTAGTTATCATCCCAAGTGGGACAAGTCGCGGCGAGAATGCAGGTTGTCGAAATCAGGCTATTGCTGCGGGCGACTTGATTGCGGCGAAGATTGCGGCGCACTAGAATTTCAATTTCCGATCAAACGACGTTCGATCGATGAGAGCCTGCCAATTATGATTCCTACGCGTTCTTTTGCTGCTCGTGTCATCTGCGCTTGCGTTATTGCGACGTGCTTGAGCGCTTTGCTCCAGGCGCAAGAGCTGTCAACCACGCTCAACGCCATCTTCAACAAACATGAATACGACGCGAAGCGATTTGGGCCGGCGCGCTGGCTCGATCAGGGAGTGAAATACACGACTGTCGAGCCGTCGACTACGGTGAAGGATGGGCAAGACATCGTGGAGTACGAGACCGCGACCGGCAAGCGTACGGTGCTGGTTGCAGCCGAGAAGTTGCGGCCGGCTCCCGGCGCTGCGCCGATGAAGATCGACGATTATTCGTGGTCGACCGATAACAAGCAGCTGCTGATCTTCACCAACACCAAGAAGGTTTGGCGGCTGAATACACGCGGCGACTATTGGGTGCTCGATTTGGCAAGCGGGCGCTTGAAGAAGTTGGGAGGCGACGCGCCTGAGTCGACGCTGATGTTTGCCAAGTTCTCGCCGGACGGCAAGAGCGTGGGATTCGTGCGGGCCAACAACATCTACGTGCAGGATTTGGCGACCGATCAGATTCGCGCGCTGACGCAGGATGGCTCGAAGACGCTGATCAATGGCACGACCGATTGGGTGACGGAAGAAGAGCTGAGTTTGCGCGATGCGTTTCGCTGGAGTCCCGACAGCCAGGCGATCGCCTATTGGCAATTTGACACGACAGGCGTGGGCGAATACTCGCTCATCAACGACACGCACGAAGAATATCCGGTGGTGACAACGTATCCGTATCCGCAGCCGGGCACGACGAATTCGGCGGTCAAGATGGGCGTGGTGCCGGCGCAGGGCGGCGCGACGAAGTGGATGGAGCTGCCGGGCGATCCGCGCAATCACTATGTGCCGCGCATGGAGTGGGCGAAGAACTCGAATGAGTTGATCCTGGAGTATCTGAACCGGCTGCAGAATACGAATCAGGTGCTGATTGTCGATGCGCGGACGGGCTCGGTACGAACGCTGTTTGAAGATAAAGATGCAGCGTGGGTGGATTATGTGCGAGCGCTGGACTGGGTGCAGGACGGCAAAGGGCTGGTGTGGCTGAGCGAGCGCGATGGCTGGCGGCATGCCTACGTGATCTCTCGCGCCAACGGTCAGGCGATGCTTATCACGAAGTTTTCGGGAGATGTGGTTTCTGAAATATCGGTCGACGATGCAGGTGGATGGTTCTACTTCGTCGCATCGCCGGACGATGCGGTTCGGCGATATTTGTACCGCTCGCGACTGGATGGCAGTGGATCGCCGCAGCGCGTTACGCCGGCGAACCAGCCGGGCTCGCATATGTACGATGTTGCGCCCGACGGCAAATGGGCGTTTCACACCGTTTCGACTATCGATCGTCCGCCGGTGACCGAGCTGGTGAGCCTGCCGGATCACAAAGTGATTCGCGTGCTCGAGGCCAACGAGGCGCTGGCGCACAAGACGCAGGAGCTGATCGCCTCTCCGACGGAGTTCTTCCAGGTGCCGGTCGGCAATGATGTGAAGCTGGATGGATGGATGATCAAGCCGCCGAACTTTGATCCCAAGAAGAAGTACCCGGTGCTGGTTTATGTCTATGGCGAGCCGGCGGCCACGACTGTGGTGGATTCCTGGGGCGGGTCGCGCCGGCTGTTTGATGAGCTGATCGCGCGACAGGGATATCTTGTGGTCAGTTTCGACAACGAAGGCACGCCCGCGCCGAAGGGACGCGAATGGCGCAAGAGCGTGTACGGCGATGTCGGCGTGCTGTCCTCGGTGCAGCAGGCGGCGGCGATTCGCGAGCTGGCGAAGGAGCGGCCGTACATCGATTCCGCGCGCCTGGCAATCTGGGGTTGGAGCGGCGGCGGATCCAACACGCTGAACATGATGTTTCGCTATCCCGGATTGTTCAAGGCGGGAATCGCGGTTGCGCCAGTCGCCGATCAGAAGCACTACGACACCATCTACCAGGAACGTTACATGGGACTGCCGGAACAGAATGCCAAGGGCTATCACGATGGCTCGCCCATCAGCTTCGCCCAGGACCTCAATGGCAAGCTGCTGGTAGTGCATGGATCGGGCGACGATAATGTGCATTTTCAAGGCACGGAATTGTTGATCAACCGATTGGTTGAATTGGAGAAGCCATTCGACATGATGGATTATCCCAATCGCACGCACTCCATCTCGGAGGGGCCGGGAACGTCGTATCACATCTTCAGTCTGATCGCACGATACCTCGCGGAGAACGTGCCGCCTGGCGGCGTGGCGCAGTGATCGGGAACTGGTCATGGCGTGGCCAGCGCGCGAAATTGAGGATCGTCTCGGAGCTTGGCGAAGGCGGGCTCACTGCTGAGCCAGTATGAAAACTCCGTGAGATCCTTCGATTTCTCCCTGGCGCGACGCAGCGTTTCCAGCGCTCCTTTGCGATCGCCTTCTTGCGCCTGGGCGGTTGCGAAATTCACCAGAGCCCCGGCGCTATCGGGCCTGGCGTCGATGGCGAGCAGATAATAATCCTTGGCAAGAGCGTAGCTCCTGGCGGTGACAGCCTCATCGCCAAATTCTCCACACCCAACAAAAACTCCCATGAGCGCGCGACGGTAAGCGCGCACCTTGTCTTCCTTCTTCTCCGACGCCGAGCGCTGGCGCAGATCGATGATCTGTTGTTCCACCTGATGAAAAATATCCGCCGTGTTCGTTGTGTTCTCGTGCGGCGTGGGCAGTTCGCCGCGCGGCTGCGGAGCGGCGGTCGCTTGGCCGTTCTGTGGCGGAGGTTCCGAAGGCGCGACGGAATTGCCGCGCATAGCTACCAAGCCCGAGTAGATATGGCTGGTGAGCTGATTCTGCTCCTGAAATTCCTGCGCCTCGCGCTTCTCGCCTTCGTGCACCGCTTTCTGCTGCGCCAAGGAAGCGGCTGCCTTCTGAAGATCTGCCGAATCGGTGAGACCCTCAAAGGCGACAGCGGCCTGGCGGTATTCGCGCCACGCTTCATACATCTGGCCGGATTGCTCGAGAGCTTTGGCGCGCGCGATGGCCTCGCTCTTCTGCTGGGTGATGAAAGCCTCGTCGCGTGGTTCGCGGTTCTGTTTCATGGCAATCAGCTGAAGCCACGCGAAAGCTTCGTCGATGACGCTCGCGGGCGCCCAGTGATGCGAACCGTCGAAGTAACGGAGGGCGTGCGGGAAACCAGCCTGCTCGAGTTTTTCGTCGAGATCGGAGAGCTCGGGATAGTTGAAGTCGTACGTGCCGGTGGTGGCGAAAACCGCGAAGCTGTTGTCACGCGATGGAGGCGCGTTACCGAAGCCTGCGCCGACCAGGAGCACTCCGGCTGCACATTTGCAGCGCTGAGCAAGGATGGCCGCAACACGTGCTCCGCCGGAAAATCCCGCGAAGTAGACGCGGCGGTCGTCGATCGCAAGTCGCGCGTGGGTATCGTCCCACATGGCCTTCGCGGCTTCGCCTTCAATCTTCCACGATCCGTTCTTCGAGTTATTGGAGCCGACGACGATGTAGCCGTAACGCTCAGCAGCATCCTTCATCAACTTGACAGGAACATCGCCCCAGCCGTTGGGATCGAAGACGTAAACGATGGGCCAGCGCTTGTCGGGAGAATAGTGCGAGGGCAGATAGAGAGCGTAGCTTTCCTCGGGCGTCGCCGCGCAAGTTTCATGGGCAAGGACAATTCCGGTTTGAAGCGCAGGCGGACTTTGCCAGAGGAGGGTAGACGCCAGGATCCAGAGTGCGATTTGAACCACGCTTTCAGTATAGAGCGGCGTGGAGATGATGCCGGTTGGCGGTGATGAGTTGAAGGATTGACTGGATCGAGTGCATTTCGCTGTGCTTTGTTCCAGTCGGGGAAAAGATAGGGAATAAGGCCGATTCAGGGTAGAATGAGCGGACTCTCCCAACAAGGTGGCAACGAACAGATGGCTTTGACCCCGGGAACCCGCTTGGGCCCTTATGAAATCGTTGCCGTAATAGGGGCAGGCGGAATGGGCGAGGTGTATCGCGCTCGCGATACTCGCCTGGAGCGCACCGTTGCCATCAAAATCCTGCCCGAATCGTTTGCCTCCGATCGTGAACGCCTGGAGCGCTTTCAGCAGGAAGCCCGCATTCTGAGCGCGCTGAATCATCCCAACCTGATGGCCGTGTATGACGTTGGCGAGCAGAATGGCCTTCATTTCCTGGTGTCGGAGTTTCTCGATGGCCAGTCGCTGCGCGAGCGGTTGACAGCCGGGCCGCTGCCGCAGCGAAGGGTAATCGAGTACGGATTGCAGATCGCCAAGGGCCTGGCAGCGGCGCACGAGAAGGGAATTGTTCATCGCGATCTCAAGCCCGACAACATCTTTGTTCTGCGCGACGAGCGGGTGAAGATTCTCGACTTCGGACTGGCGAAGCAGGTGGCGCGAGCGGCGGCTGCCGATCAGACCATGACGCGCCCGGATCAGACCTCGGCGGGCACGGTGCTGGGGACGGCTGGTTATATGTCGCCCGAGCAGGTGCGCGGCGAGTCGCTCGATCATCGCTCCGACATCTTCAGCTTCGGCGCGATTCTCTACGAGATGATCGCCGGACAGCGCGCCTTCCGCGGCGACTCCAACGTCGAGGTGATGAGCGCGATCCTGAAGCAGGAACCGGCGGAACTGGCGGAGAGCCGCCTGACCGTCTCCATCGGGCTGCAGCGGATTGTGCAGCGCTGCCTGGAGAAGAAGCCGGAGGCGCGCTTTCAGTCGGCCAGCGATCTGGCGTTTGCGCTGGATGCGCTGAGCAGCAGCAGCGCCGGCACCTCGACCGGAGGATTGCCGCCGCTGAAAGATGAGCCGAAGACAAGGTCGCGAATGCTGATGCCGCTGGCGCTGTTGGCGGCATTGGCGCTTGGCGCGATTGGGGCCTTGGCGCTGCATCGCACGACGATGAGCCATGCGGAATTCACCCAGCTGAGTTTCCGCTCCGCCTACATTCGCCATGCGCGCTTTACTCCCGATGGACGCACCGTAGTCTTCGACGCGACGACCGGCGGCAAAGGGACAGAGCTTTTTTCCACGCGCACCGACACAATCGAGGCGCAATCGCTCGGTATCCCAGCCAGCATTCTCAGTATTTCCTCGACCGGGGAGTTGGCGGTCACACTGAATACGCTGTTCGATCCCAAATTCACGGCAACCGGACTTTTGGCGCGAGTGCCGCTCGGCGGCGGGTCGACGCGTGAATTGATGGATGGCGTCACTGATGCGGAGTGGTCGCCTGACGGTTCGGCGCTGGCCGTCTGTCGAAGAGTGGGTCATCGCTTTCAATTGGAATATCCGGTGGGCAAGGTGCTGTATCAGAACGATGGCTACGTGAATGATCTGCGCTTTTCGCCGGATGGGGAGAAGATCGCCTTCGTCGATCACGCCATCCTGGGCGACGACCGTGGCTACGTGGACGTCATCGATCGCCAGGGAAATCGTAAAGTGCTGACGCAGGAGCTGGCTTCTATTCAGGGCCTGGCATGGACGCCGAGCGGCAAGGAAGTCTGGTTCACGGCTGGTGTCGCGAGCGAGCCTCGTGCCCTGCGCGCCGTCGACCTGGGCGCGCACGAGCGGGTGCTGCTTTCCGCTCCTGCGGTGCTGCATCTGCAAGACATCTCGAAGGAGCAGAGCGTTCTGTTGACGGTCGAGGATTTTCGCGATCAGCAGGTGCTGGTCGACACTGCGACCGGGAAGGTGCAGGATGTTGGCACGTTTCCGTTTCAGATCACGGAAGGGCTCTCGCGCGACGGGCAGATGCTGCTGTTCGATACCTACGTCACCGGCAACAATTCGGATTACAACCTCTATACGCAGCGAACGGACGGCTCGGCGCCTGTCATGATCGGGCAGGGCGCGGGCCTGGGGCTGTCGTTCGACGGCAAGTGGGCGATAGCGCTTGATCCCTCGCATATCCAGAACATGCGGATCATTCCCACCGGCATCGGGGAGGCGCACACGATCACCGCGCCGCCGGGACACGACTACCTGACCGCGACCTGGATGCCCGACGGCCAGCACGTTCTGGTCGTGGCCGTAGCGCCGGGGCATGCGCCGGCGACGTTTGTGCAGGAGGCCGCAACCGGCGCTGCGCGGCAGATTACTCGCGAGGGCAAGTACGCTGTGGGCATTGATGACCTTGCCATGAGCGTCTCGCCCGACGGCAAATACATCATCACCACGGATGACCAGAGCCGCTTCTGGCTGCAGCCTTTGGATGGCGCCGCGGAGAGCGAGCTGAAAGGGCTGTCCGAAGGCGACCGCCCGCTGCAGTGGCATAACGATTCGCAGAACATCTTTGTCGAACACCAGGCCCCGGGCAACACGGTGGAGATCTACAATCTCAATCTCACAACCGGTGAGCGCAAGCTGTGGACGAAGTTCTCGCCCGACGACAAGACCGCGGTGCTGGCGATTCGTCACCCGATCATCACACCCGACGGCGCGCGCGCCATTTACGTCGTGCAGCGGATCTACTCGACCCTGTTCGTCGGCAAAGGCTTCCAGTAAATTTCTTCGGGAATCCTCCTTCTGTCCTGTCGCGCCAAATCTCATCGCTGCCGACCCAGCCAATAACCGACAGCCGATATACCCCCTCCCCCCATCCGGCTCGTAAATTATTGAAAACACTAGAGACGCTCCGCAAAATCTTGAGCCCCTGCGAGTTATATGGATAATCTTGAGCCCCAAGGACTTACACGGAAATTTCAGCAGCCGGACATCAGGGATGGGATATAGGAAGGGTAAGCGAGCGGCAAGAACAACAGACAACAAACCAACCCCCGGATCGACATCGAGCAGCTGCGCCGGGGTGAAGGCGCACTCTGCCCTAAACTACCAGTATCAAATCCGCAGTGGTGCGAAGCAAGCAAAAACCAAGAAATCTCGCGCGCGATTCCCATTTAGGGAACTGCCGCCAAGGCACGGAGCGATCACGCGAACGCCAGATTACGCCACAGTCTTCCCCTCCCCACCTTCGTTCGTTGACATCTGTGGGAAACCTGCCACAATTTCCCGTCGCAGGCCCCCTTTAGGGTACGTCTCCTAATTCTCTGGCAATAACTCGGACCGCCGGCCGCCTCGTTCCAGAGCGCGGTTAGTTTCATGCTTGCGATTTTGACCTTGAGTTGGCAGCGGGATCGAGCGCACTTGCCGGAACCTGGCCGCGGGCCAAAGCAGGGTAGATATGGCAACCCCGATACCGTCTGAGCTGGATTGGGTGAACGAGCGCTCCGCCTGCACCCTCAACCGTATCTTCGAAACCCTCAAAGCGCAGGTCTCGGACGACGTCTCTATTCGTCAAGGCATGCTCATGTTTTCCACCACCTGTTCGCTCAACTTCAATGCTCAAGCCCAGCAATTTGTGGTGTTGTTGTGCGGACCGAAGCATCGGGATGCGGACACCGTTTACAGAGCCATCGCCTTTATACTCGACCAGCCGAACGACAGAATCGTAGTCGTCGATGAAAGCAACAACATACTCTTGGAAGCTACCGCCGCCCTCGGCCACGATGGAAAATGCCGCCTGCGAATCGATGGCGATGAGTTGGAGTTATGGCAGGTACGTCGTCGCGCCCTCGAGGATTTGTTCTTTAACCCTTACACTTCCTGAGTTCGCTTTGTCCTCGACACGATTGGCCGCATTTTAGTAACTCCGTCGAGCAAGCCATGCGAAGTCGCTAACCGCGCGTTCGTCGCACCCCCAACTCGATTCCATAGGCCAGAAATCCCGCGCCAATCAGCAGAATTCCAAACAGCAAACTGCTCATGCCGAGAATCCGCTCGTGTTCGCCGCGAACGATGGAGAAGACAAGCAGCAGGGTAGGAAACACGCCTATCGCGATTGCACCCAAGGTCCCTCCCGGAACCTTGAACGGCCGCGGCATGTTTGGTTCGGTGATCCGCAGCACAACCAGAGCCAGAAACTCCAGGAACAGACTCGCGCCATAGACCAGCACGTCAATCGTGACCAGGCGCTCGAATCCCAGCCCGAGACACAGCGCCCATCCGCTCGCGAGAACCGCAATCGAAACCCAGGGGATTCTGCGCCGATTTACGCGCGCGAAAACCGGGGGCAACATTCCATCCAGCGCCATCGCATAGGGCAGCCGCGAGTAGCTCATCACCAGCGCATTAAACATACCGAACGCGCTCATCATGCCGCCGAACACCAGTCCGATCCGCAGCAGTGGTCCGCCGAGCAGGCCGGCAATGTCCGCCCACGATCCCGTCTCCCACGCCGCTGGGCTAAGGTGCGTGAGCGAGACGGCAGCGACCGGGAAAATATAGGAGACAGCGACCAGAACAACTGCGGCGATAATGGCGCGCGGATAGGTTTGCTGCGGACGGTCGACCTCGGCGGCGATGGTCGAAGCGTTGTCCCAACCCATGTAGTTCCACATCGCGACCAGCAGCCCGCCAATCAGATCGACATGCGAAGTCGTCGCCCGCGTAACCGTTTGTCCTAAAGCTCCATATTTAAATGGCGCCAGTATCACAATGATGGCGAATGGCGCAGAGAGCAGGCAGAAGAGCCAGATGGAAGTAGTGGCCACCACCCGGATACCCGCGATGTTCAATCCTGCGCAAACCCCAACTACGGCCAGACTGACCAGCACGCTGCGATATCCCGATCCTAACCACGGAAACAGCCGCGCCAGATAGAGAACGAACAATGTGGGATAGATAGCCATGTCGAAGACGCTGGCTACCAACGAGAGCCATGCCTCCTGAAATCCCCAGCAGTCGCCCAGCGCGCGCCGAACCCAGGCGTAAAAGCCGCCTTCCTCTGGCAAAGCGCTGGACAGCTCGCCGATCATGAAGGCAGTGGGCAGGCTCCAGAGGATGGGGGTTATGAGCAGGATGAGAATTGCGCCGCCATACCCTGCGCCGTGCACGATGTCTTCCGTGCCGTACGTGCCCCCAGACACCATGAAGAATGTCGCGATAACCAGAGGCCAAAATGTGAGCTTGGCTGATCTCTTGTAGAGTGGCAAAGCGGGTGGGACGGAATCGTTCGTCTGACTTGTGGAGATGTTGGCCACGGAAAATTTCTAGGCGACGGCTTCGGACTGCCTCCGAGAATAAATTCCGTTTTGCTTGTGGTCAAAGACTTGTTATGCAGTGGAGCTACGGTTGACTCGATCTTTCAGATCTGCTCCCCTTGTGTACCATCACAGCATTTACAAATCTTTGACGAAACCGTGACACGCGGCATTGCGCCTGCGGCCTAGGATTTAGCGGGTCAATCCCGCGCCACGCGGACATTCCTTACACTAGGAGACATTGAACATGCGCCACCCACGGAACGGCTCGACTAGTTCGCGGCTCTCAGTTATCACGCTATCCTTTTGCTTTCTACTTTCAAGTACCGCAGTGTTCGCGCAACAGGGCGAATCCCAATCCACTCCCTCCGCCGGCCCCACCGGCGTCCTCGTTCACAGTAAGTTCGGCGGGCAGATCTTCGGCTTCGATATCGATCAGAACGGTACCGAAGGCTTGCTGGCGGAAGCCAAGACGTTGCGTAACGGAAACGTGCTGTCGGCGGTGGAAACCTTTGATCAGGCGACCGGCGACATTCTCGACGTAGTGCAACTGGCGCAGCCCTCGAACGCGCAAGATGACTTCGTCACGTTTGGCGTCGTCGGTAACAGTGTCGGTCTATTCGAGCACGAGATCGTATCGCGCGGCTTCGTCAGCCGTCGCACCTTCGGCACTTTGAATCCGCTGTCCGCCAACCGCGTGAATGGCGCGTGGACTCCGCCGATTGGAACCCAGCACATCATCATGCCGGGCGGTGTGAGCCGCAGCCAGGGAGTGCCCAACGTCGCTGTGTTCGCCTACGACAACAGCGGACAATTTATTCCCTATGTCTTCAGCTCCAACGTGGCCAACAACACCTTCGGCCCGGTTGTTCACATCACCGACTCCACGAATTTTGCCAGCGTGCCTCCGCCCATAGCCTACGACAGTGTCACCAATCAGGCGATCCTGGGCGGAGGGACCGGCGCGTTTGGTCGCCGGCCCGTCATCGGGTTGGTTGATCTCACGGCGGGTACATTTAGCGAGTTTGTCGGGATAGGCTTTGGCTTTGTGAACGGTATCGCAGTGGATGCGGCAGACGGCATTTTCTGTACCGACACCGAGGATGACGCCAGCGTCGAGTTCTACAATCTCAGCACCCAGACCGGCTTCACCGTCGTTCTACCCGGATCAGGCGCACAGCAGTTCTACAGCGGCGCCGATGTCGAGTTCGATCCCATTCACAAGCTGTTCCTCGTCGCTCAGCCCAACTCCAGTTCCGCGCCCAGCGGCAGCACGATCTACGTCTACGATATAAATGGCAACGTTCAGGCGACCATCAACGGTTTCAGCTTCTCAAACTCCTTCACTGTGATTCCGGCGTACATCGCGCTGCACCCCAGCCAGCGATCCGGCTATGTTACCGGTCCTGACTCGGGTGTGACCGAACTCCAGGCTTTTACTTACTGATAACTGACGATCCGAGCGCGCGCACCGGGCGCGCTCTTGACGTCATTGTCTTCATAGAAGATGCTCTCGCCGCCGCATCCGCAAAAGCACTGGACTGCTCGACCAACGCTGGTTATCATCCTCAAACCGCAAGCCAGGCAGACTGATCTGGTGCGGGCATGGAATATGCAGCCTCTCGACTACCCGGTAGCGAAGCTGTCCGATTGCGATGACATCGTCCGTTTGCTCGCCCAGGTCTTTAGTGACTCCGACCCGCCGGCCGTGGCGATGCGCCTGTCGTTCGGCGAGATGAAGCGATTTCTTCAGCTCGTTGTACCCAACATCATCCCCGACGGTCTTACCGTTATTGCGCGGAGCCAAGACGCAGGAAAGCTGGCAGGCGTTATGCTGTCGGATGACTTCGCATCGCCTCTGTCGCTGGATCAAAACCAGATCAGCTCGAAGCTTCTGCCCATAATGTCGATGCTGGACGGTCTCGACGAGCAATTTCGGGCGGGGAATACCGTTTCGCCGGGAGAGTATCTTCATTTGTTCATGCTGGGGGTTGATCGCGAGTTTGCCGGTCATGGAGTTGGACAGGGAGTCGTGAAGGCCTGCGTCGAAAATGCCGCTCGCATGGGCTATCGCATGGCACTGACCGAAGCCACTGGACGGGTCTCCCAGCACATCTTTCGCAAGAACGGTTTTGTGGAGCGCTTCAGCGTCTCCTATCAGGACTTTGTTTATGACAACAGCAAAGTGTTTGCCTCAATTCAGGGCCACGACAAGGCGATTCTGATGGAGAGAGCCCTTGTCTAGCGCGTCGGCCAGTTACCGCTGTGACTACCCGCCGCCTGGCCGCAACTTCTCGTACTCGCTCTTGGCTTGTCCGTGGATGGGGATGTTTGGGTCGGCGTCCTTCCACATTGCAAGGAAGTTCTTATAGGCCGCTAGCGCACGACTGCGGGCGGCATCGGCGTCAGCACCCTGCGAGCTCTTCGCCTGCAACGCATTCGCCCGCGCAATACCAAGATGCGCCAGCGCTCCGGTCCAGCAGTTCCACACCATGCCGCTGTGATCGATGACCTTCTGGAACTCGGCCGCTGCCGCATTGCCTTGTCCCGCCGCAAGAAAAGCCTCCCCTCGAATGTAGGTCGGATAAAGACAGGAGAGATTGTTCAAGAAATTGATGTTGGCGAGCTCCAGCGGGAGGGCAGCCTGCAACAGCGCCAGCGATTGGCTGCTATCGTTTCGCTCCAACGCCAGCTGCGCTCGAATGGCCGGCAGCCATAGCGACTGCATCTGCGTGTCCAGGGGATAGCGTTCATCCAGGCTCTTTGCCAGGGCTTCCGCTTTTGTCGAATCACCCGCCATCGCAAACGCCAAAGCCGCTTCCGCCGTCGCCCCCACGCTGGTGGGAGCTATTTCCAAAGCGCGCGCCGCCGATCGCCGCGTGTCCTGCGCGAATCCGTAGGCTGCCTGCTGAATCGCCGCATTCGCCATGTAAACCGCGGCATTCTCCTTGTAGTCAGCTCGCAAGGCTGATTCCACAGCACGCCCGTTCAATTCCTGCGCCTTGCTGACGTGGCCGTAATAAGCGGCGCCGTCGGATGCCAACGCGAGTCCATAGTTGGCATACTCCGGTTGCTTGGCGAACCAGGCCAACTGCTCCGCCATGGCGGCCGAGTCGCCGTTGAGAAAGGCAAGGGCATAAAGAGCATTGTGAAACACCGCGTCGTCCATCTTGTGCGACTGGGCTTCGCTGATCACGGCTCGCGCTTCATCGAAGCGCTGCAAGGCCATCAGATAGTTCGCCAAGTTAACGTAGGCTGCGCTTTCGTCCTGATCAGACTGCAGCAACCGCTTGGTGATCTCGACAGCTTTTTCGTGTTGCCCCAGCTCGTGATACGCAAGACTCAGGTTGATGTAGGCCTCGAATCCTCGCGGATAGCTCTCGATATATTCCAGGTAAATCTGGACTGCCTTATCCAGCTCTCCCGTCACATTGCGGAAGTAATTGGCGGCAATGATCAGCCGCTCCCGCTCGCTGGCGTGCTCGCGCAACTGGAACGCCTTGGTGAAGTACTCGCTGGCCCGGCCAACCTCGCCCAGCGTCCAGTAATCCGCACCCACCGACATCTGCGCCAGCGCGAAGTTAGGATCGAGTTGCACAGCGCGCTCGTCGTAGGGCAAGGCTGCCGTGGCTCCTGCTTGGTTGAACACTTTCCGCCCGAGGCTGTAGGCCTTCAGCGCTTCCAGCGACGAGGTTGTCGCGCTTACTAGCGGCACATCGAACTTCTGCACCGTCGCCAGCGACTCGCCCAGCTCGCCGCGCAGCTTGGAGGTGGCTTTGCCAAGCGCACTCAGCACCTGCTCCTTGCTTGCCGCGCTGACCTGCTCTTGCGACAGCACATCCCCGGTGTGGCAGCTCACGGCCTTCAGGCCGATGACATAATCGCTGCCCAGCCGTGCGATCGATCCGGCAATGTAGGCTTTACTGTTCGCGCGCAAGCACACTTCGCGGGCCACGTCGGCCGTGATCTTGGTCCCGGCTGGGCGGGCCATCATTTGCAACGTCGACGCGACCTGGCTGTCGGAAAGCGCTTTCAGAAACGGCGATTGACGCAACGAGACACTCAGCGCGGTTTTCAGCGTGTCATCAAAAACCGCGTCTCCCGTGTTGTTATCGAATTCGGCAAGGACGATCGTGTCCTTCTCGGTGAGCGGCTTCGTGGCGCGGAAGCGGTAGTAAACGCTGCCGGCGATCACCGCGGCAAGCAGAACCACCACAGCGGAGCCAAGCCACATTCTCTGTCGATGGGATACACCGGAGACGGCAGCTGTCCTCGCCAAAGTGGCTGTAGTGAAACGCCCGCTCTCCGTGTCCCGCTTCAGCCGCTGCAGATCCGATCGCATGTCCGCTGCGCTTTGGTAGCGGAGATTCCGGTCCTTCTCCAGCGCCTTGTTGATGATGGCTTCGAGCTGCGGCGAAACCTGGGGGTTGATCTGCGACGGCGGTTGCGGTTGCTGATGCAGGATGGCGCCGCTGACTTCGCCCGAGGTCGCGCCATTGAACGGCATTTTGCCGGTCGCCATCTCATACAGCACCGCGCCGAAGGAAAACAGGTCGGTGCGCCCGTCCACCTCTTTGGCTTTGATCTGCTCGGGCGACATGTAGCAGACTGTTCCCAGCATCACGCCCTCGGTAGTCAGCTCAAGCTCAGACGAATCCGGCGCCAGCGTTTCGAGCGCATCGCTGCTGCTAGTCGTGATCCGGCCAGTGTGCTTAGCCAGACCAAAGTCCAGAATCTTGGCGTGGCCGCGACGAGTCACGAAGATGTTCGCCGGTTTGATGTCGCGATGCACGATGCCTTCGCTGTGCGCGGCATCCAGCGCGTCCGCGATCTCCGTTCCCAGATCGAGCACCGCTTCTGCTTCGAGCGACTTGCCTTCAATCCGGTGCTTCAACGTCACACCATCCAGAAACTCCATCACCATATAGGCGCGGCCATCTTCTTCGCCGATGTCATAAATGGTGCAGATGTTGGGATGATTGAGCGCGGATGCGGCCCGCGCCTCGCGGCGGAAGCGCTCCAGCGCAAGCGGATTGCGCGCCACATCATTCGGCAGGAATTTGAGGGCTACGAACCGGCCGAGCCGGGTGTCCTCGGCCTTGTACACCACTCCCATTCCGCCGCGTCCCAACTTCCCGATGACGCGGTAATGGGAGATCTTTGTGGCGATCATGGCGCTGGCCCGCAGAACAGGAGATGCGTGCATCATAGGGCGCTGCGGAAGGTCAGTCAATTGCCAGGATGCAGTGCGCCGGGAATTCATTTGGTTCCTCTCCCGCCAAGGTGCACAATGAGTGCGTCCTCGTGACGGTCACCAATGCCCACTGCAAGCTTCTTGCCCTCTGATAAACGCATTCCACATTCCATTGGACTCAGCCTGTCCGGCGGAGGCTTCCGCGCAACTCTTTTTCATCTCGGCGCGATCCGGCGCCTCAACGAATTCGGCATTACTACCAAGCTCACCACTGTCTCCAGCGTGTCGGGCGGCAGCATCCTGAACGGCTTCCTCGCCAGCCGACTCGACCCGCCGCTGTCGGCCGGTGTTGCGGATTACGAGAATTCGGTCAGCCAACCGATGCGCGGGTTTTGCGCTTTGGACATTCGCCGCTGGATTGCCCTTGAGAAGCTTCCGTGGATGCACAACAGCGTTGCGCTGGGGAAGGAATACGATCAGCACCTCACGCTGGGCAAGAAGCTGGCGCAAATCTCGCCCGCACCGGCGCACATCTTCTGCTCCACCGACCTTGCTTATGGCGTGAACTGGATCTTCCGGCGCGGCCTGTGCGGCGACTATCAGGCCGGCTACATGCCAACGCCGGAAGACTGGCCGGTCAGCACCGCGGTTGCCGCATCGTCATGCTTCCCGCCCGTCTTCAAACCACTGGAGCTGGACCTCGATCCTGCGAAGTTGTCTGGCGGTAAGGATTGCAGCCCCGGCCGCGAACAGCGTATTCGCGAGATGACCTTCAGCGACGGCGGCGTGTACGACAACCTTGGTCTTGAGCCGATCTGGAAAAATCACGAGACGGTGCTTGTCTCCGATGGGGGCGCTCTCTTCAGCATCGGCGGCGATTCCGGCGCCGTATGGGAGATCGGGCGCTTCGTCGCCATTCCGGAGAATCAGGCCCTGGCCGTCCGCAAACGCTGGCTCATCTCCAGCTTCAACTCTGGTCAGTTGAAGGGTACGTACTGGGGAATCGGCACCACGGTCGCTGAATACAAACTGCCCGGCGGCTATTCGGAACAGTTGGTGAAAAATTTCATTTGCACCATCCGAACTGATCTCGATAGCTTCTCGGAAGGCGAAGCGTGCGTGCTCGAGAATCATGGCTACTTGCTGGCCGATGCGGCGATTCGTGCCTGGGTACCAGGGCTGCTTCCGGCACAACTGCCGCCGCTCAACATACCGCATCCGCCATGGATGGATGAAGCCAAGGTGCGGGAGGCGTTAAAGACCAGCAGCAAACGCTCACTGCTTGGCCGCAGCCAGGCCGCCGGCTGAAGCTACGGAAAGGACAAGTATTGAAGGCTCTCGCTGGTCTGAGGACGCACAGCTCTTCGTTGACTTGCTTGCCTGCACTACGTAAGATTCGCGATACGTGATCGGACAGAAAATCTCTCATTACGCCATCCTGGAAAAACTTGGCGGCGGCGGGATGGGCGTGGTCTACAAGGCGGAAGACACCCGTCTGCACCGATTCGTCGCGCTGAAGTTTCTGCCCGAGCAAGTAGCGAGCGAACCGCAGGCGCTGGCGCGTTTCGAGCGCGAGGCCCAGGCTGCATCCGCGCTGAACCATCCCAACATCTGCACCATCTACGACATTGGCGACGACGGCGGCAAAGCTTTCATCGCGATGGAATTCCTCGAGGGTGTGACGCTCAAGCACCACATCCTTGATCGCCCGATGGAGCTGGAGAGCATCCTGTCGCTGAGCGTCGAGATCGCCGATGCGCTCGACGCCGCGCACAGCAAGGGTATCGTCCATCGCGATATCAAGCCCGCCAACATCTTCGTCACCAATCGCGGTCACGCGAAGATTCTCGACTTCGGCCTCGCCAAGGTGAGCGAGATGCGCTCGGCCACGGTGGGCAGCGGAGTCGGCAACACCGTTACTCGCATGGCGGAAGAGCCACACCTCACCAGCCCGGGCACAACGATGGGCACCGTCGCCTACATGTCACCCGAGCAGGTGCGCGGCAAACAACTGGATGCGCGCACCGACTTGTTTTCGCTGGGCGCGGTGCTCTATGAAATGACGACCGGTGCGCTGCCGTTTCGCGGCGAGACCTCGGGAGTGATTTTCAACGCTATTCTCAACTCCGCGCCAATTGCTCCCATACGCCTGAATCCCGAAGCTCCTGCCGAGCTGGAACGCATCATCAACAAATGTCTGGAGAAGGATCGCGATCTGCGTTACCAGTCCGCTGCCGAGTTGCGTGCCGACCTGAAGCGTCTGGCCCGCGACAGCAGCAGCTCCAAACATCCATCGGTTGCCGTTGCTGCAGAACCGGCACCTGCCAGCGCGTCCTCGATCCCGGCCCAGCCCAGCAGTCCGGTGGTGACTACTCCGGCGCGCAGCAGCGTGGCTCGCTACGTGATCGCCGCTGTCGTGCTCATCGTGGCAGGATTCGCGGCATACCACTTCTGGCCGCGTCAGGCGACCGACTCGACGCCCGCCAAGATCACCAAGATCAGCGAGTGGAACCGTACGATACAAACTCCCATTCTTTCGCCCGACGGTCGCACCATCGCGTTCACTTCTCCGGTCGAAGGCTACGACCAGATGTTTGTCATGCTGACTTCGGGCGGCCAGCCGCTGCAGCTCACCAAGGACGAAGGCAACAAGACGCCGCTCGCCTTCTCCGCCGATGGCACGGAAATCCTCTTCGGACCCAGCCTCGGCGACTACGAAGTCTGGGCTATCCCCACACTCGGCGGTTCGCCCCACCGCGTCGCCAACGGCATTACGGTTACTCCATGCAGCCAGGATCGTTCGTTGTTTGTGGGCACATTAAACGGCCTGATTGTTCGCACAGATTCCAGCGGCGCGGCGCCCGAGACGATCGCCCGATATTCCTCTTCCGCGGCACGACTCGGTTCGTCGAATCTGGGAGCGGCATTGTCCGAAAGCTATTACGACTTGCTCGCCTCTCCGGATTGCAAGACCCTGTTCACGATGGCACGAGCAGGGTCGGCAATGGTGATTGCGAAACTGGATGTAGCCACGCGGCAACTCACCTCGGTAGGCCAGATTCCGGATGCCGAGGGCCGCGTTTCCTGGCGCGAGCCTGGTAAGAGCCTTTACATCAGCCGAAACGTCAAAGGAATCACCAACCTTTGGGAGTATTCGCTGGCTGACGGCGCACTGAAACAGATCAGCTTCGGCCCCGGGCCGGATCGCAGCCCGCTGGGCGATCCCGCCGGCAAAGGCGTGTATTTCGTAAACGGCCGCGCCTCCGGTGTCCTGACCGCCTATCACACCGCAACCAAACAAACCGCCGATGTAGTCGGTGAATTGGCTACCCAGCCGCTGCTCTCGCATTCCGGACGGCAGTTCGGCTATCTCACGGCCCCGGAACCGGGGCACGTGGAGCTGTGGATTGCCGACGTCGACGGCGGCAATGCCAAAAAGATCCAAAGCTCGACTGATACCGTCGAAACCCTCGGATGGCTCGCCGACGACTCGCAGTTTTTCTTCTCCGAAGTGACGGGCGACACCAGCCGCGTCTACGCCGTCAACGCCGACGGTACCCACTTGCGGGAACTGTTCACCCACCAAGGACGCGTCGACTTTGCTCTCGCGATTCTTCCTGGCACGCCGTTCCTCATCTTCACCGCCTATCACGGCCCTGACCCGGACAAAAGCGTAACCTGGAAGTTCGACATGAATAATCCGGCGGCCAAGCCCCAACTTTTGTTCGAGGGCTGCCTCGGCGCGCTCGATATCTCGCCGGACGGCAACTACATCATCGGGCCGGTGCTTTGGGGCTCCAATCCCGGCGTGTATCAATATTCCTTGCGCGACAAGAAATGCACGGCGCTGAAGCCCGGCCTGGCCAGCTACTTCGCGCTTTACGCGCACGACGGAAAATCGTTTCTCTTTGAAAACACGATCCACGGGCAAACCAGCGTCTTTCGCCAGGGGTTGCGCAACGGCGAAGCCTCGGGCGAGCCGCAGCGTGTGCTGACCTTCCCCTTCGCGGTGCGCGAGGATCTCGCCGGCAATGCCTCCAACATCTCCGAGGACCTCTCGGTGATGATCTACGCCCGTCCCAACGGACATGAGGATCTGTATTTCCTGAGCAATCACTGACGCCATCCGCGCCAGCTCCCCATCACAGCGCTCTCCCCGCCCCGTCATTTACCATGGTTCGTTCATTCAGTTTCATATTGCGGAGGTTGGTATGAGATTGCGCATCGGCGCGCTTGTCTTGATGGGTCTAGCTCTACTGATTCCTGTCGCATCCCAGGCTCAGGCGCCCAAACCGGCGACGACGAATAACACATCTCCCGGCGAACTCGTCGACCGTGTTGGCAACACCGGATTCGTTCAGATCCATGCTGAGAGCTTCCGATCGTTGAGTCCGCAGGAAAAAGAACTAGCGTACTGGCTCACCCAGGCGGCCATAGCCATTGATCCCATCATCTACGACCAACTCTCGTGGTATGGGCTGCGCCAGAAGCGGTTGTTGGAAGAGATCGTTTCTCATTCGCAGGGCACTGACCCCGCGACGATGACGAAGATTACCGATTACGCCAAGCTCTTCTGGGGCAATCGCGGCAACCACAACGAACTTACGTCGCAAAAATTCTTACCCGACTTTAGTTTCCCCGATCTCCAGAAAGCCGCTTTGCAGGCACAGAAGAATGGCGCTTTCCGCTCAGCCTATGCGGATCTTCCGGCCATCACTGCAGCCGACGCGCTCAACAAGGAGCTCAACGATCTGAAAGCCTCGCTCTTCGATCCGGACTTCCAGCCCATGACGACCGCCAAGAGTCCGCAAGGGGGGAAGGACATCGTCGAGTCAAGCGCGAACACCTTCTATGGGTCCGGCGTAACGCTGGCCGACCTGAAGGATTTCAAGGCCAAGTATCCGCTGAATTCACGCGTCGTGAAGGTAGATGACGGCACTCTGAGAGAGGAAGTTTATCGAGCAGGAACTCCGGACGGTTCCGTACCTCCGGGACTCTATGCCACATTCTTGAAGCGCGCCAACGACTATCTTGCGAAAGCGCAAGCCGTGGCCGATCCGCAGCAAGCCGCGGTGATCGCAGCGCTGATTCGTTATTACCAGACCGGCGAATACGACGATCTGATCAAGTTCGATACGTTGTGGGTGCAGAACCCCGCCAAGGTAGACTTCGCCAACAACTTCATCGAGATTTACCGCGATGCCAATGGCATGAAGGCCAGTTCGCAGGCGTTTGTCAGCGTTACCGACAAGGCGTTAACCGCCCAGATGGACAAGCTGGCGCAGAACGCGGAGTACTTCGAGCAGCAAGCGCCGTGGGATACCAAGTACAAGAAAACTGCGTTCACGCCTCCGACGGTGGAAGCGATCGAGACCATCGTCGAGACCGGCGACTTCAGCGTCACGACCATTGGCGACAATCTACCGAATGAAAACGAAATTCACGAGAAATACGGCACCAAGAACTTCCTGTTCACGGGCAGCAGCCGCGCTCTGACCGCTGCGGCCGGCCACAAGTCGATCGAAGAGTTCGGCCCCAGCCAGGCCGTGATCCAGCGCGACATTCAGTACGGCCAGCAGGCCGATGAACTTATGACGGCGTTGCATGAAGTGATTGGTCATGGTTCCGGCAAGTTGAGCGAACGCATGAAAGGCGGCTCTGAGCCCTACCTGAAGGAGTATTACTCCACCATGGAGGAAGCGCGAGCCGATCTCTCGGCGCTGTGGAACGCCTGGGATCCCAAGCTGAAGCAGCTAGGGCTGATCGAAGGTAATCAGGACGAAATTGCGAAATCCATGTATGACACCGCGGCCCTGGTGGACCTCACGCAATTGCGCCGAATTCCTCACGGCGACACTATCGAGGAAGACCACGAGCGCGATCGCGCGCTGATTACGAACTACATCATGGACAAGACTGGCGCCATCCGCATGTTCGACCGTAATGGCAAGACCTATGTCGAGGTTACCGACTACCAGAAGATGAAGCAGGGAGTTGGCATGCTGCTGACGGAGTTGATGCGTATCAAGGCGGAAGGCGATTACGCCGCCATCAAGGCCCTGGTCGACAAGTATGGCGTGCATTTTGATCCCAAGCTGCGCGATCAGGTGATCGATCGCTATAAGGCTCTGAATATCCCAGTCTACTGGGTCGGCGTGAATGCGCAGTTGAACGCGAAGCCGGCCAGCGGGGCGATGAACGTCGACATGATCTATCCCCGAAACGCCGTGCATCAGTTCCTTTATTACGGTTCCATGTATTGCGAGGATGTGAAAGTTCCAGCGGCCAGTCATTGAGGACTTCGACGCCGGTGCAACCGGTCAGACAACCAAGAGCTCGCTGGGAGAACTGAGGGTACAAAATCGTGGTGGAACGTGCGATGGTTAAGTCGCTAACAGACCCGCGCCTCGGGCGCAAAAACTGCAGTCATGCCCTGATACTAAGCAATTCCTGAGGCTGGTCCTGGTCAATAAGAGCGCTCAATACGGTGGGCAGCTACCAATACTTGTGCTCGCTATCGCAGCCCACGGCACGACTCTCGACAAAATGTCATATTAGATATAATCTAAATATGTGATGGACGCCGAGGCGATCAGGCGGTCGTTGGAAAGCAGCGGACTGCGCTGCACCCCGCAGCGCTATGCCGTCATGGCGTTCCTGACGAAACAAAACCGGCATCCCACGGCAGCGGAAATTTTCGCGGCCGTGAATCGCGTGGATCCGCGCTCGTCAAGGGCAACAACTTACAACAATCTGCGAGATCTGGTGAGGGTGGGTCTGGTACGGGAAGTGGCCGCCGAAGGCCGTGCCGCGCGCTTCGATGCCACGGGCATGCCGCATCACCACTTCATCTGCGACCGCTGCGGCAGTGTGGAAGACCTCGACTGGTACGACGTGCCCCGCCCGGCCAAGAGCGCGCTCGGCAAGCGGGTGCTTCGCGAATGCGAGCTGATTTTCCGCGGGCTCTGCACGACGTGTGTTGCGCGAAAGAGCTCGCATTAACAGTGTGGGGTGAGATATCGAATAAGTAGCGCCTCAACAAGCGTAGTTGCCTGCAATGGTTAAAGTGGGAAAGCCATTGACGGACTCTCAATTCAAGCCGTTTTCGTACTAATTCAAAGGATAGGAACAATATGGAGAAGGAACTCGCGACCGCAGCAGGGGCTTCTGCCCCCGGCACTCAACAAAACTCGTCAACTGAAAGCAAATGTCCCGTAGCGCACGGCAATGGCCGGCCCAAACCGCAGACGAATGACAACTGGTGGCCAAATCAGCTCGACGTGAATATCCTGCATCAGCACTCTCCCAAGTCCGACCCGATGGGCAAGCAGTTCAATTACGCGGAAGAATTCAAGAGCCTCGACTTGAATGCCGTGATCAAGGACCTCCACGCCCTGATGACGGATTCGCAGGAGTGGTGGCCGGCCGACTTCGGGCACTACGGTCCACTTTTTATTCGTATGGCGTGGCACAGTGCCGGCACCTATCGCATCGGCGACGGCCGCGGTGGTGCAGGCTCAGGCGAGCAGCGTTTTGCGCCGCTCAACAGCTGGCCCGACAACGTGAACCTGGACAAGGCGCGCCGCTTGCTGTGGCCGATCAAGCAGAAGTACGGCAAGAAGATTTCCTGGGCCGATCTGATGATTCTCACCGGCAACGTGGCACTGGAGTCGATGGGCTTCAAGACCTTCGGTTTCGCTGGCGGACGCGAAGATGTCTGGGAACCTAGCGACGATATTTACTGGGGTCCCGAAGGCAAGTGGCTGGCGGACGAGCGCTACAGTGGCGATCGCGATCTCGCCAATCCTCTAGCTGCGGTTCAGATGGGGCTGATCTACGTCAACCCCGAAGGACCCAACGGAAATCCCGATCCGCTCGCCGCCGCGCGCGACATCCGCGAAACCTTTGCGCGCATGGCGATGAACGATGAGGAGACCGTGGCGCTCATTGCCGGCGGTCACACGTTCGGCAAAACGCACGGCGCCGGCGACGCAACCCTTGTAGGCCGGGAACCGGAAGCCGCCGGCATCGAAGAGCAAGGCCTCGGCTGGAAGAGCAAGTTTGGCACTGGTAAAGGCGGCGACGCCATCGGCAGCGGCCTGGAAGTCACCTGGACCACCACTCCGACCAAGTGGAGCAACAACTTCTTCGAGAACCTCTTTAAGTACGACTGGGAGCTGACCAAGAGCCCAGCCGGCGCGAACCAGTGGCAACCGAAGAATGGCGCTGGCGCCGGCGCTGTACCGGATGCGCATGATCGCTCTAAGCGCCGCGTGCCGACCATGCTGACCACGGACCTCGCCCTGCGCTTCGACCCGGTTTACGGGCCGATCTCCAAGCGCTTCTACGAGCATCCGCAGGAGTTCGCCGACGCGTTCGCCAAGGCGTGGTTCAAGCTGACGCACCGCGACATGGGGCCGCTCTCGCGCTATCTTGGCCCACTCGTTCCCAAAGAGCTGCAGTTGTGGCAGGATCCCGTTCCCGCCGTTGATCATGAATTGATCGGCGAGAAGGATGCTGCAGCACTGAAGGCCAAAATCCTGGCCTCCGGTCTTTCGATCCCGCAGTTGGTGACGACGGCCTGGGCATCGGCAGCTTCATTCCGCGGCTCCGACAAGCGCGGCGGTGCGAACGGCGCGCGCATTCGTCTCACGCCGCAGAAAGATTGGGAGGTCAATCAGCCGGCTGAACTCTCGAAGGTGTTACCCAAGCTGGAAGCAATCCAGAAGGAGTTCAACTCGCAGTCCGGCAAGAAGAAAGTCTCGCTGGCTGACCTGATCGTCTTGGGTGGTTGCGCCGCTGTTGAAGAAGCTGCGAAGAAAGCCGGGCACGATGTGAAGGTTCCATTCTCGCCGGGTCGCACCGACGCTTCGCAGGAGCAGACCGACGTCCACTCCTTCGCCGTAATGGAGCCGAAGGCCGATGGATTCCGCAACTATGTCCGAACGACAAATGGAGCCTCGCCCGAGGAGTATCTCGTGGATAAGGCACAACTGCTCAAGCTGACTGCTCCCGAGATGGCGGTTCTCGTCGGCGGCATGCGCGTGCTGAATGCTAACTTCGGCGGCACCAGGCACGGCGTCTTTACCGACAAGCCCGGCACGCTGACGAACGACTTCTTCGTCAACCTGCTCGACATGGGCACCGAGTGGAAGCCTTCGCCGACCGATGGCGTCTATGAAGGGCGCGATCGCAAGACAGGGAAAGTCAAGTGGACCGGAACTCGTGTCGACCTGATCTTCGGTTCGCATTCGCAGCTTCGCGCACTTGCCGAAGTCTATGCATCCAACGACTCGAAAGAGTCGTTTGTGAAGGACTTCGCCGCAGCGTGGGCCAAGGTGATGAACAACGATCGCTACGACCTCGCCAGAACGGCAGGTTAGGAAGAGGTCAGGTTCACGTCTTAGAATCTGCGAGCAGTAGGGTACACGGCGGGCATGGCAGCCCGCCGTCTGTCTTTGGGCCGTCATGGGAAAGAATGACGAATTTGAACGCGGCGGCATCCAACTGTCGGTTACAGCCGTCACACTTCCGTAACGAGGAGCAAATGGAAGATCCAAATCCCACCGTTGGAATCGATTCTAGTCTCGGCTCATCGCCCACACCGGCTCAGCAGCTGCTGGACGAAAAGCTACAGAAGTCGCTCGACAAGTTTCTGTATGGCGGAGGCCACCCGTCGGCGCAAAAAATCAGGAATTTCCTGAATGGCACGTGGCTCGGCGAACCTTTACATGTCGTCCTGACCGACGTGCCCGTGGGCGCCTGGACGGTTGCCATGGCATTCGACGCTCTGGACATGGTCTACGACCGCCGCGAGTTCCGGCGTGGCTGTGAAGTTTCCATTGGACTGGGATTGCTTGCGGCGGCCGGAGCGGCGGTTACTGGAATGACGGATTGGTCCGACGTTGATCCTCCAGCTCGCCGTCTCGGATTGATTCACGGTCTCCTCAACCTGAGTGGCTTCGCGTTATTCGCAACATCTCTGTTCTTGCGAAAAAGGCAATCACGTGAGATCGGACGCGTCGCGAGCGCTCTCGGCTATGCGGCTATGAGCTACGCCGCTCACCTCGGCGGCAAGTTGGTGTATGAACACAGAGTAGGTGTGGATCGCACAGCCGGCCAGGCGTTCCCGGAGGAATTTACCGCCGTGCTGCCCGAAACAAGTTTGCCGGACGCCAAGCTCATTCGAGTAATGTACCAGGGAACGCCGATTCTCCTTGTCCGTCGCGGAGATCGTCTGTTTGCCATGGCGGAGACGTGTTCCCACCTCAGCGGGCCGCTCTCCGAAGGCAAGCTCGAAGGAGATACGGTTGTTTGCCCATATCATTTCTCCCGGTTTGCACTGCTGGATGGCCGCGTGCTCGACGGGCCGGCTGTGCATCCGCAACCCTGCCTGGAGGTGCGCATTCGGAATGGACAGATCGAAGTGCGGGGCATGATTTTGAAGGACAGTCGTGCCTAAACCGCACCTGGCGGACAGGCCGGTGCCGCCAGCCATGGACATCGACAGCGCCGGCTTGTGCGCCTTGAGCACAGGGTTTAATTTCGACGATCGGCAGGAGCGCCGACCACAGATACGCCCCCCGTCCCAGCGGCCTCCTGATGCCGAATCCGGCGGTATTTCCTCCCGAGAGGAACATGCGGATCTGGCCGGGCTGCGACGAGCATGTTGTTGGCGGGACAGTGACGCGACAGACGGCCGCAGTCTCCGAGTACCAAACGATATCCTTCCCCTCCGCTACTGCGAAGGTGGTGACGACGCAACCTCGGTATCCGGCGCTGGCCACGCGTCATAGGTCGGTTTCCATGTCTTATCCGGGTTATACAGCTCCATCTTCTCGACGATGCTCAAGGAGTCGGCTCCCAAGTCCTTCTGGTAGACGATTCCATCGTTGCTGACGATGAAAGTGTTGACCCCGGTGACTCGATATTCGGCAGGCACGGCGACCAGCGCAAAGCCGCCGATCATGATTCCCTCGATCACGTAGTTCAGCTGGCCCATGGGCGCTGCCGGCCCCTGACCCTTGAGGATTTTGAAGTAATATCCGTGATAGCCGCTCTTACCGATGGAGTAGCCTTCCTCCAGCGCCTTGGCCACGGTGTCGCCGATCGGACCTGCGGAAGTCCCATCCGCATTCTTCCAATACAGACCGTCCTGTTTGCCCGGAGTGCTGAAGATCTTCTGCGCATACTGATTCACGCCGGAATCGTCATGGATCGTCAGCGAGTATTCTCTCTGCGCTTCCACGTAGCCGCGGCACACCGTGATGGCGTCCAACTCATTCGCGCCGATGCGGCGATAGAGAATCGCTTCGCGCCCTGCCTTGGAATCGAAGTACCACTTGCCGTTCACCTTCTCCAGGGGAACCGGAAATGGCCACTGCTCGTCACCCACAATGATGGTCGCCCGATTTGGTTTCGCCGGGTCCGTCGATATGGAGTGGTTGGTCTTGGCTTCTTGGGCAAAGTCAACCGCTTTGTTCTTGTTCTGCACCTCGTCGCCACCGGAGACGAAGTCGTCTCCCTCGGGCCCGAAGATCGCGTCCAGCTTCGCAACGTCGAAATCCGCGGCCGCTGCAATGACAGCGTCGGCAGCTTGTTGCGGAGTGTCGAAGGCCATTCCTTTCGGTGCCGCCGGTGCAGCGGCCGCCGGCTTAGCAGCGGCCGGTGCGGTCGCAGATGACGATTGCTGTCCCTGCCCAAAGGCCGGCAAGACGCACAGCGCGGCAAACAGCGCGACGATCGAGGCAATCAGCACACCGGAGCTAAACAATTTTGTTCTCATTTTCTGTCTCCTCATGATTTGCCGTGCCTATCTCCGCCGGCCGCCACCGCCGCCGCGACGTCCGCCACCACCGCCACCGCCGCTGCGTCCTCCGAAACTGGAAGAGCCGCGCGATTGGCTGGCACGAGCGTCCCTGCCACTCATGCCGCTGCCGCCGAATGCGCTGCGATTGTTACTGCCGGAATTATTCGGGACTCGCTGATTGCCTACGCGATCACCACCGCCGCCGACGTTGCCGCCTCTATTGCCGCCACCCGCACCGCCGGGGCCACCCACCCCGCCGCGATTGCCGGCTCCACCCACTCCGCCGGCGCCGCCCACGCCACCGGCGCCACCCACGCCACCGGCGCCGCCCACGCCACCGGCACCGCCCACGCCACCGCGACCGCCCGCACCACCGACGCCGCCGGCGCCACCCACGCCACCGGCACCGCCCACACCACCACGACCGCCCGCACCACCAACTCCACCCGGATTGCGGTTGCCGAAGTTGTCGCCCTGCCTGCCGATGTTCTGCCTGGCGTTGTTCTGGCGATTAGCCAGCGAATCGCCGCGTGAGGTCCCACCGTACTTATTCGCGAGTTGTCGGTCGGAATACGGCGCGCCACCGCGATGCTGCGGATTGTGCTGCCAATTGCTTCTGCCGTTGGCCGGCAATGTGCTTGCCCGATTGCCGTTGCCTATGTTTTGCCGATTGCCGTTACCAACGTTATTGCGGTTGAAGTTGGCATTGGTGTTTCGATTGAAATTGTTATTGTTGTTGATGTAGACGTTATTGCCGCCGCCCCATCCGCAGCCACAGCACCAGCCGCCGCCGCCCCAGAAGGCCCCCATCGCCACTCCCACACCGAACGAGATCGCCATTCCCGCCGCGTAGTAACCAGGCGGAGGATAAGCGATCGGCGGATAGGCATAAACCGGAGCCGCGCCGTACACGACCGTCGGGTTGTAGCTCGGGACGTAGACGACTTCGGGACTGGCCTGCTCGATGACAATCACCTGCTTGCTTTCGACGGTCTTTACTTCAACCTTCTGCTGCTCGCTGGATTTCAGATTGCCGCTGCTCTGGGCCTTCTGGCGCATGCGCTGCACGGCAGCCATGACATCATCCTGTTGCGCGAGGAATGCGTTCCCCAGGTCCGTCGTCCACTTAATGTTCTCGGACAGCAGTTTGACGACCTCAGGCAATCCAGCCAGCGACTGGATGCTGGGATCCCAATCCTGTTTCTTCACCGCGTCAGCCAGAGCTTGGCCCTTCAGGTCCTTGTGCTGGTCCAACCACTGCTGCAGCTGAATGACCTCGAGCGGATAGGTGGCCGCGATCAAGGTCTGGCTGAGCATCGGATCGGGATAGAGCGCGATCGGTGCGACCAGCGAATCCAGTTGGTCCGGCGAAAGCTTGGCTGCGGCTTGATCCGTCGACGCCGTTTGTGGCGCTGTACTGGTCGTCTGAACATCGCTTGCCCAGACCGCGGTTCCCGGTGCAATGACTCCGATACAGACGACGGCCGCCAACTCGCGAAGCAGTTGAAGCAGACTCCGAGTGAGAATCGATTTTGAGTTCATGGAGCGAATCCTCTGCCGGTCAGGCCGGCGTATTCAGGAACCGAAACATTAGCGGGATTATAGGCTCCTTATACGTCGGGAATGGGAAGAGAGCAACTAGGAAAATTCCTAGTTCACCAGAACGGGGCTACAATGCTTGGGCGTTCGGCATTCGGGAAACTCATGCTGAAGCCTGCTTGGCGACATCCTCTTCTTCCAACCAGGCGAGGAACAACTTGTACCCTACCGACAAGACAACCGCCCCGATGAACAGGCCGATGATGCCCATGGCAAAGAATCCGCCAAACGCACCAAGAAGGATGACCACCATTGGAACGGCAACGCCTCGACCGAGCAGCAAGGGCTTGAGGATGTTGTCGAGCAGTCCGACCAGAATGCACCAGATGAGGAAGATCACCGCTTTTGTCGTGCCCGCGGTGGCAAAGATGTAGATCACCGCCGGAATCAGCACCAGGCCTCCTGCCTGCAGCACAGCGGCGAATACAAAGATCACCGACCACAAGCTGGCTGCGGGCATGCGGACCACAAAAAAGCCGAGCGCCGCGAACACCGACTGAATGAGCGCAACGCCGAGAATGCCGAAGGTGATGCTGCGAATGGTCTTGCCCACCAGTTGTTGAAACTCTGGTCCCTTTTCGCCAAACAGACGATTAGCAAGTGCGCGAGTCACTTCGTAAGCCCCTTGTGCGTTCGCCAGCAGAATTCCCGAAACGATGATCGAGAGCAGAAGCTGCAACACGGTCAGGCCGAAGCCGGCAGATGCTGACAGCACTCCGGGAAGAGCGGCCTTGATTTGCGAAGCATATCTTCTAATCACCTCGCTCAGGTCCTTCGAAGCCAAACTCCACAAGCCCTTTAAGGGAGGACCGATGATCGGCCAGCTTTCGATGCTGTCGGGCGGCGGCGGAATGATGCCGATACCGGCTTTGAATTTGGCTGCCGCAGCCTGCGCGCCTTCCACCAGACTTCGTCCCAGCAGAACGGCCGGAACGATCACCACAGCCAGAAGAACGACGGTGAAAAGCACGGCGGCCAGGACCGTGCGGCCGCCAAGCCATCGCTCCAGTCTCTGAAACCCGGGGTAAGCCGCGACGGCAATGATGATTCCCCACGCGAGCAGCGGGATGAACGGGTGCAGGATCAGCAGGCAAGCAGTGGCCAGCAGCACCAGCAAGCCGACGTGGATTGACACCTCGACGGCTCCTTGCCTGCCGCTTGCTCGGATGGATGCAGCCTGATCCGGAGCCATGGGATTGCTCCTAAAAGGCGAACCGCGAGAATGGTCGCCTGACGTTGCAGCCTTAGCTTAGGCACGACGCGCGAAGATGGCAACTGGGAAAGATGCTAGTTCAGGCCGCTCCCTGTGCTGCTTTCACGGCCGGAGAGTTCGTTGTACTTCGCGACCGCCGTTTCCAGGTTGAAGTGCATTGCCTCGCGCCCAAGAGTCTCTCCTAGCGGTGACCGTTGAACCATGCCGAGCACTTCAGGATTGAGGCCGACAAGCCATAGCAACACACCGCGATCGCGTTGCCTCTTCTCAGCTTCAGTAAGCATTCTGAGCGCCGTGTATTCCAGATCGGGGACACCACTGAGATCGAGTGCAACGACCTTCGGCTTCGCCTCTGCCGCCAGCGGCTTCATCTTGTGCGCAATGTGCTCCGCATTGCCGAAAAACAACCGCCCGTCCAGACGCAACAGGAGAAGACCGGGGAAGGTCTCGTCTTCAGGATGTTCGGCAGAGAGCGGGCGAAAGACATTCGTGCCGGGCTTGCGTCCAAGCACGTAGACGGGCGGATCGGCTCCCTGATGGGCCAGCATCAGAAGCGAGATCACGATGGCCACGATGATTCCTCGCAAGGTGCCCAGCAACATCACGCCCGCAAAAGCAGTGAGCGCCCATACAAACTCCGTTCGCCTGATCTTGAGAATCTCCTTGAACTCCTGCGGCTGAATCAGTCCCAACGAGTACACGATGACGACGGCCGCCAGCGTGGCCTGCGGCATCAGGGCAATGAGCGGAGCTAGAAAGAGCATGGTGACCAGCGCAACGCCAGCAGTCACCAGCTCTGCCAACTGCGTGCGCGCTCCGGCCAAACGGTTGACCGCGGTTTGAGATGTTCCGCCGCCGGCAGGCATCGCTCCAAGAAACGCGGCACCTGCATTGGCCAGTCCTGTCGCCAGCAATTCCTGATTGGCCTTGGGCGACTTTTCTTCGCGGCTGACGAAGGCTCTCCCGGCAGCAATCGTCTCCGTGAAGCTCATCAACGCGATGCCTAAAGCCCCGGGCCAAAGTTGTGTGGCGAGGGTAAGGTCAGGAAGCCGGAACGACGGCAGGCCGCGAGGAACCAGCCCAACTAATTCCACACCGTGCGCTTTCAGTCCCAGCAGAAATGCTCCGGCAATCCCGGCCGCGACGGCGATAAGAGGCGCGGGCGCTCGCGGCAGCAGCCGCTCGGTCCCCACCAGCAGAACGATCATTACCGCTCCCACCGCCAGCGTTGGTAAAGAAGTGTGCGGGATACTGCGGACGGTCGACAGCAGATTCTGAACGAAGGTACCTCGCGCGAAGTGAATGCCAAGGATCTTGGGGACCTGGTCCAGCACGATGACCAAGCCAATTCCAGCTTTGAAGCCAATCAGTACCGGCTCCGAAATAAAGTTCGCGATGAAGCCGAGCCGCAGCAGGGAAGCCAGTACGAGGATGGCCCCGACCAGCAGCGTCAACATTGCTGATGCGCGCAGCAGGGAAGCTGGGTCGCCGTTCGGCGCGACTTCGCCAAGCTCAGCCGCGGTCAGAATCGCAAGGGTCGTGGTTGTGCTTACGCTGAGCGGCCGCGATGTCCCGAGCACGGCGTAAATCACCATCGGCAGGAAAGCGGTGTAGAGTCCTACCTGGACTGGCAGTCCGGCGATCGTGGCATACGCCATCGCCTTCGGAATGACGACTGCCGCTGTGGTCAACCCCGCAAGAATATCGGGACGCAGCCAATCCTTCTGGTAGCTGAAGAGCCACTCCGCAATAAAAGCCTGAGGCTTGGAGCTTGCGGTCACAACCGCCTCCGACGACAATCGTAAACCTTTATTGGGCCGGCTCCAATCGATGCTAGCGGTCACGCATCCCATCCCACACCTGGCAACTTACCTAATCAGAATGCGAAATGTTTGGAGTGAGCGAACGCGGGACGAGCCAGGACGAATCTAAGCTGAGGAGCGTGAATGAAGCTGGACCAAAGTTCAAGTTGCCGATCACGGATCGTGACCAATGGCCTTTGATCGTCGCACGGTGTTGAAGTCGATTGCTTTTCTAGGGGCCATGGCGGGGTTTGATGGAGTCTTCGAGTCGGCAGCCGGCATGGATTGGACAGACAAACCGCAGCAGGCGCAACCAGGGGATATTGAAAGTATGAAGACAAACGCGCAGCAATCGGTCCCTGCACCGTGGCTGGCCCAGCAGGTCGGATTTCAGTTGGCGCACGAGCAGTTTACCGTTCCTGAGTTGCTCAATCTCGGGATCGCCGCGGAGCGAGCCGGCTTTGATCTGCTTGCTCTCAGCGACCATTTTCAGCCCTGGCAGACCAACCAGGGACACTCCGGGCAAGCGTGGATCACCATCAGCGCCATCGGTCAACGTACCCAACGCATTCGTATGGGAACGACTGTGACCTGCCCCACCTTTCGCTACAACCCTGCAGTTGTTGCCGAGGGATTTGCCTCCTTGAGCCTTCTCTATCCCCATCGCATTTTTCTCGGCGTTGGTTCGGGAGAAGCGCTGAATGAAGAAGCAGCCCTCGGTTTCTGGCCATCCTGGCCGGAGCGTTCCGAGCGCCTGGTTGAAGCCACCGAGATCCTCCGCGAGCTGTGGGGCGGGCAGCAAATCGACCATGCCGGAAAGTACTACAAGGTAAATGCCCGCCTTTACGATCCACCGTCAGGCGTCATTCCTCTCATGATGGCAGGGAACGGACCGAAGGCAATGCGCCGTTGCGGACAATACGCCGATGGCTTGATTACGGTTCCAAAGACGTGGAAGGAACATAAGTCCGAGTTCCAGCAAGGAGCGAGCGCTGCCGGCAAAGACGTATCACGTATGCCGGTTTTTATCGAGCAATACGTCGTTGTAGGCGGCAAGCAGGAGCTCAATGAAGCGGCAGAACTTTGGCGATTCGGTCCAAAGGCGTGGAAGCCGTACTTCAATATTCGCGATCCCAAGACCATTCAACAGCGCGCCGACGCTGAAGTGCCACTCGATAAGGTGGTGGAAGGATGGGCAATCGGAACCGATCCCGACGCCCACGTTAAAGTGCTGACTGAGCTATACGAAAGCGGGGCCACCGGCGTGCACATCCACTCCGGCCAACGCGATCAGGAAAAAGTGATCGCCTTCTACGGCACGGAGGTTCTGCCGCGTTTGCGCAAGACCTCTTCGCGAAAGGCCGCGTGAGCCAGTTCGGCACCGGCCGTCATGTAAGGCGTTCCCTGAGCACAATGGCGACGCAGCTTCAGCCTGGGGATCCAGCCATCTTGTTTGACCTCGATGGCACCCTGATCGATACCGTCTACGAACATGTTCTCGCATGGTCGGCTGCCCTCAGGCGGGCAAACATCTCCATAGCCAATTGCGAAATCCATCGCCGTATTGGGATGAGCGGAGGGTCCCTGGTTCGGCAATTGGTTCGGGAACAGACAACAAAACATCGCGCCTTTCCGGTTGCGCAGCTGGAGCAATGGCACGATACGGCATTTGCGAAAGCTACCCGCGAGGTCCGCCCTCTACCAGGCGCCGAAAGGCTTCTGCGTCACTTGAGCCAGAATCGCTTGCCCTGGGCGATTGCAACCACCGGCGGACGACAGCAGGCGCGAAGACTTCTTCGCACAGCGAAAATCTCGCCAAAGATCCTGGCGACCGGGGACGACGTGGAAAAGGCCAAGCCGTCGCCTGATGTGTTCCTTCGGGCGGCACAACGGCTGGGTGTCCCTATTGAAAACTGCATTGTTGTTGGCGACAGTGTGTGGGACATGCTTGCGGCCGGCAGAAGCAAGGCCCTTGCCGTGGGAATTCTGGCCGGTGGGTACAGCCAGGAAGAGCTGGAGCGATCCGGCGCATTCCGCGTCTACGCGAATCCCGCCGACAGGCTGCAGCATATTGAAGACCTGGGTATTAGCTAGAAGCACGTATCGCAACGATAGTAGGCAGTTGTCGCTGGTACGACGTTCTATAGGCTGAGGTGTCCGTGCTGACCCTGTACTACCGCTGCGGTCGTTACATTGTGGCCTATTGGCTGTGTCT
>Ga0335078_10001127_pt1 | contig 40428 bp, 42 predicted proteins | sample Lox_Sample_32_FD_206711 | JGI IMG/M metagenome (GOLD analysis project Ga0335078, IMG submission 206711) | Soil microbial communities from Loxahatchee National Wildlife Refuge, Florida, United States - Lox_Sample_3.2 | ecosystem: Environmental > Terrestrial > Soil > Wetlands | place: USA... | reverse complement strand
CAACGAGCCGGGCTGCTCTCGCGATGGAAGCCCAAGCCTTCGCGCAAAGGGACCGGTTTCGAACAGCCGCCGCATGCGCATCAACACTGGCATATCGATGTTTCCTACATCAACGTGAGTGGGACCTCACTGGATGACCTCCTCTGCCCGATTGCCGATTCCTCGCAACGGGAATCGTGTCGTGGAGATTACAGCCTCGCTGAATCCGTGCTGCTGGCTTCAAAGTTCGAGCGTGACGACCTAGAGGACATCTATGGGGTGCTCCGTTCTAAGGGCGGATGCTGTGATTGTGAGATTCTGTACAACGTCGCCGAGTCGAGCCGACTAAAGGCAAACTATTGGCGTCGCGCTGCTGACGGGCCAGACAACGCAATCAGGCATTCGGATAAGTAGCCGAATTTCAGGCCGCGTTCGTATGGGACTTCTCCGGTTTGGGCTGCGTTAATCAGGACCTTCTTGCTCATCCTTCGAGCTCAAGCGGCGGCGCTCGCAGAATTGAAGGCGTCACAGGCCAAGCTCGAGCAGCAACTCCAAGGCGAAGATGGGGCCAAACAAGAAGCGATGGATCAGAACGCGAACCTTGGCCGAGACCTGGAAGCGGCGCAGGCCTCGCTGGTTAAGATGGAGACGGAACTAGAGTCAGTACAGGCGCAACAATCGCAAAGGCAAGAGAACATCGCCTCACTCAACGCTCAGATCGATTCTCTCACCGCGCAGCTTCGCGACGATGACGCCACCATCGACCGGCAGACCGATCTTCTCGCACACGACCGTGATATTCGCGAGTTAATGGGCGCTCGTGACCTATTGGTTGCCGAGGTGTACGACGTAGGTCAAACCGCTGTGACCAACAGGCCTTTTGGACGAGTGTTCTACACGAAGGATAAGTCGCTCGTCTTCTATGCCTACGATCTAGACAAGCAAGCCGGCGTTCGGCAGGCGAGCACTTTCCAGGCGTGGGGTCGAGTTGGACAGAGTAAGGCTGTCAACCTGGGAATCTTTTACGAGGACAACGCGGCGAAGAAACGCTGGGTCCTAAAGTGCGACAACGCGAAAGACCTTTCGCAGATCGATCTTGTATTCGTTACGGTCGAACCGCAAGGCGGAAGCGCAAGCCCGAGTGGGAAGCCGCTGCTGTCGGCATACCTTTTGCTGGACCCGAACCACCCTTAATACGTTTATGATCGGTTTGGCAACCGCTGGCACCAGAATGTCACGGCGGGTACCGGCCCGAACCCGAGCTACAGTTTTGACGCTAACAACCATATTACCGGGACCGTAACCTACGACGCTTCCGGAAATGTGACTTATGACGGTTCGCATCATTTTTTCTACGACGCCGAGGATCGAGTGATTCAGGTTGACGGTACTTTGGGTACGTGTTCTACGGCGACTGCGTGCTACACGTACGATGCTAAGGGGCAGCGCTGGAACAAGACGATGGGCAGCATCGGTGCCGATTTTCTATATGACCTCGAAGGCCATCAGGTCGACTCGATCACATCGGGAGCTTGGAATCGCAGTGAGGTATATGCCGATAACCGCCATTTTGCAACATACCTCAGCAATCCGATGACTTACTTCATTTATTCGGATTGGCTTGGCACTGAAAGATTTCGTACGCCCTACGTTCCGAGCACGAATGAAACCTGCACGAACCTTCCTTTCGGCGACGGTATGAATTGTAGCGGAACGGATGTTAGCCCTATGCACTTCACCGGCAAAGAACGCGACTCCGAGTCCAACCTCGACAACTTCGGCGCTCGCTACGATGCCAGCAGCATGGGCCGTTTCATGTCCCCCGACCCCCTAATGGCCTCTGCCAAAGTTTGGGACCCGCAGACATGGAACAGGTACAGCTACACACTCAACAATCCGCTCAGGTTCATTGACCCGACTGGCATGGACGAAGTTACGGCTGCTCAGTGCGCTCAGGACAAGCACTGCGTCACAGTAAATGTGAACGTAATCTTTGACAAAAACGCCAACGATGGGAAGGGGCTCACGGACAAGCAGAAGGCCGTTTTGGGGCTCACATGAAGCTGGTCACTCCAATACCACGGGCGACGTTCAACCAGCTAGGCGGGACTCCTCCGCCACGTGATGTAACGAGTGTTGAGATACTTCAGGGGAAATGAGAATTCGAATGAGACAAACGGTCGCGGTAATCGCCATCGCGCTCTTTCTCGCAGTCGGCATTCCAGCATCTTCGGACGACGGGAGCTTTTCTGCTGAAGGCGTGGTCGTCGCTGTTCAGAAGGCAAAGAACGAGGTGAGAATGGCCGATCCACAGTCAATGGGTGACATGGTCGAAGTGTGGATGGTACGCGTTGACAAGTGGCCCCGACCAGACAAACCGAGGTTCATTCTCGTTGAATACACTCACCGCGATGCGCTCATCAAAGATGGCGAACTGGATAGCACAACTTGGAAATTCGAACTCCACAAGCCGCCGCCAGACAAAACCGGGACGTGCCTGAGTTGGTGGGCTGGGGAGCGCTCGTTTGTCCCAACGGCTTTAGGAAGTACTGGAAAGCTTCCGCCGCCGAAGACTGTCCCCTGTTTCTTGATGAAGGAGCGACCCGTTTCGACTACTGCTCTTGGATATCCGGGAAGAGTTTCGGCACGTTCTCTACCATCTCCATGATCCAGAATTTTTCCGAGTCCTGGAACCGACGCACGAGTGGCTGACCGTCAGTGAGGGAAAGAAGAATAGTTGACAAATCAATGTTCGCCCAACGATCAAATGCGCTGTGGGTCGGGTGGGGCGGCACGGTCCTGTTTCTCGCAAGCTGGCTTATGATCGCGAGCATCAGCGCCTTTTCATTACGACTGTGGATCGGGCTGATGTCGTTAGGAGCAGTCATGTGCTTCTATGGAGGCCTCCGTCGCAGCAGGTGGTTTTTTCTTCCAAGCTTCGTTGCTGTGATAGTCACCGCTGGCATTCTTGTCACGGTTTACCGTGGCGAATAGACGATTCCTGCCCGAGTTAATGCAATGAGCGCCACTCAGCACCGAATCAACATTCCGGGATGGATCGGCGTCGCCTGCCTGCTCTTCGTGTGGACTGCGATTCTGCTTCCGAAATCACTGAAGCCCCTGCTTCCCGTGTTTGACAAAATAGGCCCCTTCTCCTGGTTGGTTCCATTGGGGATGATCCTGCTGCCGATAGTTGCGAAACGAGGGTCCAAGTGGTGGTGGGCCGTTACGGCGGCAGCGGTAATCACTCTTGTTGTTCTTCTTCGTGTCTCACTGCATTAAGATCGCTTGGGCATGCGCGAGCTGTGGGCCAAGATGAGTTTCCTTCCTTAGCCGCCGATCTTCCGATCCCAGGAACCCGGTGAAGAAGTTTACGAAAACGCACCGCAGGGCGCTGGAGGAATACGCCGATCTGAAAATCTCTCTGGAGGAGTTGAGGGGGCGATTGGCGGGTGTGGTGGAGTTCGACTTCCAGAACCACGAGCGCCGGTTGGACAGCCACTACGGGACGCCAGTTCCGGGAGTCCGCATCGAGCTGGGGCACATCCGGGCTGCGATGGAGAAGCAGGCCCGTGGGGAGATATCCACGGAGCAGCTTGCGGACTGGGCAACGATGTTGCTGCTGAATGACGCCTACGACTGGGAAGGCCCGGAGGAGGATGAGATCGCCGGGTGGCTGAACGAGATCAGTATGCTGACCCTGAAACAGAAGGGTGAGTGACCGCCATTGCCGGGTGTTCTGGCCCGCCGATCCGCGCCGTGATCCGGGTCCGATTAGCCGCGCTTTCCGATCCCGATTCCGCCGCCGATCCCGACCGTGCAGTGTGGCGATTCCGGCACGGGAGGGATGGCTTTTTCGTGCTCCCGGAGGCTGGTGTGCGGGGTTGAGGTTTTTAGCCGTGCTTCGCACGGGGTGTAAGGGAGACACTCCACCCCTGAAAGGGTGCTGCACGGTAACTTTCGGTTACCGTGCGCGAACTTGTTGAAACGAGAGCAGCTAAGGAAAAAAGCCCGTCGTCAGGGTGCTGTACAGCAATCTGAAGTTAGCGCAGGCGAACTTGTTGATTTTTAAGGCTGCCCTGATAGGCCGTGAGGGTCGTTACTTTTTAGATCGACGGACACTTAGGCATGCCCCCAACCGAAGGCAAGGAAACAACAGCGGGATGTACTTGCGATCCCTACGAACATGTACTGAGAGAGATTTTCAAGCTTGATCCTTCGGGTGTCGGACAAGGAGCCATGCAAGACGGATACAAGTCTTTGTGACCGGATCGAACTGAGAAGAGGACAAATATGAGATCGCTGCTCGTAAGCCTACTGCTCCTCGCGATCGTTGGAACTCAACGACAAACCACTGCAAGCAATGACCAAGTCTATGACCCGGTTCCGAACGATCAAAGAGTTCTATTGAAGCACGCTCTAGCAGAGCTTGTTGACGCTGAGCGTGGGGCGAATTGGAAAAGTGTGTTTGCTCTAATCGATCACGAACCAGGAGAAACCGAAGAGTCGTTTGTAGACAAAATGCGTCATGCTCGCCGGCTCAAGGATTTCTCACCGTCGAAAATCAGCTTCTATCCGCCCAGCGAATCATGGCTCGTAACCGGATGCGCTGTATTCGGCAACGCTGGAAATGGCGAAGGCGAGGAAGCAAACGTCCACGCTCGTTGGGAAGGCTCTCGCTGGTATCTCTCCGTTGTTGCGATCCAGTTGATCGGTCCCGAAAATAAAACAAAGACGCGACATTGTTCGATTCCGTGAACCATCAGGCGATGACTGGGTTCCGTCGTCCGCTGCGCTAGTCTGTTCATTCGCCCCAGGCATGAACAGGCTACGCCGTGGGCCATCGGCATGCTTGTCTGGCTTGAGTTAGTGTTCAGCTGCATGACAATCCTAAGCATCCGAAAGGGCAGAAAACAGCCTTCAGAGATTGCCATTGCGACGTCACTGGTACAATGTCCATGGTGAATATAAATCGTCTAGTTGTTGTTCTCTGTTCAGCTTTATCGATAGGCTACCTAGGATTTCCCGGTCGAATCGAAGGTCAATCATGCTCGCCGAGCGCCATTCCCGAGAACGAGGCCAAGGTTCTATTGAGAGCGATACCTCAAGCCGTTGAAGCCAAGCGTATTGGCGGCAAGGTCTCGCTCGTGGCCTGGTCCCCCGGCGACCTCTATCGAACCGAAAGTTTCTATTTCTATATGGTGCTATCGACTAAGAGCACAAATATCACACCCCTCGAAAAGGAATGCTGGGTTATTTCGGAGTGAATAAGGCGACTGCGCAAGTCGTAGAACTCAATTCCCCGCAACCGTCGGTCGAAAGCCCAGATCTGAAGAAGCTGCAAGCGCGAATAAGACAGAGACATTGCATTGGACGCGATCTGATCGACAAGAACGCAAATCTGACCCTTGAACGAAGGAATAATTGAAAGCTTCTCTAAAATTGGTCCCTCAAGACGCCCAGCACAGCTTACTCGATAGGGCTGTGAAGAGCGCTAATGGGCCTCGCAATTGGGCATGATCTGAAATTTCTCAGCCTTTTTCCCGATTCATCCACCCACTTCAAAGACATTTCAGTAAGTTCTTTCTCATCCATTCGCCGATTTCAGCGTCAGCATCAACATTCGAAACTTCGCCAAGCTCGACAATGCCGACTGGCCGCTTGTGAAATTGGCTTCGGCCTGTCAGCGCGTCGTAATTCAGCAAGACAACTTCGATGCTGGTCGGCGCAGCTTCAGGTTTCGGTTGATCGTCATTCGTCAGGATCTCAACGCCGGGTAGCTGTTTCATAAGAGCACGTTGGTTTCATCGCGTAAATAGAAGTACAGCCGCTCAAGATTGCGGAGAGTCCACGTTCTCCCAATCATCAGGTTCATAAGCAACTCGTGATTCTTCTCGTAGTCGTAATCTGGATGCCGCTTCAAAAATAGGATAGTTGTAGCGAACTCCCGTCGTCTGCTGAGATCGCCGTAATGCTGCCGGGCTTGCTTCCAGATATCACGCCATGCGCTGCGAGTCATGATTGGCTTGCCTTGGAACGGTCAACAAATCGAAACGGATTAATCTTCCATAGGATCGCGAAGGCGAAAGCAAACACCAACATTGCGTGAACAGTCCAGTCGGAAAAGAACCACGCGACCAGAGCACCAATCAAGACGCAAACACCTAAAGCGATACAAATTCTCCATGCGTACGGCCATGCATCGACAACCGATCGCCACAGAGCCGTAGCTAATTTCTTGAAGTTGACAACAAAGCTGTAGAGAGCCGAAGCACATAAGAACAGGACGATAGTTGCACCGATCTCAACCGCCACTTTTTGGTTGTCTGACCACGTATCGGGCATTTTCGGTGGAAACAGTTCGAGTGCGATTGCCAGATAGACGACAATGGTCAACGATAAAAGGAACCCGAGAGTTTTGGCGCACTGTACGAGAAGTTTCATGTGGCCTCCAATTCGAAACCGAGTCCCACCCGATTCACTTCGGCCTTGATGAAATCCTCATCTGTTCGGTAATAACGCATCGTGACTCCGTGTGCGCAATGCCCGAGTAAATACCTCAATACTTCGGGGTGCATTTTGTTTTGAACACGATTGGTACAGAACCAGCGGCGGAAACTGTGCGGCGCAGGAACTCCTAAAACTGCCAATCGTCGATAAATTTGATCGCGAGATAGTGCGATGATTTTCGCCGTGTTGCATCGTGGCTTCAGATAGTCGAGCGCTGCCGAAGGGATGGGAACTGTCCGTCGAGCTGATGGAGTCTTCAGCGTTTTCTCGATGGATACGGTGCCTGTCGTAAGATCGAAGCTGTCTTCGCCGAGGGAGTTTGCCTTCAAGGAAAGCAGTTCACTTATTCGGAGTCCAGTGGCGGCTAGGAAGACAGCGAATTTGGCGATCTCACCGCCTTACTTTACGACGCGCAGCACCTGTTCAGTCGAGATCATCGGCGCTTGTTGTTCGGACTGGCGCACTGTTGGGAGACCAATGAAATCGAGATTGAATGTCTTCGGATAGAGTTTTTCGCCTTCTGTGTCCGTGGGGAAGTCGCAGATCGCGATGAATGATTGCCACAATGAATTGATGCTTGCCGCGGAGAGGTGTTCTGACAGGAGCGTGTCGATCAGCGTGCGTGCCGTCGCGTTCTTGATGTCGGCTAGGTCGATGTAGCCGATGATTTCGGAAAGCCGGACGGCGTTGTGTTGATATAAAGCGATCGTGTTGACGGCGAGCGGTCTTCGCCGTGAGGCAACTTGGAAAATGATAGCACGCCAATAAGCGGCGGACACTTGCGAAAGCGACACCCGGGCCGCGGGGCGGGTCGGCCGGCGCGGTAGTCACGGGCGCGACACAGGCAACACGTTCTGAGCGGCGCCCACAAGGTCGCTCTGCCACGTCGGGACGCAAAATCACGGGAGCGCGAGTGGCCGCTCATTCGCGCTGCTGATTCAACCCGGGCTTGGCGCTCCTCCGGTCCCCGCCTAGGGATTAACCTGTATTGCTGATCTTCATGCCCGCCAAGCAGAATTCACGCATGTCAGCTCACGCTCAGACTGCAAAGAATGATCGGCGAAGCTATCTTTCGCTTCGACGGCTTCGCGCCCGTTCTCCTCAAGAGGAGATGCTCCTCATCGGCTTCGGCTATTTGCTCGAAGCGGGCGTGATTGCCACGCTCATCCTAGCGGCCGCGCTTCTCCTGCGCCTCGTTTACTCCTCGATCTTCCGCTAGTAATTAGTAATAGGGACAGCGACCAGAGGCCCACGTGGGTCTGTCCAACGGGTTCGGTCGCGATATGTCGAGCGAATTCTACTGTTTGCCCGGGAAGGGAATCGGCGCCTTGTTCGCTTTGCGCCGCGCGGCGGTCATCTGCCCGAGGTGCGCGCGAGCCTGTTCCGCCCACACGCCGCTTGGCGCGTGTCGCAGATACGTGAGCCACTCCGTGCGGGCCATTTGCCGATCACCGCGCTTTTCGTAAGCCAGCGCCAGATTGAAGTGTACGTCCGCATGCGCTGGCATCGCACGCGCCGCGCGCCGAAGATGCTCGATCGCTTGGTCGATGTGACCCTGCTCCTCGAGCACGCAGCCGAGGTTGTAACGCGAGATCCCGCTCATCGGATCCAGTTCAACGGCCGCGGCAAATTCCATCCGCGCATCGTCGATGCGTCCCATTTGGTACAACGCCACGCCTAGATTAATGTGCGCGTCGATCCAATTGGGCGAAAGCCGCAGCGCTTGCCGGTAGCTATCGACTGCCTGTGGCAGCCGCTCCGGATCGGTTTCGCAATCGAGCGCGGCTTGAAAGAATTCCTCGGGGCTGGGGCCCTTCAGTGCATGAACTTTTGCCGAGCGGGGCTTGGCTGGCTCAAATGAAAATGCCCATTGTTGTTTCAAGGGATCGAATGGCCGGCTCGCGCCCGGCGGTACTACGAGAACGTCGCGACCCTGCTCGACGAAACGCAGCTCGTGGAGGGAAACCGGCGCGCCGCCGAATTGCTCTTCGACCAAATTCATCGCCCGCCGCACTCGTTTTGCGGGCACTCGCTTTTCAGTGAGTTGTTGCAGGGTTCGAAGCGCCGCCAGATCGCCGAAACTGTAGAATTTCTCGCCCCATCTCGCCCGAGGACGAACCAGCCGCAGCCGTTCCCAATAGCGAAGACGGCTCGGCTCTACTCCCAAAATGCGCCCGACTTCTCTTCGCGTGTATCGCTGCGCCAAACTGCCGCCCCCCTCGGCGTGTTCTCTAGCGATTATCTACCCTGTGTCAACCACATGTGCAAAGTGATTCGCGTAAACTTCGCTCGCGCGCGCAAATTTTCGGAACAGTTTCATCGTTGAACCGCGCGTGAATGGAATCGAGGTTGCTTTCGTAGGGCCAACAGGAGCGCCAACCGCGCAAAAGGTGCAAGGGCAGAGCTTCCAGCCCTGCCATAAATAACGGCGCGCCTTCACCCGCAGCATGTATTTGTGATGAGATTCGCTCGAAAGAAGCCCCAGCTAGGCGGACAAACTTCGTCCCCAGAGTTGTTTCGTCGCCTGAGCCGCGCCCTCAGAGAGCGCTCGCAGCTTGGCCCAGGCGATTTGCGAATGAATGCGGCCGCCCATGCCGCAATCGGTGCCCGCGATCACGTTTTCGCGGCCCAGAGCTTCGGCGTAACGCACGATGCGATCGGCGATCACTTCGGGATGCTCGAGCACGTTCGTCTTGTGCGAAACAACTCCTGGCACGACGGCTTTGCCGGCTGGCAGCTTCACCTGTTTCCAATCTTTCCATTCGTGTTCGTGCTGCGGATTGGCGGCTTCGACGGAATACTGGCTCGCCTTCACTTTCACGATGAGATCGAGGACCTGTCGCAGCGGCAGATCCGTCGAATGCGGACCCTTCCAGCTGCCCCAGCAGAGGTGATAACGAATTTTGTCTTCCGGTACGCCCGCGAGCGCGTGATTCACGAGCTCGATGTGCCCTTCCGCCCACTTGCGAAAGGCCGCCATGTCTCCGCTGATCGAATATCGCCATTCGTAGATGTTCACGAGGATCGGGTCGTCGACCTGGAGACTCAGCCCTGCGTCGGTGATGGCTTTGTATTCCTCGCGCAGCGCCTCGGCGACGGCCGCCCCCTGCTCGTCAGCGGTCTTGTAGTATTCGCCGGGGATGATGTTGACGCCCGTCACCGTGGCGGTCATGAACGCCTCTTCCACGTTTTGCCCGGCGAGGGCCGCCTTCAGATTCCGGATATCGCGCTGAATCGTGTCGTGTCCCGTGTACCGAATCGGCGCAACGCAGACGGGGAATCGAATCGGGCGTGTCGATGGGCCGGCGTAGGCCTCCGGCGTGGCGTAGTAATCGGCGAAATCGCGCCGGTCTTTGCTGCCGCCCATGAACGAATGGATCAGGTTGAAATCCTTCGGCAACTCGCGCATCTCGAATCCGCTGACGCGCTGATAGACGTATGTCGCCCACGCACCATAATCCACTTCGTCGGACATCGGTTTGCCATACTCGCCGTCGTTGACCACATCGATGCCGGCCTCGACCTGCTGCCGGACGACTTCTGCCACCGCGCTCGTGAGCCGCGCTTCGAGTTTTTCCGCGGGCGCTTGATCGCGGTACATCTCCATCAAATCCGCCGGGCGCGGCAAGCTGCCGACGTGCGTCGTAAGAATCCGGTTCGTGCTTCGCTTCATGGGCAGGACTCCTTAAACGGGGCGGCTTGTGCGCTCTTATACGCTGGTCGCCGTCACGTGGCAAGCGGCGAGCTCCGCGTGAAACCCAAGCGAGCGGTTCGCAAGATCATCGATCCAGGTTCACGCGATGCAGCAAATCCTGAAAGCGCGGATCGCCGCGTAGCGGATCGTAGGCCGGTTCGACCTTCAGAGCCGAAATCGTCGTCGAGTGTTGCGCGTAGGCGTCGCCCAAGCATTCGAGCGCGTGTTCCTTATCACCCAAGCCCATATACGCCAGCAAGATCGTTTCCGCGTCGACTTGATTCCGCGCGCGCATTTGCTCCAATTGCCTCAGCGCCACGTGGGCTTGCTCTACGTTGCCCAGCCGCCCGTAGAGAAAAGCGCGTTCGGAGAAAACGAACGGCTGCTCGCCGCTCACATGACTTATGTTTCCTAGGTTTGCCAGTGCATCGGCATAGCGTCCCTGCTGGGCGTACGCATTCACGATCAGGTAGGCTCGCGGAAAACTCGGATCCATCGCCAGCACTTTTTGGAATTGGGCGATGGCCCGGTCGTATTGGCGCGCATAGTAAAGGATCGCCCCGTTATCCGCCGCGATGATAAGGGAAAGCGGGTCGAGCTCGCGAGCCCTTTCGCTCTCGGCAAGCGCTTCGTCGAATCGCCCCTCCCACATGAGGTGTTCGGCGTACCAGTGGTGAGCCGTTGCATAGTTGGGATTGAGCTCAATCGCGCGTCGAAATTCGCGGTCGGATGTTTCCCAGTCCCAGTCGTAATTCTGGACGACTAGAGCAAGAGCGGTATGTGCTTCCGGCAGCGAATCGTCCAGCCGCAGAGCGTGCAACGCAGCTTCGCGCGCCTTCGGCATGAACTCAGTCTCCGGCGCCGCACTGTATTCGCCCAGCAACGCGTAGGAGTCGGCGAGCCCGACATATGCCCGCGCGTACTGCGGATCCTTATCGATCGCCTGCTGAAAGTATTCGATCGCCTGTTGAAAGCCGCGAACCGTTCTCTTGTTCCAGAAAAACTCGCCCTTTAGATAGAGATCGTAGGCTTCCGTGGTTGGCTTGGGGGAATAAGCCTCAGCCGCCGAGACAGGGCGGACGTCAGGCAGCGCTCCCTGCATCTCGTCGCTCATTTCGTGCGCCATCTCAGCCTGCAACGTCAAGACTCCGCTCGGCTCGCGCTCATATTCGCGTGACCACAACTGAGTCTGATCCTTCAACTGGATCAATTGCGCCGTCACAAGCAATCTGTTTGCTTCGCGACGGACGCTACCCTCGAGCACATACTGCACGCCCAATTCACGTCCCACTTGTGAGAGCGGCGCTGTGCTCTGCTTGTAATGCATCACAGACGTTCGCGCGATTACACCAAGCCGTTGTGGATCAAGGCTGCCCAGCTGGGTGATCACTTCTTCCGTAAGTCCGTCGCTGAAATAATCCTGCTCGGAATCTCCGGTCAGATTGTCGAAGGGAAGCACCGCCAGCATCACGCGGGTGCGCGACGCCTGCGCCGGATAATGCCGAAAGGCGGTCCAGCGGACGTACACGATCGCGCATGCGAGCAAGACCGCCGCAGTCAGCGCAATCGGCCAGTGGACTCTCCGCCTCGTTCTCCTTGGAACGGCCGACATCGCCGGTGGCGGCAAAGTCTCCCATTCAGATTCGATTCGTGGCTTGGAGTCGATGGAGGAATGTTTCGCCTCGGTTACAATCTCGCATTCAACCGGGACCACCATGCGATAGCCAAGCTTGGGAACCGTCTCGATGTAGCGGCCGCTGCGGGTCGTATCGTTGAGGACCGCGCGCAGTTCCCTGATGCACGTATTCAGGCTCTGATCGAAGTCCACAAACGTTTCGGGGCCCCACAGCAGTTCCCTCAGTTGGTCGCGGGAAACGATCTGGCCGCCGGACCGCGCGAGGACTTCCAGGACTTGGAACGCCTGAGGCCGCAGTTTGAGCTTGATGCCCGACTTATAGAGTTCTCTGGTCGCCGGACGCAGTTCGAAGGCACCAAATCGATAGATTTTGGGCTCGGTGGCCATGAAGTATACCTGCGGGGTGAGGCGTATTCTGCACGGTGGATAACCAGTTTGGCAACCTAAAGTTTTTTCTGTCAGGTGCCTGCACGCTCAGATTAATTCCATTTTTATTTCATCGCGCCAACATTGCCAAGCGGGCCCCCTTCGCGTAGAAAGCAGGCCTCTTTCAGGACGCTGTAGTCCCGACAGCGAATGGTTTTTGTTTGGCATGGCGCAACCGCCTGCGCGACTGGAGAAAACTCATGGGCATTTCTGCGAATCGAGTATTGCTGGCCGCGGCGATTTTCGCCCTGGCGGCGGGACTGATTGCTCCCGCCCTCCGAGCCGACGACATCACCGTCACTGGAACCATCACGCAGTCGACTGCCGATGGAACCGGCGTCTACAATCCGATGACAGGTACCTACCAGGCCGTAAACAATCCGAGCCTCGACAATATCTCCGACGGTGATACTTTTTCGCTCGTCATCGATCTCACCGCGCCGATCACGTCCCCGGGCGGCCCTTTTGCAATCTCGGATGCTTCATTCACCGACACCACGCCGGGAGTCTCGGCGAGCGAAACGAGCTTCGACCTCTCGAATGCATTAACGAGCATCACGATTGCGCCTGATGCCTCGAACCCTGCCGATGACGACGTTTTCCTGCTGGTTTGTTTGACGACAGGCTCGGCCTGCGATGAGGGAGACTCGCTTTCACTCGATTTCATGATTGCATCATCCGATCTGAATTCCGCGAGCGCACCAGCGACCTTGATTCCAGGATTGTTTCCGGCGCTCGATCTTCTAGAGGACGACGGCCAGACCGATATCCAGGGCGGCGTGAGCACTTATTCCTATTTCCCACCGGGAGGCGGCACCACAAACACGCCGGAGCCCGATTCCATAGTTCTTTTGTGCTGCGGCTTGCTCGCCGTCATTGCCATCGGCGTGCGGCGGGGGCAGCCGAGTTCTTTCTTCCCGGGCACAGATCAAGCCTAGCCGAAAAGCAAAGGAGCGGATCATGTCGAAAACGATTTGCGCCATCCTGATTGCCGTAACTCTGTTGCTCGCCGCCCCTGCCTTCGCAGTGGACGGCCAGGTTCTGATTAATCAGGCCACGGTGATGGCCGCGGGGGGGTTTCCCTACAACATCACTCAGCCCGGCAGTTACAAGCTTTCTGGCAATCTCGTTGTTCCCGCGAACACCGTCGGAATCTACGTCAATGCGAACAATGTGACGCTCGACCTCAACGGATTCGCCATCACTGGGCCGATCACTTGCACGGGATATGGAGGCGGAATCTCCTGCGGCTCGGTCGACAACACGTACGGCATCCTCTATGAGGTCTACAACGCGGACAACGCCGCTCTCACGATACGAAATGGCACCGTCGCCGGATTTGCAGTTGGAATTGAAGCGGATGGCTGCCTTGTCGAGGACGTTCAAGCGCACTTCAATTCCTATTACGGAATCATGTGCAACAGCGGCCTCATTAGACGCAGCGTCGCCAACTACAACGGAAAGATCGGGATCTCCGCGACAGAATCGACTGTCGTCGAGAACACTGCGAACTTCAACGGCGAATATGGCCTGTTTCCCACGAGCAGCCTCTACGGCTCGAACACTTTCTATCTAAACGGAACACCGGTCCCATCGGGCTTCGGGGTTTCGCAGAACAACAACAATTGTGATGGCCGCGTGTGCTGACTTTCGTCGCGCGGAGAAAACCCATGTTGAAGATTTTGCCTCTCGCCCTCCTGGCCATTGCACTGCTGTCCGCCGGACGAGCTTTCGCGGTAGATGGACAGGTTCTGGTCAATCAAGCCGCCGTGCTGGCTGGGGGCGGCTTCCCGTATAAGATCACCCAGCCTGGCAGTTATAAATTGTCGGGCAACCTTGCCTTGGGCGTCACCGGCGCACCTTGCGGCGACGCGATCGACATTCAGTCAGACGACGTAACTCTCGACCTGAACGGTTTCACGATCTCCTGCCAATCGAGCGCTGGTTTTAATGGTTATGGCGTTTCCTCCATTGGATTTCAAGACGTAACGATCGCGAATGGCTCCATTCGAGGACCATTCAACACCGGCGTGTATGCGTGGGGCGGATCGGGACTGATATCGAGCATTAGAGTTAGCTTCATCGGCGTCGTTGGCATCAGAGCGGCGGGCGGCGGCGATCCGAGCGTGATCAATGGCGGATGGGTCGTCGAACGATGCACGGCCGTGAACAACAACGACGGAATCGCCGTGACGGATGCGACGTTGGTTGCTTCTGTAGCCGATTCGAATCGTGAGCTAGGCATCTACGCCCTGGCCTCGACCGTGATGAATAACGTTGCCAACAACAACGGCCTCTATGGAATCCACGCCGAAAGAAGCATATTCGGCGGCAACACGTTCGTGTTTAACGGAACCAGCGACTTTGACCCGACTTCCACTGGTCAGTCCCAGAAAAACAACGCGTGCACAAGCGGAACCTGCTAACGCCTTTGTGAACAGATGCTAATTTCAAGGGGGAAAAAGGTAATGTCGAAATTGACTGCGGTTGGTCTACTGCTCTTCGCGCTCTTCTTTGCCGTACCTGCATTCGCAATTGATGGTCAGGTGCTGATCAGCCAGGCCACAGTGATGGCGGCCGGCGGCTTCCCGTACAAAATCACACAGCCCGGCAGCTACAAGCTGTCCGGAAACCTGGTTGTCCCGGCAAACACGGACGGCATCGACATCATGTCAGACGATGTCACGCTGGATTTGAACGGCTTTGACATCAACGGGCCAGTCACGTGCACTGGCAGCGGCAGGACTATCTCGTGTTCCGGTTCGACATCGGGTTATGGCGTTAAAAGTTCAAATAGTAACATCGCCGTGAAAAACGGTTCGGTTACAGGAATGTTCGCGGGGCTTGAATTGACCGGCACGCTCGGTCGCGTTGAGGAAATGAGCGCATACCAGAACCGCTCTTCTGGTATCTCGGTCACTGCGGGAATTGTTCGCCGATGCGCGAGCAACATGAATGGGGGCAACGGAATTTCTCTGGGTTCCGGAGTGGTCGAGGAGAACGTCTCAGACAATAATGGCGCTTACGGTTTCCTCGTACTCTATGGCCCCGCCACGGTGATCGGAAACGAAGCTTCCAACAATTCTGTTTACGGATTGCGCTCTGACAATTCAGTTTTCGGAAGCAACGCTTTCTTTGGTAATGGCTTCGGCGACGTCGACACTGTGGATGGAGGGGGATCGAAATCGCAGGACAACAATATTTGCACCGACACTGCCTGCTAGTTGGCCCGAGGCCCTGCCACATCGAAACTTCCTGAGGTTCAGCAGATAAATCGGCGGGACAATAGGTCGTCGTATTTCCCCGATTTTGATGGCGGCTCGCATCGCAAATCAACACCTGCGCGAGTTTTCATGCCGAACGCGAGCCGGCTCTCGTGGCCCTAGCTCATCCGGCAGCAATTACCAAAAGACGACAGCGGGGCGCGCGCAAAATCGCAGCGGCATCGGGGCTTGCTAGACTTTTTAGGGGGATTTGGCCCGCCCGATGTCGCTCGAAAATACCGAACGTTTCTATCTCGAACGGCAGGTTACGCTCGCGCGTGCCGTAATCGCGGCGTTGTCGCTCGTTGCGCTGGCCGAGAGCCGAGGAGTTCCCGTAAAGCGCGTGTCTTTGCTGTTCTTGACGGCTTATTTGGTCGTCGCCCTCGCAGCCGCGCTCGTTGATCGCTTTGCGCCAGCATCTAAATTTCGCATCCCACTATCAGTCGATTTGGCCGTGCTGGTCGCGTTCGTTTACTTGATGCCTTCAGTGCCCGCCTTTTGGTTTCTTTTTCCGTTCACCGTGTTTGCGCTTGCCACGCGCGGCAATCAGCGCGCGATGCTCGCCATGGTCGGCATCGCGACAGCCGGCATTATTCTGCGCGTAGCCATCGGCGTACCGTTTTCGTGGGCCAATCTTTGGCGCTGGATCGGAATCGGCGCGGGCACGATCGTGTCCGGCCTCGGCATGGGGTTTCTCGGCGCGCGCGAACGCGATCATCTCGCCAAGCAGCAATTTCTAAGTCGGATCACGAGCCTGCTCCAATTCGATCGCGGCCTAACCGAATCGATTCGCCAGGCGCTCGGCGAAATCGCCCTGAACTTCTCCTGTGAACAGGCCTGCCTCGCCGTGAACGATGACGAGCTCGAACGCCTTTTCGTCTGGCGAGTTCGTGCGGGCGACAGGGAAACGACCGGCCCCGAAACGCTGGCACAGAATCGCGCGGATGTTTTTCTGCTCGACACTCTTGAGATCTCGCTCGCGTGGCACTTCAAACATAGCAGCGGGGAAGGCTTCGGCTGGGATCGTCGCAGCGGCGAGCCGTTCCGTCAGATCCCCGGCCCTCCGCCGTCAACGCGCGAAGAGTTTGCAGCGAAATCCCTGATGGCCGTGACCCTCGAATCCAACGGCCGGCCGAGCGGACGTGTCCTCGTTTTCAATCCTGCCGCGAAGCGCTTTTCGGGCGGTGACTTGCGCTGGTTCGAACAGATCATTCGCCAGATTGGTCCGCAGCTCGACAATATTTTTCTTCTTCGCGGGCTTCGCGCGCGCGCGATCGAAGCCGAGCGCAGCCGCATTTCGCGCGATTTGCACGACGGAATTCTGCAGACGTTGCTCAGCCTCAAGATTCAGCTCGACGTGATGCGCAGGAAACTCCCGCAAAAACCGGATCAAGTTTGCTCGGACCTGGCCGATTTGCAGAAGACGGTGCAGCAGGAAAGCGAGGAGCTTCGTCGCATGGTTACGGATCTTCGCCCCCTGCGCGTCGAGAGCGCGGACATGCGCGAATTGATGGTCGCGTTCGCCGAACGCTTCCGCCGCGAGCACGATTTGGCCGTGGATTTGTTCATAAAAGACCGTGATTTACGCGTTCCAGACCGTATTTGCAGGGAGATTTTCCAGATATATCGTGAGTCACTACACAACATAAAAAAGCATGCGAACGCCAGCCACGTCGTGGTAAAACTAGAACAAGACGAGACAAAAGTCTCTCTCGTCGTAGACGACAACGGTCGGGGTTTTAGCTTCTCTGGGCGATACGCGAGCGACGAGCTGGATCGATTGCGTCTTGGACCGATCTCGATCAAAGAGCGTGCGCGGGGTGTGGGTGGCACTCTTACGGTAGAGTCGAATCCGGGGCACGGCGCGCGCCTGACTCTAGAAATCCCATTGAATTGATATGACGAAAGCGAAACAAGCCATTCGTATTCTTGTCGCGGACGATCACGCGATTTTTCGTGACGGCCTGCGCAAGCTCCTCGATGGAGCGGACGACATTCAGATCGTCGGTGAGGCTTCGAATGGCGTTGAATGCACCAAAATGCTGGCGAAATTGAAGCCGGATATCCTGTTGCTGGATTTGAGGATGCCGGAAAAAGATGGCCTAGGCGTCCTCGAAGAAATCAACTTCGATTCCACGCCAACCCGCGTCATTGTTCTTACTGCGGCAGAGGATGATCGCGACGTCGTTCGCGCCATGCGCCTTGGCGCCCGCGGCGTCGTCCTGAAGCAGTCGGCTACTGATTTACTTCACAAAAGCATCCGCAAGGTTTTCGAAGGCGAAATCTGGCTCGACAATCGGATGACCGCCGAAGTGATCGACGCATTCAAGAAGTCCTCCGAGTCCGGTCAGCGTCGCGAGAAACCGCTGCTGAGCGACCGCGAAAAGGAAATCGTGCAGCTCGTCGCGCAGGGTTTCCGGAATCGGGAAATCGGCGAAAAGCTCTTCATCAGCGAACAAACGGTAAAGAACCACCTGCACAATATCTTCGATAAGCTCGGCGTTTCCGACCGACTCGAGCTCGCCCTCTACGCCATTCACCACCGCCTGATCGACCAAGCCTAGTTGTCTTCCCGAAAGTAGTACCCGCAATAGCCTCCGCCGTAAGTCATTGATTTGCAGCCTGTTGATTAATCATTGGCTAGTACGTGTGTACCAATTCCGAGCTTCAGAATTGGCTCCGTCGAGCTATTGGTTTCGCAAGCTCCTGCCCCTAATCTATCGGCGGAATCTAGAGGAGTTCTCGGTGGCACTGAAAGAACGACGAGTATCGCGGCGCTTCCTGATGCGATTGCCGCTGACCGTCCGCTGGACGGACGAAAACGTAGTGGGCGAAGCCGCGACGGAGTCGCGCGAGGTGAGTTCGCGCGGTCTCTATTTCCATCTACCGAAAGGGCTTAAGAGCGGCTCGCCGGTCGAGATTGTTATGACGTTGCCACACGAGTTGACGCAAGCGGGTCCCGTGCGCGTCCGCTGCCTGGGCCGGGTGCTGCGCAGCAGCCCGGAAGGTTCAGGCGATATCGGTGTGGCGGCGGCGATCGAACGCTACGAATTCATGCGGAGCGGTGAGCAGGTCGCATAACAGGTTCTTGCCCAGACCCTGCGGAGATGGGTGAGAAAACGCCGGGCGGTTCGGGTCCCTCAGCCGGTGCCGCCCGGTATTTTTTGGGTCGAAATTCGTCCGCTAACCCCAGCTTACAAACCGGCTAACTGGCCTTGTGTGCCAGAAAATGGGGCCCTAGCGGGCCTTAAAAACCGCAATTTTCTGCTCGGTCCAAGCCCCTCGAAATCCCGATTTGCGCGGAGAATCTATTTCTTTTGTGCAGTCCCCGAATTTAGCGCGAGTTGCGTTTCCAAAAGGCTCAGATATCCGGACGAAGCATTCCGCGCCACATTCGCCTGCAGCCTTTGAACGAGAAGCTCGTTCATCTGGCGATAATTGCTCTCCAATTGCAAAACGCGCTGGGTGAGTTTGCGCAGAATTGCATCGATGGTGGCCGTCATCGTCTGCCAAGCGGCTGCGGGGGGACCGGAACGCAGGCTTTGTAGCGCGCGGAGTTGGGCTTCGAGATCACGCAAGCGTTTTTCGTAGGATTGCTCCGAGGTAAAAACAGCGCTGTTGCTTGCGCTGTGCTGACTCGCCGATGGCAAGCCGGGGAGCGATCGACCGAGCGCAGACGCTGTTTTCTGCATGTAGGCCACGTATGCGGCCTCATCGGGAAAGTCGAAATATCGCTGGCACATGCTCCACATCGGATTCTGGTCACGGAACACGTTGAAATGCGGATCGTCGTGATTGTCATACCAGCCGAGCAATTCATTCGAAAGTACGGTCGGGACAACATCTTTGCACAGGTTGTAATCCATCGCGATCCCGTAAAAGTCGTGATCGCAAAAGGCGAGATCGGGTTCGTGGTTGAAGAGCCGATCCAGATTCGCGGCGGGATCGGTCTTTTCGGCGAGTGTTTTCCAGATATGCGCGAGATTCCGGGACGAAAATTGCACGACGCCGGAAATATGGCGGCGGAAGCCGTCGCTGTTTGCATACTCCATCACATGTTCGAAGCCGGGTAGCGTCCGATAGAGGTAAGCAGCGCCGCGATACATCTTGTAGTCCCAGTCCGGCTTGCGCGCCTTCGAAATCCAGAAGAAGCATTTTGCATCGCCGGATGTGGTGTAGAAGCGCTGCTCATCCCAGTTGTCGAAGACAAATACCTCGGAATCGAGAACGACGATCTGCTCCGCATCTACGTATCGGTCGGAACAAAGGCGCAGAAACATCTGCTTGTACCAGCCCCACTCCCGGTATTTTTGGGTCCAGCGTGGTTGCGGGACGCGCCCCGACAAATCCACGTCATTCTCGTCGATGTAGATGATCGGCCATTCCGAAAGGCGTTTTCTTTGCGCGATGTTGAGATTTCCGACGACATAGATCTTGTTTGCTGTTTTGCGGCTCAACGTCGACAGCAGCATGCGCGCAGGAAGAATATGCTTCTGCGAGACGGTGATCAGATATGCGAGCTTGTCTGTGCGATTTCCGGAAATCATTCAACGATCGATTCTGCGGGCGATTTAATCTTCTCTTTCGGGGGCGTGCGCCCCGGCAACTACCGGCAGATTCGTTTCCAAATCGCCTGAAACGGGCGCTGCCCGCCCACAAACAGGCCGCGCCCGTGCGCAAAACCAACACACTTTCTCAGTTGCGATCAGCCTGAGCGCTAGAAGAATTAAAGGATTCTAGGAAACACGACAGCGGGCGCAGCAAACCAGGAGTCCAACTCCGCTCACTCCAGCAACTAGCATGGTTCACCGTGGCCAACCCTGAGTCGCTTCCGGGTTTTGACCCTCGCGAAATCTACTCCGGTTTTTTGACGATGAAGCTGAACGACGTACAGACGAAGCCGGCGATACTAAGCTTTAGATGCGCGAAGCTACAACTGCGCAGTCCCGTTTGATCGTATGGCGGGAGATCGACCAAGCCGTCGAGAATCCCATGGCCTGAATCGAAGTCGAAATCGTAGACCTGATATCCCTTGGAGCGAAGCCGTTCGGCCAGGTTCAGCAAATGGTGTTTCTGGAAAAGGACGGTGGGTCCTGTGACGATCGTCTTCCCCTCGTTGATGTTGAATTCCATGGTGTGAACGGAAACTCCGCCGGGCTTCAGCGTGCGTAGCGAATTCTCGATGAAGTTCAGTCCGTTGGCGATGCTGCCGAGATGTTCGAGCGAGCAAATCGACCAGCAGAAATCGAATCGCCCATCGAGATCGGCGGGAAGCGCATTCATATCGACGTAAGCACCTTCGATCGTGGCGAGGCGAGACGGGTCCGGGCAGATTTCGGGCCGGCGCACTCTTTCGAAGCTGGCGACGTGCTGACCGGAATTGATCCACGCCTGCGATTCGGGGCGATCCGGAGCGAGGTCCGTCGCGAGGATGTGCACGCCATATTTCGCAAAGAGACTTGGCAGCGGTTCAGACCCACAGGCGAAACCAAGGCCGTGCTTGCCTTGCTGCAGCTTGCCCTCGTTATGAAGAATCTGCGAGACGTAGCAAAGCTCCCAGAGCTTGCGCTGATAGCGAGGCGAGTCGCGTAGCTCGTTGGACCAGAATGCGACCCAAGCGGAGTTCATGTCTTCTTCGGTGCAGCCTTTCGCCTTCAGAGGCACAAAGCAAGGACTCGAAACAGTCCTTTGCTGATTCTTTTCGTGGCGTTCGACGCCCAGTTCGCCGCTGAGAATTTTGAGATTGCGCGTAGCGGTTTCGTAATCGCAAAGCCGCGACTGGAGTGCAGCGATCTGCGTATGCGCGAGACGAATGGAGCTTTCGAATTTCGCGCGCTCGGCCGACGTGTTGAGCTGAGCCTGGGCGAGAACCAACTCGCTGAGATTCAGGTAAGATTTCTCCAACTGCAGCACACGCTCCGTAAGTTGCCGCAGAATTTGGTCCATGGTCGCCGCCATGCTCTGCCATTCGGGGGGCGGTGGCTGCAATGGAGCTCCGCCCACGTTTGCACCTGCATGCCTTGAGATCATTTTCGCCTAGCCGTAGCTGAGAGTTTTCGAATCGAGAGAGAAGCGGAGAAATAATCGCAGCTTGCATTCCAAACATGGGAAGAACTGTGCGCAGGGGCCGGAAATGGCCTCCGATGTTTGCAAAACGCCAATTTGGAGGGGGGAAAGTTCGCCGAGTGACAAGGCCGCGACACAGGATTAGAAAAACTGAAGAATTACTCTGGCCGCGCGTGGGCAGGATCAGTCGAACTCTTGCTTTGGCGCGGCCTGCCTGGCCCCCACGGATCCCGCTTTGATCGTCGCCTTCTGGTAGTTCTCGGCGCGAACCGGCGATCCGGCCAAGCGGCGGAGCATCGCAATTTGTCCCACATGTGTCAGCGCGTCCGCGACAGGTCCTTGAAATAGACCCTCGGCCGAGCAAGCGAGCGGTTTCTTCGAGCCGAGATAAGCGTCGAATTTCTTCAGAGACGCGTGAAAACGCTCCGAGTCTTTCTCCCAGGAAAGTGGCTCGGAGTTTTGATATTTCTGCGCGCCCTTCGCGAGAGTGAGACCCCAATCGAGCACATCGCTGATATGGGACAGGATTTGCCCCGGCGTACGCGTGGAATCGCCGGCACGAAACTGCGAGAAGTTTTCCGGCGCGCCGCGAATGGCTTTTCCTCCGCGATAGGCGAGCGTTGCAAGCGTGTGACGGAGCAGGGAACGATCTGTCGCGGCCGGTTTCTTGGCCATTGGAGTCTCCTTCGAACCTCGAATGCTAGCACGAGCGCCGGTGCTGCCCAACCCGGAGGACCCGGAGGATCCCTGCGCGGCAAAGCCGCGAAAGTTGATCCGGTGAATCCAAGAGACTTCGTGAATCCAGCCATCGTTACTGCGCTTCGAAATAGGCATTCATGACTGAAAAGTGATGGATGTTCCAGCCGTCATCTTCGGTCTGTTCCATAACACGCGTAACAACCCTACAGGCACCCGTGTTCCTGACCTTCACACGTCGCCCGAGGATTCCCGATTGCTCAGCTACCGTGGCGCAAACAGTCCTTGTCCCCTGAGATTCGAAGACCACTTCGTGTGTGGCTAGATCGTATTTCAGCCCCGGTATTTGTGCGATTGTGGAGCGGGGGCCTTTGGCCGGGTCATTCGGTTGGTAGATCATGAAGTCCGGATACGTGTAATCTGCGACGACTCGCGCCCTTTGGGTTTCAAGATTCACCTCGAAATGAAAACCAGCGAGCGAAAGCGGCTCTCGATTTGTTGGACTATTGATCGGAATGTATTCGGTTGGCAGTGTATCAATCTTGACGATCGAATTCGCCCTGGCCGGGCTGAGTACAACCAGAGTCACAGCCAAGTAGAATAAGCTGGCAGTGATGACGCGCACTTTCATGAGACCAACCTAGAGCACCAAACGCGGTCCGACCACTGAAGAATGACTGAATTCTTCCTGAACGCGGTCGACGGGCAGTGCCTTCAAGATGGGCTTGCACCGAACGAGAGGCAGGGAACCTCGTGGGCGTATTTGTCGGAGGGCGGCTGGCAGACAACAAGGGAATTTAAACTTGACAATCCCTACTATATAAGTAGACTAGGTAATAGTAGTAGAGATTTTCGTACGTATGAGAATTTCCCAGAGAGGACTCTACGCGTTGCAGGCGCTTACCGTGCTCGCGCAGCATCCATCCGATGTCATGAAGATTAAGGACATTGCTGCCGAGGAGCAGCTGCCCGAAAAATTCCTGGAAGCGATTCTGCTGGATCTGAAACGTGCACGGATCGTCGTCAGTCTTCGCGGTGCGCACGGCGGCTATCAGCTAAACCGCCCGCCGAAAAAGATCATGATGGGCGAAGTGCTGCGCAGGATTGACGGGCCGCTCGCGCCTTTCGAGGACAATGAGTCGCTGCGCCAGCGCGTCAAGAAGGACCCCAAGCATCGCCCTCTTTTCCGCGTTTTGCTGGACGTTCGCAATGCGACCGCCGGGATTTTGGACCACACCTCCATCGCAGACCTCTGTTGTAGCAGCCCCCACTAGTTTTCTTTCCGTCGTAGACCCCCGCGAGAATCGGCAGTCTCTGGGCCCCAGAGAAGATGGATTCGCACCCAGGTCAACGCACCTGGGGCCAGCGGTGTATGGAGAGGCCAGGCATGAAAACACAGCAAAGAGTGAACACGGCAATTTCGTTCGATTGGCAGAGTGAGCTTTCTGCCAGCGAACGCGAACTGCTCCGAGAAGTGGCCATCGCACTCAGGAACATTCGCTACGGTTCTGTGGTTTTGACGATTCATGACGGCCGAGTCGTGGAGGTGAACAAGACCGAACGAATTCGCAAGAGCTCCGCATAACGGATTGAAGGGCATGCCCCGACTCGCACAACGAGAGGGATCAGGAAAGTCCGTCGGCGACCAGTCTTCTGGAGCCTGCGAAACGAAAATTCAGGAGAACGCAATGTCATCGAGTTGGAAACTCAGTCTGAAACGCATAGCAATCGCAGGCGCCCTCGTCTGGAGTTTGGCGGGGCAGGAGACCGCAGTTTACGCCGAAAACGGCGCGGCCGATCCCGCGCCCGCTGCCAATGGAAGCTCTTCAACAACGCTCGAGCCGACGGCCAATTCGGCCCCATCTCCGGCGAAAGCAGCGCCTTCTCCGGTCGCAGTCGAGCTCGAAGAACTGCGCGCGAGCGTTCAGGCACAGACGCAGCGGTTCGCCGAGCACAGCAAGGATCTGGAATCGGAGCGGACGGCGCTGAATGACGAGCTGCAACGCATCGCGGCTTTAGAGACGAAGCTAGGCATGAGCGCGGATCCGACGCCCGAGTTGCCGTCCGCGTCGATTGACGCGGCAAATTCTGCGGCGCTCGCACTCGACCCTGCGGTTCAGAACACGCAGGCGCAAACCAATCCCGACTGGTCGACGCGCGTTCAGAATCTAGAGGCGCGGCTGAAAAGCTTCGGGCCGTTCATCTTTAGCGGTGACTTCCGTCTCCGCGACGAGCCCTTTTTCGGCGGCCCTTCGAATGAATCACTTGTGCAAGATCGGGAACGGTTCCGTTTGCGTTTCAATGTGAACGCCAAATTGAACGATGACTTTGCCGGTGGCTTCTCGTTGGCTTCGGGCGACATCAACGATCCGACCAGCACGAACCAGACGATCACCGGATTCTATACGCGCAAGGCGATTGCGATTGACAAGGCGTTCGTCGATTACACGCCGCATCCGTGGCACGCCCTGACGCTCATCGGCGGAAAGTTCGCTTATCCCTGGTACAACACCGAGCTTACCTGGGACAAGGACCTGAACCCCGAAGGCGTCGCGGAAATACTGGCGTGGAATTTCGATTCCGTGCCGCTGCTCAAGAAGTTCGCGCTTGTCGGATTCGAGTTGCCGTTTTCGCAGGTTGCGCGGACCACAACCACGGCGAATCAGAGCAGCGTGGCGAGTATCGTCTACGGCGGCCAGTTGCAGACGCAGTGGCAATTGGCATCGTGGCTAAAATTCGGCGCGTACACGGGCTTCTACAATTGGCACGATGCGGACCCGATTGCGCTTGCGCTGGCACGGGCGGGCGCGAAGAATCCGCAAACTCCTCTGACGGGTTTGCTGCCGCTCGGCACCGGCAACACGGTGCAGAATTCGATCGTCACGACGACGGCCACGAACGTCGTGACCGTCGGCGGCACTTCCTACCCGACCGGCGTAACCACGATCACCAACGCGCAGTTCGCTTCGAAGTTCGGCCTGTTCGATTCCATCGCGCGTTTCGATATCACCACGCCCTCGGACAAGTGGCCAATCGCCATCATCGGAGACTTCGTCCAGAACACGGAGGCTTGCGCGAATGTGGACAACATCGCTCCGGCGCCGGCGAACACGAGTTCGATTACTTACAAGCAGACGACGAACTTTCCCTGCGATCCGCGCCAGCGCAAGGGCTACTGGGGTGAAGCTCAAGTCGGCCGCGCTCAGAAGAAGGGCGATTTGCAGTTCGACTACACCCGTATGTTCATCGAGCGTGAAGCGGTCCTATCGAATTTTGACTACAGCGACATTCGGCAGGGCAGCAACGTCACCGAGCATCGAGCCATGGTTCTCTATCAGCTCTATCCCAACGTCCAGCTTTCGTGGACAGGGCTTTTCGGGCGGCCGATCAATTTCGGCAGCACGAAACCGCCGGAAGACATGCTCAAACGCTTGCAGTTCGACCTTATTTACTCATTCTAAGGGAGAGAGAACATGAAGACTCCAATCTGGCAGAGAGTTTTAGGGTTCTCTCTCGCGGCAGCTTTGGTTCTGGGTACAGGCGTGCGCGCTTGCGCCCAGAACGTCACGCTTCTCAACGTCTCCTACGATCCCACGCGCGAATTGTACGAAGACTACAACAAAGCGTTCGCGCAGCACTGGAAGAACAAAACCGGGCAGACGGTAACGATCCAGCAATCGCATGGAGGATCGGGCGCGCAGTCGCGAGCGGTGATCGATGGGTTGCCGGCGGACGTGGTGACGTTGGCCCTCGCCTATGACATCGACGCCATCGCCGAAAAAGCGAAGCTACTGCCGGACAACTGGCAGTCGCGCTTGCCGAACAACAGTACGCCGTACACGTCGACGATCGTTTTCTTGGTGCGCAAGGGCAATCCCAAGAACATCAAGGATTGGGATGACGTCGTGAGGCCGAACGTATCCATCATCGTGCCGAATCCGAAGACTTCGGGCGGCGCGCGCTGGGCTTATCTTGCGGCGTGGGGCTACGCGTACCTCAAGAACGGCAAGAGCGACGCGGCGGCGAAGGACTTCATCACCAAGCTCTACAAGAACGTCCCGGTGCTGGATTCCGGCGCGCGCGGATCGACGACGACGTTCGTCGAGCGCGGCATCGGAGATGTACTACTCGCGTGGGAAAACGAGGCGTTGCTTTCGGTGAAGGAGCTGGGCCCCGATAAATTCCAGGTCGTCGTGCCGTCGCAAAGCATCCTGGCCGAGCCGCCCGTCGCCGTCGTCGACAAGGTCGTCGCCAAGAAAGGAACGCGCGCGGTTGCCGAGGCGTATTTGCAGTACCTCTATACGCCCGAAGGGCAGGAGATCGCGGCGCGTAATTTTTACCGGCCGCGGCTCGACTCGGTGGCGAAGAAATACGCGTCGACGTTTCCGAAGGTGAAGTTGTTCACGTTGGCGGACGTCGCGGGTGATTGGCACCAAGCGCAGGCGACACATTTCGCCGACGGAGGCGTGTTCGACCAGATTTACCAGCCCCACTGACGCAAGCAGCGGAGACAGCCACCGTGGCGGCCCGAGTTTTTCGGCCTCGCCACCCACTCCCTTTTTCAGGAAAGGCGGTTGGAGATCAGAAATGGCAGCGAGATTCAAACAGCGGAGCATCGTGCCGGGCTTCGGTCTGGCGTTGGGATTCACGGTGGTCTATTTGTGCCTGATCGTTTTGATCCCGCTCTCGGCGACTTTTTGGAAAGCGTCGACGCTCGGTTGGGCGCACTTCTGGCACGCGGCCACCGCACCGCGCGTGATCGCTTCCTACGAACTCAGCTTTGGCGGCGCGCTGATTGGCGCGTTCATCAATTTATTTTTCGGATTGCTCGTGGCGTGGGTTCTCGTGCGCTATGAATTTCCGTTGAAGCGGCTGTTTGACTCGCTCGTCGATTTGCCGTTTGCGTTGCCGACGGCGGTCGCGGGCATCGCGCTAACGACGATTTACGCCCCGAATGGACTGCTCGGGCGGCCGCTTGCGGCGATTGGCATTCGCGCGGCGTATTCACGGCTCGGCGTCGTGATCGCGATGACGTTCATCGGTTTGCCCTTCGTGGTGCGCACGGTGCAACCGGTCCTTGAAGATCTCGACGCCGAAATCGAAGAAGCGGCCGCGAGCCTGGGCGCGCACCGCTGGCAGACGTTCCGGCGCGTCCTGCTGCCTTCGATTTTGCCCGCCGCGCTGACGGGATTCGCCCTTGCGTTCGCACGCGCCGTCGGGGAATACGGCTCCGTGATTTTCATCGCGGGCAACATGCCGATGAAGACAGAAATCACACCCCTGATGATCATTACGAAGCTACAGGAATACGACTACGCGGGCGCGACGGCAATCGCCGTGGTGATGCTGGTTGCGTCGTTCGTGCTGCTGCTGGCGGTGAATCTCGTGCAGAAATGGGCGAGCCGGCAGACGCACGAAGATGACGCGCCAGATTCTCACTCCGCAGCAGCGGGGCTCGATCCACCCCGCGCTCAGGAGGGAAGCCGATAGCCGCGGCTATCGACTGAACTTTTATGGCCGTGTCGATTCCACTGACTGCACAGATCGCGCCCAATCGCGCGCAATCGGTCACAAGGGCTACATCAGAACCCTCGGTCATTCGCTGGGTGTTGACTGGCGTCGCGGTCATTTTCCTTATTGCATTCCTTTTTCTGCCGCTGGGAGTCGTCTTCGGCACAGGATTTGCAAAGGGCGTCAGCGTTTATCTCGCGAGCTTGCGCGAGCCAGACGCGCTGTCAGCAATCAAATTGACCCTGATCGCGGCGGGCATTGCCGTTCCTTTGAATCTGATGTTCGGGGCTGCGGCGGCGTGGGCGATCGGGAAATTCGATTTTGTTGGCAAGCGTGTGCTGATCACGCTGATCGACTTGCCGTTTTCCGTATCTCCGGTCGTCTCCGGTCTGATTTACGTACTGCTTTTTGGATTGCAAGGGCTGCTCGGGCCGTGGCTGAGCGATCACAACATCCAAATCATTTTCGCGGTGCCCGGAATCGTGCTCGCCACGATTTTCGTGACGTTCCCGTTCGTCGCGCGCGAATTGCTACCGATGATGCAGGCCCAGGGAAACGATGAAGAGGAAGCCGCGCTCATGCTCGGCGCGAGCGGCTGGCAGACATTGTTTCGCGTCACGCTGCCGAACGTGAAATGGGCGCTGCTCTACGGCGTGATTTTGTGCAACGCACGCGCGATGGGCGAGTTCGGCGCGGTGTCGGTCGTCTCAGGCCACATCCGCGGCCTGACGAACACGATACCGCTCCACATCGAAATTCTTTACAACGATTATCAGTTCGTCGCGGCATTCGCGGTGGCGTCGCTATTGGCGTTGCTCGCGCTCGTAACGCTCGTGGTGAAAAGCGCAGTGGAATGGAAACAACGGCAACAGCTGGCAGAGCAGGCATCTGCAGGCGAGCAAGGTGTTCGATGAGCATTTCCGTGCGCGACATTCAGAAAAACTTCGGAAAATTCACGGCGCTCGATGGCGTGAGCCTCGAAATTCCCGCGGGCCAACTGGTGGCGTTGTTGGGACCATCCGGCTCGGGTAAGACCACGCTTTTGCGCATCATCGCGGGCCTCGAGTTTCCCGATTGTGGGAGCGTCGAATTTGACGGCAAGGACATCTCGGAACGCACGGCGCAGGAGCGGCGCGTCGGTTTCGTGTTCCAACACTACGCGCTCTTCCGGCATATGACCGTATTCGAAAACATCGCTTTCGGTCTGCGCGTGCGTCCGCGAAAATTCCGGCCATCGAAAGAGGAGATTCGCGCGAAGGTGAACGAGCTCTTGCGATTGATTCAGCTGCAGAATCAGGCGCAACGCTATCCTTCGCAGCTTTCAGGAGGACAGCGGCAGCGCGTGGCGCTGGCACGCGCGCTGGCGGTCGAACCAAGCGTGCTGCTGCTCGATGAACCGTTCGGCGCGCTCGATGCGAAGGTGCGTCTCGAGCTGCGCCGCTGGCTTCGTCAGTTGCACGATGAGGTGCACATCACGAGCGTCTTCGTTACGCATGATCAGGACGAGGCGCTGGAAGTGGCCGATCGCGTCGCCGTGATGAACGAGGGCCGAGTCGAGCAAGTCGGCACCCCGGACGAGGTCTACGATCATCCGGCCACGCCCTTCGTCTACAACTTCCTTGGAAACGTGAATCTATTTCACGGGCGGCTCGACAACGAAAAAGCCTTCGTCCACGAACCCGCCAACGGCAATCTCGTTTTCATCCGTCCGCACTTGCTCGAGATTGCCCGACAGCCGGAAGGCGCAAGCCATTTCCGCGCGACGACGAAACACATCAACGCCGCCGGGCCGCTAGTGAAAATCGAAGCTGTCACAGAATGGGGCGCGCCCGTACATGTCGAAATTTCGCAGGAACGATTCCGCGCCTTGCAGCTTGCGAAGGACGAGATCGTTTTTATCAGTCCCAAGGAAGCAGCCGTGTTTCAGAAGAACGGCGCGGCCTGAGCTGACCGGCCGCTGCATCCCACTGCGCTAGTTCGCGAGCGGATTCGGACGAATCTGAAAGTGCACGACCTTGGGATACGTTCCCTTGCCCGTCTCGCTGTGGAATGGCGTGCGTGTCCCCCATGTGGTCCACACGCCTTTGCCTTTCCACCCGGTTTTGGAATCGTCGATGCGGCCGTCCATTCCTTTCGCGAAGAAGCCGAGCGGATACGGCACGCGCATGATCACGAATCGTCCATTCACGAGCGCAATCAGCGAATCGGATGAATTCCCGGTGATGATCGGCACATCTTTGCCGAGGCCCAGCGTGTCGAAACGGTCGACCCAATCGTAATAATGCGAATCGGCGCTGCCGGAATCGGAGACATTCTTGAAGCTTGGCCCCGGAGTGCGATAAAGCGTCCAACCTTCGGGGCAATGCTGACCGGTGGCCGTCGGCCCGTTCAGCGGACCTTTGCACTTGCCGCGGTCGAAGCTGGCAAGATGTCCGCTGGCGAGCGCGATCCAAACCACCCCACGGCCATCGACGTCCATTCCGCGCGGCGAGTAGCCCCACACTTTCGCTTTCGAGTTGTTCCATGGCACTTCGTAGTATTCGGCGAGCGCTGTCTCCGGTGGATTCGGCCCAGGATTCAGCCGCACGATGCCGCCAGGGAAACCGAGCACCGAACCCCAAACGATTCCTTCCTTCGTCACCGCGAGACCATAGAAAGCCGCGTTGAGGCGCGTATCTTTCGTCGGATCCACGGTGCCGAGGGCGGACGAAACGCCAAGGCTTTCGCCTGTCGGCGCCGTAACGACGCCTTGCTGGCCTTCGACATACGGATCGCGCTTGCCGTTGCCGTTGGTGTCGAGGACGAGCGCGGTCCAGCCCTGCGATTTCGCCGCGTCATGCGTCTGATCCCAAACCTTCGTATCGAGCCAGCCCACGACTCCGCCACCCCCGCCGCTGCTGGTCCAGAGTGTGTTGTTGGCATCCTCTGCGAAGATTAGGTGATGCGTACCGTAGCAGGTGTCGATCATCTCGATTTGCTTCGTCGCGGGATCGTACATTTCCAGCTGGCGGCCCGAGCGATCTACGGGCGTGAGCTTCGCTGAAGTCAGATTCGATCCGGCTTTGCAAAAATCGGGGTCGTTCATTCCCCGAATGCGCGCCGTGAACCACAGGCGCCCGCGGGCATCGAGCATCGGATTGTGCACGGTCGTGTGGCTATCCCAAATCGCCTCATCACCCCAGAAATTCGAGGGCTGCAGCGGCTTCGGCTGGCCCGGCGTATCGGGATCGCGATACTTCGTTTCGACGCGCGACGTCGCGTTGTGCACCGGATCAAGAACGGGCAAATAATCGCGGCTTTCTTCCGGCGAGCCGTAAATCAGGCCGTTCGCGTTGACCGTGGGATCGCGCTTGTCGGTTGAAATTTCGTCGTGCAGATAGGCCTTCGGATCCGCCCAATCCCATTGGGTGATCACGACGTTGCGTTCAACACCTTGTGGCCGCGGTGGAGCTTCCGCTGGCAATTCGCCATGCGCGATGCGCGTGCTCCAATCGCCGAATAGTTCCGTGGCGCGTTTGGCACCGAGCTGTCCGAGGCCGCCCAGCATGATTCCGCCGGCTTGGCCGGATTGCACGCGCCGGGCCCACGCCGCTGCCGGATCGAGGTTGCTGAACATCGGCGGAATCGTCCGCGTGTAGAGGTTGCCGAGCTGATGGCAGGATTCGCAGCTATCGGTCTTGATCAGATGAATCCATTGGCCTTGCACCTTCACGCCCGGCGAGATGCCGTTTCCGCTCTGGCCGGTACCGGGAAATTCGCTTTTGTCCGGTACGTTGAGCAGCGCGTACCAATAATTCGCTGGGTAATATTGCGCGGCGGACTTTTTGTCCGGCGCTACGGTGGGCTTCAGCTCGATGAGTTTTCCGGGTTCGGTTTCGATTTTCGGCGAATCGATCAGCCCGTAGCCGCGTGCCCAGACGGTGTATTTCGCCTTCGGCAGATCGGGCAGCACGAAACGCCCGCGATCGTCGGTGACGACTTCCTTGATATAGCGTGTGGGCAGATCCGTCGTTTCCGCGATCACCCAGACACCGGCCTCGGGGCCGTTGCTGCTGGATACTGTGCCTCCGATGTCGTCGCTATCGATCTTCACGTTTACTGCCTGCTGCGCCCGTAGGTGCGTGGGCGGCGCGATCAAGTACGCGGACACAACGAGCACAAATGCGACCGCGGGGTAGAGGAGCTTCAATCGAAGCATGGGCGACCTCCCGATCTGACGGACGCAAGCTTATATGCGGGAAAGGCTGCTAGGAAATAAAAGTTGGACGCAGGAGGTCGGCCCTTGCGAAGGGAAGGGGCACGACATAGGATACGCGCAGTTTGGCTCGGGACCGGCGAACCTGTCAGTTCGGATGAAGAGTTTCTAAGGGGGGAACAAATGCGTGGCCGGCTCATATTGGCTATGGCCTGCATGATTCTTGTCGTGCTCGCGTTAGCTGGATTTTTGACTGCAACGCGTACGTCAGCACGCCTAGCTGCGGCCACTGCGCAGTGCGATCGCGCGTGTCTCGATGGGTTCGTCGACCGTTATCTCGATGCACTCGCGGCGAACGATCCGTCGCGCTTGCCCGTCACGCAGACAGTGAAGTTCACCGAAGATGGGCAGCGGCTGAAGCTCGGCGATGGCCTGTGGAATACCGCGACCGGCAAGGGAACCTACAAGTTCTATATGGAGGATGTCGAAGCGGGGCAAGTCGGCTTCTTCGGCTCGATGCGCGAGGCGGGCCAGCCCATTATCCTGGCGCTCCGCTTGAAAATCGAGGGCCAGAAGATCTCCGAGATCGAGACGATCGTCACTCGCGATGTCAGTGACGCGCAGAATCTCGAAAAGCGCGGCCACACGGACCCCCTCTTCACGCAGACGCTTCCGCCGGCCGAGCGCCTTTCTCGCGCGGACCTCGTGAAAGTCGCCAACATGTATTTCAGCGGCATGCAGCTGAACGACGGCAAGGGTGATTACCCGTTTACCGACGATTGCGACCGAGTCGAGAACGGCGGCGAAGCCACGAACAACAAATTGCCGAGCGGCGAAAATGTGATCGCCTCGCAGAGCAATTCGGTGGAGATGAACTCGCGGCAGAAATCCGACCTGACGTATTCCGCGACGTGGGGATGCAAAGAGCAGTTCCAATCAGGCTTGCTGCACTTCGTCACGCGAATTCGTGACCGTCGGTTCGTGGTGGTGGACCCCGAGCGCGGAGTCACGCTGGCCTTTACGTTCTTCGATCATGCCGCTGGCAAAACGCGCACCTTCCCGTTGCCCGATGGCCGCACCGTCACCAGCGGACCTACAACTCCGTGGACATGGGAAATCGCCGAGACATTCCGCGTGGAGCACAGCCAGATTCGCCGGATTGAAGCCGTCTACCATCGGAGCCCTTACGGCATGGGCTCGGGATGGAGCACCTGGCCGGATGGAATGTCCACGCAGGCTCGGATGGTTTCGCTGTCGTCAGGCCACTAGATTCGTTAGCAGTCGGAACCCGAGAAGACCACCGGAGGGAACGGATGTCTAGGCGCGTCAAAATCATAACGGCCCTACTCATCGTCGTGATGGCGCTAATCGCACTTTCGATGCCAGTTCATCTCTCCGGTCGCGAGGGCGACGCTTCCGCATCTACAGCTTGCGATCGCGGCTGCCTCAGGAGTGTTGTCGATCGCTATCTTGCAGCCATGGTCGCGCACGACCCTTCGCAAGCGCCGATCGCGAAGATGGTGAAGTTCACGGAAAACTCCGAAGTGCTTAAGATCGGCGACGCGCTTTGGGGCACGGCCAGCGGAATCGGAAGCTACAAACTCTATTTTGCCGATCCTCAAGCAGGACAGGCGGGGCTCGAAGTGACGATTCGCGAAAACGGCACGCCTGCGATTCTTTTTCTCCGATTGCGAGTCGTCAGCGGGCAAATCACCGAGGCGGAAACCCTCGTTCATCGAAACGCCGATGATGCCAAGGCGCTCGAAAACATGGGCGGTCCCAATCCCGTTTGGACTCAAGCGCTCGACGCTTCGCAGAAAACCCCGCGCGCGGAAATGCTGAAGATGCCGAACCTCTATTTCTCGGGGATTCTGCACTCGTCGGGAGACTCGGTGCCCTTCGATCCGAAGTGCAACCGCATCCTCGACGGATTCCAGGACACGAACAATCCCACCGTTTCGAACGGGTGGTTCGACAAGGGGTCATTCAAGCCGGACGCGATGGGAATTCGCGAAAACATGAATCAGGGAATTTGGACCTACATTCACTCGATCGATCCGCGCCGTTTTTCGATCGTCGACGAGCAGATGGGAATCATTCTCGCGATGGTGATGTACAACCACACAGGCACAGTTAAATTTGCGAACGTGAAAGGCGTGGGCCAGATTCCCATGCCGGCGGTTGCGATGCATCCATCCACCGTCGAGGCAGCCGAATTCTTCAAGATTGAGGCCGGAAAGATTCGTCAAATCGAAGGCGTGACGGTGGCGCTTCCATACGGAGCGAAATCCGGCTGGGATACGCCGGCAAGAGGTCGTTGATCCATGTCTACTAAAGGCCTGCATTTCTCGATCAGGACGCGAGTCAGCGTGGCGCTGCTCGCGGTTTTCTGCTTCTTCTTTCTTTGCGACGCACTGGCGGCGCACGCAGCCAACGATGTGGTGCTCTACCACGCGAAAGTCTTCACCGGCGAGCCGGACCACCCTTACGCCGAGGCGGTCGCGATCCGCGGAGACAAAATCGTCGCGGTGGGCAACCGCGGTGATGTCGCGAAAGCAGTGGCCAGCGATGCGAAATTCATCGACCTGAAGGGCAATTTCCTGATGCCGGGGCTGATCGATAGCCATTGCCACGCGATCGGCGGTGGCATGTTGCTGATCTCTGCCATCGTGAGCGAAGACATTCGCACCATGGATCAGCTCGTGGCGTTCGCGGACGAAGCAAAGAAAAGCGGGCGCGGGATGCACGGCGACATCCTCATGGTGAGCGGTGTTCCGCTGGCTTTCTGGTCGAAAAACGCGGAGCTGAACGATCGTTTCAACACCGGTCCGTATGCGAACCAACCGGTGTTCTTGGAAGGGATGGACCATCACACAGCTTGGGCGAACCGATCCATGTTGAAACGAGCCGGAATCACCAAGGAAATGATCCGCAGTCTGGATGAGACGGGCCGCGGATATTACGGCCATGCACCAGATTTCGAGTCGAATGGTTTTCTCGTCGACGTGGGATCGGATAAAGCGCGCGAGGTTGTGCCAAAGCCGAGCGAGGAGCAGTTGCTGGCAGCTGGGCGCGCCGCGGTGCAGTACATGCACGAGCAGGGAATTACGGCTTGGCTCGACGCGGCGGCGAATAAGGAGGACCTGGACACGTATCGCACCCTGGCTGAACGCGGCGAACTCCATACGCACATTTCGGCGCTGCCCGTGGTCGATTTCAAGGGCGGGCATCCGGACCAGGATTTGAAAACGGCGCTCGAGTGGCGGGAGGAGTTCAAAAGTGTTCCCGGAGTCAAGATCGTCGGGATCAAAGTGTTTGCGGATGGTGTTCTCGAAATTCCGTCGCAAACGGCGGTGCTTTCAAAGCCATATCGGAACACCGGAAAAAATGGCGAGCTTCTGTTCAATCCCTCGGATTTCGCAAGAATCGCGATTGCTGCGGATAAAGAGGGCCTGCTCGTTCACGTGCACGCGATCGGCGATCGCGCCGTCACCGAGACGCTGAATGGTTTCGAAGCCGTGCGAAAAGCGAACGGCTATTCCGGTTTGCCGGACACGATCACGCACCTGCAATTGGTGCGGCCGGAAGACATCCCGCGCTTTCACGAACTCGGCGTGATCGCCGCGTTCCAGCTCTATTGGGCCGCCGCCGAAACGGACACGATCGAGCTAGTGAAGCCATACATCGATCCAGATTTGTATGCGTGGCAGTATCCGGCCCGGTCGATCCTCGACGCGGGCGGCGTGATCTCGGGTGCCAGCGACTGGCCGGTTTCGACGGCAAATCCTTTTCGTGCAATCTATCAGGCGGAAACTCGCAAAGGGCCCGAAGGCGTGCTGGACGTAAGCCAAAGCATGCCGCGCGAGGCCATGCTCTATGCCTACACGCGCAACGCGGCGCGCGCACTCGCGGCACAGGACCAGATCGGATCGATCGCTCCCGGCAAGCAGGCGGACTTTGCGCTCGTGGATCGCGACGTTCTCACCGTATCCGCCGAGGACGCTCGCGACGCCAAAGTTTTGTGGACAGTCGTCGGCGGCGAGACCGTCTACGGCGCGCAGCCGTAACGTCCGTGCCTTCCTGCTCTGTTGAATTCGCCTTCTGGTTTCTGGAAACATGCTGCGTTCGTCTCCTACGTCGCCTTCGTTCTGCCTCTTGTCATGATGGGTCACTCCTCTGAAATGATTTGTGGCCGTATTGTCGAATTCGCCGCAAACGTAACAGCTCTCGCGTGGTTTCCTGCACAACAGGTCATCCGACGATCCGCATCACAGCGACTCATGCCGTCTTCGGTTTAACTGTCCGCGGGCGATAGGCGAGGGCTCGTTTTGAACACAGGCTTCTTTTCGGGGCTTCCCGCTAAATGCCTGCACGTCGGCTAACGCGTAGATGCTGGCGACTTTTGTTGAAACGGAAAATCGTAATCCGCAAGCGATGCAGAAAACCCGTGGTAACTCCGCAGAGGGTCGTACATCATATCTCAACCTCGGGAACGGATGTTTCGACGAGCGGATCACGCTACTGAAGGGCGGATTGTTCCTTCCAGGTCCGAGAGGCAGGAATCCAGAATCCGCAGACCACCAAATTCCATCACAAGCCTCGGCAACATAATCTGCTTCCGAAACTTCGCCTCTTGTTCACGTCGGACCTGCAGATGACGGAATCCGACGGATTTTCAGCCGCTGGCTCAGCGGGCAGTTCCACTTTTGAATCCAATGGGCGCACATTTTCATGCACGGCGCCGCTACGAGAGCAGCTGATCGGCGATACGTTCAGGGTCCTCAAAGAAACGTGCGGTTAGCGCGCCGAACACGGCGCCGGCGACGTGCGCTGCGTAGGCCACCCCGCCGCTCTCGGCTGACGCGGTTGCAGCAACCACTCCGATGTTGAATAGCTGCGTGAGAAACCAAAATCCAATGAGAACTATCGCGGGAATAAACGTAACCTGTACGAAAACGAAAATAACCAGCAACGACTTGATCTTGTCTCGCGGATACGTCACCAGGAACGCGCCCATAACCGCCGCGATCGCGCCGCTCGCGCCCAAGTTGGGAACTGTCGAATGCGGCGCCAGAGCCACCTGCCCCAGCGCGGCCGCGAGCCCGCCCAAGAGATAGAAGAGAATGTACCGCAAGGGATTCATCGCGTCTTCGATTTCGGGACCGAACGCCCATAGGAAAACCATGTTCCCCAAGATATGCGACCAGCTCTCGTGCATGAACATCGACGTAAGAATCGTGATCCAGTGATGCCCGGAAATGATCTGCGCTGGGACAACGCACCACTTGATGACGAAAGCATCTCCCCACGTCAGCTCAAAGCTGAAAACGACGAAGTTCACGAAGATAATCAGTGCCGTGGCAACGGGCCAGTGCGTGGGGCGACGCGACGCATCTGCTAATGGGATCATCGCTCCCATTCAGTTTCCTCCGTGCACCACAAAACAGTTGGCGGCAGCGTGATTTGCAAAATAGGGCCCACGCAAACTCACACGCGTCGGCCGCATCTTTGGCACCAACGAGAGGACTCTCCATATCTTCATAACTCGGATCCACATTTGCGGCCCGGGCGTCGATGACGTCTGGTACAAGGCCCGTTCAAGCGACGCTAGGTTTCAGATCGTCATCGACGTGACGGGCTGTCCGTCGGCCAAGCGCATCGGCTTGAACTGTTCGGTGGCCATAGCCGACGTTGGCAAGGACGGCAGGCTTCACGTCCCTAGGTGATGCAAAACTCTTGACGTGCGGAAACGTTCGAGCGCCTAAGTCATCTTTGCTAAGGTGCTCTTCGCCGCCATGGAGAGTGCCAAACGCGCCGTGCCGCTAAAAAGCATGCTGATCCCTACCAAGAGCCCGATCGCCCATCCCGAGCTCGATGGCCAGCTCCTCCAGATCATCACTGCGAGGATCAAAGTGATGACGCCGTCGAACACCAACCATGCCGACCCCGGAAGGGGCCGAATCGTGAATCCCAGCGCGAATTCCAGGATCGCTTCAAGCGACAAATAAATCGCCAGCGCAAGCGTCAAGGATTCCAAACCTCTCACCGGATGCATAACCAGATAAACTCCGATCAGACCGTAGAGAATCCCAACGAGCACTTCCCATACGAGACCTCGTGTGTTCGGGCTAAACCACGCAAACACGAGGTGGACGCACCCGCTAAAAACGAGGAGCCAGGCGACAAAAATGTTAACGGCAAAACCGGCAGCGAGCGGCGAGGCGATCGCGAGTATACCCGCGATAATCATCAACACGCTCAATGCGATCGACCATCCAAAGGACTTCTTTGCAAATGTAGCCGGAGACGTAGCACCGATGGTAGTCATGTCTGATCCTCCTTTCGGATTTAGGCCCAGGACCCGTTTTTCTGCTAGGCGCGCTCGTGGCGCGCCTTGTCAAATGCAGTTTCTAGGTCTTTCGCAGCCTTCTTAAAGCCCTCCCGGATATCTTTCCAGGATTGCTCGTCTTCACGATTCCTCATGCGTACCCGAGCCTTCAATTCAGCTAAAGAATGCCGAGCCGCATCGACGGTTGCTTGAACCTTGTCTCGCAAGTTGGCCCGCGACAGAGCGGCTTGGACGTGAAGAGTCTCAAACCACTGTTTCATCTGCAGCAGGCGCTCCTCGAAACTGGCTTGCAGCTTGGTGTGCTCGTTGCGGAGGTGCGACTCGACTGCCCGCAGATGATTCTCGATGGCTACCTTTGTCTCTCCGCTCGCCTTTGCCGCTCGTGCGTTAAGATCCGAGATCTGCGTCTTGAAAGCGTCGATCTGTTGTTCCACAAGATTTTCGAGCTCGTCAGTCTGACGGTTGAGCTGGCGATGAAGATGATCAAGGCCCGCCGCAATTCCGGATCTTGCGTGGAGCCCGGCAACCTCCAATCGGAATTTCATCTCTCGAATCTCTGACTTCAAATCGGCATTCATCACTCTTATCCGGTCTTCCAGTTTTTCGCGCAAAGCCTCCAGATGAGCCCGCTCGGCTGCGATATCCGCTTCGAGACTGCTTCTGTCGGCAGCCATGGCAGTCTGAACCTTCGGCAATTGCGCCTTGATATGATCTTCAATCGAACGGATCTTCTCTTTTGATCTCTGCACGTAGGCTTCGAATTCGGCATCCCGTTCAGCCCGCTTCAGCTCGTGCTGAACTGTCCGCCCTAGTTTCTTGAATTCTTCCTCGAGCCGTTCAGCGTAGCGATCCTCCACAACCACGACCAACGCGGAGCTATCGGCATCGAGGCCTTCCAAGAATTCCTTCGGAAGGGTGTCACGCACAACCCCCTCCATGAGCCGCATAGATCCAACTCCGACCAGTGCTCCCGCGGTGACCCCGGCAGCGGCTCCCAGCGGACCGCCGGCTACTCCGCCCGCAACGCCCCCCGCTACGCCGACGCTCACGGCCACCACCTTCTCACCAACCTCATCATCCATCTCTCGTGTCTCGACATGACCCTCTTTATCCTTGCGGATAAGCCCGTAGTCCATCAATTCGATCCAGCCGTCGCGATCCAGCGCTTTCGCGGCCTCAAGAGCTTTGGCCGCCCCATCTTTTGAATTTGCCGTCAATGCAATCAAAGTCAGGTCGCCCATATTTGTCTCCCTTTATCCAAAAGAATTATCTGAGATTTAGTCGGGATTGCCATTGAACAGCCTGAACAAATCACCGTAACTTCGTGGGCATTGTTTCTTTATGGCCAGGTTACGTCTGTGACCGACGTCACTTGTCTTGGATTTGCGAATGCGACAGGTTCTGATCGACCGCCAGGTTTTTCTGGAAGTCGCTATAGGTGTGATCTCGGTGGCCCGGTTCGCCATCGGGCTCAGAACCAAGACCTGAAAGAGCCAAAGGAAGTCCTATGGTCGCTACGCCATCGCCCTGGTCGACCTTGAAACTCAGCTTCGCGATGATCGTATGACTGCGAAATGCAACCGTCAGATTGGTAACCGAGAGTAGCGGGGCTCCTGTCATAGAATCGCATCAATCGAATTGTCACCAGTTTTTCGCATCGGCCGAGTACCTCTTACTTCGCGGGTTTTTAGGAGGACGCGCTTGCCCACTTCGACAAGCAGGAGATATACGAGCGTCGCGGCTGCGACGAACCCAAGGTATCTCCCGGGCAGTGGCACAAAGCCTAAGGGGTGCGCAAAAGGGCTAAACGGTAGCAGAACGCCAATCGCAACTATGAGCAGCGTGGTTGACACCAAGGGCCAGCTTGGCCGGCTGCGCAGCGGGTTCCGTGAGGTGCGAATTATGAAGATGACCAATGTCTGGGTCGCAATCGATTCAACGAACCATCCCGTATGGAACAACGCTTCATTCGCATGGAAAAAATGTAGCAAGACATAGAACGTCAAGAAATCGAAGATCGAGCTGATCGGCCCGATGAATACCATGAAATTCCGGATCAGGCGGATGTCCCAGTGCTGCGGCTTGCGAAGATATTCGTCGTCC
>Ga0335078_10001126_pt1 | contig 40439 bp, 29 predicted proteins | sample Lox_Sample_32_FD_206711 | JGI IMG/M metagenome (GOLD analysis project Ga0335078, IMG submission 206711) | Soil microbial communities from Loxahatchee National Wildlife Refuge, Florida, United States - Lox_Sample_3.2 | ecosystem: Environmental > Terrestrial > Soil > Wetlands | place: USA... | reverse complement strand
TTCGAGCGCCGGCCCTTGCGTCATGGTCCCGGTCGCGGTGTTGTCGTAGTCGGAAAAGAAGTAAGCCTCCCAGTGGCGGAAATCCACTGGCTCCGGGTCGTCGGTCTGAAAGGGCGGGCCCGCCCAGCCGGCGCTGCAGGCGCACACCAGCGCCGCGAACCCAGTCGCCGCCCTCCGCAGGCTCCTCGTTCTTTGCATTCTCTCCATAGTAACGGGAGAGGCCCCGGGGACAGCCTCGCGCAGCGGCCAAGCGAATGTGTTCAGCCGCACTCGCGGCCAACCGCCGGCCCCGCCGCGCCCCGATTGGAGAGCATGCGAGATTCGGCTGTCCAGCCTGGGAGCAGAGGACGAGCCCCAATCCCCCGGCCCCCTTTCGCCGCGGCACGCAATGGAGTATGAATAGCATTCTGAACCCTATGCGATTCCCAACGAAGCGTACCGCCCTGCAGGTTTCGCTCGCCGCCGCGCTGGTTGCTGCCGCGGCGCAGGCGCAGACCGCCCCCGCTGCGCGCACTCATGCGTGGTGGCACGATGTCGGCCCCGGCATCCGCCCCTACACGGCCAACGCCGCAAAGTTGCCATTGATCTCGGTCAAAGGTAACCGGTTTGTCGATCCCGAAGGCGTCACGGTGCTGTTCCGCGGGCTCTCGATTTCCGATCCCGACAAGCTGGAAATGCAGGGCCATTGGAATCGCGAGCACTTCGTCAAAGTGCAGGAGATGGGTGCGCACATCGTGCGCATTCCCGTCCACCCGGTCGCCTGGAGGGAGCGCACGCCGGTCGAGTATCTCAAGTTGCTCGATCAGGCTGTGGCATGGTGCACCGATCTGGGTATGTACGTCGATCTCGATTGGCACTCGATCGGCAACCTCGCCACCGGCGTCTTTCAGGACCCAATGTACGATACGTCGCTCCAGGAAACCTATGGGTTCTGGCGCACCATCGCGCGCCACTTCGCCGGCCATCACACCGTCGCGTTCTTTGAGTTTTTCAATGAGCCGACTACCTTTCGCGACCAGCTCGGCCCCGTGTCCTGGGACGAATGGAAGAAGATCAACGAGAACCTGGTTGCCATCGTCCGCGCGAACAATGCGAAAGCAATTCCGCTGGTGGCGGGCTTCGATTGGGCGTACGATCTGACCCCGCTGACGCTGAGCCCGATCGCCGCCGAAGGCGTCGGCTACGTGGTTCACCCCTACGCCAACAAGCGGCCGCGGCCCTGGGAGCCCAAGTGGGATGAGGATTTCGGCTTCGCCGCCGCCAAATACCCGGTGGTCGCCACCGAGTTCGGCGGATTCCAGCCGCCGCCCACGCCCCCGGCCGGCGCCGCCGCCGCACCAACCGCGCAGGCCCCCTATGGGCCGTCGATCATCAAGTACCTGGAAGGCAAGGGCATCAGTTGGATCGTCTGGTGCTTCGACCCCGAATGGGGTCCCACGCTGATCAGCGACTGGAACTATACGCTTAACGCGTCCGGGGAATTCGCCAGGCAAGCCCTCCACGGCGCCCTCCCTTAGCGCGCATCGCCGCGCCCGCGCCGTCCATGCACGGCACGCCGCGCCATTCCGCGGTGCGCCGGGCAATTACCGCTGCCGGCTGCGTTTCAGCCGCGCGTTGAGATGGCCGAGCGACGCGAACTGGCCGGCGTAGACCGCGGTGCGCGCGGGGCTGGCCTTGCGCCGCGGGTCGAAATCGCGGCGGCGAAAGAGGTCGGAAGACGCAATCACGGCCGCTCCCATCGGGCGGTATTCGTAGGTTCCCTGCGCCCACGCCACTTCGCTGTCGAGCCAGAGATAGAACCCCATCGGCTCCATCTTAGTACAGCCCTATCGCCGAAACCGCAGTTCGCCCTTGAACGCTTCCAGGCTGTTATACACGATCGGGCAGACCGCGGCGCGGTCGACAAAGCTCCACATACGGCTGGCGATTGACCCAGCGCCGCGCACCACGTGCGGATAGCGCTGGCAGATTCCCGGCCGCGCCTCGTACACCGTGCAGAGGTTGCCTTCCAGAAACACGCAGCCCGCGCCATCGGTGAACTTGAGCACGCGCGCCGGCCTCCCCTCGTCTTCTTCGATCATGGTGTAATCGGCAAGGAATTGCTCGCGCGTGGTATGCAGATGCCGCGCCAGTTTTTCGATGTCGCGCTCCGTGACTTCGGTGGTTGATGTCTTGCAGCAGTTGGCGCACTGCGTACAATCGATCTGCTCCTCTATGCCTTCGGCGACGCGGCGCAGGATGCGGTCGGAGTGATCGCGCGATTTCATGAAGCTGCGGAAGCGGGAATTCTCCTCGCGCCTCTTCTCGCCCAGCAATCGAATCTGCACCAGGTCAGTGATCAGGGCGGGCGGCTGGCTCACCCAGATAATTGTGCCACACGCGGCGGCCGGGCCGCGAAATCATTCCGCGCAGGCGTGATCCGTCCAAGCTATCCTCCTCCTTACGCGCGCCGTGCTGGTTGGTTCCGCGATGTTAACGAACGTTGACAACGCCCCACCGAAACGCTGCGCGGTGAGAGTCCGTCTACCTAAGCGTCCGCCTTGTTTTTGACCGCCCATATCCCAGGGTTCAAGGAGCAGAAAAACACCATGAAACACCGCAGGCAAATGAGCATCGGAATCGCGGCGCTGATGGCGCTGGCAACCAGCGCGGCCATCGCCCAGAGCGGAACCACCACCACCACGCCCCCCACGCCGGCGCAGCAGGCTGCCAAACTGGTAACTCGACTGACCGCGCTGCTGGACCTCACCTCAGCCGAGCAAGCCTCGGCAACCACCATCTTCACTACTGAGTTCACCTCATTACAGACGATCAAAACGAGTTTGCAATCGGCGCGTACCACTCTCGAAACCGATGTCAAGAGTGACAACGCAGCCGGAATCTCGACCGACTCCGAGACCATCGGCGGCCTGACGCAACAGGCTGTGGAAGCCAAAGCAACCGCGGACGCTGCGTTCTATGCCCTGCTCACCTCGGCCCAACAGACGAAGCTCGACAGCTTGAAGCACCTCGGCATGGGATTTGGCGGGCGCGGCGGGCGTGAGTCTGGCGGTTTCGGCGCGCACTGACGCTTGCCCTGGCCGCATCGGTGGTATCGACGCGCGCGATCTGCTGCGGCGCCGGATCTGATGGCCGCAAGCGCCTATCGCCCTCTGAGCCGCCGCACCAGCGCCGCGCATTCCTCCACGCGCCACAGCCGCGCGCAGGCCAGGTAAACCGCGCCGTACGTCGCGATTACTACCAGCCCGAAGACCAGCGGGTGATGAATCCCGAGCGCAGCCTTCACTCCCCAGGCGGCGGCTGCGGCCGTCGCGGCCGCCAGCCAGAGACGCGCCACCAGCGATGACGGCAAGCCGGTGCGGCCGATGCGCGCGTTGAGCGTGCGGCGCAGCAGCGTGAACTCCACCCATCCGGCCGCGCCGGCCGATGCGGTCAGCCCCGCCACGCCCCACTTCGGGTCGATCCCGATCCATCCCGGCAGCGGAATCGCGCACACGTACCCCAGCCCGCTGGTGAGAATCACCCGCACCACCGCGAAGCGAAGCGGCGTGCGCGTATCCCGCAGCGCATAATACGCGGAGGAGTAGAGGCGTCCCAGCGTCTGCGCCAGCAAGCCGACTGCCGAGCCGGCCAGGATCGCCCATACGTAGCGCGAATCCGCCGCGGTGAAGCGGCCGGTTTGAAACAATACCGCGGTGATCGTGCCGCCCAGCGCCAGAAATGCCATCGCCGACGGCACAATGAAAAAGGCGATCTGCCGCAAACCGGAATCCAGGCGCTGCCGCAGTTGTGCGGCCATCTCGGCTGCGCCTCCCAGCGCGCTCGACATGGCAGGCAATTCCGCCGCCGATACCGACATGCCGAACAGGCTCACCGGCAGCAGGTAGAGGGTCTGCGCGTTGGTGAGGCCGGCCACCGCGCCCTGGCCCAGCAGGCTGGCCAGCAGGGCGTCCACATATCCGCTGATCTGCACCACGCCGCGGCTGATGAACACCGGTGCGAAGTTCCGCAGCACTTCCCGCACCTGCGCCGCGCCGGTGTCCAGGCTGGCACGCAGCCTGTGGGCGAGCCCCAGAACAACCGGCAATTGCACGCCGAATTGGAGCGCGCTGCCCGCCACCGATCCCCAGGCGAGGGTGACCACAAGAGCCGACTGCGGCTGGCGGCGAAACAGCAGCAGCGTGGCGATCATCGCCAGGTTCCATAACACCGGGGCCGCGTAAGAGAGAAAAAACTTGCGATGGCTGTTGAGAATGCCCAGGCACCACGCGGAAAGCACCAGCAGACCCGCGCCCGGAAACAGAACGCGCACCAGACGGATGGTGAGCGCGCGTTTCGCGCCGTGGAACCCGGGTGCGATGGCATCGATCAGCCACGGCGTTGCCAGCACACCGGCCAGCACCAGCGCGGCCGAAGCCAGCGCGAGAATAGAGCCGACCGCGCCGGCCACCCGGCCGGCCTCCGCTTCGTCGCCTTCGGCCAGCAGGCGCGCATAGACCGGAATGAACGAGGCCGAAAGCACGCCTTCGCCGAAAAGGTTCTGCAGGAAATTGGGAATGCGGAACGCGGCGTTGAACGCGTCGGCTGCGTCCGAGAGTCCGAAGTAATGGGAAAAGACGCGCTGGCGCACCAGCCCGATCAGACGGCTGAGCAGAATGCCGGCTGCCACCAGAGAAGCGTGACGGGCCGTGGATGCGTGCGTGCCGCTCTTCGGTGGGGTGGTTTCGGACATGCCTCGTTGCGCGGTCTACGCCAGTTTCTCCAATACTGCGGCGGTCACTTCTTCGGTGGCGCTCGATCCGCCCAGATCCGGCGTGCGGACTTTGCCCTCCGCCAGCACCGCGGCCACGGCTGCTTCGACCTCGCGCGCCGCCGCGCCGATTTCCAGATGGTCGAGCATCATCGCGGCGCTGAGAATTGCCGCCAGTGGATTCACAATGCCCTTCCCCGCGATATCCGGCGCGGAGCCGTGAACCGGCTCGAACATCGACGGGAAGCGGCGCAGCGGGTCCAGATTCGCGCTCGCCGCCAGCCCCATGCTGCCGATGATCGCCGCCGAAAGGTCGCTCAATATGTCGCAAAACAGGTTCGAGCCCACCACCACGTCGAAGGTTTCCGGCCGGCGCACGAAATTCATCGCCGCCGCGTCCACCAGCAGCGACTCGGTTTCGACGTCCGGAAACTCCTCCGCCACCTCCCGGAACGTCCGGTCCCAAAGCACCATGCTGAAGCCCTGGGCATTCGACTTGGTGATCGACGCCACCCGCTTCTTCTTGTTGCGCGAGACCGCCAGTTCAAACGCGAAGCGCACGATCCGGTCGACACCGCGGCGCGTGAACACCGATGTCTGGATGGCGACCTCCTCCGGCTGCCGGTGGTAGACGAATCCGCCCACCTGCGCGTACTCGCCTTCGGTGTTCTCGCGCACCACCACGAAATCGATCTCGCCTCCCTTGGCCTTCGCCAGCGGCGACACGACGCCGGGATAGAGGTATGCCGGGCGCACGTTCGCGAATTGATCGAACGCGCGGCGGATGGGCAGCAGCAGTCCGTTGAGCGTGATGTGGTCGGGAATGTCGGGATGGCCCACCGCCCCAAGCAGAATCGCGTCGCAAGGCTGCAACAGGTCGATCGCGCCCGCCGGCATCATCCGTCCCCAGCGGAAGTAGTGCTCCGCGCCCCATTCGAAATCCTGAAACGCGAAGGCGATTTCTTGTTTCTGGGCTGCGCGCTCCAGCACCCGCCTGGCCTGCGGAATCACCTCCCGGCCGACGCCGTCGCCGGGAATCATCGCGATCGTGTACGTCTTCATGGTCTGAAACTCGATTTTCGCACGCGTCCGGCTACGCCGGCCGGTTCCGGTCGAGATGGATTTCGCGGGTGGGGTAAGGAACTGCGATGCCTTCCTCGCGCAGGCGGCGCAGAACGCGCTTGCGCAGCTGGTGCCGGACGCCGTATTGCTGCGAAAATTCCGCGATCTGGTAGTTGAGCGTGAAACCCAGCGAGGATTCTCCGAAACCGGGATCGAGGGAGACCGAAGGCGCCGGCTCCCCCAGCAGGCCGGGAATGTCCTTTGCGCCCGCGGAGGCGATCTCCAGCAGCAGCCGTTCCACCAGATCCGGGTCGGCATCGTACGGGACATTCACCTGCAGCGAGGAAGACATGCGCAGTTGCGGCAGGTGGTAGTTGGTAACGATGGCCTGCGACAGCTTGGAATTCGGCACCACGATCAGATTGCCGCCCAGCGAAAGAATCGCCGTCGACCGCCAGCCGATGTCCGACACATACCCTTCCTCCCCGCTCGCGAGCTTGATGTAATCGTTCAGACGCATCTGCCCGGCAACCGCGATGTAGAAACCGGCGAACAGGTTGGCGAGAGTGTCCTGCAACGCCAGCGCCACCGCCAGGCCGCCCACCCCGAGCGCGGTCAGTATGGGCGTCACCTGAACGTCCTCCGCGCTCAGCAGCAGCAGCAGCCCGATTACCAGCGCCGTGAGCTGCGCCAGCGTGGTGGTAAGCGTGGTGACCGGCAGGGCGCCGGGAACCTGGCTGCCGTAGGCGCGCACCAGGTCGCCCGCCACCCGCATTGCCATCAGGGTAAAACTGGCGATCCACAATGCCACGAGAGTTCTCGGGGCGTATTTCCCAGTCACCACCGGCGGCAGCGGGGATGACTGGATTGCCAGGTGGACCGCAAGAATCAACGCCCATATGGTGGTCGGTCCACTCAGCGCGGCGCCGAGAATGTGCCCGGGACGGCTTCCCGTGCGCGTCACCCACGCGCGCAAACCGCGCAAAATGACGCTGCGCACCAGGTACGCCAGGGCGAAAGTCACCACCAGCACGACGCCCGGCTCGATCAGCAGGCGGGGTTCGTGCGCCAAGGCGCGAAACGTGTCCATAGTCCGGGTTCCTATACAGGATCACACAAAACGGCTGCACGCCACAGCACCGCCGCGCGTCGTTTCTTATGTGCGGTGGAGTGTGCCTGTACTCGCGGCGCTGGTCGCCGGCTGCCTGGCGGCCCAGGAAGTCAGCGCCTGGGACCTGTACGAAGCGGGTAGAGATGCGGAGAAGGCGGGCCGCATGGCGCAGGCTTACTTGCTGTATGCGAAAGCCGCGGCGCTCGATCCGCAGAACCGCACCTACTGGCTGCGCACCCGGGCGGTGCAATCCCGCGCTGCCCTCGAGGCGATGCCGGTTCTTCCGCCTTCCCCCGCGCCCGTCGCCCTGAACGATGAGCTGCCCCTTCCCGCGGCCACCCCCGGCGACCTGGCGGATGCCAGGAAGACTCTGCCCCCCGCCGATCTCGCGGGCGGCGGCCTGCTTCGCAGCTTCAATCTGAGTGGCGACTCGAAAAAGGTGTACGCCGACGTCGCCGCTGCTTACGGCTTGGAATGCGTCTTCGACGGCGACTACCAGCCGATCCCTGCGCTCCGTTTCCGCCTCGAGGACGTGGGGTACCGGGAAGCCTTGCACGGCCTGGAACTCGCCACCGGGACCTTCATCGTACCGATTTCCCCGAAGCTGTTTCTCGTGGCCAAGGATACGCCGCTCGAACGGAGGCAAAACGAGCCGCAGGTGTCGGTCACGATTCCCCTGCCCGACGCCGGCGTCCAGCAGGAATTCACCAACCTGGTGCAGGTTGTGCAGCAGACCACCGGTCTTGAAAAAGCCAGTTACGATTCGCAAACCCGCATCCTCGTGCTGCGCGACCGCCTCTCGCGCGTCCTGCCCGCCAAGGCGCTATTGGAGCAGCTTCTCTATCCGCGGGCGCAGGTCATGGTGGACTTGAAGCTGATAGAAGTCACCCGCAGCCGCAGCAGCACTTATGGCGTGAACTTTCCAAACATGTTTTCCCTGACGCCGCTGACCACCTGGCTGCAGAATCAGATCGCCCTGCCCACGAACATCACCGGCTTGCTGTCTTTCGGCGGCGGCAAGACGCTTTTGGGGCTCGGAATCATGGATGCGTCCACGGTGGCGCAAATGAGCGACAGCTCCACCAAGGTGCTCTGGGCCACCGAGCTGCGCAGCGAAGAGCGCCAGCCGGCAACGCTCCATGTGGGGAACCGCTATCCTGTGCTGACGGCCGGCTACTTTGGCTCGACCGGTTCCACCACCGCCACCGCGGGCACCACGGCGACCGGCACAACGTCGGTCGGCACCACGCCAACCGGCACTGCCACCACCAGCGTGGGCGCGTTGACCTTGAGCCAGGCGGCGATCGCGTGGACTTATACCTCCGGCGGAACGTCTCCGGCAGCCGTCAGCGTCACCGTCTCGAGCAGCAACGGAGCCATCGGCTTCACCGCCACCGCCGCCAGTTCCAGCCCATGGCTGGCGGTCGACAGCGCAACCCTGGCCACAGGCACTCTCCCCGCCACCCTGAGCATTGCGCCCGGATCCGCCCTGGCTGGCCTCCAAACCGGCTCCTATGTGGGCGTGGTGCAAGTCAGCGGATCGGACGGCTCCGTCGCTTACCTTACCGTAACCCTGGCGGTCAACGGCGGGGCGCAGAATCTCGCCGTCACGCCCGTTCCCATCGCGCTCGCCGCAACCGCTGGCGGCCTCACCGCGCAACAAACGGAGACCGTCGCGAGCACCGTCGCCGGAACGCTCACCGCCGTTGTCATCGGGCCCGGGCTTTCGCTCTCGGCCATTTCCGCCACCACGGTGGGGCCGAACGCGCCGGCCACGCTGACCATTGTCGCAAACCCTAACAGCCTTTCGGCACTCACTTATCTTGGCCTTCTCAGCGTGACGGTAGGCGATGTCACCGACGAGACCGCCGTCACCTTCGCCGTCACCGCGAGCGGGAGCCTGTTACTCAGCCAGACATCGGTTCCCTGGACTTACTCCTCCGGCGGCGCTTTGCCGGCGTCCACCACCGTCACGGTAACCAGCACGGCGACCGGAGCCGCCACCACCTTCACGGCCACCGCCTCCAGCGCGAACTCCTGGCTGCTGGTGAATGGCGCGACCACCGTCTCCGGAACCCTGCCGTCCAGCCTCGTGCTGAGCCCCGCCTCAACCCTCGCCGATCTCGCCACCGGCACCTATCAGGGCAGCGTTCAACTGACTGCTTCCGACGGTTCCGTCGCTTTCATCAACGTCATCTTGACGGTGAATGGAGGAACCGCCACCGGACTTACCGTTTCGCCCAACCCGATCTCGGCCAGCGCGTCCCTCGGTGGTTCTACCACAGAGGTAACGATTACCGTGACCAGCAGCGCCGCGGGAGATTTAGCCGCCGGCGTCACCGGTTCCGGCCTCTCGCTTTCCACGGTTCCCACCACCGTCCAGGCCGGCGTCGCTGCCACTTTCATTCTCTATGCGAACCCTTCCGGCCTCGCGGCCAACAGCTACATCGGCGCCCTCACCGTTACCGCGGCCGGCGTGACCCAGACCGTTCAGATAAGCTTCAGTGTCGGCGCCATCAGCAGCGGAAGCAATGGAACCGCTACTTACACGCCCCCGCCATCGTTCAGTTACGAAGACTTAGGCCTGGCGCTCAAGGTGACGCCGGCGGTGCACAGCCTGACCGAGGTTTCGCTCGATATCGAGGCCGAGGTGAAGCTGCTGACCGGTCAATCGGTCAATGGCGTTCCGGTCATGTCGAATCGCAGCTTGAAGTCCACCGTGCGCCTGGAAACGGGTGAATGGGCGGCCGTAGCCGGCTTGTTGGACACCAATGAAGCGCACAATATCGCCGGCCTGGCCGGTTTATCCGAGATCCCCTATCTGGGGCCGTTGGTGAGCACCCATGAGCACGATACCTCGCGCGACGAAGTGATCCTGTTAATCCGGCCGCGTGTCCTGAGCGTACCGCCCGCCGATCACGTGTCTTGGCCTATCCCGTTGGGAACAGATACCCGGCCGTCGACCATCTTCTAAGTTGTCTGTAAGCACGGCCCGCAGTTACATCTTTTGCAGGGTAATCAGGCAAACCTCGTTGGTATGGAGCGGAGTGCGATACGCGAAGCGCCCGTCGCGAATTGCCAGGATCCGGCTTTCGGACGGCTCGCCGCCCGCGACACTGGAAATTGCCCGCACCTGCTCCTTAGTGAGCTGCGCCGGCGCGCCTAAGTCTAAATATGCCGTGTAAGCGTCGTTCTGCCGGTAGCCGATGCGATAAACCTGCTCCAGGTACATGCCGGCCGGCACGTTGGTCAAATCCAGCTGAACCGGTGGCCGGGGCGCAGGCGGCAAGTCCCGCTTATAGTAAACCTGGTCGTTCATTTTGTCCGGCGGCTCGATGGGCGTGAAATCCCAAAACAGCGTCTGAATGCCCCCGTCGTGATTGGCGCAAATCCACGACGATTTGTCGGCATCCACCAGTTCCGTTTCACCCAATCGGCTCAGGAACTGAAACGCGTAATATGCCGGTTTCTTAATGCTTTGATAGTTGAGCAGGCCGAAGCCGCCGTGAAACGGGGTCATTCGCGGTCCAGCCTCTTCGAAAATGTCGGTGAAGGTCCAGTAGGACATCGAGTCCACCGACTCCTGCGCTCCCTTGATCTTGTCGAGAATGAACGCAGCCTGGTGATACTGGTCATGGATCCAGTCGGTCGGCGTGTAGGCGGAGCTCCATTCGGTGAAATGCAGCTCTAGGTTGGGCAGCGGCGAGCTCCGGATCAGTTCGCGCGAGTGAACCATCCGGTTGCGCACCACGCCCGGATCGGGATCGAGGATCGTGCCGCGCCTGCCGCTGTCGTCGAAGAAGCCCTCTTTCACCCCATAAGCGTGCGTGGAGACGAAGTCGATCGGCACACCCTCACGCGCGCAGAATTGCACCAGAGCCTCCTCGAAGCGATACGGAATCGCCGATGCCGGGCCGCCCACGCGATAACTCGGGTTGACCTTTTTGATGGCCTCCGCTGTAACTCGATATAACTTTTCGTACTCTTCGAGTGTCGATGAGTAAAATGGCCGGATGTCCGGCTCGTTCCACACCTCGAAGTACCAGGTCTTGACTTCAGCCGCACCGTAGCGTTGTTCCCAGTGCTGCACTAGCGCGGTAATCAAGCCGGCCCACTTGTCATAGGAGTTAGGCGGTGTCACGTTGCCCTTCCACCAGAACACGGTATCTTTTCCGCTGGCCAGCGCCGATGGCATGAACCCGAGCTCGACAAATGGCTTGATGTGTAGCCTCAGCAGCGCGTCGTAGAGTTGATCGATGTATTGGAAGTTATAGATTGGGTCACCTTTGGCGTCTTGCTGGTATACTCCCATATCGTCGTGCAGCAGGCCGTGCATTCGGATATAGTCGAATCCGATGTCGCGCTGGACCATCGCGAGTTGGCGCTGCCAGTCTGCCCGCAGGCCTTCGTTGGCTCGGCCGGCCCCGATGCAACGGCGGAACACTTTGCTGTGCGGCCCGCGAACCCGTTGCAGGTCCGCGGCGATGATCCGCTGATCGGCAGAGGGCGTCTGCGCAACGGCGAGCGCCCCCATGACCAATACCGCGCTCAGCAGGCGCAACGGCTTTTGATCTCTGTAAGTCAGAAAATACCCCTCGTCATCGTCCCCAGCGGAGTTATTGCTGGCGCCCGAAGAACTGCGCCACGTCTCCCGCCTGCGCGGCTCGCTGGGCTTCGCACAAACGGATTCCTTCCAGCACTTGAGCGTAGTTGCGCGGCCCGCCCAGGAACTGGCGGACGCGGTCCTGAAAAAACCCTACAAACGCGCGCCGCGATGGCTCGTCACAGAAGGTCTGGCCGACAAACGGCAGGGACGCGGCGGCATCGAAATCGCCGTCCCGCGGCAAGCGCTGGAGCACTTCGTCATAGTGGTCTCTGACAAAATCAAACGCCAGCGCCTGAGTTTCCGGTTCGCCCAGGCCGCTAAACAAAAAGCTGGACGCTTCGCGCACGTCCAGTCGCTTGTCGAACAGCAACCCGATAGCCTGTTGCACGATCTTGGGGTCGCGGAAGCTGCGCAGTGCGGCGATCAGGGCGCCGCGTTCGTGCCGGTCCTGGGTCTTGATCAATTCTCGAAGCACGCGGTCGAAAAAGTCCTGGCCGCCGGCAAAAGCCGCGGTCGAGAGCACTCCGCGGAGCATATCGGGATCAACCCCGTGCCGGCTTTCAAACCAACCGTCGGCCAGACGCCGCGCCTCGGCCTGGAGCTCGCGGTCGTCGCCCTCCCGCGCCACGAAGGGCACCAGGGAGGCGCGCGTCAGCTTGGTGTCCGCGTCATCGTCCGCTTTTGCCGACCAGCCAAGCTCCGCCGCGCGCCTGCCCAGCGTCTTGCGAATGAAGGCCGCGTAGTTGGGGCGAAGCGCGGCGGGAACCAGGTCGCGCGCTCCGGCCACAATTTCCCGGGCCTCCTCCGCGAGTAGCCGCTGGTCGGAAGTCGCGAAGGTGCGCGCGGCGGCCAGCGCATCGCTCTCCCTGGCATCGCCCGAATCGGCGAGTTTCTTCAAATCGTGCAGCAGAGTAACTCGCTCGGCGGTGTCCAGCCAATCGCTGCCTTCGCCCAACAGCTTCGCCAGAAGCCCTGCCTGATAGTTGGTGATGTAATAACCGCTGCCGTCCGCGTTCGCGAATATCCCAGCCGGGCACGAGTCAGCCTTCTTGAGCGGAAACTCCGCGCTCGGTTTGTCGAGCAGAAAGCAATCCGTTGCCCCACTCTCCCCGGCTTCGTACCGAACACAGACGGGCACTTTCCATTGCGCGCCCTGCGAACCGGCGGAGCCGAGCGGCAGATAACGTTTCTGGCTCAGCACCACGCGCGGGGCGCCCGAGCAGTCCAAAGAAGCCGAGATCTCGGGAATTCCCGGTTGGTCGAGAAAGGTCTTGAACGCGCTGCTCAGCTCCGGTTTGCTCGCCGTCGCGATGGAGTCGAGGAAGTCGTTTGCCGTGGCGTTGCGGAAAGCGTAGCGCTTGAGGTAGGCGGTGACCCCGGCGCGAAATTGCCGCTCGCCGGTCCACACCTCGAACATGCGAATCACCGCCGCCCCTTTTTCATAGGTGATGTCGTCGAAAGCGTTCGCCACGTCGTCCTTGGCTTCAATGGGCTGCCGGATCTGCCGCGCGGTGACCAGGCTGTCGGACCCCATGGCGCCGAATTTCGATTGCAGGTCGGAGAGGCGGCTGTGCCACTCCGGCTGCCACTCGGCGAGTATTTTCGAAGACGTCCATGTGGCGAATGCTTCGTTAAGCCAGATATCATCCCACCAAGCCGTAGTTACTAAGTCGCCGAACCACTGGTGCGCCAGCTCGTGAGCCGCCACCGAGGCGAATTCACGCTGGCGATTAATGGTGTCCGAAGCGGGATCGGCCAGCAGTATCGTCTGCCCGTAAGTGACCATGCCGGCGTTTTCCATGGCGCCGAAACCAAAAGTCAGCGGGATCGCGACTTCGTCGAGCTTCGCATAAGGATAGGGAACTCCGAAGTAATCTTCCAGCCGCTGCACGATCGTGGCCGTCACCTGCGCCGCGTACGCGGCCTGAGAGGCCTTGCCCCGCGGTGTGACGATGCGCACGGGAACGTGGTTGCGCCCGGTCGTGCCCGCATCGACCACGTCGAAGGGGCCGATCGCGAAAGCAACCAGGTAACTGGGAAGCGGCTTGGTTTCCGCGAAAGCCACGCGCTTCATGCCGCCCGGCTCGTCAGTCTCCGACGCCTGCGGCGTGTTGGAAATGGCCCGGTCGCTCTTCGGAATGTGGAGCGTCAGCTGCCAGGGCGTCTTGAAGCCAGGTTGATCGAAACAGGGAAAGGCGCGGCGCGCATCGAGCGCCTCGAACTGGGTGAACAGGTACGGCGCGCCGCCGTCCTCGCCCTGAAAAATACCGGCGCTGCTGTCCACGCTGATTTTGCCCCGGTAGACCATGTGGATCTTCGCCGGCCCCGCGGGAAGCGCAGCCGGTACGCGCAGACCGATCAAGCCGCCGCCGGCCGTTTCAACCGAGGCCGGCCGCGAGTTCACCGCCGCTCGCTCGATCGTCAGATCCTCTGCGTTGAGCCACAACAGTGACGCCGGCTTGGCGAGCGTCACGTCAATGTCGATGATGCCCGAGAACGTTGTGGCGGCAGGCGCCGCCGTCAGCTCGGCGGCGTAGCGTGTCGGACGAATTTCCTCGCTGAGGCGCAGCTTGGGCGCGTCGGCCCCCAGCAGGCTAAAGGACAAGGTCAGGAGAGTGAAGGCAGCGGTGCGCATTGGTTTGACTAGACTAGTGTAATGCTTCCGCGGCGGATCGGCGGCCCGCCGGCCCCGCAAGGCCCCGCGAAATGCAATAATAGGCCGAATCTCCATCGAAAAGGACACTTATGAGACTCCTGTTCGCCGCGCTCTTGTTGACTGCCGCTGCATCCGCCCAGAACCCTCCGGCAAATCCGCTCATCACCGTTTCCCAGAAAATGTATGCCGTCTCTAAAAACGACGTTCTTGGGTCCGTGGACAAGATCCCCGACGATATGTGGTCATTCCAACCGACCAAGGAGGTTCGCACGGTCGGGCAGTTGTTCGCCCACATCGCCGACGGCCAGTACGAATTCTGCGGCGTGGTCGCCGAAGGGAAAAGCGAACCGAAGAATATTGAGAAGACTCTCAAGACCAAGGCCGAAATCGTGCCCGCGCTCAAGGAAGCCTTCGCCTACTGCGACGCGGTATACGCCAAAATGACCGACGCCGATGCCGCTCAACTGGTCACTTTCTTTGGCATGAAGATCACCAAGCTCGGAGCCATGGACTTCAACATCGCCCACAACATGGAACACTACGGCAACCTGGTCACCTATATGCGGATCAAGGGAATCGTGCCGCCCTCCAGCGAAGCGCGCCCTCCCGCGCCCGCGGCGAAGAAGTAGCAGACCTGGCCCGCTGCCGCCCGCCCCTGTGTTTACCGGCGCCAGGTCCATCGCGTCCGCTGCAGGCCAACACCGGCGTCTCGCGAGGTCCAAAACCGCCTGAGCGGGCGCGTTTCCTCCTTCAAAGCGCCGGCCCGCGCCTGGCGATATTACACTTGTCCCTATGACACTCCGTTTCGTGTTCCTCTCCGCAGCGCTCGCCGCTTGGATGGCGGCTGCCGCCCGCGCGCAAACGCATGCGGTAACCCGTCCGCCGATTGTCGGCGTGAGCCACATCGCGCTGAAAACCGCCGACCTCGCCGCGGCTCGCAGGTTCTACGGCCACGATCTGGGTTTCGCCGAGCCCTTCTCGCTCGATAAGCCCACCGGCGGAATGCTGTTGACTTATTTCAAGGTGAACGATCATCAGTACATTCAGATTTTTCCCGAGCTGAAAGATCCTGCGGAAGACCGCCTCTCCCACATCTGCTTCGAAACCACCGACGCCCGGAAGCTGCGCGCCTATCTGGCATCGCGCGGCGTTGCGGTCCCGGATTCGCTCCAGCTCGGCGCCGACGGGAATTATAGCTTCACCGTGCAGGACCCGGACGGCCACCACGTCGAGTTCATGGAATACGTGGCAGGATCGGTCATCAGCCTCAACTTCGGCAGGCACCTGCCGGCCACGCGCATTGCCGGCCGCATCATCCACGTGGGCGTGACCGTGAAGGATCAGGCGGCGGCCGATCGATTCTACAAAGACATTCTTGGTTTCCACGAAACCTGGCACGGCGGAATGACGGATACCCGCACCGACTGGGTGGACATGACCGTGCCCGATGGAACCGACTGGCTCGAATACATGCTGAACGTCAACCATCCGACGCCGCGCACCCTGGGCGTGATGCACCATCTGGCTCTCGGTGTGCCCAGCGCCGCGCAGGCGCTCGAAACGCTGACCGCGCGCGGCGTCGATCTGCACGGCGAGCAGCCCAAGATCGGGCGCGACGGCAAGTGGCAGCTGAACCTCTACGATCCGGATCTGACGCGGGTCGAATTGATGGAGCCCAAGCCCGTGCGGACCCCGTGCTGCTCGCCGATCACGCAGTAGGGCGGCTGCGTCCTGGTCTCTCGTTTCGCCTCCCGCTTCGCGCCGGGCGCAGGGGCAAGCGAGTCGCGTCTCGCTCACCGTGCGCAGGAGCCGGTTCGCCGCCGGCGGTATACTGGAGGAAAATCGCCGCCATCTTTTTGTTACGGGATGCGCACCGGGCGCATCTCACCTGAAAAAAGGTGTTTGGAAATGCCTATGCGATCTCACAACGGGTCACCTGCGAAACCGGCGCCACAGGCTCCGCCCGCCGCTTCCCCTTCGCCGTTCAAGATCTTCCATCGCGTGGTGGACTGGATCACGAATGACCGCCTGCAGCTCATCAACATCACCGACCGGATCAACGACATCGTGCGCAAGAGCGGCATCGGCAACGGCATCGTTCACCTCCAATCGCTGCACACCACCACCGCGGTATTCCTGAATGAGTGGCAGGACGCCTTGCTGGCCGATGTGCGCACCACGCTCGAAGACCTGGTGCGCCGCGACGGCAAGTGGCGGCACAACGATCCGCGCTACAGCGACTGTGACCGCCGGAATGCCGATTCCCATCTGCGGGGCATGCTGCTGGGACAGGCCTTGTGCCTGCAGGTGCGCAATTCGGCCGTGCTGCTGGGCACCTGGCAGAGCATCATCCTGGCCGAATTCGACGGTCCCCGCAGCCGCACCTTGTCGGTGCAGGTGTCCGGCATCTGAGTCTATGTCGAAACGCTTCACCCTGGCCGAAGCCGAGCGTTTGCTGTCGCGCGTGGAGCCATTGCTGCGCAGCGCGATCGATTTGAAAAGCGATCTCGAGCAGGCGCAGGGCGAGCTGACCGAGTACCGCGAACGCGTGGCCATGATGGGCGGCGTGAACCTGGATCGCACCCTCGTCAGCGCCGTGCGCACGCGCCGCGAAACCGCGGCCTCCCACCTGCGAACCGCCATCGAGCAGGTGCAGGAACTCGGGTGCCTGATCAAAGACCTCGATACCGGCCTGGTCGACTTCCCTACCCTGCTCCGCGGCGATGAAGTGTACCTCTGCTGGCGTCTCGGCGAAGCGGGAATCGGTTTCTGGCACGGCGTGGACGAAGGCTTCGGCGGCCGCAAACCCGTGGACCGCGATTTTCTCGACAACCACCGTGGCGATTGATTCCGGACCCACTCCACCCATGCGCCGCGGGACCCACGAAATCGAGATCAAGCTGGCCGCGCCGGGAGTGGCCGCCACGCGCCGCCTGCTCCGCAAGGCCGGCTTCCGCGTCGCCCGGCGCCGCGTCTTCGAGGCGAATACGGTCTTCGATACCGCGAATCGCGCGCTCCGCCGCCGGAACCTTTTGCTGCGCCTGCGCGAAACCCCCGGGGCCGACACGTTTACCTTCAAAGGTCCGCCGGTCGCCGCCAAACACAAGACCCGCGAGGAGCTCGAGGTCACCCTCGCCAGCGCCGGCACCTGCGGGTTGATCCTCCAGCGCCTCGGCTACCATCCCGCCTTCCGCTATGAGAAGTACCGCACCGAATTCCGCCTCCCGCGCACTTCCGGCGTTGCCACCCTCGATGAGACCCCCATCGGCGTCTACCTGGAGCTCGAAGGCAGCCCTCGCTGGATCGACCGCGTGGCGCATCTCCTGGGCTTTCGCGAACAGGATTACATCACCGCCAGCTACGGCCGCCTGTATTTGGAATGGTGCGCCGCGCGCAAAATCGAGCCGGGCCACATGCTGTTCGAATTGCCCGGGAAAAAGTGACCGCATCCCGCCGGCGTGGTGACGCTGGCCGGCGGATTCCCGCACGCGAGTCGACCGCACACCATGAGCCCGGAAAGCGCCGCCCCGGGTACAATGGGTGATTGCGTTCCTCAATTCTTCTGCTGTTCTCCCCAGCCTTTTTCGCCGTTGCCCAGCAGCCGCCTGCGCCACCACCGCCGGCGCAGCCGGCCCCGGCCGCGCCGCATGAAACGGTGGTGGTCACCGGCACCTTCCAGCCGCTTTCGCTCGATGAGATGGACCGCGCCATCACCGTGCTGCCGGCGCGCGCCAACGATCTGGTGCTCAACGCGCTGGTGGACGTGCTGCGCGCCGACCCCGCGCTCGACCTCCAGGAGCGCGCCCCCAACGGTGTCCAGACCGACCTCTCGATCCGCGGCGGCACTTACGCGCAAACCCTCGTGCTGCTCAACGGCCAACGCTTGAGCGACCCCCAGTCCGGCCACCATGACATGGATATTCCCGTGCCGCTCGATACCGTTCAGCAGGTCGAGGTGCTGCGCGGCTCCGGATCCACGCTCTACGGCTCGGATGCCATCGGCGGCGTAATCAACATCATCACCGCGCCGCCGGAGGATATCGAGCTGCGCTTGCGCACTGCCGTGGGCAACGACGGCATCAACCAGCAGCGAGCCTCGATTTCTGACACCCTCGGAGCCGTCTCCGAACAGCTCAGCTTCGCGCGCGATTTTTCCACCGGTTTCATGCCCGACCGCGACTATCGCAACCTGAATTTCACCTCGAGCACCCACTTCGTCACTGGCTGGGGCCCCGGCGATCTGACCATGGCCTACATGGACCATCCCTTCGGCGCCAATGACTTCTACGGCCCCTATCCCTCCTGGGAAGACACCAAAACCTGGTGGATCGGCGGGCGCCAGATGCTGGGCAAGAAGACCCTGGTGAGCTTCGCGTGGCGGCGCCACAGCGATCTCTTCGTCCTCTATCGCGATCAGCCCGCCATCTATACCAACCATCACGTCGACCAAAGCTTTCAGGGCGCGCTGCGCCGCACCGAAACACCGGCGCGTGCCATCACCATATCGTATGGCCTGGAAGGCGTGCACGAATCCATCGTGAGCAACAACCTGGGAATTCACGCGCGCAGCCGCGCAGCTGCTTACGCGGCGGCCGATTTCCGCGCGCTGCGCCGTTTCTCCCTTTCCCTATCCGCGCGCGAAGAGATCTGGCGCAACCTTTCTGCCACCCTCACACCCACCATCGCCGGCGGCGCCTGGGTGAATCCCCGGTTCAAATTCCGCGGTTCGGTGAGCCGCGCTTTTCGCGTGCCCAGTTACACGGAACTCTATTACTCTGACCCCAGCGATTTCGGCAACCCTGACCTGCGGCCCGAGAGCGCCTGGACTTACGAAGGCGGCCTCGACTGGATGCCCGGCTCGCGCCTGCGCGGCGAGCTGACCGTCTTCAACCGACAGGTTCACGACGGCATCGATTATTACCGCACCCAGCTGAACGCCCCCTGGCAGGCGCTCAACATCGATCAGTTGCGCTTCACCGGCGTCGAAAGCGGCCTCCACTTCTCTATCAGCCGTTCACAAACCCTCGACGTGCATTATGACTGGCTGATCGGCACGCAGGACACCATCCCCGGAATCTACACCAAGTACAGCTTCAATTACCCGTCCGATTCCGGTGTGGTGGCGTGGCAGGCGATGTTCGCCGGGCGTTGCATGCTGCGCAGCCGCCTCGGCGCGCTCAATCGCCGCGGCCTGTCGCCGTATGCGCTTTGGGATGTTTACGCCGCATACGCCGCCGGCAGCGTCCATCCGTTCTTGCAGGTTTCGAACCTCACCAACACCAGTTATCAGGAAATCCTCGGCGTGCCCATGCCGGGACGCACGATCGGCGGCGGAGTGGAGTTGCTCGTGCGGCGGAAGTAATGGCGGATGCGAGATGAGGCGGGCCGGCCGTTAGCGTTTGGCAGGTGCGGCCGCTAGGTAGGTGCGAGAGCACCTGGGCTGCGTGGCCTGGTCGAGCTCCTCCACTCTTGATAGCACTCGATTAGGATCGGACTCCAAATTCGCGAGGCATCTGAGCGCTCCAAAATGCTGCGAACGACGCTCGACCTCGCGACGGAATCGCGGAAAAAATCAGCCCAGATATTTGACTCGTTGCGGTGACCTCGCCTCGCTGGTTTGGGTGCCTCCGCGAGAATGACCTCGAACGCGTTTAGGCAAAGGTAGGCGAAGGCTTCGAGCTTGGCGTGAAAGAGTGCTGACTCGGCGCACTTGGGGCCGAAGTCGGCGTCTGTACGGACAGCGTGCTCATCGTAGATCGACCAGAGCCAGGGATCGGCGATAAGTTGCCGGTTTATCTCGAGCAGCATCTTTTGCGCCTCCAGATTCAGCGAGCGGTCCGCCATTCGCCTTGAAAGCTTAAAACTGAGCCAAAAGCACACGACGGACAACACCGCCGCGAGCACCGAGATTAAGGGTCCGACGTAGTCTTTCAATCCAAGCTGGACCATGATTTCAATATTCTATCGTCAAGCCAACGCTCAGCGCGTCTTCACCGTCCGGCGGTAGGAAGCGTGCCGGGTGCGGCCGCCGCTATCGGCGCGAGCCCCAAGCTGCTATAATCATTCTGACTAGTCTGGTCAGAAATGCACGCATCATGAACCGAGAACCGAAACGCTCTCCCCGGCAGGCCCCGATTGCCAAGCCTCGCGCCGGCCGGAAGGACTGGCAGCTGCAGGAGGCAAAGGCGCGTTTTAGCGAAGTGTTTCGTCTGGCGCGCGAAGCCGGTCCGCAGCGCGTCACCAAGCACGGCAGAACGGCCGTGGTAGTGGTGCCGGCCGAGGAATACGAACGGCTTTCCCAGTCCAGGGCGCGCCAGGGAAGCCTAGCCCGGTTCTTGGCGGATTCGCCGCTGCGCGGCTCCGGTATCCGGCTGGAACGGCCACGCGATTTCGGGAGGCCGGTTCGGTTGTGACGGGCTTCCTGCTCGACACCAACGTCATCTCTGAGCTGGTCCGGCCGAAGCCCGACAAAAACGTGCTCCGCTGGGTCGAGGAGACGGACGAATCGATCCTGTTTCTGAGCGTCCTCACGCTGGGTGAAATCAGCAACGGTGTTCAACGCCTGCGCGCAGGCCGGCGGCGGGGGCGGCTGGAATCGTGGCTGCAAGTGGATCTCCCAACCCGCTTTCAAGACCGGATTCTGCCGATCGATGCAGCCGTCGCGGACCGATGGGGAAGGATCTCCGCGCTTGCCAGAGCGAAAGGCAAGCCGGTTCCCGTTATCGATGGCCTTCTGGCGGCAACGGCATTGCACCACAACCTCACGCTGGTCACCCGGAACGGCTCGGATGTCTCCGGCACCGGCGTTCCCACGCTGAATCCTTGGGTCTGAGACGCCACTCGATCGGCAGCGGCCCTGTCGCAAAGCAGGTCCGACGGCGGCGTGTCCCGCTGAGCGTTGCGCCCGAAACCGACTACAATAAGAAGTCTGCCGGCGATCCCTGGGTCGCGCTCGTTCCCGTGTTGTGAACTTCAACACTGGCGGGCGCGAGGATGGCCGCGCTGACCGATCATGCCAACGGAGGGCGAATTGGGGGCTGCTTTTGGGAAGCTTGCCCCGCTGCGGATGCATCTCATAGAGGAACCCGGCCATCGAGCCGGCCGGCTGTCCACCCCACACATGCGCGATTACCTTGAGCTGACCAAGCCGCGGATCACCTGGCTGATCCTGATGAGTACGGGCATCGGCTACTTCTTCGGGCTCGCCGGCGCTGACGGCTGGAGCCGCTTCCTCCAACACCTCGGCCTGCTGCGCTTGCTCCACACCATGCTCGGAACCGGGCTCATCGCTTCCGGCACCGCGGCGCTCAACCAGTGGTTCGAACGGGAAGCCGATCGCAAAATGCGGCGCACCGCGGACCGCCCGCTGCCTTCCGGACGGCTTCGCTCGCGTCCCGCGCTGGCGTTCGGCGTGGCGCTTTCCGTGGCTGGCTTTGCCGACCTCTGGCTGGGCGTGAATCCGCTCGCCGCCAGCATCGGCGCCTTCACCCTGGCCAGCTACCTGTTCCTCTATACGCCGCTGAAACAGCGCACCTGGTGGTCCACCACCATTGGCGCCATCCCGGGCGCGATGCCGCCCGTGATCGGCTACGCCGCCGCGGCCGGCCGGCTGACGGCGGATTCCTGGGTGCTCTTCGCCATCCTCTTCCTTTGGCAGTTCCCCCATTTCTATTCGATTGCCTGGATGTACAAGGAAGATTACGCGCGCGCCGGCATACGCATGCTGCCCGTCGTCGAACCGGATGGCCGGTCGACCGCGCGCCAGATCGTGCTCTTCGGCCTCGCCCTCATCCCCGTCAGCCTCGTTCCCGCTATCCTGGGAATGTCGGGGCGCATCTACCTGGCCGGAGCGCTGGCGCTGGGCCTCTGGTTCCTCTCCGCGGGCGTGCGCGTGGCCCGCGAACGGACCCTGGCGCACGCTCGCGGCGTGCTGCTCACTTCGGTGGTTTACCTGCCGTTCCTCTACGGGCTGATGCTCCTCGACAGGCCAGGCCTGTGATTGAAGTTGAAAACCTGACGCATCGATACGGCGACCGCACCGCCCTTTCCCATGTCAGCTTCGCGGTGAATCGCGCGGAAATCTTCGGGCTCCTGGGACCGAACGGCGGCGGCAAGTCTACCCTCTTCCGCATCCTCTCCACCATGATGGCGCCCAGCGAAGGGCGGGCGTTGGTCGGCGGCTGCGATGCAGTCCGCGACCGCGCCGCGGTGCGGCGCCAGGTGGGCGTCGTGTTCCAGACCCAGAGCCTGGACAAGGCGCTCACCGTGGAAGAGAACCTGCGGGCCCAGGGCCATCTGCACGGGCTTTCCGGCGCACTCCTGCGCGAGCGCATGGAACACGTTCTCTCCCAGCTCGGCCTCGAGGATCGCAGCAAAGACCTGGTCGAGACCCTCTCCGGCGGCCTGCGCCGGCGCGTCGAAATCGCCAAAGCCCTGCTGCACCGTCCGCCCGTCCTGCTCATGGACGAAGCTTCCACCGGCCTCGATCCCGCCGCGCGGCGCGATCTGACGCGCCACGTCGAACGGCTGCGCGATCAGCAGGGCGTCACCATCCTCCTCACCACCCATATTCTGGAGGAGGCCGACCGTTGCAACCGCCTGGTGCTGCTGCACCAGGGGAAACTGGTCGCCGAAGGCACTCCGCAAGCGCTCCGCTCGCGCATCGGAGGAGATGTAGTGGTTCTCGAAGCGGAGGACGCGAACGCGCTCGCGGGCGCCATCGAGCAGCGCTTCGCATTGCGCGCCGCGAGCATCGACGGCCAGGTGCGCGTGGAAATCGAAAACGGGCACCGCTTCATCGCCGAAGTGGTCGAGGCGTTTCCCGGCGCCATCCAATCCGTGGGCTTGCATAAGCCGACGCTCGAAGACGTGTTCGTCCGCGAAACGGGGGCGCAGATTGAATAGCTTTGTTCTGCCGGCGGCAACCCTCTGGCAGCGCGAGTTGGTCCGCTTCTGGCGCCAGAAAAGCCGCGTCCTCGGCGTGGTGGCGTCGCCGCTGGTGTTCTGGCTGCTCATTGGTTCCGGCTCGAACGACCTGGCGCGCTATTATTCCGGCGCCCTAGTCTTGACCGTGATGTTCTCCGCCATTTTTTCCACCATCTCGATCATCGAAGACCGGCGCGAAGGATTCCTGCTCTCCATGCTGGTTTCGCCCGCGCCGCGCACCAGCATGGTGCTGGGCAAGATCCTCGGGTCGGCCACCCTGGCCTGGATTCAGGGATTGATCTTCCTCTGCTTCGCGCCTTTAGCCGGCGTGCGTATCGGCGTGCTCGATCTGCTTCCCGTGGCTTTGGCGATTCTGCTGATCTCTTTCACGCTCACCGGGCTGGGCTTTGTCATCGCCTGGAAGATGGAATCCACCGCCGGTTTTCATGCCATCATGAACTTGCTCCTGGTGCCCATGTGGATGGTCTCGGGTTCGCTGTTCCCCATGGCGACCGCGCACGGCTGGGTGCGCGGGCTGATGTGGGCCAACCCGTTGACCTACTCGATTGCGCTGCTCAATCACACCCTGGCGCTGCCCAACGCACAGCCGGGCGCGCTGGCCAGCCTGTCGGTGACGCTTGCCTTCGGGCTGGTGTTGCTGGCCGCATCGGGAATTCTGGCCGCACAGAAAAGCGCGCGGAGCTCGGCATGACGATGGTGGCGCTGGTTGCTGGCCAGATAGCCGGGCAGCGTAATCGCCTGCGCGCCGGCCGCCGGCCGTCGCCGCCGGGCAGCGCCCCACCATTGGCGGCCGTGTCTCAACGTTCGCACCGTCTTACCCCATGACTGCGCTCCTGCCATCCATCAACGCCTTCCTCAACGCGGCCTCCGCGATTCTCCTCCTATGGGGCTACTGGCTGATCCGGCGCCGGCGCCAGGACACCCATCGCCGCGTGATGACCGCCGCGTTCATCGTTTCCTGCACTTTTCTGCTGTGCTACGTGGTTTATCACCTGCAAGTGGGACACGTGCGGTTTCACAAGACCGGCCCGCTGCGCGCCATCTATTTCAGTATTCTCGGCACCCACACGGCGCTCGCCGCCACGGTGCCGTTCCTGGCCATCATCACCCTGCGCCGCGGCCTCACGGCGCGCTTTGATCGCCACCGCCGGATCGCGCGCTGGACCCTTCCCATCTGGCTCTATGTAAGCGTCACCGGCGTGGTCGTGTACCTGATGCTATATCACCTGTAGAAGTGGAACCACGCGAAGGTCTATGTTTCCGCTTTGTCTACCGCACTGCCCCGGACACAAAAAAAGGGCCGCGGCTTAGCGCGGCCCTCGCCAGGAGACACCACCGAGACGCGGCATGCGCCGCAGGCGTCAAACAATCAAAACACGTATTCCATGCCCACCATGGGAACGATGTTCTGCAAAATGCTCCCATAGGTCACCCCCGGTGGCGGCGCGATTACGCTGGTCGGGAACGGGGAAATGAAGTCGCGGATTTCGGTGCGCAGGTACAACCGCTCGGTCATTTTGTAAGTGAAGCCGCCGCCCACGCTGATCATCGGCTTGAGCTGGTGCGTCTGGGTGAAGTACCCGTACTGCATCAGCGGCTGGTAAGCTTCCTGCGCCCCCGTGCCGTCGAAGATCTTCATGCCGCCGCCGATCGCCGCGAAGAACTGCACCGGCGAGTGCTTGCGGTTGGTGTGGTAAATCAGATCGTAGTGGACGGCGTGAGCAATGCCGCTGAATGAGGCCGAAGAGCCGCCGCCCGACAGCTTGAGGCTGCTGTCGAAGAACTCGTAGCGGACTTCGCCGCTCCAGTGCGCGTTGAGGTTCTGCCCGAAGAACGCGCCGGCGACGACGCCCGGAGCGAACCCGGCCGTGGCGGAACCGCCGGCCCCGCTCACGTTGACGCTGTTGAGGAAGCCTGCGCCGCCGATGCCCCCTAACTCCCATTGCTGGGCAAAGGCGCAGAGGCCGAACACAAAAAGCAGTAACGTCTTTCCAATGGTCTTCATGTTCTTCTCCCGGAGAAGACTAATTGACCACCCGCACGTTGAGGGTGGTGCTGGTGCCGGTCTGAGTGATCACCAGTGCCTCACTCATGCCCGGGGTGACACTGCTGGGGACGACGGCGTTGATCTGGTCCACGCCCACCTCGCCCGGCACCCGGCCGGCATATTGAATCGTCAATTGGGAGCCGCCCAAGCTCACATTGGTGCCCGTCACCGCCCAGGCCAGAGGGCTGGTGGGCGATGGCAGCCCGGCCGCCACCGTGGGATTGGTGAGTCCCAAACCGGTAAGGTAGATCACCAGCGTGTCTCCCGGCCGAATCGGATTCGTCGGAGTGACCAGCTGGTTGTTCGCCGCGCGCACAATGGTCGCGATGCCCGTCTCCGGTCCGGCGACGCCGGTCAGGAATACGCTGGGCGCCGTCGATTGAACCGAGAAGTTGAAGCTGCTGCTCACGCCGCCGGGGGTATGGATGTTGACCGCCGAAGGCCCCACTACGTTGTTGGGCAGCTGCGCGTTGATCTGCGTGCTCGAAACGAACAACAGCGGTACCGGTGTTCCGTTCACGCTTAAACAGGACTGTCCCAGCGCCGTCGGCAGCGGGATCTGCGAGGTGGCGACACTCACCGGGCTCATCCCGCTTCCGTAAACGCTGATCAAACCGCCGGGCGCAACCGGTTTCGTGCCGTCGGCGGCGTTGACCAGCTTGCTGATCACCGGAGGCGCGAAGGAAGCCGCGTAATTCTGGCTCAATACTGTGAAGCCGGAGGTGGTCAACACCACAATCTGGTTGGCCGCCGGCATCGGCGCGATCGTGCGGCTGAAGTCCGTCGACTGGCTGAGGCTGCTCGTGCCCGAGCCGTTCGTCGAAGTTGTGCCGGTCGCGCTGGTTGAGCCCGAACTGGCCGAGCAGCTCGACGAGCCTACCGGACAGCTGCCGTTGGTAGGCAGCAGCGGCGCCTCCACCGTGGGAATCGGGCTCTCACCGGCCGAAGATAAAGCCGCGAAATACTGGATCGTACCCGGGCTTTGCGCCGTCGGCGCCGTCGTGAAGTAACCGCTCGCCGTGTTGTTCTGGTCGATGAAGGCAAACCCCGACGGATTGCCTCCCGCCGTATTGAGGGCTCCCACCGGCACCAGCGAAGCGTTCAGAATTGCGCTGCCCGCCACATAGTAGTCGTAGCTCGATGCGGCGTAAGACCCGGATAACGACGTGTAGTCCTGGCGGCCCACGGTAAACGTGCCCGCCGAGGCCGAGTACAGCATCACCGTGCCGTCGTTTCCGGCCAGCAGCACGTTGGCGCCGTTGGGCGACGCGCTCAGCACTGCCATGTCGGAAACCGAATTGGTCCACGGTCCCAGGGTCGGCATCTGTGTGCCCACCAGGTGCACCGGGTCGAGCACGTCCACCCTTCCGACAAAGGACGATTCGTCGCGCACCAGCGCCAGAATCGCATTGTTGGCCACCGCCACCGACCGCCCGTAATGGCTTCCCGGCAGCAGGATCGAGGGCAGCGCCTGCAGCGTATTCAGATCGAACACGTTGACCAGGTTCGAATCGTTGTTCACCACCAGAAGATGCGACTGGTCTTGCGTGATCGCCATCCCGCTCGGCGTGGTGGCCGTTCTCAGGCTCGTGATTAAGTTGCTGGTCGCGCCGTCGTAAACCAGAATTTTGTTGCGGTCCTGCCGCGCAATGTAGAAGCGGTTGCGGCCGTTGTCCGCCACAATGTCGCTCAACACGCCCGGAACGTCCACTACCGTGCCCCGCTGGTCTTCGTCCGGGTTGCTCACCAGCACGCGCACCGGGATCGGCTCATTCACCGCCGATGCCGAAGAGATGGTAATCGGAACCACACTCGTGCCCAGCGCGCTCGCGAAGTAAGTTGGATCCGCGCTCACCGTGATCGTGGCCGGCGTGACTCCCGTGGAAGGCGAAACGATGATGCCGGCGCCCGGCGTCAGCTCAAAATCCGTGTGATTTCCGCCTGGATCCGCCAGCGTGAAGGTCTGGCTCACCTGCGCGCGGTTGCAGAAGCTGGTCTGGATCAGCACATCCTCCTGCCCCGGCTCAACGCGGTTGAACGAATTGAGCGAGCCCACCGGGAGCACCGTCACGCCGCTGTCGCTGACTGCGTACATCACAGTCGCCGCCTTGTTCAATACCGCCCGCCCGACCAGGTTCTCCTGCAGCGTCAGCCGTTCCCGATAAGTGAGGTTGTCGGCATCCATCACCAGCAGCGAGGGCAGCAAAGTGGACGAGCCCCCGTTCGAAGACGGCAGCGGCGAGCCGGTTGGCTGCGATGCATCGGGAATTTGCGCATAAATCGTGCCGACGCCATTCACCAGATTCACCGAGTCATAGGCGCTGCCGGTAATGTACTTCGAGGTCTCGACGTTGGGGTAACGCCCCTGGATCATGACGTCCGCGTTGTACAGCGACCAGCCCACCATGGCGCTCGTGCCGTCGCCGGACACGGCGATTCGCGGCAGCAGCGCCGGCGAAGTGAGCCAGGGGATCGCGTTGGAGGACCCGTTCAGCATGTTGAACCAGAAGACCAGTTGCGTGCCCGTTCCCGCGCCGCAAATGCCCCACGCCGTCCAGCCATCGCCCGACGTGCTCAGCGACGCCTCGGTAAAGGCGCCCGGAAGACTCGGCGCCGGCTGCGGAATCGTCTGCGAAACTTCCGACAGCGCCGCCAGAACCTGCACCTCTCCCGTTTCCGGGTTGAGCGTCATGATGTGCTCAGTGGTGACGATGAACGCCAGGCCTCCCTGGTCGCCGCCCAGCGTGTTGACGAAGGTCACCGCCAGCGGCGGTTCACCCAGCGTGTAGGTCGTCTGCGCCTGGGTGCCCAGATTGATCACCGTGACCAGATTGCCGCCTGCTGCCGTGGCGCCGCTCGTGCTCGACGAGGAACTCGAGGTGCCGTAGTTCGCGTAATGGACCGATACCAGGTATTGCGCGCTCGGCGACACGGCGATCCCCGCCGGAAACGGAGCTACGTTGAAGGAGCTGTTGATGGTGTAGTCGGCAAGCGACATCACGTCGATCGTGCCGGAAGCAAAGTCGGCGATGTACAGCACGCCGCGCGTTTCATCCAGAGCGATATCGGAGGGCGTACCACCGATGGGCACTACAGTTCCAAAACTTGCGGCCGCTGACAGCCCGGCTCCGGCGGTCAGAAGCGTCATTGCTACCGAAAAGAATAGTCTTGTCCCACGCATACAATATAGTCTTCCCGCGACTATTCGAATTACAGGACTAAATCGGATGGGAATCAATGATCGAAATGGCTAATAATTGCGCCATTACCAAAGTTAGTCGTGTATTTCTGGGCATTTACGCGTATACTCGCCTCGGAATCGAGGCTCGAGGTGTCAGAAATATTGGAGCGCTCCAGCGCGCAATCCGGACTTTTCAGAAGTTTCGCGGCCAGACTCGCCCTGGCGGCGGTGAGTATCTTTACGTGGGCGGTGTTCGCGCCGCAGGCCTGCGCCCAGAATGTGGTTGTCGTCGTCTCCACCATCCCCAGCGGGGCCTATTTCATGGTGGATAACCAGACCTTCCACTCGGCGCAGAGCTTCAGCTGGGCTGCCGGAACTCAGCATACCCTCGTCGTGGCGTCCACCATTCAACCGAATCCGCTCGCTCCCACCGTCTACACCTTCCAGAGTTGGACCGCCGGATCGGAATCGTTTGTCACGCCTCAGATCACCATTTTTGCCAACCCGCAGGTGACGCAATATACCGCGAATTTCACCACCACATTCAGCTTCAACGCCGTGGTCAGTAGCACTTGTGGAAATTTCCCCTGCGGCGGAGTCCCCGGGACCATTCTGGTTGATGGAGCTCCTGAGAACACCTTGGTGCCGCCCTTGCCGGCTGCCTATCCCGCCGGCGCCGGCATTGTTCTGGTGGCGATTGCCAGCCCCGGCTATGCCTTCGCCGGCTGGAGTCCCGGCGTAAATCAGGTGATTGTGGGAGAGCAGGATAACGTCACGCTGAATGGGCCGGTTACCGCCGTCGCCAATTTCATCATTGCCGTATCCTACACGCTCAACTCGTCGCCGCAGGGTCTCCAGCTCCTCGCCGATACCGTGCCGACCACCGGTCCATACACGGAATCATTCGGCTGGGGCACCCAGCACAGCGTTTCGGCAATTACCCCGCAGACCGACATCACCGGCCATATGTGGGTTTTCTCCTCCTGGAGCGATGGCGGCGCGGCCACTCACTCCTTCACCGTCCCCAACTCTTCCACGCCGGTCAGCCTCACCGCCACCTTCGTGCCCGCCGTGCTCACCACCTTCCTCACCTCGCCTCCCGGGCTCGGTCTGACGGTGGATGGCAGAAGTAACTGGACAATCTGGAACTTCGCGTGGCCCCAGGGTTCGACCCATACATTCGCCGCGCCGGCCACCCAATCCGATTCACAGGGCCATCTATGGAAATTCATCAGTTGGTCGAACGGCGGATCCGCGTCACAGACCATGACCGTCGGTTCGGGGCCATCGACTCTGACGGCGACCTACCAGCAGCTCGGCCAGCTGACCGTGGCCAGCACTCTTCCCGGCCTGTCGGTGAGCGTGAATGGATCCAACTGCGCCACGCCTTGCTCCGTCCAGCCGGCGGTCGGCACCCCGGTGACCATCTCTGCGCCCGTCAGTATTCCGGCTGGCCCCCATGCGCGCCAGGATCTTCTGGGATGGTCCACCGGCGCCGGCCCCGGCAATCTGACCATGACCGCGCCGGCCGCGGCCACCACCGTCACCGCCAACTACCATCTGATGAACCAGCTGCTCACCGCCACCAGCCCCGCCAACGCGGCCACCTGGAAGATACAGCCGGCCTCGCCCGATGGTTACTACGATTCCCAGGCCGTGGTCAACGTCAGCCTCAGCCCGCTGCCGGGATTCCAGTTCCGCAACTGGAGCGGCGATTTGAACGGCATCACACCCTTCGGCACGCTCCTCATGAGCCAGCCTCGCTCCGTCACCGCGCTGTTCTCCACCGTTCCCTACCTGCCCGTGGGCGCGGTCGTCAACGGCGCCGGAACCACTCCCTCCAACACGGTCGCTCCCGGATCGGCGATTTCGATTTTCGGCGCCAATCTCGCCGACGCCGTGACCGTGAGTCCGTCCGGTTCGCTGCCTCAGACCCTGGGCGGTGTCACCGTGTCGGTGGGAAGCCGCCTCTTGCCGCTCTACTTCGTGTCGCCGGGCCAGATCAACGTCCAGTTGCCAGCCGATCTGCCCCTCGGCGAATCGAGCGTCGTCGTCACCACGCCGGAACAGGTCCAGGTCGCCTCCAGCTTCACCCTGGCGCAGGACGCCCCGGGATTGTTTTCTCTCACTTCGAATAACAAAGCGCTCGCCCTCGCGTTTCACGCGGACGGCACCCTGGTAACCGAAGCTTCTCCGGCCAAGGCCGGCGAAACGCTCACCCTGTTCGGCACCGGGTTCGGCCCCACTACGCCGGCGCGCCCTGAGGGACTGCCGGTCCCGCAATCGCCGTCGTTCGTGGTCACCGACCCGGCCAGCGTGCAAGTAGCCACCGCCAGTTATTCGGCTCAGAGCGCCTACGCGCTTCCCGGCTCGGTGGGCATCGATGTCGTCGAATTCACCCTCGGCGCCGGCGCGCCCTCGGGCGGCGACTTCCAGGTCACCGTGACCGTCAATCAAGTGGTGAGCAACACCGTCCTGCTGCCGATCCAGTAAACCGCGCGTCCCGCAGCACCTGCCCGCGGGCCGGCACGCCCGGCCCCGCGCTCATACCGGTTCCGCTCCGCAAAAAAAATCTCCCGGCCCGACCGGCGGACCGGGAGTGCGATTCTCCCACGTGAAAAGTCGAGGCGCCGCCGCTGCATCATGCCGGCCGCGCCGCTGCGCCTAGCTGCAGCCGCTCGTGCCGCCGCAATTCCCGCACTTGTAGCAGCTGCCGTTGCGCGTCATGATCGACCCGCATTCCGCGCACAGCGGCGCGTCCGCGGTCACCGGCGCAAAAGGAAGCTGCTGCTGCGGATCGGGCTCCGTAGGCCGCAGGTTGGGCGTCTCGCCGGCTTCGCTTACCGCGTACTCCGGCCCCAGGAATTTCGCGCCCAGCCAGCGGAAAATGTAATCCATGATCGACTTCGCGTACGGCACCTGCGGGTTGCCCGTCCATCCGCTCGGCTCGAAGCGAAGATGCGCGAATTTATCCACCAGGAACTTCAGCGGCACGCCGTACTGCAGGTTGAAGCTCACCGCCGTGGCGAACGCATCCATCAGCCCGGAGATGGTCGAGCCCTCCTTCGCCATCGTGATGAAGATTTCCCCCGGCGCGCCATCGTCGTACATGCCCACCGTGATGTAGCCTTCATGGCCGCCGATCGAAAACTTGTGGGTGATCGAGCGCCGCTCGTCCGGCAGCTTGCGCCGCACCGGCCGGTAGACCACCTTTTCCACCGGCGCCGCCGCCGCGGGAACGGCCGCCGCCTTCTTCTCGCCCTTCCCTGAGCCCGAGCTGAGCGGCTGCACCCGCTTCGAGTTGTCGCGGTAAATCGCCACCGCTTTCAGCCCCAGTTTCCAGCTCTCGGTGTACGCGTTCATGACGTCTTCCGCCGTGGATTCCTCGGGCATGTTGATCGTCTTCGAGATCGCGCCGGAAATAAACGGCTGCACCGCCGCCATCATGCGCACGTGGCCCATGTAATGGATGGACCGCGCCCCGTTCTGCGGCCGGAAGCTGCAATCGAATACCGCCAGGTGCTCGGGTTTCAAATCGGGAGCGCCTTCAATGGTTCCCGTGGAGTCGATGTGGCTCACAATCTTCTCCACCTGGGCAGGCGAATAGCCCAGCTTGATGAGCGCCTGCGGCACCGTGTTGTTGACGATCTTGATCACCCCGCCGCCCACCAGCTTCTTGAACTTCACCAGCGCCAGGTCCGGTTCGATGCCGGTGGTGTCGCAGTCCATCATGAACCCGATCGTGCCCGTCGGCGCGATCACCGTCACCTGCGCGTTGCGGTACCCGCTGCGTTGCCCGGATTCGTAAGCCGCCTCCCAACACTGCCGCGCGCCTTCGTAGAGCGCCGCCGGCACGTGCGCGCGTTTCACCCGCTCCGCCGCATCGCGGTGCATGCGGATCACCTCGAGGAACGGCTGCTCATTTTCCGCATAGCCCGCGAACGGCCCCGTCGCCTCCGCCACCCGTGAGCTGGTCAGATAACCCTGCCCGCACATCACCGCCGTGATCGCCGCCGCCATGTCGCGTCCCTGTTCGCTGTCGTATGGCACGCCCATCGACATCAACAGCGCGCCCAGGTTGGCGTAGCCCAGGCCCAGCGGGCGGAAGCGGTGCGAATTCTCACCGATTTTTTCCGTCGGGTAGCTGGCGTTATCCACGATGATCTCCTGCGCCAGGATCATCGTGTCCACCGCGTGCCGGAAGGCCTCGACGTCGAACTGGCCGTCCGGACCGACGAATTTCATCAGGTTGAGCGACGAAAGGTTGCAGGCCGAATCGTCCAGGAACATGTACTCCGAGCAGGGATTCGAGGCGTTGATCCGCGCCGTGTTCTTGCACGGGTGCCAGCGGTTCACCGTGGTATCGAATTGCATTCCCGGATCGCCGCACTGATGAGTGGCTTCGGCAATCTGGCGCAGCAGGTCGCGCGCTTTATACCGGTTCGTCGGCTGCCCGCTGAATACCGCCTTGGTCCACCATTCGCCATCCTCCTGGGCCGCGCGCATGAAGTCATCGGTGGCGCGCACCGAGTTGTTGGCGTTCTGGAAAAAAATCGAGCTGTAGGCTTCGCCGTCGAGCGATGAATCGTACCCGGCCTCCACCAGCGTGTAGGCTTTCTTCTCTTCCTTGGCCTTGCACCAGATGAACTTCTCGATGTCCGGATGATCCGTGTTGAGAATCACCATTTTCGCGGCGCGCCGCGTCTTGCCGCCGGATTTAATCACCCCCGCGAACGCGTCGAAGCCCTTCATGAAGGAGAGCGGCCCGCTGGCGCGCCCGCCGCCCGAAAGCACCGCGTCTTCTTCGCGCAGCGCCGACAGGTTCGATCCCGTCCCCGAACCCCACTTAAACAACATGCCTTCGGTCTTCGCCAGGTCGAGAATCGATTCCAGCGAGTCCTTGACCGAAACAATAAAACAGGCCGAGCACTGCGGGCGCACCGCGCCCGATTCCAGCTTCTTGATGCGCCCGGCCGCGGCGTCATATACCCAGCCGTAGCCGCGCGCTTCCTTAACGCCCACGTTGAACCACACCGGCGAGTTGAAGCAGGCCTTCTGGGTGAGCATCAGATGGGCCAGCTCGGCGCGGAAGTTTTCGCCGTCTTCGTCGCTGCGGAAGTACCCGTCCTTCTTGCCCCAGCCCGCGATCGTGTTCACCACCCGTTCCACCAGTTGCGCCACGCTGGTTTCCCGCTCCGGCGATCCCAGCTTCCCGTAGAAGTATTTGCTGGCCACGATGTTGGTGGCCGTCTGCGACCAGTCTACCGGCACCTCCACATCGCGCTGTTCGAAGATCACCGAGCCCTTGTCGTTGCCGATCGAAGCAGTGCGCGTCTCCCAGCGCACTTCGTCATAGGGAGTCTTGCCGGGCTCGAGCCGGGCGGTGAAAAAACGGGGAAATGATATCCCTGTGCTGCTTGGTTGGGTGGTCTGAGTCTTCAATGACTCTATTTTCGCACTGATGCCCACGGCGAGCTGTCCCATTGGCCTTCTCCTTCGGGGTTCTGCTGAAAGAACGCACTCGTAATAGTGCCCCAAGATGTAGTGGGAAAGCAAGGATTTTATCTATATGAAGTGTGTTAGGGTTACAGGAATTCGCACTTCCGCTTCCCACAGGCCCACCCCCGTCTGCGGGAAACCAGCTACCCCCTGCCCTTCTCCTCCGCCCGCCCGGCCGGCGCGCCTATTCAGTCGGCCCCACCACCAGCGTGAAGTTGCCCACGGAACCGCCGATCGCGACCGTCGCCGCCGCCACGCCGTTAACCGACGCGATTCCCGACGGATAGACGAAGTTCAACTGGTCGATGATCTCGCCCGGAGCGGCTCCGCAATAGGTGACCTTCGCCGTCACCCCGCCGATGGTGAGCGTACAGGCGTTCACCGTCCACGCGAGCGGCGCCGCCGGCGCGGGTGTGCCATCGCTGAGCGGGGGACTCGTGGGGCCGAAGCCATTGCCCCACAGCGTGCAGAACGCACCGGGCTGCGCCAGGCCGTCCGGGCAGGTGAGGATCGTGGTCAGCATCCCGTAAAGCGGACCCGGCACCGACGACACGAATCCGAACATCGACGGCGCCGCGCTCGTCAGGGTAATCGGACCTGGATTGCTCAACACACCGTTCAGCGACACCTCCACGTTCAGCGGCGTGCCCACCAGGCTGTCCCAGGGAACCGCGAAGTTGATCTGATCCGGAGACACATAGGTCAGCGGAGAAGACGCGCCGTTCACCAGAACCTGCACGCCGGACACGTTTTCCGGGAATGCTCCGGCGGATACGTCGAACGTCGCCGCGTTCGTGCCCGCGGCCAGGCCGGCGCCGAAGATGCTCGCCAGGCTGCCGGGCGCCAGGGCCGGCCCGTAGCTGGCCGCATCCGTCACCCCGCCGGGGTCGATCTCCGGCGCGGCCGTGCCCGCTGCCTGGTAAACACGCACGTAATCGACCAGCATGTCCTGCGGAAACTGGGTCGTGGCGTCGGGAGGTCCGGGCCAATCGCCCCCAACCGCGACGTTCAGGATGATGAAGAAAGGATTGTTGGGAACATTGAACACCCAGCCGCCCGCCGGCGCCGCATCGGTTTCGTACGCGTTGCCGTCCACGTAGAACGTGATCTGCTCGGCCGACCATTCGATGGCGAAAACGTGAAAGTCATCCGAAAGCTTCTCTCCATCGGGCAGTTGGTATTGCGCCGTCGCGTTGTACCCGTTCGGCCCGTGCAGGCTGCCGTAGGCGATCGAGGGCGTGTAGCCGACGTTCTCCATGATGTCGATCTCGCCGCACGCCGGCCAGCCGATCGAAGTGATATTGCTGCCCAGCATCCAGAACGCGGGCCACATCCCCTGGCCGAAAGGAATCTTGATGCGCGACTCGATGCGGCCATACTCGGCGGCGTATAGCCCTTCCGTCTTGATGCGCCCCGAAGTATACACGCCGGGTGAGGGATTCTCGACATGAATGTCCAGGTGGCCGAGGCCATCCATGTGCGCGTTTTCCGCGGCGCTGGTATAGGTTTCGAGCTCCTCGTTGCCGCAGCAATCGGTGCCCAGATCGTAGTGCCAGTAGGTGGGGTCCGGCTGGGAGCCGGCCGCGCCGTTGAATTCATCGCTCCACACGAGTTGCCAGGCTGTGTGCGCCGGAGCGGTCTGCGCCGCCGCACCGGCTGCGGCCAGCAGGAACCCGCATGCAATCGCGAACCGCTTGCGCATATCTACATTGTTACCACCTCTCGCCGTTACCACCTCTCGCCGACGCCGCAGCCGCCCAGACCGCGCATGATTTCCGCCCAATCGGCCGCCGCTGAAGTGTAGTAGCATACGGGTTCACTCGACGTCCCAAGGCTGATCATGGCAACTGCCGCGCCGGCCAAACAACTGCCTGCCAACGCCTACACGCCGCTGGCTCCCGGTGAGGCGTATCGGCCGCCCGTTTCCGCGGCCGAAAGGCTTCCCGAACTCACGTCCCGCTCGATCGGCTGGGGGGTATTTCTTTGCGTGGTTTTCACCGTCGCCTCGGCCTACTCCGGGCTGAAGGTGGGCCAGGTGATGGAGGCCGCCATCCCCATCTCCATCCTCGCGATCGGCCTGGCACGCGTCTACCGGCGCCGGTCCACCGTGCTCGAAAACGTGATTATCACCGGCATCGGCGGCGTCGCCGGATCGGTCGTGGCCGGCGCGGTATTCACTGTGCCGGCGCTTTACATTCTCAATCTCGCCCCGCACCCGCTGCAGAGCGTCTGCATCTGCGTGGCCGGCGGCTGCCTGGGCGTACTTTTCCTCATCCCGCTGCGTCGTTACTTTGTAAGGGATATGCACGGCAAGTTCCCATACCCGGAAGCCACCGCAATTACCGAGGTGCTGGTCACCGGCGAAAAAGGCGGTTCGCAGGCCAAACTGCTGCTCCAGGCTACCGCCATCGCCGGCATCTACGATTTTCTGGTAACCACCTTCCAGGTGTGGAAAGAGTATCTCGATTTTCAATTCGTGCCCGCGCTCCGCATCTTGGCGGAGCGCGCCAAGGTCGCCGTCGGCTTTGACGCCATCGGATTCATTCTCGGCCTGGGCTATGTGATGGGCCTGCGCAGCTCCATGATCCTGTGCGCGGGCGGCGTGCTCTCGAACCTGGTGCTGGTGCCGCTGGTCTGGATGATCGGCCGCGAGCACACCACCGCCGTCTACCCGGCCTCCGTCCCCATCGCCCAGATGACGGCTACCCAAATCTTCCGCGGCTACGTGCGCTTCATCGGCGTCGGCGCCATTGCCACCGCGGGCATTTTCGGCATCATCAAGTCCATCCGTATCGTGGCCGGCTCGTTCGGCGTGGCCGCGCGCACCTTCCGCAAGGGCGAATCCGCAACCGGCGAACGCACGGATCGCGACCTGCCGGTGATGACCGTTCTCCTCGGCGTAATCGTCAGCGCCATCGCCGTCGGCGCCTTGCTCGGCACACTCTCGCCGGCGCCCGCCGTGATCCTCATCGGAGTCGTGCTGGCCGTGGTGTTCTCCTTCTTCTTCACCAGCGTGGCCGCCAACGCCATCGCCACGGTCGCGCGCAATCCGGTTTCCGGCATGACCATGCTCACCATCATCATCTCGTCGATCGTGCTGCTCCGCTTCGGCCTCTCCGGCACCGCCGGCATGTTCTTCGTGATGGCGCTGGCGGGGATGGTGTGCACCGCTCTTTCCGTGTCCGGCCAGGCCATCACGGATTTCAAGGTGGGCTATTGGCTGGGCTCGACGCCCGCGGCCCAGGAGAAGGTGAAGTTTCTCGGCGTGCTCGCCGCCTCCGTCGCCGTCGGGCTGACCATTGTGATGCTGGCCCGCGCATTTCAGTTCGGGGAGGCCGTCCCCGGCGATCCGCGCGTGGTTCTGGCTTCGCCCCAGGCCTCCATCATGAAGGCGCTGGTGCAGGGTTTCATGAGCCGTCAGCCGGTGGCATATCTGCTGTTCGGCGCGGGCGCCGCGATTGCGCTCTCCATGGAAATGCTCGGCATTCCGGCGCTGATCTTCGCCCTCGGCATGTATCTTCCGCTCGAGCTTAACACCCCCGCTCTGGTGGGCGGCTTCCTGGCCCACCTGATGACCAGGCGCGACGCGCGGGCGCGCGAGCGCGGCGTGGTGATCGCCAGCGGGTTGATGGCTGGCGGCGCACTGGGCGGCGTATTCGGCGCGGCCTGCCGGCTCATCCCCGGTTACACCGAAGCCTGGATCCATACCCCGTTTTATGCGAACGATCTGGTTTCGCAATGCGTTTCCGGCCTGATGTTCCTCGGCCTCTGCGCCTACCTGTGGTTCAGCGCGGTGCGCCACCAGAGGGAGAATGAGGTATGAGCGCGCGTCTCGAGGATCTGGCCGGCAATGCCATTCTGGGCATCGATACGCTTTGGGGCGGCGACGTCCTCTGCGCTTCCGGCACCGGCCGGTTCATCGCCGATTCCTGGTTCAGCGACGAACCGCTTCCTGCGGCCTACACGGTCGCCGAGGCTCTGCCGGTCCGCGCCACGGGCGGCGTTTCGGCCAAGACGCCCGACACCGCGGCGATCAACCGCTACCTCGCCAAGGTCGATATCGCCGGCGCCATCGAGGGCTTGAAAAACGCGGGCGCGGCGTGCGGCGGCCTGCGCGGCGAGTATCTCGTAGGCCTCGCTCTGTGTTTCGAAACCATGTGGGACCTGGCGATGGAGATCCTGGGCCGCGGCGCCCCTGTGCCCTACCCGCGCTCGGTGGAAGCATCGGCTGGCCAGGCGCCGGAACCCTCGGACCCGGCGCAAAAGCGCGAGCGCGTAGCCCAGTTGCTCGGCGGCCCGCCGGATCTGCTGGCGGCTGTCGATGCCTGGCGCGCCCGCCATCGCGTTTCCATGGCGTCCATCCGGCTGCTCGGCGCCGCGGTAATCGGCCACTTCGATCAGCTCAGCGCGGCCCACGTCGTCCCTCACCTGCCTCCCGAACTTGCCGCCGTGCCGCGCGCCAACATCGAGTTCCTGCCCATTCAGGATGCCTGGTTCTCCGGATCGATGAACTATCTCGGCCGCGCCCGCCGCGCCGATGGCGCTCCGGAATACGAGGCTACTTACGAGATCAACGCCTCGCTCGAAACCTCGCTGCCCGAGTTTCTGCAACTGGTCAGCCACGAGGTCGTCCCCGGCCACGTCACTACTTTCGCCTACCTGCAGAATCTGTACGTCCGCGGCAAGGTCGGCTTCGAAGCCACCGTGCTGACCATGAATACGCGCGCCGCCGCGCTGTTCGAAGGCATCGCCAACAACGCCATCCTGATGGCCTATGGCGTTACCGAAGTCGAACAGTTGCCCGACCCGGATTTGCAGATCGGCGTGCTCCTCGCCCTGCTGCAGGACGACGCCAAGAACCAATCGTCCTACCTGACCTGGGGCGAGGGCGCCGCCGAGGACGCCGTGGCCCGCGCGCTGCGCCGCGATTTCCTGGTCTCGCCCGAACGCGCCGGCAAGCTTTCCGGAGCCTGGGGCCGTCACCCGCTGCTGGGGCGCATGTATCTCCCCGCCTACCGGGCGGGAACCCTGCGCGTCGCCGACTTGCGGCGGCGCTATCCGGCATCGCGCATTCTGCCGGCGCTCTATGGCGCGCGCGGACTGGTCGACATCACCACATTGGAGCGCGCGCTGTGAGCCCCGGCCGAAAGGAAAGGGCGATCTGAAAATGCCTCCGAGCCCTCTTCTCGCGGAAAGCCGCGCGGCGAAAATCCTGCGCGACGTCTTCGAATCCGGAAGGCCGCTCACGTATGTCCGCTCCACCGAGGAGCAGCGGGTCGGCAACGTGCTGCGCGAAGTGGCCGCGCGCTGGTCCGCGCCTGCGGCGGCGCGCGTCTGGACTTGGAGCCTCACCCAGGGGTTCGCGTGTGACCAGGAAGGCGCCCAAGCGGGCACCCACGATCCGCGCGCGGCTCTCGACTTCATCGCTGCCTACCAGGGGCCGGGTATCTTTCACCTCAAGGACTTTCACGAGCCGCTGCGCGCATCCTCGGAAATCCGCCGCCGTTTCCGGGACCTGCACGAGAGCTGTCTCGACCGGCGGAAGTTCGTGGTGATTACCTCCGCGGTGCGCTCCATTCCCGAAGAGCTGGAACGAAGCGTGGTCTTCGTCGATCTGCGATCGCCCGACCGGATTGAGCTGGCGGCGTTCCTGCGCGATGAGTTGCAGCGGCTGGGCGCGGCGGTGGATGGCGCCGATGCGGGCGAGGCGGTTTTTCGGCAACTCGCGGGCGCTCTCAGCGGGCTCACCCTCGATGAAGCCCGCTACGCGCTGCGCCGCGCTCTCGCGAGCGGGCGCCCGCTGGGAACCGAATCGATACCGGCTCTGCTCGAAGAGAAGCGCCTCCTGGTCAGCCGCAGCGGCGTCATCGAATATATCGCCGATGGCGCCAGGCTGGGAGAAGTCGGCGGCCTGGAGCACCTCAAGAAATGGCTGCTCGAGCGGCGCAAGCTCTTCCAGATGCGCGACACCCTGAGCGCCGACATCGTGCCCAAGGGTGTCCTCATGATGGGTATCCCGGGATGCGGCAAGAGCCTTTCCGTTAAAGCGATCGCCTCGTGTTTCGAGCTCCCGCTCTACCGCATCGATATGATCGAGATCTTCTCCGGAAGACACGGCAAGCCCGAAGGGGTGTTTGTCGAAGCCTGCCGCATGATGGAGGACATGGCGCCGGCCGTGCTTTGGTTCGACGAAATCGAAATGGGCGTCACCGCGACTGAGTCCAGCGGCGAACAGGGAAGAATCTTCGCCTTCTTCCTGACCTGGATGCAGGAGAAGACGCGCGGCCTTTTCGTCGCCGCCACGGCCAACCGGATCGACCTGCTGCCCGCCGAAATGATCCGCAAGGGGCGCTTCGATGAGGTGTTCTTCGTCGACTTGCCGCTCGAAGAAGAGCGCATCGAGATCTTCCGGATTCACCTCACCCGGCGGGGAGTGGATGCGGGTAAGTTCAACCTCGACCAGCTTACGCAATTCACCAGTGGCTGGTCCGGAGCCGAGGTCGAGCAGTGCGTCGTCTCAGCTTTGACTAAGGCCCGCCTGGAGGATCGCGAAGTAACTGAAGACGACCTGATCCAGATCG
>Ga0335078_10001125_pt1 | contig 40449 bp, 31 predicted proteins | sample Lox_Sample_32_FD_206711 | JGI IMG/M metagenome (GOLD analysis project Ga0335078, IMG submission 206711) | Soil microbial communities from Loxahatchee National Wildlife Refuge, Florida, United States - Lox_Sample_3.2 | ecosystem: Environmental > Terrestrial > Soil > Wetlands | place: USA... | reverse complement strand
CTACTGGACCGGGGAGGCGGGGGACGCGGTCGCCGCCCGGGACCAGTACGCCGCGCTGCTGCCCGTGCGCGAGCGGGTCCTCGGCCCGGAGCACCCGGACACCCTGACCGCCCGCGGCAACCTCGCCCGCTGGACCGGGGAGGCGGGGGACGCGGCCGCCGCCCGGGACCAGTACGCCGCGCTGCTGCCCGTGCGCGAGCGGGTCTTCGGCGCGGAGCACCCGGACACCCTGACCGCCCGCGCCAACCTCGCCTACTGGACCGACAAGACGGAGCGTGGCCCCGAGAGCGTGAAGTAGCTTCCCGTTGTTTACAGCGTCCGTCGGCGGTGATCGGCCGGGCTGACATGCGCGGTCCGTATCGGGATTTCGGCCGTTCTAACCGCAGGCTTGTATTCCATCGCGACGCTTAGCGGACGGGTCGCCCGCGCGGCGCACGCCACGATCAGTGGGTACGTCGCTTCGATCCTCAGCCGGCGCGCCAGGTTGCCTGAGCTGATGTGGGAATTAGACAACATCGCTGTAGCCGCCTCGATGTCACATTGGGCCGGTTATAGACCCCTGATCAACCATGAAGTCCGAATCAACCACGTAATATCCGAGACGCTCGTACTGGTAACCGAATTTTTGTTCCCCGACGTTGGCTCCGAACCGTCGCCCGGGCCGTATCAACCGGGTCCGTCGGCCCCTCCGGACGTATAGGGGCCTGACCCGCGCACAACGGCAGAGATCGGGAAACGATGGACGATAGCCAGGGCCGGCTCCTGAACGTCAGCCTCCTGACCGGCTCCGGGGCGCACCGCGCGTACTACGACCGTTCGGGATCGAGTGTGTCCGAGCTGACCGAGGACGAGCTCGCGGCGGGTTTCCCGCCCAGGCCCGCGCTGAACCTGCAGTTCTTCGGCGGCAGGACCATCGCGCACCTGGTCTTCGCCAACCACTACCTGGGCGGGATCGCCGCCTGGGAACCGGCAGACATCGCCAGCATCGACGCTGCCCTGGCCAAGGCGATGAGCGACAACGACCTGCAGTCGGTGATCCAGCAGTACTACGACGCGCCCATCAGCTCGCGTATGTTGCGGTCGGTGGTGCTGCCCGGTTCCGCCCCGGCCACGATCTATAAGGACCAAGTGGAAAAGGTGGTGGCGCGGATCTGCCGGCACGGCGCCCTCGACGGCGCCGACACGGGCAGCACGGTGATCAACATCCTGCTGCCCCGCGGCGTGGTCCTTGTGGACGGCTTCACGGCGGGGTTCCAGCCGCCGCCGGGCCAGGAAGCCGAGCACGAACGCCGCCGGCGCGCCGTCGTCAAGGTCGGCGGCGACGACGTGGACTCCCGTCACGGCCTGGGCGGGTATCACGGATCGGCCCGCGTCACGCCGTGCGGCACCGCCTACTACGCCGTGGCCGTCTACTCCGAGTCAGGCAACGGCGTTCCAGTCTTCGACCAGCCCTGGAAGAACATCGCGGCGACCATCTACCACCAGCTCAACGAGGCCAGGACCGACCCCGACGTGGACGACGCCATCCGGACCGGCGACAGCGCCAGGCTCGGCTGGTACTCCGCCAAGGGCGGCGAGATCGGCGATATCCCGGTCAAGGAAGCCGGGACCAGGCGCTCCCTCGTCTTCCGCGAAGTCGACCTGGCCGACGGCTCGGGCGCCGTTCCGGTCCAGCTCATGTGGTCCAACAAGGACGACGCCCCCGCCAGCCGCATCCCCTAGCCCTCACCCAAGCCGAACCCGTGCCACGGGACGGCTTCCGCCGCAGGTACCGCGGGTAGCGTATGGTCGCAGCACCACTGACCACGCATTTCTCAGAGAAAGGAGTGACAGCCATGCGGCTGAGCGCCCGCAATCAGATTCCCGCCCGCGTCACCGCCATCCACAACGGCGAGGCCATAGCCAACGTCGAGCTGGACGCGGGCGGCACCCGCCTGGTGGCCTCGATCACGGTGGAGGCGGTCCAGCAACTCGGCCTGTCCGTCGGTTCTGAGGTCACCGCGGTGATCAAGGCGTCGGACGTCATCCTGGTTCGCCTGTCGCCAGCGCTCCGCGGAACCGTTTCGGCCTGCCAGGCGAGTATCCGGCCTGACCCTATACTGCTTGCTCGCAGGCAATTGAAACTGGAGTACCGGGCATGGACAGTGACGCGGTCATCCGCCTGAGGCGTGTTGTCCTGAAGCTCGCGCGGCAGCTTAACGCCGCGTCCCGGGAGGAAGGGCTGACCCCGACCCAAGCCTCGGTATTGGGCATTACCGCCATGCGCGGGCCGCTCAGCCTGGCCGAACTCACCGAACTCGAGGGCATCAACCCGACAATGCTCTCCCGCGTCATCGGCAAGCTCGATGAATACGGCCTGCTCAAGCGGCTGCGCGACCCCGATGATTTCCGTGCGGCCCGGGTCGAGGTCACGCAAAAGGGCCGTGGCGTCTACGAGCGGATCACGACGCAGCGGAGCGCGGTGATCTCCGAATGCGTGGCGGGCCTGCCCAATGGTCAGCAGGCCGCACTGTTCGCGGCGCTGCCGGCGCTGGAAAACCTGGCCGAGGACCTGCGGGACACGGTACGGCGCGGCCGGGCCCCGCTCCGGGACTCGCCGCAGCCCGACTGACCCGATCCGCCCGCTCATAATCCCGAACGATCCAGGCCACTGCCCCCGCGCCGCCACTATGCCCCCACTGCGATGTCCGAAACCCGCCAGCTTACGATCGCGTCGGCTCATAGCGTGGAGATATGGACGTCTACACCACGATGGAAAGCCCGGTCGGTGAACTGCTCCTGGTCGGCCACCCCTCGCCAGGCGGCGTGACGCTCACCTCGGTCTCGATGGCCGGACAGCGCTTCGCGCCCGCGGTCCGCGACGGCTGGCGTCGCGACCCGGCGGCCTTCGCCGAGGTGACCCGTCAGCTCATCGAGTACTTCGCGGGCGAGCGGCGCGAGTTCACCCTGGACCTCGCCCCGCGCGGCACCGAATTCCAGCAGCGGATCTGGCAGGAGCTGGACTCGGTCCCGTACGGCTCGACGACCACCTACGGCCAGCTAGCCGCCCGGCTCGCCGTCCCGCGAGACCGGATCCAGGCGCTGGGCGCCGCGATCGGGGCCAACCCGCTGGCCATCATCCGCCCGTGCCACCGGGTCATCGGCTCGGATGGCGGCATGCGGGGCTACGCCGGCGGCGTGGAACGCAAGCAGCAGCTGCTCGCCCACGAGGGCGCGCTCCTGGGGGTCCCGTGGTGATCAGCGCCGCGATCAGTCCCTGGCCAGCGCGCCCCATAGCTCCTCGGCAGGCACCCCTGCCGGCGCGTCCGGGTTGACGACGAGCACGTTGCTGCGGGCCAGCCGCGATAGCCCACGGGTGGCGCTGTCGTCCATCAGCGCGGGCAGCCCGCCGTGGGTGGACGCGCCGACCACGATCGTGCTGGCCCCGACGGTGTTGGCGTACTCGGCGACCATCCGGCCCGCCGCGCCGTGATCGGCCGCGTGCAGCAGGAGGTGGCCCTCGGCCGGGACGTGGCGCGCGGCCAGCCGGTCCAGCTGGTTCCGGACCACGGCCCGCGCGGCGTCCAGGCTCTCACCGTCGATCGCCACGTCGCCCGCTGTCGCCTCCTCCTGGGTGTGCACCACGTGCACCACCCCGCCGTGATCCGCCGCCAGCACACCCGCGGCCTCGGTGACGAGTGCGGCGACCGGTGAGGCGTCGACCGCGGCCAGGATGACACGAGCGCCGGGTTCGGCCGTTTCGGCGTTCGTGTCGACTGGGATGAGCGCGCCCACCGGGCCGGGGCTGGCAGGCTCGGCCGCGGACGACCCGGCGACCTGCTCAGCCTGGACCCGTTCGGCCTGGGTGAGCAGGCCACGGGCGGTGGTCAGGATGACGATCCCGAGCAGGATCGCGCCGACCGCGATGTAGAACGGGAAGTGGATGTTGACGGCCAGGACCATCCGGCCGGCCGCGTACGGCGCGAGCCCGCCGCCGATGAACCTGACGAAGCTGTAGGCCGCCGACGCGACCGGCTTCTCCACCGGGGAGACGGTCATCACCGCCTGGGTGGTGACCGTGTTGTTGACCCCGATGAAGATCCCGGAGATGATCACGGCCGGGATCAGCACCGCGCGATCCGTCGTCCAGATCGCGATGACCAGCACCACGACCGCGAACGCGGCCAGGTTCGCGTACATGGTCTTCGCGATGCCCAGGCTGGCCTGCAACCGCGGCGCGCCGAACACGGCGAAGATGGCCACGAAGATGCCCCAGCCGGTGAACACCAGGCCGAGCTTGATCGGGCTCAGCGCCATCGGGAACGGCGCGTACCCTAGCACGGTGAAGAAGCCCCAGTTGTAGCACAAGGCGGTCAGCGACATGGTCAGCAGACCGCGGTGCTTCAGCGCGCGCAGCGGGGCGGACAGGCCGGTCGTGTGCGCGGGTTTCGGCAACGGCTCGACCAGCACGACGGTGGCGATCAGGGCGATGGACATCAGGGCGGCCACCCCGTAGAACGGCCCCCGCCAGCTGATCTCGCCCAGCGTCCCGCCGAGCAGCGGGCCGATCGCGATGCCGACGCCGAGCGCGGTCTCGTAGAGCACGATCGCGCCGGCGAAGCCGCCGCTGGCCGAGGCGACGATGACGGCCAGCGAGGTCGCGATGAACAGCGCGTTGCCCACGCCCCAGCCGGCCCGGAACCCGATGATCGCGTTGATGCTGGGGGAGGCCCCGGCGGCCGCACTGAACAGCACGATCAGGATCAGCCCCGCGATCAGCGTCTTCTTGGCCCCGATCCGGCTGGAGACCCAGTTGGTGATCAGCATGGCCACCGCGGTGACCACGAGGTAGCTGGTGAACAGCAGCGTCACCTCGCTCGGCGAGGCGTGCAGCTCGTGCGAGATGGCCGGCAGGATCGGGTCGACCAGGCCGATGCCCATGAACGACACGACGCAGGCGAACGCGACGGCGAAGACGGCTTTCGGCTGCCGGAACGGGTTCGCGACCGGACCCGCGTGGGTGCTGCTCAACGTGTGCTTTCCTCCGTACCTGGCAGTGGGTCAGATGACGTCGCGCTGCGCGCTGGCCAGTGCGTCGATGGCGGGCAGCGCCGCGGCGAGGGCCGCCCGGTCCTGCGGGCTGATCCGGTCCAGGATCACCGCGAGCCGTTCGGCCCGCACCGCCCGGCGGCGGGCCAGCGTGTCCCGGCCCTGGTCGGTCAGCCGCACCTGGACCACCCGCCCGTCGGCGGGATCCGCCTCCCGGCGGACAAGCCCGGTGTCTTCCAGGCGCGCGATCAGCTGCGTCATGGCCGGCTGTGTCACGCCCCCCTGGACGGCGAGCGCGGTAAGCCGCCGCGGCCCCGACCGCTCCAGCGTGGCCAGCGTCGCGGTCGCGGTCGGGGACAACCCCTCCGCCGGGCTCAGCGACCTGAGCAGCCCGATCAGCCGCTCCACCCCGGCTGCGATCCCCATCGCCAGCGACCGCTCGGTTCCCGCCGCCATAGCCCCCTTGACCGTCGCCCCCTCGTTTGCGGCGAGCCTCCTGGTAACTTCCATAAGTTATTTATATCACTCTCTTATGTAGTTAGCCCGCCGTCGTCGATGAGAGCCTGATCACATCGCCTTTTCCCGGCTCCAACCCGCCTCGCCCGCCTCGCCCGCCGCACAGCCACACCGTAGCCGCTGCTCCGGGTCAGGACTTGACCGACACCTGAGCCCATCCGGTCGCGTCCGTCCCGTGCGTTGCGGTCGCCGTGATGATGTTGGTCCCCACGCGCAGCGGCACGGTGGCCCGGAAGTGCCCGTCCTGGCCGGCCAGCGTGCTGACGACGCTGGTGTCGCTCGATGCCGTCGGCTGGCCCGCCGAGATCACCACGGTGCTGCCTGCGCGGGCCGTGCCGCTGACCGTGATCTGGCTCCCGGAAACCGCGGCCGTCACCGCGACCGGCAGCACCCCGGGTGGCGCGGGCCGGACGTAGCGGTCGGCGACGATGCCGGGCTGATCGCCCAGCGACCCGCTCCCGAGATCGGTGACCAGCCGCAGGTACTGGGCCTGGGCCCAGATCAGCGGCGACGCCGAGCCGGCCGGCTTGCCGTTGGTGAACCCGATGGATGCCGTCGCCGGGTCCGAGCCGAACGGTGATGCGGCCACGGCCGGGTCCTCCCAGGCCTGCTCGGGCACCATCCCCAGTCCGGACGTCATGGACTGCATGGCCTGCAGCAGCGACCCCGCGGCGCCAGCCAAACCGGTCTGCAGATCCTGCTCGGCCCGCTCGCCGTCGAGAATCGGCCACAGGTGCCCGGACCCCTTGGCGGTCGGGAACCACGGGGCGCCCGACGGGGAACACGACGTCGGGTCCGGGACGTAGCAGTCGCCGTACCCGTCGGTGGCGCCGCTCGCCTTGATCCCGTACCGGTGCCACCCCGGCCCGGACGAGGTCTGCGACTCGATGACGGAGTCGACCACCTGCAAGGAGCGGAGCACGTCGGGATCAGACGCCGGGAGCTCACCCAGCCGGGTCAGTTCCAGGAAACCCGCGTCGATGACGCGACGCTGGTCGACCCCGGGCAGGCTGCCGTTGCCCAGGTCATAGGTCTCCGCCGTGTCCGGATGGCCCGTCACGGCCAGCCGGATGAAGTAGCGCCCGGTCCCGTACGGGCCGGTGCTGGTTACGGTCCACGCCTTGACGTTGCGCTGGTAGTCGTCCGCGGTCGCCAGGTACAGCGCGGCCCGCGCCGGGTCACCCGCCGCCGAAGCCAGCCGGGACGCCGCGACCAGCCCGGCGATCTCCGCGGCGATGGTGGACGGCGAGTAGCCGGGGTGCTCCTCCCAGCGCTCCACTCCGAACGCCGGGCCGTGGTTCACCACGAAATCGGCCGCGGGCCGGATATGCGAACGGTAGAACGCCACGTCGCCGGCGAAGCCGCCCTGCCACGCCATCAGCAGCGGGTAGGCGTCCTCGTCGATCTCGGACAGCCCGAACGTATCCGGTGCGACCGCCCCGTCGATCAGCGAATTGCGCGGGAAGCTCCCGTCGGGCTGCTGGGTCCGGTCGAACAGGTACCGGACCATGGCCCGGGCACTGGGCACGTCCCCGTCGGTGAGCAGCCCGGTGAAGGTCTCGTAGCTGTCCCGGGCGAATATCTCGCGGTACGTCCACCCCGGATGGGTGGTCGCAGCGGGTACCGACTGGCCCCACGGATCGGTGGGCGAGGCTACGAACGCGCCCGGGTAGGTCTTGTCCTCGTCCGCCTTGATCACGTTCGCCGACAGCCAGTACAGCGCGCGGGCCCGAGCGGGAAGGGAGGCGGGTGGCCGGCGGAGGGTCCGGTCATAGGCGTGCCATCCGCTCAGATAACCGTCCATCATCTGGCCGAACGGTCGCGTGGCACTCGCCCTGGCGACGCCGATCGCCGCCGCGGCGTCGGCGCCGAACCCGAGGGCCAGCGTGAACGGCCGGCCGGGAGCGGTGTCTACCTCGGCGGTCTGCACCACGTTGCCGTCGGTCGCCGTCTGATACATATTCACGAGCCGGTGGTGCGCGTCGAGCTGGCTCAGCCCGTCGCTCGGCGTGCCGGCGAAGCCGCTGGACGCCGCCGTGAACGGCCGGCTGGCCAGCACCGCGCCGGTGACCTGCGCCGCGAACGGGCCGCTGGGCGCCTGCGTATCAGCGGCAACCAAGGCGGTGGTAGCGGGGTCGATCGTCGCGTCGTTGGCGCCCCCGTTAGTGGCGCCCCCGCCGCCGGTGTTGTCGATGGTGGCGTCCCAGCGAGCGTAGACCTTCAGGCCGGCCGCCGAGGCCCCGGCCAGCGGCAGCAGGCGGGTCCGCATGACCACGCTGTCCCGGCCCGGGTCGGTGAGGTAGTCGGTGACCAGCTTGAAACCGTGCGCGGCGTCGGTGCTCGTCACCTCGCACACCATGCCGCTGGGATCCGGTGAGCCGACCGTGTAGGTCATGTCCCGCTGCTGCAGGGCGGTGAAGGTGCTGCCGTCGGTGACGATGTACTGCAGGGTCGCGTCGTTGCTGTTCTCGATCGTCGGGCTGTACACGTCGGACAGCACGCCGTCCGCCACCGTGTACCAGGCCTTCGACCCGGTGTTCGCGGCCGTGCCGAAACAGTCTTTCCTGCCGGTGTCCATGTAGGACTGGGCGCCCGGGCCACCCGGGGCGGCGCCGCCCGGCGCGGCGGCCAGGCCGGCCCCCCGCGCCTGCGGGGTGGCCAGGGCCAGCGACGAGGCCACCACGGCGACCGCGCTTACCGATACGACATAGCCCTTCATGGCCGCCTCCGCTCGCAGGGTCCCGGGCCCCTGCCCCGCGGCGGCGGAACTATGCGTTGATCAGCGCGGCGACCGCCGGGTGGCGCCGCATCTTGTCCAGGTAGCGGCTGCGGTTCGGGCCGATGCTGCCGACCGGGATGCCCAGCCGGGCGCTGATGTCGGCGTAGGGCAGCGGCGGGTCGGCGATGAGCAGGGAGATCAGCTGCTTGCCGTTCGGCGGCAGCTGGTCGAACGCCTCGCGCAGCGCGGCATGCCGCTCGGCCGCGAGCAGGCCCTGGTCGGCCCGGCCGGCCCGCTCGTCGGGCAGGCTCTCCACGTCCAGGGCGTACATGGTCGCGCGCGGTCCCTGCGTCGCGCACAGCACCCGCAGGCACTCCCGCCGGGCGGTAGTGGCCAGCCAGCCGGGCAGCGCGGCCGGGTCACGGACCCGGTCCAGCTGGTCCACCAGGCGCAGCCAGACGCTCTGGGCCACGTCGTCGGCGTCGGCCCGGCCGAGCCTGTGCCTGCGGCAGATCGACCAGATGAGCGGGGCAAACCGCTCGACCAGGGCGTCCCACGCCTGCCTGTCACCATCTTTTGCCCGGGCCACCAGGTCACTGACCGTGGAGTCGGCCGGGGAATCCGTCAGTTGCTGCGGTATCAGGGTGCAGGCGGTCGCAGTGGTCATGATCCGGTTCTCCTCAAGCGTGCGAGCCATTGGAGACAGACTCGGCGACCGGGCGTCCCGCCGTCATGGGGCACCCGTCACGACTTGGCCGGGAAATAAACGCGCCGTCGGCAGCAGAACCGCGCCGGATGTCCCTTAGACCCGGGACTGGTGTCCCAGGCCCGCGTCCCTGGCCTGGACGATGGCCTGGGCGCGGTCGGCGACCTGCAGCTTGGTCAAGATGTTGGAGACGTGGTTGCGTACCGTCTTCTGGCTCAGCCCCAGCCTGGTCGCGATGGCCATGTTGGCCCGGCCCTGGGCGACCAGGTCGAGCACCTCGCGCTCCCGGTCGGTCAGCTGTGGGAACACCGGCGGCGGGGCGCTGGCGGGGGCGGTGAAGTAGGCCAGCATGCGGGCGGCCAGCTGCGTCCCGAAGATGATCTCGCCGTTGGCGGCGGCCTGGACGGCGGCGCGGATCTGCTCCTGGTCGGCGCCCTTGAGCAGGTAGCCGCGGGCGCCGGCGCGCAGCGCGGAGAAGATCGAGTCGTCGTCGTCGAACATGGTCAGCACGAGCACCGTGATGTGCGGGCTGTCCGCCACGATGCGGCGGGTGGCCTCGATGCCGTTCAGCCCCGGCATGTGAAGGTCCATGATGACCACGTCCGGCTGGGTTTCCCTGGCCAGCTCGACGGCCTCGGTCCCGCTGGTAGCGGCCCCGGTCAGCTCGGTGTCCTGACCGTCGGTCAGCAGGGCGGTCAGCCCGTCGCGGAACAGCGGGTGATCGTCGGCGATCAGGACCCGGATCGGTTCTGTCATGATTGCTCCCGGGCGGGAAGATAGGCATTGATCCTGGTTCCGTGCGGAAGGCTGGGCTCGATCACCAGGTCGCCGCCGAGTTCGGTAACGCGCTCGCGCATCGACGCGATGCCGACCCCGGCCCGCCAGCCTTCCGGCAGGCCCACGCCATCATCGCAGATGTTCACGTCCAGTCCATGGTTGAGCCGCAGGCGCACGGAGCACTGCGTGGCATGTGCGTGCCTGGTGACGTTGGTCAGCGCTTCGGTCACGATCCGGTAGCAGGCCACTTCGACCGCCGCGGGCAGATCGGTCAGGCCTTCGGCGGGAGCGTCCAGGGTAACGGTGAGCGAGGGCGCCTCGTACTGCAGCCGTCCGACCTCCTCGCGCAGCGACCCGACCAGGCCGAACTCATCGAGCGTCGGTGGTCGCAGGCCGTAGACGATACGGCGGACGTCGGCCACCGCCCGCTGCGTCTCCGCCTTGAGCTTGCCCAGCAGTTCCTGCAGCTCAGGCTGGCTCGCCGACCGCGCCCGGGCCGTGTCCAGGCCCAGGGTGAGGCCGGCCAGCGTCGGGCCGAGACCGTCGTGCAGGTCGCGGCGCAGCCGTCGCCGCTCCTCTTCCCGCGCGGTGACCAGCCCCGCCCGGGACGCGTCCAGCGCCCGCCGTAGCGCCACCGCGTGGGCCGCCGGGCCCGCTTGCCGGGCCAGGTCGGCCAGCAGCCGCTCGTCGTCGGGGCCAAGCTGCTCGCCGCGCGACCGCGTGCCCACCAGGAGCCGCCCGACAGTCTCCCGCTGGAAGGTCAGCGGGAACGCGACCACCTGGGGCGGGGCCTCGCCGTGCGCGGCGGCCGGGCTCCACCCGTCGCCGAGCCGCAGCTCGAGCGCAGCGTAGGGGAGCCGCAGGCTATCCGCGATGGTCTTGACCACGGAGCTGAGCGCGGATTCGGGGTCGGCCGCTTCCTCGATCCGGCGGCCGAGCCGGGCCAGCGCCTCGTAGGGAACCCCCCGGTCACCGTAGAACAGCCGGTCCACCCGGCGCTGCACCCGATCGTGCAGCGGCCACAGCGCGGCGGCGGCCAGCACGGTCGCGATGACCTGCACGGGCAGCCCGCTGCCCTTCAGGCCGAACACCGAGCGGAAAGACTGGACGGCCACGACCACGGCCAGGTAGACCCCGGCCATCCCCGCGGTCAGCATGCCGTACAGCACGGCCCGGTTCAGCAGCCTGTCGATCTCGTACAGCCGGTACCGCAGGACCGCGATCCCGATCGCGATGGGCATCAGGATGCCGGCCGGCAGCGCCAGGACCAGGCTCCACGTGCCCGGGAAGACCAGGGTGGCGGTCAGCGAGGCGATCGTGAACGGCAGCGTGGCCAGCAGCCACTTGAGCTGCTGGCGCCCGACCCGGTCGGCCCGGCGCCAGCGCAGAGTCAGGCTCGCCGCCGCGCCCGCCGTCGCGACGACACCGCACCCGATGGCCAGGACCGCGCACGTCTCGAAGAGCCAGTCGAGCCGGGGGATGACGTACGGGTTGTGCCGGTGGCGGAACAGCGGACCCAGGTCCTGCGGGTAGAAGGCGAAACCGGCGATGGCCAGCGGGATGAACGCCAGCGCGGCCCACAGCGCGGGCCGGAACCGCCGCGACAGCAGCCTGCCGTCGGGGAAGACCAGCAGCAGGACCATGCCGCCCAGGCTGGTGGCGGGCGCGAAGGCCCAGTTATTGATCCACAGCGCCGCGGTCGAGAACGGCAGCGAACCGGGCGCGTGGACCAGGGTGTACCGCACGTAGGTATACGGCACCGTGGCGAACACGTCCGCCAGCCCGATCAGGCAGAGCAGCGGGCCCATCGGATGACCGGGCCGCCGGGCCAGCAGCACGCACCCCATCCAGGCGTAGGCGAGCGGCGCCGGCAGCAGGAATATGGACACGTCGGGGCCGAGCGCTCCCAGCACTATCCCGCCGATCCCCAGGACCGCCGTCAGGGCGGCGGCAGCCCAGGACAGCCCGGCAACCGTCGGCCACCGGGCTGGCCGCACGCTCACCGGGACGTCCAGACCCACATACCTACGATGGTGCCTCACGGTCCCGCTGTCACGGGACATATGTCCCGGGCGCCCCGGGATCTATAAACCCAGGCCGGGGGATGGGTCCCCCGGCAAGAGGACGAGCAGCAGAGCCGAGGCGGGTGACCCTCAGGCCGGGGTCACGGCTCGGAGCAGGAAGCTGACCAACTGGGCGGCGTACGTCCCGGTGCTGCGGACCAGATCGGCCCGGCGGTCGTCCGGGGTGACCATGGCGTGCATCATGGCCCCGCCGATGAGGGTGTCAAGCAGCAGGGTGACCGAGGTGTCCGGCGCCAGCTCGCCGCGGTCGATGCCGCGGCGCACGATATCCCGCGCCGCCAGGACCTGCGCGTTTCGCATCTGCGCGTAGTGCTCGGCCACCCCGGGGATGGCAGCGGCCTCGAGCCCGAGCCTGAGCGCGACGCGGCTGACCTCGCCCGCGTAGATGTCGAGCATCTGGGTGGCCAGCTCGACTAGGTCGCCGCGCAGCGTGCCGGTGTCCACGTCGGCGACCCGGGCCAGCCGCCACGTCACCGCGTCGGTCAGCAGCGCCTCCTTGCTGGTCCAGCGCAGGTACAGCGAAGCCTTGCCGACTCCGGCCCGGCGGGCCACCGCCTCCATGGCGAATCCGGCCCAGCCCGCGTCGGCGAACAGGTCGAGCGCGGCCCGGGCGATGCGGCGGTCAACCCCGGGATCGCGCGGGCGTCCCGGCGTCACCTGCGTCGTGCTCACGGCGCCACCCCCGGATCGATTACTGAACGTCTACCGTCTAGGATACCGTCATGGCTTACCAGATCACCGGCGACCGGCTGACCAGCCTCTTCCGGCCGCGCAGCGTCGCGCTGGTGGGCGCATCGGACAAGTCGGTCTTCTCCCAGATCGCCTACCGCAACCTGGTCGAGTTCGGCTTCGCCGAGCACACCTACCTGGTTAGTCGGCGGGCCACGCCGACGCACGGCCAGCCCACCGTGACCTCGTGCGCGCAGATCGGCGAGCCGGTCGATGTGGCGTACCTGATGGTGCCGCAGGCCGGACTGCTCGAGGCGCTGGACGACGCGGCGGCCGCCGGGATCCGCAATGCGTGCGTGCTGTCGTCCGGTTACGCCGAGGCGGGGGAGGCCGGCCGGGCCGCCCAGGCCGAGCTCGCCGGTCACGCGGCCGGGCTCGGCATGGTGCTGCTCGGCCCGAACCACCTCGGCTTCGCCAACCTCACCGACGGCGTGCCGGTCTGCTCCATCCCCGGGCTGCCCGCCGAAAGCGGTCCGGTGGCGCTGCTCTCGCAGAGCGGGGCCAGCTCCTCCGCCATGGTGGACTTCGCCCGGATGGTCAATGTCGGCCTGTCGTACCTGGTCACGCTCGGCAACGAGGCGATGATCACGGCCGGGCACGTGCTGGATTACCTGGTCGACGACCCGGGTACCCGGGCCGTCGCCATCTTCATGGAGACCGTGCGCGACCCGGAGACGTTCCGCCGGGCCGCGCGGCGGGCGGCGCAGGCGGGCAAGGCCATCGTGGTGCTCAAGGCGGGCAGCAGCGTGCTGTCCGCCCGTACCGCGGCCGCGCACACCGGCGCGCTGGTCGGCGACGACCGGGTCATCGACGCCGTCTTCGCGGACCTGGGCGTGATCCGGGTTGACTCGATCGAGGACATGCTGATCACCGCCGGGGCCGCCGCCGCGCTCGGCCGGCTGGGCCGGCCGGGCATCGGCATCGTGTCGATCTCCGGCGGCGCCTGCGACATCGTCGCCGACCGGGCCGATGACCTCGGAGCCGACCTGCCCGAGCTGGCCCCGTCGACCCGGGACGCGCTCGCCGCGATCATGCCCGCGTACGGGACGGTGCAGAACCCGCTCGACGTCACCGGCGCCGCCGTCATCGACCCGACGATCTTCACCCGGTCGATCGAGGCCATGTCGGCCGACCCCTCGATCGGCGTCATCGGCGTCGTCAACAGCATCGGCTGGATCGACACCGGCCGGCCCTACCTGGGGCAGATGTTCGTGGACGCGATCGGCGCCGGAATGCGGGCGGCGTCCTGCCCCGCCGCCTACATCAACCAGGTCATGCAGCCGGTCACCGGCTCTACCCGGGCTTCGATGGCCCAGGGCGGGGTGCCGTATGTCATCCCCGGGCTGCGCCAGGCCGTGATGGCACTGCGCAACGTCGCCTGGTGGTCGGAGGTCACCCGCTCGCCGGAGGCCAGGAACCCGCCCGCCAAGGTGCCCGTGCCCGAACCGGCCCGGCGGCGGGGGAGGTGGACCGAGCAGGACGCGCGCACGCTGCTCGCCGACGCGGGCATCCCGGTCGTCCCGGCCCGGCTGGCCGGGTCGGCCGCCGATGCGGTCAAGGCGGCCGCCGGCTTCGGCGGCCCGCTGTCGGTCAAGATCGTCTCGCGGGAGATCCTGCACAAGAGCGACGTCGGCGGCGTCCTGCTGGACGTCTCGCCCGACGAGGAAGCCGTCCGCGCGGCGTACCAGGCGCTGACCGAGGCCGCCCCGGACGGCGCCAGGATCGACGGCGTCCTGGTCAGCCCGATGCGCCGTGGCGGCACCGAACTCCTCGTCGGCGTGGTCCGCGACCCGCAGTGGGGCCCGGTCCTGGCCGTGGCGATCGGCGGGCTGCTCGTCGAGGTGCTGCGGGATTCGGCGCTGGCGCCGCTGCCGGTCACGCCTCGGCAGGCGGGCCGGCTGCTGGACCGGCTGCGCGGCCGCGCGGTACTGGACGGCGTCCGCGGCGCCGCGCCCGCCGACCGTGACGCCCTGACCGCGGTAATCGCCAGGATCGGCGACCTCGCCCTGTCCCTGGGCGAGGACCTGGAATCGCTCGAAGTCAACCCGCTACTGGTCGACGGCACCCGGATCGAGGCACTCGACGCCGCCATCACCTGGAGGGAGCACAGCTGATGAGAACCGCCTTCACCGACCTGGTCGGCGTGCCGCACCCGATCGTCGGATTCAACCGCTCGCCCGGCGTGGTGGCCGCGGTCACCAACGCCGGCGGCTTCGGCGTGCTGGGCGCGTCGGCCTATACCCCGGCCGAGCTCGACGCCCAGCTGACCTGGATCGACGAGCAGACCGAGGGCAAGCCGTACGGCGTCGACCTGCTCGTCCCGGAGAAGTTCGCGGCGGGCGACCCGGCCAACCTGGTGGCGAGCCTGCGCGCCCAGATCCCGGACGGGCACCTGGCCTTCGTCTCGGATCTGCTCGACCGGTACGGGATCCCCGAAGTCCCGGGAAACCCCGAGCACGACGAAATCGCGGCCGGCCTCACCGCGGACGGCGCTGCCCCCCTGCTCGACGTGGCGTTCCGCCACCCGATCCGGCTCATCGCCAACGCCCTGGGACCGCCGCCGGCCGGCCTCGTCGACCGGGCCAGGCAGCAGGGCGTGCCCGTCGCCGCCCTGGTCGGGCAGCCCAGGCACGCGATCAGGCAGATCGAGGCCGGCGTTGACCTGCTGATCGCGCAGGGCACCGAGGCGGGCGGCCACACCGGCACCATCGCCACCATGGTGCTCACGCCGGAGATCGTCGACATCGCGGCCGGACGCCCGGTGCTGGCCGCGGGCGGCATCGCGTCCGGCCGCCAGATGGCCGCCGCCCTGGCGCTCGGAGCGGCCGGCGTCTGGTGCGGGTCGGTCTGGCTGTCCAGCGAGGAAGACGTGGCCAACCAGGCCATCAAGGCCAAGTTCCTGGCGGCCGCCAGCTCGGACACGGTGCGCTCGCGGACGAGGACCGGCAAGCCGGCCCGCCAGCTGCGCAGCGCCTGGCACGAGGAGTGGGAGCAGCCAGGCAGCCCGGCACCGCTGTCCCTGCCGCTGCAGCCGATGCTGGTCAACGAGGCGTGGCAGCGGATCGACGCGGCCGCCAGGACGGGTCATGAAGGCGCGCTCCGGCTCGAGTCGTTCTTCGTCGGCCAGGTCGTCGGTTCGTTCGAGCGGATCAGGCCGGCCGGCGAGATCACCCGCCAGATCGTCGCCGACTGCGAGCAGCGAATCCGGGATCTCGCCAAGCTTGAGGCCAGCGAATGAGCCAGCCGCCCGCCGATCTGCGCGCACCCGCGGACCACCCCTCCCTCGACCCCCGTACCTCGGAAGACCACCCCTCCCTCGATCCCCGCACCCCGGTGATCGTGGGCGTCGGTCAGTCCTCCGAGCGCCTCGGCGAACCCGGCTACCGGCGGCGCTCGCCGGTTGACCTGGCTGCCGACGCGGCCGCCGACGCGCTTGCCGACACCGGGGCCGAGCCCGCCGCCGTCGCGGCGGCGATCGAGGTGGCAGTCGGAATCCGCCAGTTCGAGAATTCCCACCCGCGGGCGCGGGCACCATTGGGCCGTTCGGATAACTACCCCCGGTCCGTGGCCGGCCGGATCGCCGCGAGCCCGGCCCGCGCGGTCCTGGAGGTCAGCGGCGGGCAGGCCCCGCAGCACCTGGTCAACGAGTTCGCCGCGGTCATCGCGCGCGGCGGCAGCGAGGTGGTGCTGATCTTCGGCTCGGAGGCCATCTCCACGGTCGAGCACTTCGCCCAGGCGCGGGACCGGCCCGACCGGCCCGACTTCAGCGAGCACGCCGACGGCAGCCTGGAAGACCGCGGGTACGGGCTGGCGGGGATGATATCCCGGCACCGGGCCGCGCACGGGCTGACCGGCGCGCCCAGCCAGTACGCGCTGATCGACAACGCCCGGCGCGCCCGCCTCGGGCAGACCCGCGAACAGTACGCGGCCGCGATGGGCGCGCTGTTCGCCCCGTTCACCCGGGTCGCGGCGGCCAACCCGCACGCCTCCGCGCCGGTCGAGCGCACCCCGGAGGAACTCCTTACGCCGACCGAGGCGAACCGGCCCATCGCCGATCCGTACACCCGCTACATCGTGGCGCGGGAGAAGGTCAACCAGGGCGCCGCCGTGCTGCTGGCCTCGGTCGCCGCGGCCCGTCGGCTGGGCGTGCCTGCCGACCGCTGGGTATTCCTGCACGGCCACGCCGACCTGCGCGAACCGGACCTGCTCGAGCGCGCCGACCTGTCGGCGGGCCCGGCCTCGGCCATGGCGGTGCGGCATGCCCTCGGCGTGGCCGGCATCGAGGCGGACGACCTGGCCACCATCGACCTGTACAGCTGCTTCCCCGCGCCGGTGTTCAACATCTGCGACGGGCTCGGCCTCGACCCCGCCGATCCGCGCGGCCTCACCCTCACCGGCGGGCTGCCGTTCTTCGGCGGCGCGGGCAACAACTACTCCATGCACGCCATCGCCGAGACGGTGCGGCGCGCCCGCCGCGCGCCCGGCAGCTACGGCCTGGTCGGCGCCAACGGCGGCATCATGAGCAAGTACTCGGCCGGGGTGTACTCCACCACCCCGGCCGCCTGGAGGCCGGACCGCAGCGCGGACCTGCAGGCCGAGATCGACGGCTGGCCCGCACCCGGGCAGGCCCGCCTCGCCGACGGGCCGGCCACCATCGAGACCTACACCGTCACCTACCGCCGCGACGGCGGCCGCACCGGCATCGTCGTCGGCCGCCTGGATCGCGACGGGCGCCGCTTCGTCGCCAAGGGCGAGGACCCCGGCCTGCTGGACCTGCTCAGCACCGCAAAAGAGCCCATTGGCCAGGCGGTTTACGTCCGGTCGTTCGGCTTCGGTAACCGGGTCGCCACCAGCCGGGAGCGGATGGACGAGCTGTTCCCGCCGGAGCCGCCGGTGCTGCGCGAGGCGTACGAGCACGTGCTGGTCCGCCGGGACGGCCACCTGCTCGAGGTCACCATCAACCGCCCCGAGTCCAGGAACAGCCTGCACCCGATGGCGAACGACGAGCTTGACCACGTCTTCGACGCCTACTTCGCCGACGACGACCTGTGGGTCGCGATCCTGACCGGGGCGGGGGAGAAGGCCTTCTCCGCAGGCAACGACCTGGTCTACTCCGCATCAGGTAAGCCCATGTGGGTGCCGAAGAACGGGTTCGCCGGGCTGACCAGCCGGGCCAGCATGCCAAAGCCGGTCATCGCCGCGGTCAACGGCTTCGCGATGGGCGGCGGCTGCGAGATCGCGCTGGCCTGCCACCTGGTCGTGGCCGACACCACGGCCCGGTTCGCGCTCAGCGAGGTCAGGGTCGGCCTGGTCGCGGGGGCCGGCGGCCTGGTCAGGCTGCCCCGCACCGTGCCGCCCAAGGTCGCCACCGAGATGATCCTCACCGCCCGCCGCCTGTCCGCCGACGAGGCCCTGGCCTACGGCCTGGTCAACCGCGTCGTCCCGGCCGGGACCGCGCTCGACGGCGCCCGCGCCCTAGCCGCGGAGATCCTGGAGGGCTCACCCACCTCGGTACGCGTCTCGCTGCGGATCATGGAGGAAACCCGCGGCATCCCGGACGTCGTCGCGGCCGTCGGCCACCCGAGCACCGCCCTCGACGACCTCATGGCCAGCGACGACGCCCTCGAAGGGATGACCGCGTTCGCCGAAAAGCGCCCGCCGCGCTGGCGCAACCGCTAGCCGCGAACCTCTTAGCCGACCATCCCGGGGAATTTGTCCTTTTTGTCCGAGTTGCGCCCTCGCTTAGGTGGTTGATCGGGGTTATGCGGTTGATTGGGGGAATCCCGGTCCCCCGGATCAACCGCAGAGCCCCGATCCACCACGATAAACGGAGCGAACCCTCCAGATGGGCGGAGCTTTCTGCGGCCTCGCGGCCCGCAGGACACTTGCGCCCCGGGCGCTTCAGGCGTCGCGCAGCGCGGTCTTGAGGATCTTGCCGGACGGACCTTTGGGCAGCTCGGCCATGAACCGGATTTCCCGTGGGTACTTGTACGCCGCGAGTTGCTCGCGGGTGTAGGCGATGATCTCCGCGGCGGTCGCGGACGCACCCGGGCGCAGCGACACCACGGCCACGACTTCCTCGCCGAGCCGTTCGTCCGGCTTGCCGATCACGGCCGCCTCGCTGATCGCCGGGTGGGCGTACAGGACCTCCTCGATCTCCCGCGGGTAGACGTTGTACCCGCCGCGGATCACCAGGTCCTTGGCCCGGTCGACGATGAAGTAGAAGCCGTCTTCGTCGACATACCCCAGGTCGCCGGAGTGCAGCCAGCCATCGCGCAGCGTCTCCGCCGTGGCCTCGGGCCGCCCGAGGTAGCCCTTCATCACGTTGTGCCCGCGGATCCAGATCTCGCCGACGTGCTCGCGCCCCGGCGGCAACGGCCGGCCGGCACGGTCAGCCACCCGCATCCGCACCCCCCACATCGGCTTGCCGATGGACAGCACCTTCCGGTCGCCCGGCCGGTTGAACGAGCACGAGCTCGCGGTCTCGGTCATCCCGTAGCCCTCGAGCACCTCGATGCCGAACTTCTCCTCGAACGTCCGCATGATGTCTTCCGCCAGCGATGCACCGCCGGACACCGCGACCCGCAGCGCCGACAGGTCACGGCCGGCGATGTCCAGCTGGGCCAGGGCGTGCAGCATGGTCGGCACGCCGCCGATCACCGTGCACCGGTCGGCCTCGAGCACGTCCAGCACCGCGCCGGGCTGGAACCGCGGCACGATCGACAGGCAGCCGCCGTGCCGCACGAACACGTTGATCACCGACGACAGGCCGAACACGTGGAAGAACGGCAGCACCGCCAGCACCACGTCGTCGCTGCGCACACCGAACAGTCCGCCCGCCACGGTGCTGTTCATGTACAGCTGGAAGTGGGTGAGCTCGGCGCCCTTCGGACGGCCCGTGGTGCCGCTGGTGTAGACGAGCACGGCGGTGTCATCGGGGTCGCGGGCCGCCACGTCCCCGCCCGGCTCTTCCAGCGGCGCGCCGCTGATCAGCGCGAGAGCCGACCTGGTGCCGTCCGGCAGCGGCCCGTCGCCCAGGCTGACCAGGTACAGCGGGACGCCGGTCGTCTCGCAGGCCTTGGCCGCCTCGGCGTGCATGCCCTCGAATCCGATCAGCAGACTCGCCGCCGAGTCGGTCAGGTGGTACTCGAGCTCGGGTGCCACCAGCAGCGGGTTCAGCGGCAGCACCACCAGCCCGGCCTTCAGCGCCCCGAAGTACCCGATGAGGAAGTGCGGGATGTTCGGCAGCTGCATCGCCACCACCTGGCCGGGGCTAAGGCCTGCCTCCCGCAGCCCAGCCGCGAACCGGCCAGACAGCTCGTCGAGCTCGCGGTACGTGGTCGTGGTCCCGGCGAAGCGGTAAGCCGGGGCGTCTGGCGCGGCCAGGGTCGCTTCGGTCAGGATGGTCGCAAGGTTGAAGCTCATCCCCGCCCCCAATCGCCAGCACCGGGCAATTCCGGTAAGTGAGACATATATTAAGTGTGTATCACCACCTTGCCTAGGCTCTCACGGCGATGGAGGGAACGGCGATGTACCTCGTTCGGGGCGGATCCAGGGGTTCCGGTGACGGCGAGTCCGCGGCTACCGGGCCATCTACCACACTGCTCGTAACCGAGCCCGTCCGCGGGCTGGCCGATCACACGGCCTTGCTGCTGGCCACGCCGGTACTGGCGGCCGCCCCGCGCGGCGATGGCCACGGGGTGCTCGTCCTGCCCGGGCTGTTCGCCTCCGATACGAGCACGGTACCGCTGCGCGGGTTCCTGCGCCGGCTTGGCTACGACGTCCGCGGCTGGGATCTCGGCCGGAACCACGGGCCGACCGATGCGGTGCTGGCCGGCCTGCCCCGGGCCGTCCTCGATCATGCCGAACGGACGGGGCGCCCCGTCTCCCTGGTCGGCTGGAGCCTGGGCGGCGTGTACGCCAGGGAGATGGCCCGTCGTCATCCCCGTATGGTCCGGCAGGTCATCACCCTTGGCAGCCCGTTCGCCCTACGGGACCTGCGGCAGAGCCACGCCCACCGCCCGTTCCGGCGCCTCAGGCACCTGCACGCCAGCGAGGCCGATCTGCCCTCCTTCGAGCAGCGTGTCAAGCCCGTCAGCGTCCCCTCGACCGCGGTGTACTCTCGCCTGGACGGCGTGGTGGCCTGGCAGACGTGTATCGAGCCGGAGACGGCGCTGCACCAGAACGTCGAGGTCCGGTGCAGCCATCTCGGCTTCGGCGTAGACCCCGCGACGCTCTGGCTGGTCGCCAACCGGCTGGCCGTCCCGGCGGGCCAGCGGGTCCCGTTCCGGCCGCCGCTGGCCCTGCGGCCCTTGTACCCGCGATGAGCACGCAACCCGAGGCGAAGCCAGCCCCGGCTAAGCCAGCCCCGGCTAAGCCAGCACCGGCCAGGCCAGCACCGTGGGCGTTCGCCGCGCCGTGGGGAGCGCGCGGCTACGTCAGCGACCTCGACGGGCCGGTGCACTGGATCGAGTTCGGGGACGAGGACGCCTCTGGCCGGGACGGTACGCCGATCGTGTTCGTGCATGGCCTGGGCGGTTCGCACCTGAACTGGTGCCTGATCGGGCCGCAGCTGGCCGAAGGGCGCCGCGCCGTCGCGCTGGACCTGCACGGGTTCGGCCTGACGCCAGGCACCCGCGCCACCTCGAACGTCCACCACAACGCCCTGCTGCTCAACCGGTTCGTGCGGGAAGTCACCGGGACGCCGGTGATCCTGGTCGGCAACTCCATGGGCGGCCTGATCTCGATCCTGCAGGCGTCCGCCGAGCCGGATACCGTGGCCGGGCTCGTGCTCGTCGACCCGGCCCTGCCGCCGTCGCGGCGCCTGCCCGACCGGCAGGTGGGGAACCGGTTCCTGATGTACGCGCTGCCCGGAATCGGCGAGGTCTACCTCAGGTCGGTACAGTCCCGCCTGCCGCCGCAACTGACCGTCCGGCGTGTCATCGAGCTCTGCTTCGCCGACCCGTCCCGGATTGACCCGGCCATGTTCGCCGCGTCGATCGCGCTGGCCAGCGAGCGCCGGAACCAGGGCCTGCGGGCCGGGAACGAGGCGTTCCTGGCCGCGTCCCGGTCGCTGATGCGGGTGGTCGGCCTGCGCGGGCGGTACCGGGAGATGATGGCCTCGGTTCGGGTCCCCGTCCTGCTCCTCGGCGGCGAGGCCGACCGGCTGGTGCCGGTGGCCAGCATGCGCGAGGCGGCCGCGCGCAACCCCGGCTGGGAGACGGTTATCCTGCCCGGAGTCGGGCATACGCCGCAGCTCGAGGTCCCCGATTCGGTCACCGGCACGCTGCGGGACTGGCTGCGAAGGCACTTCTAGGAGGAACCGATATGCAGCAGCTCTCCGGTCTCGATGCCTCCTTCCTCGCCCTGGAGACGGCCAACACCACCGGGCACGTTGGCGGGCTGAGCCTGCTCGACCCCAGCAACGCCCCCGAGCCGCTCACGCTGGCCCGGCTCACCGAGGTCATGGCCGAACGGCTGCCGCTCGTGCCCGTACTCCGGCGCAAGCTGCTCAACGTGCCGTTCGGCCTGGACCAGCCCTACTGGATCGACGACGCGGACTTCGATATCGAGTACCACGTCCGGGAGATCGCGTTGCCGGGCCCGGGCTCCGATGCCCAGCTGGATGAGCAGGTCAGCCGGCTGCACGCCCGCCCGCTCGACCGCAGCCGGCCGCTGTGGGAGCTCTACCTGATCACCGGGCTAGCCAAGAAGCGTGCCGCCGTCTACACCAAGATCCACCACGCCGCGATCGACGGGGCCTCCGGCGCCGAGCTGCTGACCGTCCTGTTCGACCTGACCCCGAACGGCCGCGAGCTGCCCCCGGCCGAGCCCTTCCACCCCTCGGCCGCGCCGCCCCTGCCCGCCCTGGCCCTCAAGGCGGCCGCGCGGCTGGCCTGGCGCCCGGTGCATACCGTACGGATCACCAACGAGCTCGTCAAGTTCCTGCCGACCCTGGCCCCGGCGGTGAACACGCTGGTCGGCGGCATGCTCGGGCTGAACCGCGGCGACGGCTCCGTGATCGCCACCCGGCCTGGGCGGGCGCCCGCGACGCCGTTCAACCGGTCGATCACGCCGCACCGCCGGTTCGCGTTCCGCAGCGTCAGCCTGGCTACGGTCAAGGCGGTGAAGAACGCCTTCGGCGTGTCGGTCAACGACGTCGTGATGGCCATGTGCGCCGGGGCGCTGCGCCGCTGGCTCCTCGACCACGACGCGCTACCCGATCAGCCGCTGGTGGCGATGATCCCCGTGTCCGTCCGGGATCCGGCCAGCAAGGGAGCGCTGGGCAACCGGGTGTCCGCGATGCTGGCCCCGCTGCCCACCAGCGTCACCGATCCCGGCCTGCGACTGGAGATCGTGCACTCGGCGACCAAGGTGGCCAAGGCCCAGCAGGCCGCGGTCCCGCAGGGCCTGGTCGACCAGATCAGCGACTTCGCCGTGCCGGCGCTGACCGCACGGGCGGCCCGGGTGGTGTTCGCCACCGGCGTGCTGCACCGCCTGCCGCCGTTCAACCTCACGATCTCCAACGTCCCCGGCCCGAACGTCCCGGTCTACCTGTGCGGCGCCCGGCTGCTCGCGCACTACCCGGTCTCGGTGGTCACCGACGGCCAGGGCCTGAACATCACGCTGGTCGGCTACCTCGGACAGCTGCACTTCGGCCTGGTCAGCTGCCGCGAGCTGGTGCCGGACCTTGACACCCTGGCCGGCTACCTGACCGACGAGCTCGCCCTGCTGGCCGAGGCGGCCGAGAAACGCATCGCCAATGCCCAGCCCGATGACTAGCCTCGATGATGCCCGGATCGTGCTGCCCGACGGCGGCGCGGTGCCCGCGAGGATCCCGGCCGGGATCTTCGCCGCGGCCGTGGATACCTTCGTCGCGGGGCAGCGGCTGGACATGCGGTCACTGGCCCGCCGCATCGGCGTGGCCCGCGCCACGCTCTACCGGCGGGCCGGCAACCGGGAGCAACTGCTCGACGAGCTGCTCTGGTGGCGGGCCCGCCGCCTGCTCGTGGACCAGGTGCGGGCCAGCGAGGGGATGGCGGGCACCGGGCGGCTGGTCGCGGTGATCGGCGGCGTGCTCCGCGCAATCGCCAGGGACCGTCCGCTGCGGGCGTTCCTCGAGTCCGACCCGGAGACCGCGCTGCGCCTGCTGACCGGGACCCGCAGCACCGTGCACCGGGGCATGGCCGGCGCGCTGGAGACGCTCATCGACCTGGAGCGCGGCCGGGGGAGCTTCGACGCCAGCCTGGACACCCCGACGCTGGCCTACGCGATCGTCCGGATCAGCGAGGGATTCCTGTACTCCGACGTGGTCGCCGACCGGGCGCCCGACATCGACCGCGCCACCACCGTCATCGAGGCCCTGCTCACCGGCCTGGACGGGAGGTCAGCCCCGGTCTAGCGCGAGCACCAGCTTGCCGGTGTTCACCCCGTCAAACAGCATCAGCAGCGTCTCGGGGAAGGCGTCCACGCCGCCGTGCACGACGTGCTCGCGCGAGACGAGCTTCCCGTCCTTGAGCCACCCGGCCAGCTCGGCCATGGCCTGCGGGTACCGGTCGGCGAAGTCGAAGACCAGCATGCCGGTCATGGAGGCCCGCGCCACCAGCAGCATCAGGTAGTTCGCCGGGCCGCGCACCTGGGCCTCGTTGTACTGCGAGACCGCGCCGCAGATGACCACCCGGGCGCCGCGGGCCAGCCGGGTCAGCACGTCGTCCAGGATCTCGCCGCCCACGTTGTCGAAGAAGACGTCCACGCCGTCCGGCGTGAGCTCGCGCAGCGCCCGGCGCACGTTCCCGGCCCGGTAGTCGACGGCCGCGTCGAAGCCGAACACCTCGGTCAGCGCGCGGCACTTCTCCGGTCCGCCCGCGATACCGATGACCCGGCCGGCGCCCTTGATCTTGGCGATCTGCCCGGCCACGCTGCCCACCGCCCCGGCCGCGCCAGACACGACCACGGTGTCGCCTTCGGACAGCCTGCCGGTGTCCAGCAGGCCGAAGTAGGCGGTGAGACCGGTCGCGCCCAGCGCGCCCAGGTACGTCGACGGGCCGGCCAGCGAGGTGTCGATCGTGGTCACCCCCCGGCCGTCCGAGACCGCGTACTCCTGCACCCCGAACGTGCCGTAGACCTCGTCGCCCACGGCGAACCCCGGGTGCGCCGAGGCGGTGACCCGGCCGACCGCGCCCGCCCGCATGACCGCGCCGATCTCCACCGGAGGGATGTAGGAGGCGCCCGCGTTCATCCAGCCGCGCATGGCCGGGTCGACGGACAGGTGCGAGACCGCCACTACGAACTGCCCCTCGGCTGGCTCCGGCACTTCCTCGGTGGTCAGCGACCAGTCGGTGGCCCGGGGCAGCCCGGAGGGCCGGGCGGCCAGGCGTACCTGGCGGTTGGTCAGCGGCATGCGGTGGCTCCTCGGGGTGCGGCGCGATCTGCTGTTCGGACGCTAGTACCTGCGCGGACCGGAAGACAACCGCGCGACCTCAACCGCCAGCGATCGTTAGGCACGCATCGTGTCCTTGTCGGGCGCGGGCGTTGCCCCGGCCGGGCTCAAGGCGGGCAGTGACTGTGCCGGCGTCCGTACCGAATGGCCGGCGGGCTGGGCGGGCAGGAACCAGGCGGCCAGGATGGCCCCCGCCCTAGTGAGCAAGGGTAGGCAGTCCGCGTGCCCGGCGGATAACATTCGCACACCGCGGCCCTTCCGCGCATGCCGCGCAGTGGTCCGTCTTCGTGCTGATTCCGGAAGGACGGGAGATGCGTTTTGCGGGCGTGGAGCTGGAAGTTCTGCAAGGCGACGCGCTTCGCTACGCTTCCGATCTGCTGGTCCTGAAGTACGCGCAGGCGTCCTACGGCGTCGACGAGGCGGCGGTGCGTCTCGCTGGTATCCGTGTATCCGAGCTTCCGGCCACGGGTGACGAACTCCTGGTGGCAAACCCGCCTCGCCTGTCATCCAGCCACCTGCTCTTCCTGGGCGTTGAGCCGATCTACACCTTTGACTACCGGTCAATTCACCGGTTTGCGATGCGTGCCGTGGCCATGGCATCCGAGGTCGTGCCGCCGGTGCGTGAAATATCCATGACCATGCACGGCATCGGATTCGGGCTTGACGAGGTCGAGGCTTTTTCCGCGCAGATCGCGGGTATTGTCGCCGCGCTCAGTTCGGGGCATCATCCGGCCAGCCTCCGGGCCATCAAGATCCTCGAGCTCAACCAGGGCCGGGTCGACCGGATGACGCAGGTCCTGGCCGCCCTCCTCGACCCGGCGGAGCAGGCCAGGGGCAACACGATGGCTGACTCCCGTCCGGCCGACGGAGGCCGCCAGCCACACCGGCTCGGCTCCGCTGCCTACGACCCGGGGGCGCAGCCGCATGCCTTTGTCGCCATGCCGTTCGCCGCCTCGTACGAGGACATTTTCTACTACGGCATCGCCCCCCCGATCCGGGGAGCCGGGCTGCTGTGCGAGCGAATAGACCAGTTCACCTTCACGGGCGACGTCGTGGAGCGGATGCGGGAGCGCATCGCGTCATCGGCGGTGGTCGTGGCCGACCTGAGCAATGCGAACCCGAACGTCTACCTCGAGGTGGGCTACGCCTGGGGGGTGAAAGTGCCGTGCGTGCTGATATGTGACAAGAAGACTGACCTGAAGTTCGACCTGCGCGGACAGCGCTGCCTTTTCTACGGCTCAATCATGGAACTGGAGAAAACCCTCTCCGCCGAGCTTACGGCCCTTTCCCGCCAGGTGGCTCCGTGGCGTTCCTGATCGGTGCCGCAGCCCAGATTCGGATCAGTGCCCGACGCTCAGCCCTTGGTCGCGACGATATAGGCGTTGACGACATCGCCGTCGACGCGTTTTGCCTCGATCGAGGTGAAGCCCGCCTCGCCGAGCATCTTCCGCGCCGTCTGCTCGCCCCACATGGTGCCGAGGCCCATCCCGCCGTCGGCCAGGGAAACGGTCATGCAGTGCATGCACGAGACGGTGTACAGGAACGTGCCGAGCGGGTGGTTCAGGTTATCCGCCAGCTTGCTCGAGGCCGACGTGTCGACGCAGAGGTAGACGCCGCCGGGCCGCAGGGCGGCGGCGATCCCGGCGAGCATGAGGTCCGGCCGCGCCTGGTCGTGCACCGCGTCGAAGGTGGTGACGAAGTCGAACCGGGCGGTCTCGCCCAGGCGGGCGGCGTCACGCTGCTCGAAGCGCGCGTTCGCCAGGCCGCGGCGTCCGGCCTCCGCGCGCGCGGAGGCAATCCCGGCCGCGGCGAAGTCGAACCCGGTGAACCGTGACCGGGGGAACGCCCCGGCCATCAGGTTGATCGCGCGGCCGGATCCGCATCCGACGTCCGCGACGTCGATACCGTCGCTGAGCCTGGCGGCGAGGCCCGGGACGAGCGGGAGCGTCACGTCGATCAGCGTGGCGTCGTGGACGGCGCCGCTGTCCTCGGCCATGACGGCCTGGAACCTCGGGAAGGCCGAGTACGGCACCCCGCCGCCATGCCGGAAGCACTCCACGATCTCGTCTTCCACCATCGCCAGCAGCCCGATGTACTGCATCCCGGTGGCGAGGTTCTGCATGCCGGCCGCCCGGGTGAGCCAGGCGGCATGCCCGGCGGGCAGCGAATAGGTCCCCGCCTCGCCGTCGTGCTCGACGATCCGCCCGGTGGTCATCACCGCCAGCCACTCCCGCACGTACCGCTCGTCGAGCCCCGCGGTCGAGGCGATCTCGGCGCTCGTCGCCGCGGACATCCCCGCCATGGCGTCGAACAGCCCGGTCCGGTGACCGACGCTCACCATCAGGGCCAGCGCGGCCTCGTTCATGGTCCGGAGCATCCGCTCCGCGAATTCGTCGGCCAACCTGACCTGCCCTCCGGGTCGCGAGCTCAACCGAGGGCGGGGTCGTCGCCGGCCAGATACCGCCCTAGCGGGCCACCCTAACCACGGTCAGCGAGTTGGCCGGCGCCAGGTAGCCGAACACCGGCAGCACCGTGTCGCCGGAGTTGCGCGCGAACATCTCAGGCGGGCTACATGTAGAGCCCGCCGTTGACCGGGTAGACCTGCCCGGTGATGTAGGACGACTCGGGGTCGGCCAGGAACTCGACCACCCGGGCGACCTCGTTGGGCTCGCCGAGCCGCCCCACCGGGATGTTCGCGATGAGCTTGTCCATCACGTCAGCCGGCACCGCGGCGGTCATGTCGGTGGTGATGTAGCCGGGGGTGACCGCGTTGACCGTGATGCCCTTCGCCGCGGTCTCCAGCGCCAGGCTCATCGTCAGCCCGAAGAGCCCGGACTTGGCCGACGCGTAGTTGGCCTGGCCGAACCCGCCGGACGAGCCGATGACCGAGGAGATGTTGATGATGCGGCCGTAGCCGCGATCGAGCATGGTCTGCAGGACCCCCTGGGACAGGTAGAACGCGCCGGACAGGTTGACGTGGATGACGTGATCCCACTCCTGCCAGGACATCCTCCGCACCGTCTTGTCCACGGTGATGCCAGCGTTGTTGACCAGGATGTCCAGGTGCCCGTACTGGCTCAGGACCTCGTCGATCACCCGCCCGCAGTCATCGTGGCGGCCGATGTTGCCCTGGTGAATGCTCACGCCGCGGTCGGCGTACTTGTCGGCGAACTGCCGGGCGGCCTCGGCATTACTCGAATAGCCGGCCGCGACGCGCACGCCGCGGTTCATCAGCCGCTCGCAGATGGCCATCCCGATCCCGCGGATTCCCCCGGTCACCAGCGCGACCTGTCCGTTCATGTCGGCCATGTCGGCCATGTCGTTAATCTCCGTTCGGTGTCGTACGGGCGGGCAGACGGCCGCGATCAGCCGAACACGTACTGCCCAGGAGCGTCCGCGATGGCCGGGTGCTTCCTGCTGCCCATGTGCGGCGGCTTGATAAGTTCGCCCGCGCGGGATTCGGACCAGGCGGTCCAGTCCTCCCACCACGAGCCGCGGTGCTTGCTGTTCGCGGCGCGCCAGCCCTCGGCGTCGAAGCCGTCATCATCGGCCGCCTCGTACCATGCCTTCGGGCCGGGCGGATTGACGATGCCGGCGATGTGCCCGCCGCTGGACAGCACGTAGCGGACGTCGCCGCCCATCAGCGCGCCGGTCTTGTACGACGAGTGCCAGGGCACGATGTGATCGTTGATCGCGCCGACCACGTAGGTGTCGTTCTTCACCGTGGTCAGCGAAAGCCGCTGCCCGACCACCTCCATGTCGCCCCGGGCCAACTCGTTCCGCATGTACAGCGAGCGCAGGTAGAACGAGTGCATGGCGGAGGGCATGCGCGTGCTGTCGCCGTTCCAGGCCAAGATGTCGAACGCCGGCGGATCCTGGCCCATCAGCCAGTTGGAGACCACGTAGCTGAAGATCAGGTCGTTGGCCCGCAGCATGTCGAAGGTACCCGCCATCTGGCTGGCGTCCAGGACGCCCTTCTTCGCCATCTGCTTTTCCAGCCGCTGCACCGTCTTCTCGTCGGTGAAGGCGCCGAGGATGCCGGGCTCACTGTAGTCGAGCAGCGTGTTGAGCAGGGTGATGGAACCGATCCTGTCGTCGCCCTTCTCGGCGAGGTAGGCGGCCAGCATGGCGGTCAGCGCCCCGCCCAGGCACAGACCGATAATGTCGATCTTGGGCGCGCCGGTGATCTCGGTGATGACATCGAGCGCTTCCCGCGGGCCGTGGATGAGGTAGTCGTCCAGGGTCGTGCCGCCCATGGAGGCGTCCGGGTTGCGGTAGGAGATCGCGAACACGGTGCGCCCGTGCTGCACCGCCCACTCCAGGAAACTCCGGCCGGGTGCCAGGTCCATGATGTAGTACTTGTTGATCCACGGCGGACTGGCCAGCACCGGTACCGCGTGGACCTTGGGCGTCTGCGGCGCGTACTGGATGAGCTCCATCAGGTTGTTCTTGAACACGACCTTGCCCGGCGTGGCGGCCAGGTTCTCGCCCACCTTGAACGGCCGGGTGTCGACCTGCCGCGGGCGGCCGTTGTTGTTGAGGATGTCGTCGACCAAGTGGCTGGTGCCGGCGACCACGCTGGCTCCGCCTGTCTCGAACATCCGCTTCAGTGCCGCCGGGTTGGTCGGCAGGAAGTTCGTCGGCGCCAGGGCGTCCATCAGGAACCCGGTCGCGAGCGCGGCCTTGGCGTCGTCCATCGCGTTCCCGGAGCCCGCCTCGAGCAGGTCGCTGACCAGCCTGGAGGTGGCCAGGTGGACCTGCCGGATGGCGTAGAAGGCCGGATTGTCCGTCCACGTCCGGTCCGCGAACCGCTTGTCGTTTTCCGGCACCGGAACCGGCGGCGGCGCGTCCATTCCCATCCAGCGAGCCGCGGCCACCGGCCCGGCCATCGCCATGCTGGTCCAGAAGCGCATCGCCGCGGATGCCGTGGCGGTGGGCTTGGCGGCGGCTCGCCTCATTACCGCGAGCGTGGAAGCGCCCAGCCCGGCCGCGTCCACCGAGCCGAGCACGTCGGCGTCCGGGGCGAGTACCGACGCCGCCGACTCCGCGGTCTGCCACGCCGTTTCCTGTGCGGTCATGTCCCGTGCCTTCCTCGGTATGGTGTGCTGCCCAGGGAACCCCTCCGACGCTACTTCGCCCCGGTACCCGCGTAAAGATGAGTCCGGATCGTAGTCGCGTGAGGTGACGCTAAGGGCGCGCCCGGTCCTGGTGCAGAGCCGAAGGTCCTCTCGATCCGAGCCCTTGTGCCGTGTGCACGGGCGCGGCTTCCCGGCATGATCCCGCCGAAACCGGGACGCCTTAAACATTACCGCCAGTGAGTGAGCGGAACCGGGCCGCGACTCAGCACGGTGCGGATGGCGAAGACGCTGTGCCCGGTGACAACGGCCGGGATGGCCAGGATCTCGTCCAGCAGGATCTTCTCGTAGTCGGCCAGGTCCTGCGCCGCGACCTCGACCAGGAAGTCGTCGGAACCCGTGACCACATAGCAGGCCACCACGGCCGGGATCGCCATCAGGGCGCGCTCGATCTGGTCCGACGTCGCCCGCGAATGCCCGTCGACCCGCAGCCCGACGAACGCGGTCAGGCCGAGCCCGGCCCTGGTCCGGCTGATCTCCGCTCGGTAGCCCTCGATGATGCCGCTGGCCTCGAGCGCCTTGACCCGGCGCAGGCAGGCCGAGGGGGACAGCGAGACCGTTTCGGCTAGGTCGATGTTGGCGATGCGGCCGTCGCGCTGCAAGGTGGCGAGGATGGCCCGGTCGGTACGGTCTCCAGGTGCTGGCATGAAAATCATCATAATGCCCTCATGGCCGCACAGCATTGCGTCAAAAGTGCTTAGTGGCGCAATCTTTGCCATCGTGTGCGACCTGTTTTCGCCGATGATTGACGTATGAGCACTTCACCGGCACGAACCCTCCCGCTGTCAGTCCCGCGAGCCAGCGCGCTGTACATCGGCGCCCTGTTCGGCCCGGGACTCCTGCTGCTGCCAGGCCTGGCCGCGCAGCAGGCCGGACCAGCCTCGATCATCGCCTGGGTGGCGCTGCTCGGCCTGTCCGCCATCTTCGCCACGGTGTTCGCCGCGCTCGGCCGTAAAGTGCCGGGCGCGGCAGGCGCGGCCGGGTACGCCGCCGCCGGCCTCGGCCGCCGGGCCGCGGCGATGACCCGGTGGTGGTTCGGTGTCGGCGTCGTCTCCGGCGCGCCGATCGTCTGCCTCATCGGCGCCAGCTACGTGACCGCGCTGACCGGCGGCGGCCCGCTGGCCCGCGCCGCCGTCGCGGCCGGCCTGCTGCTCGCGGTGCTCGGCCTGGCGCTCGGCGGCGTCCGCGCCAGCACGATGGCCCAGTTGCTGCTCGTCGCGCTGCTGATTGTCGTGGTGGTCACCGCGGTGGTCGGCTCGTCGTCCGCGGCCCGCCCGGCCAACTGGACCCCGTTCGCCCCGCACGGCTGGATGTCCATCGGCCGGGCGGCCGCCACCCTGATGCTCTCGTTCGTCGGCTGGGAGGCCGTGGCTCCGCTGACCGGGCGGCTGCGCGCGGGCCGGCTGTCCCGGGTCATCGGCATCGCGTTCACCGTGACCGCCGTGCTCTACCTGGGCCTGGCCGTCGCCACGGTCAGCTGCCTCGGCCACGGCGCGGACCTGAACGTGCCACTCGCCGACCTGCTCCAGCTGGCCATCGGCCCGGCCGGGCGGGCGGTGGCCGCCGCGGCCGCGCTTGTCCTCACCGCCGGCTCGGTGAACGCCTACATTTCGGGGGCGACCGAGATGCTGCGCGAGCTGACCGCCGTACCCAGTCAGAACGGGCCGAACGGGCCTGGCCGCCCGCCCCGGTTTTCCGCTCACGCCCTGCTCGGCATCATCGCCCTAGCCGGCCTGCTGCTCATCGGGCTGTCCGCGCTGCGGCTGGCCGACATCGTCGCCCTGGTCAGCGTGCCCACCGCGATGTTCCTGTGCGTGTACCTCAGCTGCACCGCGGCCGCGACCCGCATCCTGACCGGGCCGGCCCGGGTGGCCGCCGCCGTCGCGGTGCTGGCGGTGCTCGCGGTCCTGGCCTTCTGCGGCGGCCAGGCCCTGCTGGCCGTCGCGGTCGTGGCCGCGATGGCCAGCTTCCGCCCGGCGGCGGCTGGCGGGGCGATGCGAGCGGTCATCTCCTCGTGCAGGCCGGTCCAGCCGGACCCGATCATCCGTGGTGGGTGATGACCGCTGGGCCGTGAGCCGGGAGCCTTTCGGCAGGCCCTACCCGAGCGAAGGGACGCGGCGATGGCGGAGTTCACCCTGGGAGTCCGGGCCAGCTGCTCGGACGGCTTCTGCGGCGTGGTCAGCCGGACGATCCTGGATCCGGCCGCCCGGACGGTCACGCACCTGGTGGTCGGCCCCCGGCACGGCGAGGGAGGCCGCCTCGTGCCGCTGGATCTGGTCGAGGCGGCGGCGGGCGAGATCAGGCTGCGGTGCACGCTGGACGAGTACAGCCGGCTCGATCCGGCCGAGGAGACCGAGCTGGTGGACGGCGGGTACGGCGGCGTCGGCGGCCTGGGGGTGGGCGGTTCGGTGTCCGGCATGGGCACGGGCCTGGGCCTGGGGTCCAGCACCCCGCTGGTGGTCGAGCACGCCGTCCCGCTGGGAGAGGTCGAGGTGGAGCGCCATGAGAGCGTGCACGCCGTGGACGGCCACATCGGGCAGGTGGAGGGGTTCGTGGTGGATCCAGCCGACCAGAAGGTGACCCACGTCCTGCTCAAGGAGGGCCACCTGTGGGGCCGCAGGCAGGTGGCCATCCCGGTCAGCGCCATCACGTCTGTCGACGCCGGGATCCGGCTGAATATCACGAAGCAGCAGGTCGAGGACCTGCCGCCACTCGGCCACACCGGATGATGAACGGCGTGACGCGCCGCGGATGGCTGCGGCCCGGGGGCCCGCTACGGACATCCCAGGGGGCTGCGATCGCGGGGATAATCTTCGGCTTGCTCCTGATCACGGCGCTGGTGCTGCTCCGGCTCTCGGTCCCGGCCCGTCCCGAGATGGCCGGGGCCTGGCTGGCCGATTCCCGGCGGCGGACGGCGGTGGCTGTCGCCCTGAACCTCGTCCCGTTCGCCGGGATCGCCTTCCTGTGGTTCATCGGGGTGCTGCGGGACCGGATCGGCGAGCGCGAGGATCGCCTGTTCGCCACCGTGTTCCTGGGCAGCGGCCTGCTGTTCGTCGGCATGCTGTTCGTGGCGGCGGCGGTGGCCGGCGCCACCATCGCCGCCTCGTCGTCGGTCCGGGCCGGCGCGGACTCGCTCGCGCTGAGCCGCAACCTCACCGGGAGCCTGCTGAACGTCTACGCGATGCGGATGGCCGCGGTGTTCACGCTCACCACCGTGAACATCGCGCGCCGCACCGCGATCGTGTCCCGGTGGCTCGTCCTGGCCGGCCTAGCCTGCGCCCTGATCCTGCTGGTCGGTGTCGGTATATCGCCCTGGGTTGAGCTGCTGTTCCCCGCCTGGATCCTCGCGCTCAGCCTGGATATCCTGATCGCAGCACCACCACCGAGCGAGGCCCGGCCGTGACGGTGTCCCCGGGCTTGCGCTCCTCATCCCGCCCCTCCGGCGGGGACGCCAGGTCGTAGCTGTCGATCTCGACCCGCCAGCGCGCCTGCGGCCTGGTATCCGGCAGCGCGAAGTCGAGCGGTTCCCACCAGGAGTTCACCAGGACCAGGAAGTCGTCGTCGACCAGGAGCGAGCCGTCCTCGGCCCGATCGGGGGCATCGGACCCGTCCAGGTAGATGGCGATAGCCCGGGCGTTCGGATCGGCCCAGTCGCCGCCGTCCATCGGCGTGCCCGCGGGGGTGAACCACTGCAGCTGAGTGGCTTCGACGCCGGTCAGGAAGCGCCGCCGGCGGAAGACCGGATGAGCGCGCCGGAGCGCGATCAGGTTCTTGGTGAAGTCCATCAGCTTGGTGTCAGCGCTGGCCCAGTCGAACCAGGTGATCTCGTTGTCCTGGCAGTAGGCGTTGTTGTTGCCCTGCTGGGTGCGGCCCATCTCGTCGCCGCCGAGCAGCAGCGGCACCCCGAACGACAGCATCAGCGTGGTGAGCATGGCCCGCGACTGCCGGGCCCGCAGGGTCAGGATGCCGGGGTCATCGGTGGGGCCTTCCGCGCCGCCGTTCCAGGACCGGTTGTCGCTGGTCCCGTCGCGGTTGTCCTCGCCGTTGGCCTCGTTGTGCTTGTCGTCGTAGGAGACCAGGTCGCGCAGCGTAAAGCCGTCGTGGACGGTGATCAAGTTCACTGAGGCGGTGGGACGGCGGCCGGCCGTGCCGTACAGGTCGGCGGAGCCGGCGAAGCGGGTGGCGAACTCGCCGATGCCGACCGGGGTACTGCGCCAGAAGTCGCGCATCGTGTCGCGGTACTTGCCGTTCCACTCCCGCCACAGCGGCGGGAACCGGCCGAGGTCGTAGCTGTCCATCTGGCCGACGTCCCACGGCTCGGCGGTGAGCTTGACCCGCGACACCACCGGATCCTGGGCCACCATGTCCAGGAAGGCCGACACCTTGTCGAAGGCGCCCGCCTGGCGGGCCAGCGTCGGGGCCAGGTCGAACCGGAACCCGTCGGCGTGCATCTCCAGTATCCAGTAGCGAAGCGAGTCCATGATCAGCTGCAGCGTGATCGGATCGCCGGTGTTCAGCGAGTTGCCGCAGCCGGTCGTGTCGATGTAGACGCCGGGGTCGCCGGGCTCGGTCCGGTAGTAGGCGGTGTTGTCGATGCCGCGGAAGCACAGCGCGGGACCGTCGGGGCCGGCCTCGGCGGTGTGGTTGAACACCACGTCGAGCACCACTTCCAGGCCGGCCCGGTGCAGCGCGTCCACCATCGATTTGAACTCGGCGACCTGGCCGCCGGGCCGCCCGGCCCGCACGGCGGCCGAGTAGCCGTTGTGCGGGGCGAAGTAGCCGATCGTGTTGTAGCCCCAGTAGTTCGTCAGGCCCCGGGCGAGCAGGAACGATTCGGGCACGTTCTGGTGCACGGGCAGCAGCTCGACGGTGGTGACGCCCAGGTCGAGCAGGTGCGCGATAGCGGCCTCGTGGGCCAGGCCGGCGTAGGTCCCGCGCAACTCCGGGGGAACGTCAGGGTGGCGCATGGTGAAGCCCTTGACGTGGATCTCGTACAGCACGGTGTCCGAGGTGCGGTGCCGGGCCCGGTTCTCGTCCTGCCAGGCGTACCCGGAGTCCACGACCAGGCTCCGCGGCACGTGCTCGGCGGAGTCCGGGCGGCTGGGCCTGGCCGGGTCGGTTTCGTCCTGGCCGAGTACCTCCGGCCCGAAGGTGACCGATCCGCTGATGGCCTTGGCGTACGGGTCGAGCAGCAGCTTGGCCGGGTTGCACCGCAGGCCCCGGGCCGGGTCCCAGGGCCCGGCGACGCGGTAGCCGTAAGCCTGCCCGGGGCTGACGCCCGGCACGAAGGCGTGCCAGACGTCGGCGTCGTTGTCCCGCAGCGGAATCTGCGTCTCCGCGCCAAGGTCGTCGAACAGGCACAACGTGACGCCATCGGCGACGCTCGAGGCGATCGCGAAGTTCGTGCCCGCGACGCCGAGTAGCTCGCCCGGCGTGGCGCCAAGCGGGAAGGGCCTGCCGGGCAAGGTGACGGCCGCGACGGTGGCCTGCATGCTGCTGTTCATCACTGACCCTTACTTCGGGGCTAGGTCGCGCAAGACGTCGCCGAGGGCACGGACCGCGCCGTGGCGGCGCAGGATCAGGTCGGCGACCAGGCCGGTCCACCCGGTCTGATGGAAGGCGCCGATCGCGGCGCCGTTGTCGCCGTGGAAGTACTCGCTGAAGATCAGGTTGTCCTTCCAGGCCGGATCGGTCTGCATCTTCTCGGTCCCGCCGAAGCACGGCCGCCGCCCGCTGTCGTCCCTGGTAAACAGCGAGATCAGCCGGTCTTGCAGGTCGGCCGTGATCCGGTCCAGGGGGAGCCGCTGACCCGAGCCGGTCGGGTACTCGATTTCGAAGTCGTCGCCGTAGAACCGGTGGTAACGTTCCAGCGACTCGACCACCAGGTAGTTGACCGGCATCCAGATCGGGCCGCGCCAGTTGGAGTTGCCGCCGAACATGGAGGTGGTCGACTCGGCCGGCTCGTAGTCGATGGAGGAGTGGTACCCCTCGACGTCGAACTGGTAGGGGTGGTCGCGGTGATAGGCCGACAGGGCGCGCAGCCCGTGCGGGGACAGGAACTCGCTCTCGTCGAACAGCTTGGCGAACAGCTGCTCCAGCTGAGCCGGCCGGGCCACCGACAGCAGCAGCCGCCGGCTGGCGCCCTCACCGCGCAGCTGCGGCGTCTCACTCAGCTTGTCGATGTCGCCGACCCCCTCACGCTGCAAGAACCGCATGAAGTTCTTGTTCAGGGTCATCGCCTGCTGCAGCATGTTGCCGTCGATGACCGCGGCGGCCAGCGCCGGGATGATCCCGACCATGGACCGGGTCTTGACCGGGACAGCGTAGCCGTGCGGGGTGATCAGCCGGTCGTAGAACAGCCCGTCGGCGTCGTCCCACAGGCCCTGACTGTCCAGGGCAGCGCGGATGCCCGCGAAGTGCTCAAGGAACTTCAGCACCAGGTCCTGCCCCTGGCGCCGGCCGGACCAGCTCAGGGCACCTGCGATGGCGGCCATGGCCACCGCGTAGGAGCCCATCCAGCCGGTGGCGTCGGACTGCTCCAGGGTGTAGCCGGCCGGCAGGTGGGAGCGGTCGATCGGGCCGATGTTGTCCAGGCCGAGGAAGCCGCCCTCGAATAGGTTGTTGCCCTCGGCGTCCTCCCTGTTCACCCACCAGGTGAAGTTGACCAGGAGCTTGTCGAAGACCCGGGACAGGAAGTCCAGGTCGCGGCCGCCGTCGATGGCCCACACCTGCAGCGCCGCCCAGGCGTGGACCGGCGGGTTGACGTCGCCGAAGTCCCACTCATAGGCCGGCAGCGCCCCGTTGGGGTGCTGGAACCACTCCCGGCAGATCAGGATCAGCTGGTACTTGGCGAACGCCGGATCCAGGTGGGCCAGGGACACGGTGTGGAAGGCCAGGTCCCAGGCGGCGAACCAGGGGTACTCCCACTTGTCCGGCATGGAGATGATGTCGAACCCGTCGAAGTTACGCCACTTGGCGTTCCGGCCGCTCTTGCGCGACTGCGGCGGTTCGGGCTGGGTAGGGTCGCCGTCCAGCCAGCGGGTGACGTCGTAGTAGAACAGCTGCTTGCTCCACAGCATCCCGGCGCACGCCTGCCGCAGCACCAGCGCCTCGTCCGCGCTGGCGCCCGCCGGGGTGAGCTCGGCGTAGAACTCGTCGGCCTCGGCGCGCCGCAGGGTCATCACCTCGTCGAAGCCGGCACCGAGCGCGAGGGCGCGCTCCTCGCCCTGACCGGCCGGGCGCAGCCGCAGCCGCAGCTCGGCGGTCTGCCCGGCGGGCACGGTGAGCCGGTACCAGAACGCGCACTTGGTGCCGGCCCGCTCGGGATTGACGGTGGGCGCGCCGTGGACGACGTGGTCGTTGATGCCGTCCTTGGGGTAGGGGCTGACCTGGTGCGTGCCGTACAGCCGGGCCATGTTGGTCTCGTTGTCGCAGAACAGCAGCTCCGGCTCGGAACCGTCGGGGCCGGCGGCGCCGATCAGCTCCATGGTGCCCGCGATCGGGTGCTCGATCCTGACCGACGCCTCGGCCGAGGCGGACAGGCCGGGCTTGGGCTGGCCGGCATCCCAGGCCCAGGTGTTGCGGAACCAGGCGGTGGGCAGCACGTGGATGCTGTCGTCCTCAGGCCCGGCGTTGGTGACCTGGATCGCCATCAGCAGGTCGTCCGGGCCGGCCTTGGCGTAGTGCACCTCGGTGATCCAGTACCGGTCGCCGTCGAACGCGCCGGTGTCCAGCAGCTCGTACTCGGGCTCGGTCCGGCTCCGGCGGGCGTTGGTATCGACAAGGTCCTGGTACGGGAACGCCTCCTGCGGATAGTGGTAACGCCACCGGTTCCACGCGTGGCTCGGCAGGGCGTCCAGGTACCACCAGTACTCCTTGACGTCCTCGCCGTGGTTGCCCTGCGGGCCGGTCAGCCCGAACGCCCGCTCCTTCAAGATCGGATCCCGCCCGTTCCACAGCGCCAGGGACAGGCACAGACGCTGCTCGATATCGCAGAACCCGGCCAGGCCGTCCTCCCCCCACCGGTAGGCCCGGGACCGGGCGTGATCGTGCGGCAGGTAATCCCACGCGTTGCCGTCGGCGCTGTAGTCCTCCCGGACCGTCCCCCACTGGCGTTCGCTGACATACGGCCCCCACCGGTACCACTCTCCCGCCTGCAAGAGCCCGTCCTCCAGCCGGCCGAATCCGTTCACCCGCTCACGTTCGGCGCCCATGGCCGCCCCTCTCGCTCGCCTTTACCGCCACGTTGCCTTTGTAGAAGCCGGCACCCGTCGAAGCAATCACCCGCGATGGATGACTACCCCGGCCGCGGTTCTTTGCCCGGATTCCGGGGCCGCCTGCCCTTCCGCTCGTCACCTCGACGTTCCGATCACACGTATTCCCGGCGGCGCATCCAGGCCAGCGTCGCCCAGCCCCACACCGGAGGCAAGTAGGAGGTGAAGAACCGCTGGATGAGCACGGCCGCGACGGCTTGGTCCTGGGGAATGCCGGCGCTGGTGAGCCCGGCGATCAGGCCGGCCTCGACGACGCCGAGGCCGCCGGGCACGGGGACGGCGCCGCCGAGGATGGAGGCCAGCGTGTTGACGGTGATGAGCGTGGCGATGCTGGCGTGCTCCCCGACCGCGTGCAGCGACGCGCCGAGGGCCAAGATGACCAGGAGCTGGGCCAGGGTCGAGCCGGCCAGGACGTAGACGATCTTGTGCGGCTCGGTGGCGATCGTCTTGACGTTGGCCCAGATGTTCAGCAGGTGCGGGCGGATCTGGCGGCTGACCAGGCGGCGGAGCCTGGGCACCAGGGCGATCAGCGCGGCGGCGATCCCCGCCGCGAGGATGACCGCGAGGATGATCCAGACCGCGGCCTGGTCCCCGCCAGAACCCGACGGGGCGTGGAAGTTCCCGGCGGCGAACGGGATCGCGACGAGGAACAGCAGGGTCTTGACCGTCCAGCTCGCCGTGGTCGCGATGGCGCCGGCGCTGACCGCGGCCTCGGCGTCGTACCCCTGGCGCTGGAAGAACCTCACCCGGAGCGCGAAGACGGCGACGTCGCCGCCGACCAGCGCGGTGAAGATGTTCGAGGTCTCCAGCGCGACGCACCGGCCGAACGGGATCTGGCCGATGGCGGCGCCGAGCAGCGCCCAGCCTTCGGCCACCACCGGGAGCTGCGCGAAGACGAACGTCAGCGCCACCCATCCCCAGCTGGCACCCTTGATGGCATCCAGGGAATCGCCTGCGCCGGACAGAATCCCTATGATCGCCCAGATCCCGATCAGCGAGCCGACGGCGAACAGCAGGTTGGGCCAGCTGACCCGCTTGGCCTCCGCCAGCTTGGGCACCTCGATGCCGGCCCCGGCGGCCACGGCGGCCCGCAGCCGGGATAGCAGGTCCTTTTGGTGCTGGAGCGCGGTCACGGTGACCGGGTCCAGCGCCGAGCGCTGCAGGTGCACCAGGGCGGCGCGGGTGGTATCGGCCCCGAGCACGCGGGCAGCGGCCGCGGCGGTGCGCTCGGCGCCTGCTCGCACGGCCATCGCGCCCAGCGCGCCCGCTAGGTCGCCGTCCAGGCGGCCGGCCGGGGCCGAGGCGGACGCGCGCCGAAAGTCCCGGACGCAGATGCCCCGATCGGACACGATGATGGTGTCGCCGCCGAGCGCCCCGTGGGCGATGCGGGCCTCCCGCAGCCGCAGCGTGGCCAGCAAGATCTCATCCAGGGTGGCGTCGGCGAGGTCGGCGCCGTCAGCCTGCGACAGGGCCGGCCCGTCCGGCAGCCTGGTAACGAGCGCCGCATCCCGGCTGGGCCCGAACCGGCCGGCGGCGAGCACGTCGGGGACCGGGACCCCGGCGCGTCCGGCCATCAGCGTGAGGTAGGCCTCGTGCTCGACCTGCTGCAGCCGGTCGAGGATGAGCGTGGGCCCGGAATCCCGGTAGAGGCAGAACCGCCACAGTTTCGCCAGCACCCGGGCATCGGACGCGTCACGGCCGTAGACCGACAGCTCGATCGTCTTGCCTGCCTCATCACGGCCGGTGAACTGCTCGACCCCCCAGACCTGGCGAGGGGCCCGGGTGATGTCCCGCGCCGTCATGCGCAGGTCCGTGATCCACTCGGTGATCTCCGCCGCCGACGGCAGACCCAGCGGGGAGCCCACGGCCAGGTGCAGGCCGGCGGCGACGCCCCATCCCAGCGCGACGCTCGAGATGGCGTTGACCGGAAGCGCGTGCCCGCCGCAGACCCCGGCCAGCACCGCGAGGGTGAGCAGCAACGACACCAGCCGGTGCACCGGACGGCTCAGGTAGGGAAGCGCGGTCGCCGCCACGGCGACCGCG
>Ga0335078_10001124_pt1 | contig 40459 bp, 24 predicted proteins | sample Lox_Sample_32_FD_206711 | JGI IMG/M metagenome (GOLD analysis project Ga0335078, IMG submission 206711) | Soil microbial communities from Loxahatchee National Wildlife Refuge, Florida, United States - Lox_Sample_3.2 | ecosystem: Environmental > Terrestrial > Soil > Wetlands | place: USA... | reverse complement strand
GGAGTGGGGTCTCGCTCCGGCTCCGACCAGTCACCCAACATCTCGAAGTAGACCGGCTTGCCGCGCATCGCACCGGCCTCCACATGCAGCGGGAACTTCGTTCCGGGCCATTCGCCGTCCCAGGCGAAGCGCGCATCCGCGGCCTGTAGCTGATTCCACGTGGAATCCACCGGTTTGAGTTTCGCCGGGTCCACACCGGCTTCCGCAAAGAGCGGCGAGAAATCGGGCTTGGGCTCCGGTTGCTTCAGCGGACCCGGTTTCTCCGGAGGCATCGCCTCGAAACGCAGCAGCAACCCGGCCGAATCCGCAATCACGCGAATCATGCCGGCGTCGATCGGCGGCGGATCGCTTTGGTGAACGGTGCCCATCGTAATCAGGTCGTCGCGAATTTCGGTTCCGTAGATTGGCGCTTCCGCCTGCCGGTACCAGTAGATCAGCGGCGAATGCGGCCGCTTGAACACCGCATTCCAATCCGTCGGGTGCGCCTTGTCCTTGGACTCCACCCCGCCGATATACTCGCCGTCCCAGGTGAACGATCCATCGCTATCGGCCGGCGCGGGATCGTAGCCCACGCGCTGGATCAGGTCGCGCGCTTTCTGCGTCAGCACTTCAGGCGACAGTTTGGGCTGGATCCGCTCCTGCGCGATGATCGGTTTGAACAGCACCAACGCCGCAATCATCTCGGCCACCACGAACAGGAGCAGCGGGATGGCGTACTTGGGCGCCAGTCCGACTCCTTCGCCCGCCGCCGCCACCATTTCGGGCGATGGCGTTTCGCCCGCCGCCAGGGCCGCCGCCAGCGGGTCGCCGCCCGGCAGAGCCGCCGCCACCGCCAGCGCCGAGGGTGGCCGCAGCGCCGGTTTGGGTTGCAGACACCGCAAAATGACGCGCTCCACAACGGGATCGAGATCCTTGACCAGCGTCGACGGGCTCACCGGATTGCTTTCCGTGCGCGCGCGCCGCAGCCCGGCCAGCGTTTCCGATTCGAACGGCAGTTTCCCGGTGAAAATCTCGTAAAGCACCAATCCCAGCGCGTAAATGTCGCTTTTGATCGTGACTTCTTCGCCCGCGAGCTGTTCCGGCGCCATGTAAGCGGGCGTTCCATTGCGAATTTCCGACCCTTCGATCTCGCCCGCCCAGCCGGCCAGGCCGAAATCCGTAAGCAGCACCTGCCCGCGCCCGTCCAGCATGACGTTGCTCGGCTTCAGATCGCGATGCAGGACGCCTTTTTCGTGGGCCGCCGCCAGTCCGGCGCAGAGCTTGCGCGCGATCTCCAGGGCCTTATCGGTCGGCAGCCTGCCGATCCGCCGCAGCAGCGAAGCCAGGTCCTCTCCGTCGACATATTCCATCGAAAGCACGTACTGGCCATCGATTTCGCTGATGTCGTACACGCGGCAGACATTGGGATGCGACACCTGGCGCGCCGTGCGGACTTCGTTGCGGAATCGCTCCGCGGCCTCGGGATGATTCGACAAGCCCTCCGGCAGAAACTTCAGGGCGACGGGCTGATCGAGCGTGAGATCTTCGGCGCGGTAGACCTCGCCCATCCCGCCTTTCCCCAACAGCGCGATGATTCGATATCTTCCCGCCAGCACCGCGCCCGGAGCGAACCGGCCCTCTCGCGCGCCGCGCGCGGACGACGGCGTTTGGCTGATGGGACGATTGCCGGCGCTCCCGGCCGAGGGTGGCCGCGAAGGCGCGCCCAGCGCTACGGTCTGCGTGTCGAACACCTCGCTGGCAACCGGTTTGCCGCACGACGGGCAAAACCGGGTTTTCCCGGTCAGCGGCTCGCCACACTGGCCGCACCGGACTGCCGTATCGGGCATGGGTACTATTGTGCCATGGCATTGACATGGCGCACGTACCAGTGGGGCCGCTTCTTTCCACAGGTTCTCGGCCGGAGCCGGTCGCTGCGCCGCTTGCAGCCTGTCTCCGCGCTACGTATCCCCGGGGCGGTGGGCAGTATCAGGGAATTCACCGCCCCGGAGCTCCGCACGCAGATCGTGAAACGATTCCGACGCTACGCGTCTGACGGAATTGTCGCGAAACCGATAGTTCTTTCGGAATCTTTTCTCAAGTCCCGTGTCACTAAGATCGCGTGTCACTATAATTGAGTTTTGCCTCCGACTCTGAAGGGGAAAAACGTACTCGTTACCGGTGCGGGAAGGGGTATCGGCAAACGGCTCGCCCTGGGTTTTGCCGAAGCCGGTGTCCGTGTAGGATTGCTGGCGCGCAGCCGCGCCGAGCTCGATCTGGCCAAGTTGGAAATTGAACAGGCCGGCGGCCAGGCCCTGCGGCTGCTCGCCGACGTCCGCGAACCCAATCAATTGGCTACCGCGGCCGCCGTCATGCAGGAAAAATTCGGACGGACCGATATCCTGATCGCTGCCGCGGGTGTGCAGGGGCCCATCGGACCATTTCACACATCGAAACCGAAAACCTGGAACGAGCCCATCGAAACCAACCTGATCGGCGTGGCGAATTCCTGCCGCGCCGTGCTGCCTGGGATGGTCGAGCGGCGCAGCGGAAAGATCATCATCATAACGGGTGAGGGAGCGGCCCATTCCAGGCCGAATTTCAGCGCCTATGCGGCGTCCAAGGCCGCCCTGGCGCGTTTTGCGGAATGCCTGGCCGACGAGGTGCGCGATCACAATGTGCAGGTGAACTGTATCCTTCCGGGCGACGCCTACACGCATATGACCGATGAAATCCTGGCCGCCGGCGAGGAGCTGGCGGGCGCCCGTGAAGTCGAGGAGGCCCGGCAGGTGCGGCTGACGGGCGGATTGCCCGCCGACAGGCAAATCGCGCTGGCGCTGTTCCTGGCGTCGGAACAGTCCAACCACGTCACCGGCAGATTGCTGCACGTCGGCGACGATTGGAAGCGCTTGGAGAAGGAGAATATGAAGCCGGAGCTCTACACGCTGCGGCGATTGCAGAAAATCTAGAGCCGGGGAGAAGAAACGGGGAAGAAACCAGGCAGCCGCGGCCAGTCTCGGCAGGCGGTTGCGGTGCCGGCGAAGCCGGCGAAATGGGAAGCAGCTCTGTCGTGGGTGGAATGCCACTCGACCTGGACCTTTGTCCTTCTGCTCGCGCTGGCCTCCCTGCGCATCGTCGCCACCTACACCGTCTTGAATCACACCGTCGATGAGCCCGGTCACCTTGCCTGCGGGATGGAATGGCTCGATAAAGGCACCTATCGCTACACCACCGAGCAGCCGCCATTGGCCCGCGTCGCCGCCGCGCTGGGGCCGTACCTCGCCGGACTGCGCAGCACCGGGCAGGACTCGAAGGATACCGAAGGCGCCCTGATTCTCTACACGGGCGGCCATTACGACCGCAATCTCGCCCTCGCGCGCCTGGGAATCCTGCCGTTCTTCTGGATCGCGTCGGCGGCCGTGTTTTTGTGGGCGCGCAAAAGCCTCGGCCCGCTGACGGCATGCGTGGCGGCGCTCTTTTTCACATTCTTGCCGCCGGTCTTGGCGCACGCGGGCCTGGCCACGACGGACATGGCGTTGGCTGCCTTTGTCACCGCCAGTTTCTTTGCCGGCTGGTGCTGGTTCGAGAGGCCCACAGCCCGGCGCGCCGCCGCATTTGGCGCCCTGACCGGGCTGGCCGTCATTTCCAAATTCTCCGCGGTGCCCTTCCTTCCCTGCGCGTTCGCGGCCGCTGTGGTGTGGAGTCTGTGGTGTCAGAGACCGGGCGTTTCTCGAGTCTGGGGGCTCGTGCGCGCACGCATTCCGACCCTGATACTGGCGGTCGCCGTTGGACTCCTGACCATTTGGGCAGGCTACCGCTTTTCTTTCGGCTATAGCCAGGCCCTGAAGATGAACCTGCCGGCGCCCGATCTGTTATCGGGGATTCAGGACGTGCTGGGCCACAACGAGCAGGGCCACACGTCCTACCTGCTGGGACAGCGCAGCCAATCGGGTTTCTGGTATTTCTATCCGGTCGCGCTGGCGGTAAAAACGCCGATGCCATTTCTCGCGCTGTTGCTCTTCGGCGGCTATTTGTGCCTGCGGGAGCCGGAGCGCGGCAAGCCTGGTCCGTCGCGTGCGCAGGCCGGCCTGCCGATTGCATTCTCGGCAGCCATTCTGTTCTTTGCCGTGGTGTTCAGTCACATAAACATCGGCATCCGTCACATTCTGCCCGTATATGCCGGCTTTTCCATTGCGGCGGCGGTCGGCGCGATGCGGCTATTCGAGAAGGCAGGAACGGCGAAGTGGGCGCCATACGCACTCGGCGGATTGCTCGCATGGTACGCGGCCGGTTCGGCCCTGGCTCATCCCGATTATCTTCCGTATTTCAACTTTCTGGCCGGCGCCGAACCGGAAAAAGTCCTGGTCGATTCGGACCTCGATTGGGGCCAGGACATGAAGCGTCTCGGCAGGCGCCTGCGGGAGCTGGGCGCGCGCCAGGTGGCCTTCAATCCGTTCATCATCGCTTACCTCGAAGCCGCCCACGGGTTTCCGCACATCGAACCGATGGACCCCGAGTTTCCATCGCCCGGCTGGAACGCCGCCAGCGTGACCATGATGAAAGCCAACCGCCTGGGGCTGGGCGATAGCGACCCTGGCCTCGAGCTCTGGACCGACCGGATCCCGCCCACGCAGAAAATCGGCAACACCACTTACCTTTGGTATTTCCCGCCCGATCAACGGCGCCGGTGACGGCTCAAATCAGCTTGCGGACAGCCTTGGCCAGATGGCGGAATTCCTCCTGCGCCGGGGATCCGGGAGCAAACTCGCCGATCGTCAAGCCGGTCGACACGGCCTGTGCCAGCGCGATGCGCTGCGAAATGGCCGGCAGCACTTTGCGCCCCATGGCTTCGAGCGAGGACGTGAGATCGCGTCCGAGGGTAGTGTTCTTGAGGACTCTCGACGGCACCAGGCGAATTCTCGGCTTCTTCGACCGCCGCGCCGCGCGGGCGTGCAGCGCCAGCGATACCGCGTCCTTCAGCGCATACATATCGAGCGGCGACGGGCCGCAGGGGAGCAGCGCGAGATCCGCCACCAGAAGCGCCTGCGCCGTAATCTCGGGCATGCCGGGGGGCGTGTCGATGATGACGACGTCGGCATGGCGTTCGGCCGATCGCGCCTTGCCCTTCAGATCATCAGGGTTTCCGTCCCTGACTCTCTGGACGCAATTGGACAGCACCCCATCGCCTTCGGCCGCCCACTCGACCAGGCTGTGCTGCGGATCGGCATCCAGCAGCGCCACCTTGTAGCCCAGCGAAATCAGCTCTCCCGCCAGATTTCCGGCGATCGTCGATTTGCCGACTCCGCCCTTTCGACCTGCCACCGCGATGATGGCCATAGCACAATATAGAATACCCGGTGGCGGGTTTTCGAGGCTAAGTGGGCGCTCCCGCCGCGCCCGGCAACGGCGTCCACCGGTTTCGACTTCCGACAAGTTGTCGGCTTCTCCTTAGTAAGTCATTGATTCTTTGTGAGAGGCGTCCGACAGCCTGTCGGCTCACCCGCGGTTCTGCTCCTTTTCCCGCGTCCCGCGAGCCCGCGGCCGACAAGCGGGTAGACATTCTTCGATTGTGGCAGACTAAGTGCCAGGAATCGGCAAGATGCGCGCAAGTAACGGGACTCTCTGGAACGGCCTGCCTTCGGCCGGCGCCTGGCGTTCACACCGTGCCATCCTGCAAACGGCCTTGCTTCTCGCCGGAGCGTCGCTGGCCGCCCCGACCCTCCACGGCCAGGACGAAAATGCGGCCGAGATCGTCCGCCGCGCCATGCTTCTGAACTCCAGGGAGTCGAAGCTGCAGAGAGAATACACCTACCTGGAGCGCGTGGAAGACCGCAAACTCGATGGCAAGGGCGCTGTCGCCGGCCGCGAATCCAGGACTTGGGACGTCACCGAGTTGAATAATCGCCAATTCCGCCGCCTGGACCAACACAACGACAAGCCGCTAACGCCCAGGGAAGAGGAACAGGAGCAGGCACGGCAGAAGCGCGTGGCGGCGCGCCTTGCCAAAGCGCAGGCGCAGCACGCCGATGAGGCCCCTGAACAACGCGAGCAGCGCCGTGAGGCCGCCCGAAAACGAGCCCGGGAAGCGGAAGAGAGAGACGCCGCCGACATCGTCGGCTCGCACGACCTCCGCCTGGTTGGCGCCGGGGAAATCGATGGCATCCCCGTCTGGGTCGTGGAAGGCACGCCGCGCAAAGACTACAAGTTTCTCGACAGGGACAATGCCCCGTTCGCCAGAATCAAAGGCCGCGTGTGGATTTCGAAGATCGACTATCAGCCGGTGCGCGTCGAGGCCGAATCCACCGAAGCGATTTCGTTCGGAGCGGTGCTGGCGCGCATTCAAAAAGGGGCCCGCATCCAGGCTGAGTTCACAAGAGTGAACGGTGAAGTCTGGCTGCCCAAACACTTCAGTGTTACTCTCTCCGCGAGGGTGCTGCTGGTCAAGGGCTTCCACCAGGAGCAGGATATAACCTACAGTAATTACCGGAAATTCGCGGCGGAATCACGAATTATCGAGTGACGCCCGCAAATGAAACCGCGCCGGCCGGTAACATTACCAGCGTGTTAACTGATGCGGCTTCCGCCTTGTGAAGAGAATCACAGTTACTCGCGGGTATCCTCCGATGGTCAGCATTTCCGCGCGATTTCGAAGCCGAAAGCGGGTTTGTAAGAGCGGCTGGTCCATTAAGAAATGAGTAACGTCGTGTGGCCGGACGCCGTCCAACAACTACCGCGTCAATCCTACTTACAACATGAATACTCGTGTGCTCGTTATTGAAGACGAACCGGGGTTGGCGATGACCCTATCGGACGTTTTGTCCATGGATGGTTATCAGGTGGAATCCGCAACCAGCGCGGAACGCGGCATGGAACGGGCGTTCGCGGGCGGCTTCGATCTGCTGATTCTCGATGTCATGCTCCCGGACAAAACCGGGTATCAGGTGTGCCGCGAAGTCCGGCGGCGCGGCATCGATGCCGCGATCCTGATGCTCACCACCCGGGCGCATGCATCCGAGCTGGTTGTGGGACTGCGGTTGGGCGCGGACGACTACATGGCCAAGCCGTTCGAACCCGCCGAGCTGCTGTCGCGCGTGGAATCCCTCGTGCGGCGCTCGCGGATGCAGCATGGCATCGTCGTCAAGAACTTCCAGTTCGGCGACGTGGAGGTGGACTTCGAGCGGTCCGAGACGCGGAAAGCCGGCCGCCCCGTCGGCATGGCCGCGAAAGAGATGCAGTTGCTTCGGTTCCTGGTGAATAACCGGCAGCGCGTGGTTTCGCGCGAGGAGATTCTGCAGAAAGTCTGGGAATACAACAGCGACGTCTCCTCGCGGACCATCGACGTGCACATCGCATGGCTCCGCCAGAAGCTGGAAGACAATCCGCAAAGCCCCAAACACATCGAAACCGTTCGCGGCAAAGGCTACCGGTTCACCGGGTGATTGCGGCGCGCCGGCGATGGACAGCCGATCAAGGCGGCAGGTTGCCGCGGACCGGACGGTTGTTAACCGGCGGGGAGCCCGCGGCGTCTACACTCAAGACAGGCGGCATGGGGAGGCGATGATGAGAAGGATTTTGGCGGCTGCGATTGCGGTTCCGGCCGCACTGCTGGCCCAGGTAACCACGTCCACCACGTCATCCACGTCTACGTCATCCAGCGTACAGATTGGAATCGCGGCTGGCGGAGGCGCGGCCGCTGCCCGCGCCATGGGGATGAAATTCGCTCCCCCGGCAGGCCAGGCAGGGCCGGTGCCGGGCATCCCGCTTTCCGGCTCTGAAATCTATTCTTCCGTGCAGGTATTGGCCGATGGAACGCACGTCACCAATTCCAGCACCGGAACCTTCTACCGCGACAGCCAGGGACGAATGCGCTCGCAGGACGAGAACCGCGCGGTGATTTTCGACCCGGTAGCCCATACCACGTCGATACTGGATACGAGTCTGAAGACCTACCAGCAAAGTCCGGAGACCGCGCCGGCCGTATGGGTCTTCGCCAGCCAGGGCGGGACCTCCATTTGGACCACTAGCGCGCCGCTGGGCACGGGCGATGCGGGCCTGGCGGAAATTGTCCGCTCCGGGAACAGGTCTCCGTTTCAGCCGGTGACCGAAGATCTTCCCGCCCGCAACGTCAACGGCGCGTGGGCGAAGGGATCGCGGGTCACCATCGCCATGCCGGCCGGCACGTTCGGAAATGACCGCGACGTCAAGGTGGTCAACGAACGATGGTATTCGGACGATCTCAAGGTAGTGGTAAAAAGCGTGAATTCCGACCCTCGATATGGCGTGACCACCTACGATCTGACCAATATCGTGCCGGGACCGCCCGATCCCGGGTTGTTTCAAGCTCCCTCCGATTACCAGTTGAAACCAGGTCCGGAGACGCCGATCCCCGGAAAAAGCAAACAATGATTTCCGCCCGTCCGGTCATTCTGCCCGGATCGCGGCCGTGGGATCGATTCTGACGGCCCGCAGCGCCGGAATCAGGCTGCCCGCCAGGGTCATCAGCATGGCCAAAGCCGCCGCGGCGGCGAATGTCGCCAGGTCGTACGGCGCCACGCCGAACAGCAGCGAATCCAGGCAGCTTCCCTCGGCGAGCGCGATCGCGACGCCGGCGGCGATTCCGATCGCGGCCAGCTTCAAACCGTCGAACAGCGTCATGCCCACGATGTCGCGCGATTTGGCTCCCAACGCCATGCGGACACCGATCTCCTGCGTCCGCTGCGAAACCGCGAAGGCCAGAAGGCTGTGAATGCCGACGGCCGCAAGCAGAAACGCCACCGCGCCAAACGCGCCCAGCACGGCCAATTGCACGCGGCGCGTCTCGGTTTCGGCGGAAACGATATCGTCCAGCGGCCGGACGTCGGAAATCGGAACTTCGGGGTCGGCTTCGTGAATGATGCGGCGGATTGCCGGCGCCAGCAATAGGGGGTCGCCCGACACGCGCACCACCAGGTCCTTGGGCGCATACCACGAGGACACATTGTCGGCCTGCTCCCACGAGAGGTAGACCTGCGGCTCGCTCTCCCGTTCGAGGCCGCGGACGCGAATGTCGCCGGCCACTCCCACTACCGTGCGCGGAACATCGGCCATCGTAAAGTGGCGGCCGATCGGATCCAACCCCGGCCAATGGCGATTGACAAACGACTGGCTGACGATCGCCACATAGGGCTGCTTGTGAATGTCGCTTTCGCGCACGTCCCGGCCCATTCGCAACGGGATTCCCATGGCGGAGAAGAATCCCGGGGTGACGAAACGCAGGCTTACGCGAGGCCGCAGCGCCACATCGAGCGGATGCCCCTCGATTTCCACCGGCCAGATGCCGCCGCCGTGAACCATCGGCAGAAAGCTGATGTAGGAGGCTACCCGGACGCCGGGAAGCCGGCGGGTTTCCGAGAGCACGCGGCGATAGAACGGATCGCGCGCTTCCTCCGTCTCGAATCGCGGCATCGGCAGCGATGTCTCGAGCGTCAGAACATGTTCGGCATGAAAGCCGGGGTCCACCGCCTCCACTCGCAACAACGCGCGCGACAACAATCCGAAGCCCACCAGCAGCATCACCGAGCCCGCCACTTCGATCATGACCAGCGCCGATCGCAATCGCTGCCGCGCGCCGCCGATTCCCCATCGGCCGCCCTCGCGCAGGCCGGAGAGGATCTGCCGCTGTCCGCGCAAAGCCGGGATCAGGCCGAAACCCAAACCGGTGGCGCACACCAGAACCATCGCCAATATCAGAATCCCGTGGTCGAGAGGCGGGATCTCGGCCAGCGGAAGCGACACGGGAATCAGCTTCACCAGCAGCGGCAGCATGACGTGCGCCAGCAGCCACCCCAATCCGCCGCCCGCAAGCGTCAAAATGAGGCTTTCGGTGAGCATCTGGCGGGCCAGCCGCTCGCGTCCCGCTCCCAGCGCCGTCCGCACCGACAATTCCCGCCGGCGGACCATGGCGCGCGCCAGCAGGAGATTCGCCAGGTTGGTGCACGCGATCAACAGGACGCACAGCGCGGCCCCGCTGAGCACCTTCAGCACCAGCAGCGAGCGCGGAGACACGTCATCCCTCAGGCGGATTGTCCTCACGGTCAAGTTCGCAAGCTGCTGGGGATATGCGCGCGCAATCCTCGCGCCGATGCCGCGCATCTCGGCGCGCGCTTCTTCCACGCGAACCCCCGGCTTCAGCCGCGCCACGCCGAAAATATAGGTGTCGGTGCGGTCCTCGAAGGCATCCGGCGCCCAATGCATCGTGGTCCAGAGGAGGGCCGTGCGGTTGGGAAAATAAAAATCGCGCGGCATCACTCCGATAATCGTGTGCGGGCGGCCATCCAGCCGGATGACGCTGCCCAGCACCGCCGCATCGCCTCCATATTGCGACTGCCACAGACCGTAGCTCAGGATGACGCAATGCGCCGCATCGGTGTCGTCCGCCTCGGTAAACCAGCGTCCAAGCAGAGGCCGCACGCCCAGCAGTTGCAGCGCGCCGGCAGTCAGCGACGCTCCGTCCAGGCGGCGCGGCTCACCCTGTCCGGAAACGTCGGCCGACAACGAACGGTAAGCCTCCATGCCGCTGAAGGACCGGCTCATCTGTTTCCAATCCCGATAATTGGCCGGCGAAACGTCCCAATCGCCCGGCTTGTCGATGGGAGATTCGGTCAGTTTCACCAGCCGGTCCGCCTGAACATACGGAAACGGCCGGATCATGACATGATCCACCATGGTGAACGCGGCGGTGGTGGCGCCAATGCCGATCGCCCCGATGGCCACCGCCGCAATCGCGAAGCTGGGCGACCGGCGCAGCGTGCGAGCCGCGTAGCGCAGATCCTGGCCGAGCACGTCGAACTGCACGGCCGCGGCGCTGGGAATCAGGTCCGGGATCACCTCCAGCCACAACCAGAGCTTCCCCGGGAATCCGCTCGCGCCACGCAACCGGGCGGCAAAAGCCGCGCGCATCTCGTCGCCGTATTCCGCGCGCCAGGAAGCCGGGTAAAGGAGCAGCAGCGCGCGATACAAAAGCAGGCTTGTCATCAGGCCCGCCCCTTCGCGAATCCGGAAGCGCGCGCCATTCGAACCAGGTCCGTGAGACGGGCTGCCTCGGCCCGCGCCACTGCTTCGCCGCGGCGTGTGATGCGGTAATAGCGCCGCCGTTCATCATCGATCTCCGGCGCCGGGCGGTCCCCGGTCTCTTCGATCAGGCCTTGCCGCAGCATCCGTTCCAGCGAGCGGTACAGCGTTCCCGCGCCCAGGCGGAGCCGATTGCCGGTGCGCTCGGCCACGTCCTGGATGATGGCGTAGCCGTGGCGGTCGCCGGCGGCGACGGCCATCAGGATATGAAAGGTGACGGTGGGAAGCGGCAACAGGCTTTGCGGATCGGGAAGTTGACTCGCCGGCATGAGTCAATTATATTCCAAGTGAATATAGTGTCAACGGCTATATCCCGGATGTGGACAATCAGTCGCACCGCAGCGTAGTGACCGGCTCGATCCTGGCGGCGCGGATCGAGCGCGCCCAGGCCGCAAAGGCCGACGCCGTGAAAATCACCGACACACCGATCGCGAACGCCCGAATGTCGAAAGACTGCACCGCGGAAATCTGCGAGGCCAGGAACCGGGAGACTCCCCACGCGCCCAGCGCTCCAATACCGGTGCCGATGGCGGCGAAACGCATCGATTGCCTGATTACCAGTCCCACCACGTCGCCGTATCGCGCTCCCAGGGCCACGCGGATGCCGATCTCTTTCCTGCGCTGCGCCACCAGATACGAGAGCACACCGTAGATTCCCGCGAGGGTGAGCGCCAGAGCGAGCGATCCCAGCGCGGCGGAAACCCAATAGGCCACGCGATAGGGATAGCGCGTGGCGTTCAGGATGTCCTCCATGGGGATGATCCCGTTCACCGCGCCGGGGAACGATCTGTCCATGGCGGCATCCAGCCGCGGCAGCGCGGCCCGGGCGCCGCCGCGCACCCGCGCCAGCAACGTCCTGCCCGGGGTATGCAGGGTGGCGGGGAAGTAAATGCAGGTGGGGTCGATTCCATCGGCGATGCGCCCATTCACGGCATCGCGCGCCACGCCGATGACACGCGCTTCGGAATACGGCGGAAAATCGGCGCGGGCCCGTTGCTCCGCGTTCGAATGGATGCTGAACCGCTGCGCCAACGGGTCGCCGCGGAAGAGGCGCCGCGCCGTGGATTCGCTGATTACGGCCACCGGCCGGTTGGCGCGGGCCTCCTCTTCCGTGAAAACGCGGCCGCGCAGAATGGGCAGCTCGAAAATGGAGAAGTAGTCCGCCGAAACCAGCATATACCCGGCCCAGGTGCGCTGCTTCGCGCCGGCGGGCGCGACATCCAGGTAAGGCAACCCCGCGCCGAATGGAACCTTGCTGGTTGCGGCCACGCTTTCCACCACCGGGTCGAGGAGAAGCTGCTTCGCGAGTTTCTCGCGCAGGCGGTCGGCGACCGGCATTTGCACGACGCTGCGGACCTGGAGCCCGGGATCGACGGCCGAGACGCGCAGGTTCACGCGCAACAGAATGAGCGAACAGATGAGAATGAGCGCCGACACGGTGACCTGGGCGACGACCAGCGCATGGCGCAACCGCGCCGGCCGGTGATCGGCGGTAAATTCACCGCGGGCCGCCCGCATGATGTCGGGCCGCGTGGCCTGCAGCGCCGGGATCAGGCCGAAAAGCAGGGCCGCCACAATGGACACGGCCACCATGAAACCGAAAACCCGCCAATCGGGGTGCAGGGGGATGATGGTGATCACTTCCGCGACGGCGCGGGGCAGCGTGGCGTAGAGCAGGCGCACACAGCCTTCGAGAGTGGCTTCGGAGACCACCAACCCCACGATTGCCGCGGGCAGCGCCAGCAAAATGCTCTCCGTCAGCAACTGGCGGATGAGACGCGGCCGCGCCGCGCCGATGGCCAGGCGCACGCCGATTTCGCGCTGCCGCGACATGCCGCGGGCCAACATGAGGTTGGCGATGTTGGCGCACGCCACCGCCAGGACCAGGGCGAAGGCCGCGAAAATCGGCGTCATGCCGGCGACCACCTCGTCGTTGACGGATATGGTGCTGGCGCGGGAGATCAACTCGGCGCGGACAACTTTCTCGCCGGCCGGCAGGCCCGCGGAGTTCCGGCGCGCCCATGCCAGCAGGAGCGGCTGCACACGCCTGGGGCTCCAGCCTGGACGCAAACGGCCCACCAGGCTGTACGCTCCGTGCCCGGCGCCCAGCATCGGCGCACTCATGGAGAGCGGCATCCAGAAGTCCCAGGGCAGCTGGCCCACTCCGATGAAACCTGCGCGCGCCACGCCGACTATCTGCAGCGGATATCCGCGCACCATCAGTTTCTTGTCGACGATATCGGGATCCGCGCCGAACTTGTTTTTCCAGGCCCGGAAACTGAGCACCGCTACCGGCCGGGCCATTACTTCGTCGTCGGGGAGCAAAGTGCGTCCCAGGGCGGCAGTGCCGCCGAGCATGGTGAAATAATTTCCGCCGGCGAACTGGCCGATCAGGGTGCGGCCATTCACGCGGTTCGCCAGCACGTCATAACCGTACGACTCCGAGAACGCCGGCACGCTCTTGCGGCAGTCTTCCAGCTCCTGCAGGGACATGCGGCGGTTCTGGCCGTCAGTCTGGGTCCAGACAACTTCGTAGAGGCTATAAGGGTCGCGGACGGCGAGGGGCCGCAGTACATACGCGTTGAACAAAGTGAAGACGGCGGTATTCAGGCCCAGGCCAAGCGCGATGGTGGCCACCACGGTGACGGCGAATCCAGGCGTTCTGGCGAAGCCGCGGATCGCGTATCGGACGTCCTGCGCGATGCTCTCGACGAGGTTCACGCCGCGCTGATCGCGGCAGGCCTCGCGGACCTGCGTGACGCCGCCGAACTCGAGCGCCGCGCGCGTCTGTGCCCCGGCCTCATCCAGGCCGCGGGTGCGATGTTTGCGCGTCTGCATGGCGATATGAAACTGCAGCTCCTCGTCAAGATCGGCTTCCGCGCGCCTTGGAGCGAAAAGCGCCCGCAGACGGAGCTTGCAATCCTCCCAGGTCATTGGCACTCCTCAATCGCAGCGCAGCGTCGTAACCGGCTCGATGCGGGCGGCGCGCATCGAGGGCGTCCAGGCCGCGAAGAGAGACGCCGCGAAAACCACCGAGGCGCCGAGAGCGAACGCCCGCACGTCGAACGGCTCCATGTTGGGAATCTGCGATCCGATCAGCATCGAGACCGCCAGCGCGCCTGCCGCTCCAATCGCGATTCCGATTGCGGCCAGGCGCGTGGATTGCCGCAGAATGATTCCGACCACCTGCCGGTAATTGGCGCCAAGCGCCACGCGGATGCCGATTTCCTTGGTGCGCTGCGCCACCAGGTACGAGAGCACGCCATAAATTCCGGCCAGAGTCAGGGCCAGCGTCAACACGCCAAGGCCGCCGGCCAGCCAGTAGGCAACCCGGAACGGGTACCGCTGAATGTTTAGCACCTCATCCATCGGTTGGATTTGGTTGATGGCTCCGGGAGCCGATTGCGCCAGCGCGGAATCGAGCCGCTGGCGCGCCGCGCCGGCATCGCCGCGCACACGCACCAGCAAGGCCCTGCCCGCCGCATCGACCGTGGTCGGGAAATAGATGCAGGTCGCATCCGTTCCACTGCCGATCCATCCGTTCACCGCGTCGCGCGCCACCCCGATTACCGTAACTTCCGAATGGGCCGGTGAATTCGCTCCTCTGATCTGATTCCCATCGAGATGGATATGGAGCTTCTGGCCGATGGGGTCGCGGCCCGCGAACAACGCAGTCGCGGTCGCTTGACTGATCACGGCTACGGGAGCATTGGCCCTGGCTTCCTCGTCGGTGAAATTGCGGCCGCGCAGAATCGGCACGCGGAACAGCGAAAGATAGCCTGGGCTGGCCAGCAAATATCCCGCGGGCGTACGCTGCTTCGCCCCGGCCGGCGTGACGGCTATCCACCGCAGCAGGCCGGCGATGGGCACTTTGCTGCTGGCCTCGACCTGCTCGACCAGCGGATCCGCGGCCAGTTGCCGCCGCACGCCGGTTCCCAGCGCGCTCTGCACGTCCAGCCACACTACACCCCGAGTATCGAGTCCCGGCTGAACACCCGAGATGCGCAGGTTCTGTCGCAACAGGATGGCCCCGGTAATCAGGATCAGCGCGGAGACCGCGAGCTGCGCCACCACCAGCGCGTGCCGCAGGCGGGTGGGACGATAATCGGTGGTGAACTCCCCGCGCGCGGCCTGCATGATGTTGGGACGCGTCGCCTGCAGTGCCGGCACCAGGCCGAACAGCAGCGCAGCCAGAATCGCCGCGCCCAGCATGAAGAGAAGGACGCGCCAGTCGGGATGCAGCGGGATGATCGTGATGAGCTCGACAATTCCGCGCGGCAGGGTGGCATACAGCACTCGCACACATCCGTCGACCGTGAGCTGAGCGATCGCAAAACCCACGATGGCGGACGGGACAGCCAACAGAATGCTCTCCGAAAGCAATTGCCGGACGAGCCGCTTGCGCGAAGCGCCGATGGCCAGGCGTACGCCGATTTCGCGCTGCCGCGCCATCGCGCGCGCCAGCATCAAGTTGGCAATATTGGCGCAGGCAACCGCAAGCACCAGGCCGAACGCCGCCAGCAACGGCGCCATCGACAGAACCACCTCCCTGACGAGCGGTATGGTGGTGGCGCGCGATTCGAGGTCAACCCGCACGATTCTCTCGGCCGGCAGACGGGAGGCGGAATGCTGCCGCGCCCACGCTTGCAAAGCGGCCCGCGTTCGACCCGGCGTCCAACCGGCGCGAAGGCGCCCTACCAGCCGGAAGCGATAATCGCCAAATCGGTCGCCGCCGAGGGGTCCGGCGTTGGCCGTGTCCAGGAGTGGGCTAATCGTGTCGGGCACCCAGAAATCCCAAGGGATGTCGCCCACCCCCGCGAATCCTTCGCGCGCCACTCCCACAACTTCCAATGGATATCCGCGCACGAAGAGTTTCTGGCCTACGATCTGCGGATCGGCGGCGAACTTATTGCTCCAACACCTGTAACTGAGAACCATCACCGGCTGGCCGCCGGGGGCGGGAGCGTCGTCGGGAACCAGCGGCCGTCCCAGGATGGTCTCGCCGCCGAGCATGGCGAAGTAGTTGCCGCTCACCAGTTGGCCGATGACGGGATGCCCGGCAATCCGGGTGAGGAGATGTTCGTAGCCGATAGATTCGGAAAAAGCTCCGGCATTCTTCCGGCAATCCTCCAGGTCACGCCACGTGAGCCGCCGGTCGTTGCCATCGGCCTGAATCCAAAGCGCCTCGTACAGGCTGTGCGGGTCGCGGACCTGGAGCGGCCGCAGCACGTAGGCGTCGAACGCGGTGAAGGCCGCGGTATTCAAGCCCAAGCCTAAGGCGATGGTGGCTATTACCGTGATGGTGAACCCGGGGGTCTTGCGGAATCCGCGCAACGCGTAGCGAATATCCTGGGCGATCGTCTCCATCAGTTGAAGACCGCGCTGGTCGCGGCAGCGTTCCCGCACCTGCGTCATTCCGCCGAATTCGCGGGCCGCGCGCCATTCCGCGTCGGTCTCCGCCATTCCGGCGGCGCGGTGTTTGCGCGCCTGCATCTCCAGGTGGAAGCGCAGCTCCTCGTCGAGGTCCTCCTCGGCGCGGCGCGGCGAAATCAGCGCGCGGATTCGGAGCTTCCAGTCGGCCCAGCTCATCATCAGGCGAGCCTCATCACGCGGCCGATGGCTTCGGTCATGCGCTCCCAGTTCTCGGCTTCGCGCTCGAGCTGCTTGCGCCCGGCGGCGGTGAGATGGTAGAAGCGCGCGCGGCGGCCCAATTCGGAAACGCCCCAGTCGGCCTTGATCCATCCCTGGTGTTCCAGGCGGTGGAGCGCCGGGTAGAGCGATCCCTGGTTGACCTGCAGCACGTTTTCCGAAATCTGCTGGATGCGCTCGGAGACGGCCCAGCCGTGCATCGGCTGATTCTGCAGGGCGCGAAGAATCAGCAGGTCCAGGGTCCCTTGAAGAAGTTCGATGGGCGGCTTCATTGTTGTCGAGTGTCTACATTATGAAGCTGCTGATGTAGAATGTCAACAACAAAGCGTGGGGCGGGATTGACATCCCGCGGCGGATTCCCAATCCGCCCCACGCTTCCAAACTGAAGCTATGGAACCAGCGCCACCGGCGCCTGCCAGAAAGCGGCCTTGCTATTGGTCGGATCGAGCACCGTCACCTGGCAGCTGTATTTACCCGGCTGCAATTTATTGAGCGCCAGGACAAATCTCATCGGCACGGCTTTGGAGTGCTGATCGAGCCCGTCGGTCACCGGCAGCGGCGGCGTCTCGAACGCCTTTTTCTGGCCGCGGTAAAAGGTGACGAATGCCACCAGCGGCTGCGTGGCCGTGGCCCCGCGCTCGTAAGCCTGCAGATAGACGTACATATCCCGGTTCTTGCTGAATACGTTGGTCACGCTCGGAATGAGCTGCATCCCGTCCTGGACCAGCGGACTTACCGTGGGACCGCTCTTCCTGTCCTTCACCGTGGCGAACGTGTCGGAGAGTTGGATGCGCTGCCCGCTCAGCACGACCGAGCTGAGCGGAATGCGATCCGTCACCTTATTCAGGTTGGGGATCACGATCTTGTTCATGTACGTGCCGATGCGTCCCGTCTCGTCGTCGCGCGCCAGCACCTTGATGCTGTATGTTCCGGGAAGCAGGGTGAACGCCGTATTGTACTGAATCGGGTGGTGCGCCAGCTGCGCCGCGGTTTCGCCCGTAAGTTTCTGGCTGACCGTGTCGCGGACGTTGCTCACCGTGGTGTTGTACTCGTCTTTCACTTCGCCGATGAACTCGATGCTGGTGCGCTCGGCGCCGCCGCGCCGCGCCAGGGCCAGCTCGCTGCCGGGAATCTTGAAAGTCACCGGAGTGTAGTACTCGGCCGAATTCAGCTGGAAGTAATCGGCCTCCATCACGATCGTCAGTTCCGTGATGGGGTCGCCCAGCATCAGGGCATCCTGAAGCTGCCGTTCCTTGTCGGCCTGCGTATACTTATTGAATGTCTTGTTGGCCCAGTAGCCCTGCCGGTATTCGACCTTGGCGGTGGTATCTCCGTTATAGGTCACTTTGATCCGCCGGTACTTGCCGTCGAGGTTCTCGTTCTTCGAGTAATACCCGATGATGTAGTAACTGTTCAGGAATTTCTCCGCGTTCGTCATACCGACGGTAAGGTCGTTGTTATCGAGGAGAGCTTTGCCGCCGGTATCGGTGGCCAGGGCGTAGATATTGTCCTGCGACTTGTTGAAGTTGGTCTGGAAGGCGAGCGCCGAACGGCCGTTGTACATGCCCACGCCGCCCGGAGATCCCATGGTGGCATTTCCCAGCGGCGCGCTGGCCACCAGGCCGCGCGCATCGATGCTGAAAATGGTCACGTTGGCTTTCGCCGCCGCATTCACCGTCGACTGGTATTGCGCCTGGTTGTCGGTGCCGTTGAGCTGCAGCCCGCTCGAGAGATAGATCAGAACTTTCTTCTCGTTGAGGCTGCCGAGCATCTTGATGGCGGTCTGCAGGGCCGCCAACTGCCGGTCGGTGTTGAACAAATTGAATTCGCTGTCGTCTTCGCCGAACGAAGTTCCGTAGTCGGAAGTCGAGTCGTCGCTGTTGGTCTCATCGAAGCCCAGATCGTCGCCCAGGGCCATCTTGTTGATTACCTGCTCCAGTTTCTCGCGGTCGCTGGTGAAGTCCGCCAGCACCTTCACGCCGTCGGAAAACGACATGATGGAGATCATGTCGTTGGGCTGCATTTTGGAGTGGAGGAACTTCAAGGCATCGCCCTCGGCCCGGTACTGGTCGGCTTCCGGCATGGCGCTGATATCGAAATAGAAGGTCAGCAAGCGCTTGTTGCGATAGCGGATATCTCCCGGAGCTTCCGGCATGATCTGCATCGCCGTCACCGAATCCACCTTCTTGTCGTCTTTCTTGGCCGGCGCCGGCGCCGCCTCGGGTTTTGGCGCGGGCGTCGCGGCAGGTTCCTCGCGCCGCTGCAGGGCCGGAGGTTCGATTTCGTCGATCTTCTGGAATTCGCAGAACGAGATGGTCTGCGGCACGTTGTCTTCCGAGACCGTAAAATCCTTCGCGGTGAGACCCGGGATCAGTTCGCCGTTCTTGTCTTTCACCGTGACGTCCACCACCACCAGTTGCGCCGTGGTGCTGAAAGTTACCGGAGCCTTGGCATCGGCCGGCGCGGTCTTCGGCTGCGGTTGTGCGGGGGGAGTCTGCTGCGTCTGGCCCGAAAGCAAGACCAGCAGGCTCAGTGAAAGGAACAGATAGGTGAAGGTTCTCTTGTTGATCGATCGCATCTCAGAATCTCCATCTCAGTCTTAGTTGCACCGACCGCGCAGAATTCACGCCCAGGGGCGCTCCGAACAGCGGACTGGTGATGCCGGTGTAGTAACTGCTGTAGACCAGGTGGTTCAGCGCGTTATTGGTAATCAGCGTGAGGTCGAGGTTATTGGCGAAGGTGCGCGCCATGGTCGCGTTCAGCGAGAACTGGCCGGGACCGGTGATGGTATCGCGGCCGACGTCACCCCAGGTGCCGCCAACCGGCACTGCGAATGCCGACGCGTTCAGGAACCGGCCGCCCGTGGCGTCGTAAACTCCCGCGCCGGTATAATTCGGGCGAAGTCCGGATTGGTTGGTTCCGGGGATAATTCCCGGATAAGTCGGCGTCTCCGGCAGTCCGCTGCCGAGACTGATGCTGTCCGTGATCGTCCAGCCCTTGAAGATGACGCCGCGCCATCCCGACATCAATCCTCCGCCGTGCACGCCCACGCCCGTCGAGTACGACATCGATACCGAGAGCAGATGGCGCTGGTCGAACGGCGAAAGCGCCCGCTCCGCGGCCAGGTTCAGCCAGTTCTGCGCGATCACGGAGGCGCCCGCGCCGCTGCCGGCGCTGCTTCCAGCCCCGCCCAGCGCGGCATCGTCGATCGCCTTCGAAAACGTGTACATCACGTCGCCCGTAAAACCGTTGTGGAACCGGCGATGCGCCGCCACCTTGAGCGCCTCGAACGTCGAATTGCCGTTGGAGGTCTCGTACAGATAGCCGGAAGGGCACGACGGGCAGGGATTGGCGGCGCCGATGGGATACGTATTCGGGTAGAACTCCTGCGCCCCGCGCGTGCCTTTGATGCCCAGGTAAGTGGTGGTGAGCACCATCGACCACGGAATATCCTCCTGCACCGCGATCTGCCAGCTTTGCACGTATCCGATGCGGAAATCGGGGTCGATGCCGAAGGTATTCGGCAGCAGCCCCGGCGTCTGGTTGAACGGGTGCGCCAGCGTCAGTGGAGTGGCCGCGCTGTTGACCGCCTGAATCTCGGTGGAAAGAGGCGATTGCTGCATCATCTGGCTGGCGATCGCCTGGTAGACCGACGTGTTGTAGTTCAGGCCGTAGCCCGCCTTCACCAGCAGCGACGATCCCAGGAACGGACGCCAGGACAAGCCAACTCGCGGCTGAATCGCGTGCTTATCCGGGTTCAACAACGAACTGGGGTAATGCGTGCCGGTGAGCGAACCAATCGGATCGTTGGCGACCACCGGAGCCGCATTGCCAAAACCGGGCAGAACGTCGAGATTCACCAGGCGTCCGTATTTCTCGTAGAACGGCGCGAAATATTCCCAGCGGACGCCCAACCTCAAGCTCAACGATGAAGTGACGCGCCAGTCGTCGTCCACGCCCAGGTCATAGACTCCTTCGCGAAAGTACTTGTCGGCATTGCCGAAGGCCAGGCTGGCCGAGTCCGGCGTGCCGAGCAGAAAATCGGCGAAATCGTACCCCGAGCTCGTCAGCGGCGTGCCATTCAGGGTGGTTCCGGTGTCGTAGCCGTTGAAAAGCAGGCCGCCGCGCGGGTTGGTTTGCGACAGATAATTGAACTGCAACTGTCGCAGATCGCCGACGAAGTACAACGTGTGCGGCCGGCGCGCCCACTGAAAATTGAATCCCACGGCGTTCGTCTGTCTCCGGAAGAGCGACGGATTGGAGTCGGACAGTCCGGTAATCCCACTCTGGCTGAATCCGAGGGATGGCGGACCCCAATAAGACGGAGACTGGTCGTTGCCGCTGATCCCGGCATTGCCGGAGACATCCACCCGGTTGGCAAAGAACGGGTCGGTGTGCGCCGAAGCGCGGGTGTAGTCCTCTGTAAATGTGCCCCACAACGTCCGGCTGAAGTTGTGACGATACTGGGCATTGGCCCGCAATCCGGCGGTGCTGCCCGAGTCCACGAACGAAAACCCCGACTGGTTCGGCGTCAACGTGCGGGAATTCTGGTAGCCGATCAATCCGCTGAGGAAGTTTTTCGTATTCAGGCTGCGGCTCAAGCGCGCGTTGAAACCGTCTACATCGCTGCGCGTCACCACCGGGGCCTGGAAGTTGTACTGCAACGGCGAAATGATGTTCGGCAGCGGATAGTACTGCAGGAGAGAGAGAGCCTGCGGATTGATGCGCGTGGTCGGGATCATGTTGTTCGGGAACGGAGCGCCGCTCAGCGGGTCATAGATGGTGACAGGGTGCCCGGCCGAGTACAACGTTTGCGAGAAGTCGCCCTGCCGCTCCGCCTCGGTCGGGAAAACCGAGTTGGCGGTGCTTTCGTTTCGGCTGCGGGTGCCCTGGTATTGCAGGAAGAACTGCCCGTTGTTGCGCAGCACGTGCGGAATATACAAAGGACCGGCGAACGATCCGCCGAAGGTCGCATTGTTCGATACCGGCTGCAGCGGCTGGATGCCCGTAAGTGAATAGGGCCGCGCATTGAGATCGGAATTCGACTCGAAGACGTAGACGTCGCCGCGATACATGGATCCCGGGCCGCGGCGGCCGTTGCCGAAGGCCCGCCGCTCCACGCCGTTGCTGGTGCTACCGTTCACAACCATGGCTTCGGAGGCTCCCGCGCTGGCATCCGCCCCCATGCTGGCCGGCGCGGCATCCGAAGGCGGCGCCGGCGGACTCCCCGCCGAAGCGTTCACGTCGGTGCGCTGAAAGCCGGATTGCGCATTGGCCGCCGTGCCATTCTTGCCGTTTTTCCCCTTGCCGTTCGATTTGCCCGCCGGGTTGGCGGCGGGAGCAGCGGCGCTGGCCGTCGATGCCGCCGGCGCGCCGGGCTCCGGTTTGGCCGGCGCCGATGCCGTGGCCGTGGTCTGCTGCGCCGCGGCGGGCGGTGGGGCAGCCGCCGCCGGCGCCGATGCCTTGATCTGGTCGAACGCCAGCATCTTCATATCCCACTCGCCCGGGGGCGTTTCGGGACCGATGGCTACTTCGCGCTTCTGGGTCTCGAAGCAGAGCATTTCCACCTGCATGTCCCAGACACCGTCCGCGAGATCGGGGAAGGAATAGATGCCGGCGCCGTCCGTCACGGCGGTCAGCTTCTTATCGCCCTGCGTCGCCGTAACCGTCGCGCCGGGAAGGGGCAGACCGTTGAATTTGACCTGGCCACGGTGCTCCGCGGCTGACAGTGTCAGCACTGCCATACAAGCGACAGCCGCGTATCGCAGGCAGTTAGGAATCCTCACAGACAATTTCTCCTTGAAGCTCATTCGCTTTTCCCGTCCCGACAAGTTTCAAAATCAAGCGCCGGCGGACATCGCCCGGCCGGCGCCCTGCGTTCGACCATTTCTCTTCCCAAGCCGCCAGGCAGCCGTCGACCTGCCGCGCCACAGGTGTGCGTCCGCCGCCCATGTCGCGCCCGGTAAGCTGATTTTTTAGCATGCCTGCAGATTTGACCTCGCGTTTCGATAGCAGTTAGTTCTCCGTGGGCACTTTTTCCACTTTGTCCACCACAATCGTATCGGCCGGAGCCTTGCGGCTGTCCAGCTTCAAGCCCAGTTGTTTCTCCAGCGCATTCGGAAGCGTGGGCGCGGTGGATGGATCCACCGCTTCGGCGCCGGGTTCGCCGCCTCCGCCCGCCATGGCCGCTCGCGCCTTTACGGCGGCCATCATTCCGGCCATGTCCCGATTGCCGAGCCCCTCGGCGGAGAATTCCATCGAGAAATTCCATTCCCCTTCGATCCCCGTCTGGTCCACCACCGGGCGGTCCAACTGCTGGGAAAGCGACCGGACCAGGTCTTCCATGGTGGCCCGCCTTCCGACCATCCTCGCCCGGCCATTCATCATCGAGGTTGCAATGTGACCGCCCCGTCCGCCGCCGCCGCGGGCATTGGTGGTCATCATCATCTGTCTCACGCCGGGGCCGGCGGCCCCGCCCATGGCTTCCCGCGCGGCCGGGCCCATGGCACCGTCGCGATCGGCCATCATGGCTTCCATTGCGGTTTGGGTGTCGCCTTCCTTGGGAACCTGCAGCTTGTGGCCGCTCTTGGCGACGGACAGGCCATACACCTGGTATTCGCGATCCTCGTGGTGCGTCGTCATTTGGAAACGATCCGCCAGGAGTTTCTGCAGCATGGATCGGAACTGGTCGCGGGTGGCGCCGGCCGGCACTTTAGCCACCAGGTCGAACCGCTCGTTGTCCAGCGTGGATGGGCCCGCGACTTGATAATTCTTGACGTTCCAGGCTTGTGCCATCAGCATCCGCAGGTTGACGCCGGCGCAGTCGAATCTGCCGGGATCGTCGGTTCCGGGCCCCCCGGTGCAGCCCATACGGATGCGAACCATCCCGCCGCCCATAATCCCCGCAGCGGGATCCGGCTGCGTCGTGGGCTTGATCGAAGCCGCTTCAAACTCCTGCGGATTTCCAGCATCCTGACCGTAAACCGCCAGCACCGTACAAGCCATCAGCCCGGCGCCGAACATCGCTCGCTTCATCGTGAGGATCTCCTTTCCTTTCAGCGCCATAGCAGTGCCTGTTCGCGGTCCGTCCAGGAAATACACTTGTGAATCTTGTGTATAAGACGCCGCAACCACCCCAAGTGTTTGGAGATTTCGGCGGTTATCCACTAATTTATTCGTTGACGGTCCGCAGACCCGGCGGCGCTTCACGACGATAACGTCAGTCACCCCCCGATTTGTGACAACAAAACCCGTCATTGTGGTCGGCTGCGTTTGGACGAATCGCTTCGCCGAAAGGTTGGGAAAAGCCCGTCGGATTCTATGACGACGCAGCCAGGCGAATATTACGCGAACCGCCCGAAGGATTCCTTCCGATGGGAGGTCCGAAATCCCGTCCCGCTCATTCGCGGGATAATGAAACTGCATGTGGCGATTCCTCCTGGTCGGACTATTCCCGTGCCTTTTGTCCGCGGAGGAACACTGGGTGAAGTTTCTATCCGGGCCATTCGAGCTTTTGACCGATGCCAGCCAGAACGCCGCCCGGGCCAGGCTGGTGGAACTCGAGGAATTCCGCAATGCGGTCGGCAAGGTTATCGGCGAAGACGACCTGCAAACGCCCGAGCCCATCCGCGTGCTGGTCTTCAAGAACGCGCAGGGCTGGACCTCGTCCGCGCCGCTGACCGCGGGGCGCGACCGCTACGCCATTGTGCTGGAAGAGAAAAGCGAGATCTCGCCGGAGACCTTCAGCGCTCTGACGCGCCTCTTTTTACGCTCCAACACATCGCAAATGCCGCCGCGGCTCGAGCACGGCCTGGAGGAATTTTTCTCGACGTTTTCGATCAAAGGGATTCACATCACCGTCGGCGCGCCGCCTCCCTCGCCCGATCTCGATTGGGCGCGCGTTCACCTGCTCGTGGTCGATCCCGAATATTACGGCCGCATCCATATTCTGCTCTACAACCTGCGAAAAGGCGTCGAAGAAGATCCGGCATATCGCAACGCTTTCAATAAAGCGCCCGCGCAAATCGAGGAACAGGCCAGGCAGCATTTCCTCGATCACGATGTCCGCACCACGTCGATTGACAGCCGTCCGCTCTCCGAAAAGGACTTCCCCGAGCACCAGGTTTCCAGCGCCGACGTCCGTTTGGCTCGCGCCGACCTCCTGGCCGGCGACCAATCGGCCGCCGATTACCAGAGTTTGTTACGGGATCATGTCAAAATCGCGGAAGCCGAGGAAGGACTCGGAATTCTGGCGCTGCGCGCCCATAAGAACGACGAAGCGAAAAACCATTTCGAGGCCGCCATGGCCGCCCCGGGCGCCAGCGCGCGCAGCTACATCGAGTACGCCAGGCTCGAGCCCGACAACGACAAGGCTTTCGCCGCTCTTCGCAAAGCCGCCGGGCTGAATCCCAAGCTGGACGAGCCGCTGGCCCTGATGGCGCAGCGCGATACCGACCCGCAAATGCGCCTGGTCCACTGGCGCGATGCCGCGGCGCGCAATCCACGCAACCCGGCGTATTGGAAAGCGCTCGCCGGGTGCTATCTCGAAGCCCACAATTATGTGGAGGCCTCCAAGGCCTGGCGCGAGGCCGAACAGGCGTCCACCGATCCCGCCGAGCGCGAGCGCATGCATCAGGCGCGCATGAGCGTCGAAGGGCAGCGCCTGGATTACGAGGAGGCCGAAAGACGCCGCAAGGCCGAAGAGGAGGCCCGCGAAATGGCGCGGCTGAAGGCCGAGGCCGTGGCCGAGGTCCACTCGCTCGAAGAAAAATACGGCGGCACCGGCAAGCCGCCCACGGACGCGGTCCCGTATTGGACCGGTCCGACCCCGACCGGCAAAGTCGTGGGCACGCTCAAACAAGTGGACTGCATCGGCAAGCAGGCCCGGCTGCTGGTGGAAGGCGACGACCATAAAACCATCCGCCTGCTGATTGCCGATCCCAAAATAGCCGTCATGGGCGGCGGCGAACACGCCTTCGGCTGCGGAGCACAGAAGCCGCGGCGCGTCACGGTGGAGTACTTTCCCAAAGCCGATCCGAAAACCGCGACCGCCGGCGAGGTGGCCACCATCCAATTCCAGTGACCGCGCATCGGCGTCCCTATATCGCATGAAGCAGCGCCTGAAAGCCCTGCTCTTCCGCCTGCTGGGCAAAGACCCCGAAGCTGTCGTCGTCACCTTTCACACCGGGCCGGCCGATCTCTGCCGCCGCATGGAAGAGGAAATCCGCGGACTCGTTCCGGATCGCCGCCACTTCTCGGCTACACCCGAAAACTGGCCCGATCTGCGACGGCGGCTCGAGCGCTACCGCATCGGACTCGCACCCGTCCTCCTCACTTCCGAGCCGAACGCGCTGCGGCGGGCGGCATTTCGCCTGGCGCCGCGTAAAATCCTGGCCTATAACCCGCGCCTCGAACGGCTGCACCTGCGTTTCAATCTGGCGTCATTCCTGTTCTGGCGCGGCGTCCCGCTCGACCGCGTATATCTGCGTCCGCGATGGTGGCCCTTTCCGCGGCGGGAGCGCACCGTCACCCCCGAGGGATACCGCGTGATCGAGGGACGGCCTTGCCGGCCCGAACGCCGCCGGATTGCCGTTCTGTCGCCTTATTTTCCGTTTCCCTTGTCGCATGGCGGCGCTGTCCGGATCTTCCATCTGCTGCGCGAGCTGGCGCGCGAATTCGATATCGAGCTCTTGGCCTTCACCGATGGCGGTCCGCCTGCCGATCTCTCGCCGGTGCTGGAATTCTGCGCGCGCGCCGTGCTGGTCGAGAAACCGCGCTATCGCGAGCCGCGCTGGTCGAGCCTTCTTCCTCCGGAAGTCCACGAGTTCCGCTCCCCGGCTATGCTGCAGGCGATCGAGTCGGAGCGGCGCAATTTCGGCTTCGAGCTGCTGCAGGTGGAGTACACGCAGCTCGCCGGCTATCCGGGCGATGTGCTGGTCGAGCACGACATCACCTTCGACCTCTTCGGCCAGGTATTTCGCCGCCAGCCGACTCTTTCCCCGCGCTGGGATTTCTTCCGCTGGCGCCGGTATGAGCAGCGGGCTGTCCGCCGTTTCGAGCGAGTGGTCGTGATGTCGAAGAAGGATGCCGAACTTCTCGGACCGGCCGTACCGACCGCGGTTATCGAAAATGGCGTCGACCTGGAGCGCTTCCATCCCCAAGCCGAGACGCCCGGCCAGCGGCTGCTTTTTATCGGCTCGTTCCGCCACTTTCCGAACGTGGCCGCGTATCGCTTTTTCGCCGACCAGGTCTGGCCGCTGTTGCGCGACAAGTTCCCGCAGATGTCCGTGACGGTGGTTTGCGGCGCCGATCACCTGACGTATTGGCGCGCGTTCGCCGACACTCCGGAGCCGCGTCCCGAAGAGCGGATCCGCATGCTCGGATTCGTCTCCGATGTCCGGCCTCTCTACGTCGAAACCAACCTGGTCCTGGTGCCGACCACCGTTTCCGCGGGCACCAACGTCAAGGTTCTGGAAGCCATGGCGATGAAACGCGCGGTGGTGTCGACGCCTTCCGGCTGCGCGGGCCTCGGCCTGCTCCACGGCCACAGCGTTTGGGAGGCCGAATCGTCGGAATCTTTCGCCGCCGGAATCGCTACGCTCATCGCCGATCCCGAACGGCGCCAACAGATCGCGCACGCGGCCGCCGAACATGCCGCCAGGAACTTCGATTGGCGCGCCATCGGCGAACGGCAGCGCGAATTGTTCCGATCGTGATATCGGCCGCGCCTATACTGAAATCGGGCGCCCATGAATACCAGCCCCGCGCGTGCCTTCATCCGCTTCTACGCCGAATTGAACGACCACCTGGACCCCGCGCGGCGCCATCAAGTCCTCGAGCGCGAGTTTTTCGTCCCGGCATCGCTGAAGGACACTATCGAAAGTTTCGGCGTGCCTCATAGCGAGGTCGAGCTGGTGCTGGTAAACGGCGAATCGTCTGATTTCGCCCGCCTGGTCCGGGACGGCGACCGCGTGTCGGTATATCCGGTCTTCGAATCCCTCGATATCACGCCGGAGTTGCGAGTCCGCGGCCAGGCTCTGCGGGAACCCAGGTTCGTGCTCGACGTCCACCTGGGACGCCTGGCCGCGTACCTCCGCATGCTCGGGCTCGACACCGCGTATCGTAATTGCGCCGCCGATCCCGAGCTGGTGGAGGTTTCTGTCGCCGAAAAGCGGATCCTTCTGACCCGCGATCGCGGCTTGCTAATGCACGCCGCCGTCACTCATGGTTATTGGCTCCGCGAGACCGACAGCCGCAAGCAAGCCGCCGAAGTGGTCCGCCGCTTCGAGCTGGCGCGATGGCTGCGCCCGTTCACCCGGTGCATGGCCTGCAATTGGCCGCTGCGTCCGGTGGCGAAGGCGGAAGTCAGAGGCCGCGTGCCATCCGCTATCGCGGAGAAGTTTGCGGAGTTTCTCGAATGCGCGAACTGCCGCCGCGTATATTGGCAGGGCTCGCATTACGCGCGCATGCGGCGCTGGATCGCGGAACTGGCGGAATTGTAAGCATTCCCGGCGCTCTCCGAGGATCTACTCCTCCCGCAGCGCGTCCGCCGGTTGGATCGCGGCCGCGCGCGCCGCCGGAATGAAGGCCGCGAGCAGCGACACCGCGATCACCCCGAGCGCCGCGCCGGCGAGCGAAATCGCGTCCGCCGGCTTGACGCCCCAGAGCAGCGCCGTCATGGCGCGCGAGCAAAATGCGTAGCCGCACAACCCGAAAAACAATCCCGGCAATACGGCCGCGGCGGCATCGCGGCCGACCATGCGGACAATCCGCCAGATGGTCGCTCCGATCGCCATCCGTATCCCCAATTCGCGCGTGCGCCGGGAGACCGAGTACGCCAGCACTCCAAACAGGCCGAGAGCCGACAGCCCCGCGGCCACAGCCGCGAAGATCGACGAGAGCGCCGCCAGCAGCCGTTCCTGCCACAAGGACGTATCGATTTCCTGCTCCATGGTGGCTACATCGGTAGGAGCAAGACCGGGGCCGATGCCGCGCAGCATCGAGGTGAGCTCGCCGATCGCGCCCGGAGCCGCCCCACGCACGCGGACGTGCAGCACCATGCCCGCGAAATAGGAATCGTCATCGATCAGCGAATAGATGGTCGGCGGCGGAATCTCGCGCATGCCGCGATATTTCGAGTCGTTGACGACGCCCACTACCTGCTCGTCGGCTCGCATCACCGTTCCGTTGCCGCCCAATCCGAAGAACTGGCCGATCGGGTCGATGTTCGGGAAGAACACCCGGGCGAAACTCTCGCTGACCACCACCGGCCGGGGCGCGCCCCGATTATCGGAGGGCAGAAAGCCGCGCCCTTTGACGATCCGCATGCCCATATTCGCGAAATGGTCGAGGCTGACGCCGTTGAGGCTCACATTCAGAGTTTCGGCAAACGTTGCGCGATGCCCCACCAGCCCGGCGGTGCTCTTGAAGCCGACGCCGCGCATCAACGGACGCTGCGCCAGGCTGACGTCTTCCACTTGCGGCAACTGCTGCGCGCGGCGAACGATCTCGTCGAAGATTCGCGGTACACGATCCAGCTTCACGCCGGCCATTTGCGGATAGACCGTCATGACGACCAGATTTTGCCGCCGAAATCCGGGGTCCTGCGCGCGCAGGGCGTCGAGCGTTCGCACCAGCGCGAAACCGCCCGTCATCAGCATCGTGGCGAGCGACACCTGCAAAGCCACCAGCACGCGGCCCAGGCGGGGACGGGACGGGCGGCCGGCGGTCCTTCCCAGCATGCCGCCGAGGTCGGTGTGGAAAGCATGAATCGCGGGCAGGAGGCTGGTGAGCGCGGCAGCAACCGCACCCATCAGGCCCGCGACGAGAGCCACTCGCAGGTCGGGGTCGAGCGAAATGCCCAGCGGCCTGCGGGCCGGCAGGTAATGCAGGAGCCACGGGCTGCACCAGCGCGCCATCAGCAGCCCGCCCGCGGCCCCCACAATCGACAGCAGTAAAGCTTCGCCCAGAACACGGGCGGCAATGTCGGCTCGGGATGCGCCCAGACTCAGCCGGATGGCGATTTCTCTACGGCGCGCCTCGGCGCGGGCCAGCATCAATCCGGCGATATTGGCGCAAACCAGCAGAAACAGCGCCCCCACGCCTCCCATGATGGCCCGCACGGCTTGCGAGAATTGCGCGCGCAGCGTGGAGATGCCGCGCTGTGCGTCGTCCAGCACCGGCCGCAGGTTCTTCTCGACCTCCACGCGACCCGGCGCCGCGGGCTGCCCCGCATACTCCTCGGCGACCATTTCGGGATGGAGCGCGGCCACCTCCCGAGCGGCCTGGCTGCGCGAAACGCCAGGGCGCAGACGCAGAAACAAGGCGGCGGGAACCAGCCGCGTGTCGGGTCTGCCCGTCCAGGTCTTGACCGCGGTAATCGGAACCCAGACATCCGGGCGGTTTTCCAGGTCGAGATCGATAAAGCCGGGTTGCAGCACCCCGGCGACGGTGAACGGCACGCCGCGTAACCGGATCACCGTGCCTAAGACGTCGCGGCCCGCAAACGACTGTTTCCAGAATCCGTAGCTCAGCACCGCGGTGGGAGCTTCGCGATCTTCATCGGCGGGAGTCAGCAGGCGTCCCAGGGCCGCCCGCAGCCCCAACGCCGAAAAGTAATTCCCCGATACCGCATTGGCGGTGATGTCTTCGACCTGTCCGCCGGCGGCCATCGCCACTTCCGAACTCGACGACGCGATCACATCCGAGAAGGAATGGGCGCGCTCGCGCAGCACACGCGCATAGACGTAGGCGTGATCGTAGGAATTGTGAGTGGACGATCGCACGATTCCCAATCGAACCAGTTGCTCCGGATGCGAAACCGCAAGCGGCCGCAGCAGAAGAACGTCGACGGCCGTGAAAATCAGGGCGTTGGCGCCAATGCCAATGGCCAGGAGGATGGCCACGACACACGAGTAAAATGGCGTTCGCAGCACGCTCCGCAGCGCACTTCGCATCTTCAGATCATACCTGCCGCGATACAATCTGGAAATGCCGACACCTTTTGAGAGCGCGCAACTGAATCTGAAACTTTTTGAACTTCGACGGGAGCCCGTTTTGCGGGAAGCGCGCGCCTGGTTCGTTCGCGAATTCAACCCCGAGAGCTTCGAGGAAATGATGGCGGCGGTGGCCGGCGAGCGCAACGGGTCGTTTCGTATGGTGATCAGTTACTGGGATATGGCGGCTTCTCTCGTCACCACCGGCGCCATCGACGCCGAATCCTTCCGCGCCGCTCACGGCGAGATCGTCGCGACGTTCAGCAAGGTGCATCCGTACCTTCCCCGGATTCGACAGACCACCGGCTATCCGGAATTTTGTAAACACATGGAAGCGGTCGTGATGGCAATACCGGATGCGGAAGCCACTTTGTCACACCGGCGCGAAATGATCCGCGCGGCGGTCAAAGCGCAGGCGGAGAAGGCGCGCGCCGTCGCCCAATAGCAGCGGCGCAGCGGCTATCCGGTGCGCTCGATCGCCAGCATTTTTTGCAACGATTGGTTGCGCGGCGCCAGTTCCCGATATCCCAGCTCGGCGCGGATGCGGCGCGTGTCGTACGCCAGGTGATGCGCGAAATCGTGCGCCATCCGCTCGCTTTCGGGAAGTTGATCGGCGGGCACGGGGAGAATCCGGCCGGTCCAGTTGGCCGCGCGCGCAAACTCCGTGAGCCGATGGCGCATGGTGGGCGTTTCCGCCTCGCCGACGTTGTAGATCCGGCCCGACGCCGCGGGGTTGGTGACCGCCAAAACCACCGCTTCCGCCACATCTTCGGCAGATCCGTGCGTCCACCGCCATTCCGCCCAGTCCGCCTGAATTCGCAGCTCGCTCGCGCCCCGCAACATGGGCTGCAGCCAGCGTTGAAACCGGCGGTACTCGCCGCCGCCCAGGACCGCGGGAAACCTCAGGATGGCGGCCGGGAGGTCCGTCTGATCCAGGACCGCCTGCTCCACCAGAATCTTGTCGTATCGAGCCATCCAGTGGTCCGCGTCCGGCGCCTTTTCGCGATAGGGATAACGGCTCTCCCGCAAGGGGGCGCTTTCCGCCAGCGGCGCCGGGTCGGGCGGTCCTGTTTCCTGCCGTTGCAGCCGCCCATAGGCCCGATAAACATCCCCGCTCGAAATGACCACCGCGCGCCCCGCTACGCCGCGGAATCGATCGAGAAATATCCGCGCGTCGGCTTCCGTCATCGCCCACATGTGAACCACCACGTCCGGCGCGAATTCGACGAGTTCGCGCGGCGGCTGCTCCAAAGTGCCGTGCAGATGCCCGACGCCATCCGGCAAATCGGCCTCGTGCGCGCCGCGATGAAATACGCAGACGTCGTGGCCGAGCGCGTGCAACCGCCGTACCGCATAGGGGCCCGTGAGCGAGGTTCCTCCCAGAAACAGAACACGCATCGGCGATCACCGGCCCGCTGACTTAGCCCAGCGCATGCGCCAGGTCGGCCACCAGGTCGTCCGGGTGTTCCAGGCCGACCGACAGGCGCAGCAATCCCTGCGGCGTTTTCGATGCCGGCCCTTCCACCGACGCGCGATGCTCGATGAGGCTGTGCGTGCCTCCCAAGCTCGTGGCGCGGATGAAAAGCCGGCAGCGGGCGGCGGCCGCCATGGCGGCATCGCGGCCGCCGCGGACTTCGAAAGACAGCATGCCGCCGCCCGCCGACATCTGGCGCATGGCGATCTGGTGGCCGGGATGATCCTCGAGGCCCGGATAGTGGACCTTCTCGACCGCCGGGTGAGCCTTCAGAAAGTGAGCGACCCTGGCGGCGTTCTCCGAGTGCGCGCGCACGCGGTAGGGCAGCGTGTCGATTCCGCGCAGCGTCAGCCAGCAATCGAACGGGGAGGGCACGGCGCCGCCGTATTTCTGTTCCACCCGCGCCCGCTCGAACAGGTAATTCTCGTGCCGCTGGACCAGGACGCCGCCCACGACGTCGCTGTGTCCGGTCAGGTACTTGGTGGTGGAATGCACCACCAGGTCGATGCCCAGTTCGAGCGGCCGCTGCAGCACCGGGGTGGCGAAGGTGCCGTCGCACAGCGTCATCACGTGCGGGCCGGCCTCGCGGGCGAGCGACGCGATCCCCGCCAGATCCGTGATTTTCATGAGCGGATTGGACGGCGTCTCCGTCCAGATGAGGCGTGTGTTCGGCCGCAGCGCCGCGCGCACCGAATCGAGGTCGCTCATATTGACATAATCGACCATCAGATTCCATCTCCCGAACACGTCGGCGGTCAATTTGCGCAATCCCCAATAGACATCGTCGGGAGCGAGCATGTGATCGCCCGGCTCGAGGCCTTGCACTACGGCGGCCGTGGCGGCCAGGCCGGAGCCGAACATGAGAGCTTCGCCGCCGCCTTCCAGGTCGGCCAGGCAGTGTTCCAGGGCTTTGCGATTGGGGTTGTTCTCGCGGGAATAGCTGAATCCGCGCGGGTATTCGCCGTCGGCGCTTCGTTCGAAAGTGGTCGAGAGGTAAATCGGCTGGCTCACGGCTCCGGTCGCCGGATCGCAGTGGCGGCCGGCATGGACCGCACGGGTTTCGATTTTCATCATTGCCAGTTTACTGCGTTGCCCGGCGGGTGAAGTCACCTAGATCCCTGGGTGCGATCACTCATCTCACACACGGGATATGTTGATTTTTTCATCAATTTCTCTGAATTATAAGGACGAACAGCGCTGGCAGAGCAATTGCACCACCGCGAGGGTATGGCATACGTAATTACGGAAACTTGCACCAAGGATGAGTTGTGCGTTCAGGCCTGCCCGGTGGATTGCATTCATCCCAAACAGGATGAAGGGGGATTCGCCGAGGCTCCGCAGCTCTATGTCAATCCCGATGATTGCATCGATTGCGGCGCCTGCGTCCCGGTCTGCCCCACCAACTCCATCTACACACTCGATGAACTTCCGGCGGAACTTGCCGGTTTTGCGGAACTGAACGCGAAGCATTACAGCAACTGATCCAGCTCACCCGGGCAGGCCGGAGACCGGGTCGCTGGCCTGCATCCTTCCCCTTTTTTCTCCTCCTTAACTGTCTGAATCGTACCGAAACCAGTGCTCCCGCTATAGATCTGATTTCAAAGCCTCGGATATACTGACAACAGCCGGAAGCTCGAATGGAAACCAGCGTCGATTCCCAGGACCCGTCCCCGCTTCCGATCTCCCCGCCGTCGCATCTGTCTCTGTTTCGTAACATTCTGACCGGAAGCTCGATTTACGGAGTGGCGCTGGTGGCGCCCATGGTGGCCAGCGTTCTGCTGTCGCCCATCACCACGCGATGCCTCACGCAGAACGATTTCGGCGTTTCCGAGCTGCTCACCAACGTCGCTTCGGTGCTGAGCTGCCTCTTGAGCGTCAATTTGTCGGCGGCCCTCGGCTACTTCTATTTCGGCGCTACCGATGCGGCCGGGCGCCGCAATGCCTCCGGGACCGCAATCCTCGGATCCGCTCTTTTGGGGACGGCGGCGGCCATCCTTTGCTGGCCGCTCGCCCCGCTGCTGAACCGGCTGTTGTTCCCGGATACCAATGCGACCGGATACCTCCGCTTCGTCGTGGCCATTCTCCCCGGCGCATTCACCCTGGACGCGCTGCTGACGTGGCTGCGCGTGGAAAATCGCTCGCGCAAGTTCGTGATCGGGTCGGTGCTGCGCGTGCTCCTCACAATCGCCGGCACACTGCTGTTTGTGCAGGCTCTCCGCAGGGGCATTTGGGGAGTGCTCATCACTTCGGGCTGCGCGATCGTGCTGGTGCTGGCCTACCTGGCCGCGGACTGGCTGCGGCACATGAAGCCGGCCATGGACGCGCACCTGTTCGCTTCCATGGCCAAGTTTTCGCTGCCCATCACCGCCAGCGCCGTGGCTACGTTCTTTCTGCATTTCGGCGATCGCTTCTTCCTGCCCCACTACCGGCCGTTCGCGGAACTGGCGGTTTACTCGATCGCTTACAAAATCGGCATGGTCATGAGCACGATCTACGGCGCTTTCAGCATCTATTGGAACGCGCAGGTGTTTCCGATCATGCGCCGGGAGGATTCGCCCGACGTCTTTCGCCGCATCTCCACCTACGTGTTCCTCATGATCTCGCTTATGGGGCTCGGCCTGGTGGTTTTTTCGCAGCCGGCGATTCACATCCTGTACCGGAAGAACTATTGGGGCGCGGCGGGCCTGGTCCCGATCCTGGTGCTGGCTTATTTCTGCCGCTCGATCTGGGATTTCATCCGCTGTCTTTTCCTGGTCGAGGGCCGTCCCGGTTACGACGCGGTTTGTACGTTTATGGGCACGGGCATCTGTCTGGCCGGTTACATCCTGTTGATTCCGAGATTCGGAATTTGGGGAGCCGCCATCGCTACCGTGATCGCGTTCGCGGGACTGGCGGTAATTTCCCTTTCGTGGACCCATCGCCTGCACCGGTATTCGGTGGACACGCCGCGGCTCATTAAAATCGCCGTCGCCCTCGCCGTCGCCCTGGCGCTGCACTGGCTGGCGCCCGGTTCGTCGATTTCCATGGGAATCGCCCGCGGCATCCTGTCCGTGGGGGTCTTCTGTGCCCTGCTGTGGATGCTGCGGTTCCCGACGCCGGGCGAATGGAAGCTGGCCCGGGCGGCGGCGGGCGGAATCCGCGCCAGGTTGATTCCGGCGCGATGAGCCGATCAGAGGAGATTTCGATTGTTAAAGCTCGGCGTATATCGCCTGGACCAGTTCTACGCTGTGTATCGCAAAGGGCTGGCCGCTTCCATCCGTTTCCAACTGACGCGCGGCCGCACTTCCATGCAGCTCCTCGCCGCCGACCTGCCGTTCGCCGAAAAAGTGGCCGTCTTCGAGCGCATGAATCCCGGCGTCCAACTCTCGAGCGGTGTCTGGCGGTTCACGTTCTGCGGGCGCTTTCAGCAGTTGGATAATTACCTGAACGATATTCTGGCCGGCCGATTCGACGCCGCCGCGCCGTTGGACGTGCACGATTGGGCGGCGTCGGACTGTTCCACATCCGCGGAGTGGGCATCCACTCTTTCGTCCCGCTTTCCCCACGCCCACCTGACGGCGTCCGACCTGATGCTGTTCGTCGTGGAGGCGTCGCTGCCCGATGGCGACGCCTACATATTCGAGCCCAGCGGCGTGCCGCTGCAGTACATCCATCCACCGTTTGTGATCCGTCTCAGCCCGCCGGAACGGCCTGTCCTGCCGGTGAACTGGGTGCTGTGCCGCCGCATTCGGCCGAAAGCAGTGGAGCTGTGGCGAAAATGGGCCATCCCCGCCGGCTGGATCGAGTCCGCGAGCCAGACCCTCGATCAGCCGCCATTGGCGTTTCGGAAAATCTCCTTGCTTCACCCCGCGGCCGACGCCTTGCGCCGGAGCTCGAATCTGTTCACCGTCCGCAGGCATTCGATCTTCGATCCGCTTCCCGATGGCTGCGACGTGATCCGCACGATGAATATTTTCAATCGATCGTACTTCGGCGAGGCGCGCCTTCACGAAGGCGTGCGGGCCGTCTGGCAAAGCCTGAAACCCGGGGGCATCTGGATCGTGGGCCGCACTTTGAAGGAAGATCCGCCGCTGCACGGCGCCACCCTGTTTGCCAGGGACGACGCCGCTTTTCGGTTGATCGATCGCTATGAGAAGGGCTCGGAAATCGATGACCTGGTGCTCAAGGCCGCGTTCTGACCGCGGGATCAATGGATCGCGGATAGCCCCGATTTGGCGGCCGTATCGGCGACGGCAATGGTGGTGCCGGGAGGGCTGGCGTATGTGCCTCCCAGCGTCACAACCACCGGAACGGCGGCGCCGGAAATTCCCGGCGGAATTTGCACATTGATCTGCATCAGGCCGGCGATCTCGGTGGGAGCCGCGCCCGCATATGCCGGCGTCACCGTGACATTCTCAAAAGCCACCTGAACCGGTAAGACCGGTTGCGGCAAGGTGGACCCCGCCACCACGCCATCCATACCGGGCGGTGTGGTCTCTCCCTCCCCGGTAGCGAACAGAGTCACCACACTGCTGGGAGCCGCGGGATTGCTTCCGCTATTGAAAGAGCCGTCCTGATTGATCGCGGTCACCTCGCCGGCGCCCGAGGAATCCACCGTGAACAAGCCCGGCACGGAGGACGCGACCGTGATCTGCAGCGGGTCGGACATAAGTCCCTGGTAGGTGACGGTGACTTGCGCCGAGTTGCCGGTGAGCTCGTACGGCGCCACCGCCGAAACCTGCCCCGTGGACGTATAGAGGATGGGCGCCGAAACTCCATTGAACTGCACTACCGTGCCGCCCAGCAGCGTGGCCAGGGGAGTGGCGGACGAGTCCGATTGCACCAGTTGGGCCGGCCCCAATCCGCTTCCCGTGAGCACTACGATCTCGCCCGGGCTCACGATTCCCGCGGCATAGCTGGCGGCATTCTTTACGGCGCCGAGCAGCGGGCGCGGCACGGCGGGAGTCGCGCCGATGGTGAAAGGGACCGAAAAGAGCAGGCTTCCGTCGGCGAAAACCCGCGCCTGCCACGACCCGAGCAGATTCGCCGGCATCACTCCGATCGCCAGCGACGACGAATAACAGGGCGAATTCGCAGCGAAGCGATTCGGATATGCCGAAGTTCCGTTGGGCGTGACCCAGTCGCTCGTCAAGCTTGTTCCAGAGGGGACGTTGGCCTCGAAATAGAGATACACCGCGCCGTTGGCCGTCAGGAACGATGTCATCGCCGGCGGCGCCGAACAGCCCGAAGAGGATGGCGGCTGCGCGCTGACCCGCTGATTTCCGAAACTGACGCCGGACGCGGCTGCGCTGATATTCACCGCGGCGGCCGGCGACGTGCTGCCCGCGCTCACAACCGTGATCGATGCCGATCCGGCCGCCGCGGCGAGCCCGGCATTTACCGCAGCCGTCAGTCTCGACGGTCCGGCGTAGGTAGTCGGCAGGGCCGTTCCATTCCACTGAACCACCGCGCCGGAGGTGAAATTCGCGCCCGTGACCGAGAGACTGAATCCGCCCCCGCCGGCATAGACCGAGCGGGGAGACCATGCCGTGATTGCCGGTCCCGCGGGCGGCGCCGGCGGATTGCTGAGACGGGCCGCGGCCCATCCCGGGGCGAACGACGCGCCGAAGAACTGGCCGAACCACTTCCACGGAGCGGCTCCGGGGCTGAACGTCAGGCAATAGCCGCCATCGTCCATGCAGTTGACATAGCTGCCGTCGGGCGCGCAGGCCGGATCGCCCGCACAGGTTCCCGGCTTCGCCCACATGGCATTGAGCATGGCATCGGCGGACGCTTTGGCCGCCGGAGTTCCGAGGGCCAGGTATTCGTCCTGCACCGCCAAAGCGGTTTCGGCATTCAGGATTCGCTCCGTGGGCGCGTCGGCCGCGTTGTTGCAATTGCCGTCGTGAGGAGTATTCGAGATGGGGCAGCTCAGCGACCCGCGCAGATACCAGACTCCGCCTAAGCTGGCGTCCACCGCGTAATTGCGGATCCAGACGCTGGCCGCCGTCGAGAAATTGCGGGCCGTAGCGGCGTCGGCGCCGTCGCCCGAGGCGGTAAGCGCCTTGGCGACGCGATCCAGGCTGTCGCCGGCGATACCCTCCATGTACGGTTGAATGTAGAATCCGGGGATCACGTAACCGCTCCCGCCTGCCAGGGCAATTCCGTATTGCTTGCCTGTGGAGGTTGGTCCCGGGTAAGGATTGGCCAGCGTCAAGTGATGAGCATCGTCGATAGAAGCGATCGGGTAGGAGATCGGATCGCCGGCGGCATTGTGGTCTCCGATCTGGTTGCTCTCGGGGTAGCCGGCTTGAGTCGTGGGGTTATAGCCCGGGTTGAATACCCAGAGCTGCGGCAGCGGCGTGTTGAACTGTCCGGGGGTCCAATTACAGGCGCCGCTATTCCCGTCCACGCACGCTACCGTCTTGCTGCCGTTGGTGACATTGATGGCCGTGGTGAACTGCGCGCCGGAGACCTGGGCGGTGGCGCCGGACAGGTAATTCGGAGCGGAAAGCGCGTACAGTCCGCCGAATTTGGGATCGGACCAATATTGCGAATCGTTCTGCAGCAGAAGGTCGAGCTCCTGCTGGCAGCTTTGGCCGTTGGAAGGGCCGACGAACGCCGGATCGAATTGCGCGCACAAGGCCACTTCGTTGAGCATGTTGGCGGCTTCGCGCTCGCCCACCTTCTGATCCCAGTAGTGGTTGACGCCCAGACTCCAAACCGAGTAGTCCCACAGATAACGCATGCCCGCCCACATGCCGTTCGGCGGAGGATCACCCTTATCGAGCGCCCGCAGCACCACTCCCAGCATGCTGTGCGCGCGCCATGCAAACCCCTGGCACCAGGACGTGCCGGGTATGGGACCGTTGATATTGCCGAAACATTCGCCCTGGTCCATGGTGGGCTGTTCCCACCACTCGTCGGCGAACCGCCGGAAGGCCGTCAGGAAATCGTCCAGCCCGGTGCGAAGATACATCACGTAATAAGCCGCCACATTGTCATAGAAGTTGGCCGGAAACTGCGCGTTGCTGTTCAGCCCCCACTGGTAGGCGGCGCCGGCATACTCCGGCGCATAATTTCCCGTCGCCGTGCCCAGCACCGCATGCCAGGGCTGGTCCAGCACCACGTGCGTATCGTCGGTGCAGGCCGCCACATGAAACATGCGGTAGTGGTTGGTGGGCGGACTGGAGCCCATGTACTCGATCGCCACCATGGCGAAATTGGCCGGCGCGGCGCCCGCCGCGCAGTTGAAGGCCGAAAGGAAACTGGTGCCGGAACCGGTCAGGGTTGCCGAGCCGTCGCTCACCGAAGCGGTTCCCTGTCCGAACTTCTTCCACCAAACCTGGAAGTAGCAGACGTTGAAGTCCAGCGACGTGCACCCGCGCATTCCATAGACGTGATCCAGTTCCAGGTTGGCGGCCGCCATCGCCCGATCGTCGTACCACGGCCAGGGTTGATTGGGCGATCCCCAGCGGAGTTGCCGGTGAACCAATTGATCCACCAGCGGGCTATGAGTGATCACGATGTCATTGGCGTCGGTGGCGACGGCTCCATCCTTCACCGTGCAGGCGGTCGATTGACTGGATGCGTCGGTGGCCGTCAACTGGAAAATGTAACTGGGCGGCCCGTTGGGGATATTGGTCGGCTGGAAACCCGATAGCGTCGGATTGGCTGTATTCTGCGCCGCGATCGTGACGGGAGGACCGGTTGTCTGCGCCCAGGCCAGGGAAGCATTGGCGGTGACGCCGTCGCGCGAGAGGCCATAGCCGGAAAGCGTCCCCGTGGATCCTACGCGGAAAGTCTGCTGCGCGCCGGCATTGCACAGGGGAGGATACGTTGGAGTGGCGGCATAGGAAACGGGAGCGCCGCTGAGGTTGTCTTTATGCTTCGATGAATCATTCAGGTTGTTTTCGAATTTATAGGACGCCAGATCGCCGGTTTGGCTGTCGGTGAGGTCCGGTTGGCACGGACCGGCAGGCGATTTCCCGCAGTAGGATGATCCTCGCCCGATTTGCACCACTCCGCTGTACCACTCCAGCCAGGCTACATCGACTCCGGGCGATATTTGAGCGACGGGCGCTCCCAGCGTGGTCCAGTCCGAATTGGTCCGCAGAATTTCCTTGATGGCGGAGCCGTACTGTCCGGTGGCGACATTCCAGAATTCCAGGGTGTAGCAGCCCAGCGCGAATTGCGGGCAGTTTTGTTTCGTAAGGTCGCGCTGGATGCGGTAAGTCATATCGTCGCCGGGATGGCAGCAGCCGGAAACCCCCAGCGG